>Ga0256914_1001051_pt1 | contig 26316 bp, 22 predicted proteins | sample HulkmetaG_FD_191571 | JGI IMG/M metagenome (GOLD analysis project Ga0256914, IMG submission 191571) | Hydrothermal chimney microbial communities from Main Endeavour vent field at the Juan de Fuca Ridge, Pacific Ocean - Hulk | ecosystem: Environmental > Aquatic > Marine > Hydrothermal vents ... | reverse complement strand
CTGGGTGCACGGGTGGCGGCCGATGTCGACGAGGCCGTGGCGCGCGGATGGCTACCGCGGGCAATGGCCTAAGATCGGGCCGCTCCCGGCCCCCGAGGCTGGCTTCCGGATCTCCGGCCCCGCGGCCCGCCCAGAGGGCGATGGCCAGTCGCGCCGCAACGCGGTGCGCGGAGCGACCCAACCATGAGCCCGGCCGAGGGTTTGGGAGCCAGCAGCCCACGCATCTCGATCTGCCGGCTCAGGGGCCAGACCGCGAGCGCGCAGTCGGGGCCAAAGCCCCCCCTTTTCGAACCGAACGAAAAGGGTGGCAGTTGGCTGTTTTGTGGTATACTACCCGGTTGCTGCTTTCGGGCGGCCATTCCAAAACGCACGCTTCCTGACTCGGGACGGGCGTGCCGGGGTGAAGTTGGTGGTTCACCCACTGACGGCTTCGGTCCGGCCCGGGGATGACGGAGGCGGAGGCATAACGCAGGAGGAATCCATGCCCCCTATTGTTTCCCTCAAAACGCTCTTGGAAAGTGGTGTCCATTTTGGGCACCGAATCAATCGGCGTCACCCCAAGATGACGCCTTACATTTTTACCGCGCGCAACGGTGTGCACATCATCAACTTGCAACTCACCCAGAAAGCGTTGCGCGAGGCCTACAACTTGATTCGCGACACCGTTGCCCAGGGCGGGACGGTGCTGTTCGTGGGCACGAAACGCCAAGCCCAAGACATCATCGCCCAAGAGGCGACCCGAGCCGGGATGCCTTACGTCAATTACAAATGGCTGGGCGGTATGCTGACCAACTGGCGCACCATCAGCCAGCGCATTCGCTACTTGGAAGAATTGGAGCGGATGCGCGACAGCGGGGAACTGGAGCGGCTGACCAAGAAAGAAGCCCTCATGGTGCTGCGCAAAATTGAACGGCTCCAGTCACGGCTGGGTGGCATTCGCACCATGACGCGGCTGCCCGATATCGTGTTCGTGGTGGATGTGTGCCGGGAAGAGACGGCCATCAAAGAAGCCAATCGGCTGAACATCCCAGTGGTGGCCATGGTCGACACCAATTGCGACCCCAGCAATGTGGACTATGTCATTCCGTCCAACGACGACGCGATTCGGGCCATCAAGTTGATCGTGGGGCTGATGGCCGACGCGGTGTTGGAAGGGAAACAATTGCGGGCCAAGGAAGAGGCTGAGCAACAGCCGGACGAGGTCAGCGCCGAGGTGGGTGAACCCTTGCCCGCGGAAGTGGAGCGCGACGAGGACTTGTTGGGCGAGTCAACCTTGGCCAAGATTCGGGCCGAGCAAGAGGCCCAAGACGAAGCCGAACCCGAAGCCGCGGTGGTGGCCCAATCGGACGAAAGCCCAGCCGCGGCCGAGGCCTCGGCCGAAGAAGCCGCGGCCTGACGACGACCTGCCGCGCGGAGGGCGGGGGCCGGCCGTCGGTGCCCCGCCCTTGCCGCGAAAGCATATCCCCCAACCCCTCACCAAGGAGAGAAGCCGTATGGGCATTTCGGTGGAACAGATCAAAGCACTGCGCGCCGCGACGGGCGCCGGCATTTTGGATTGTCGCAAGGCTCTGGAAGAGGCGGGCGGCGATTTCGACAAGGCCGTTGAGATCTTGCGCAAGAAGGGCCTGGCCAAGGCCGCTAAAAAAGCCGGCCGTGAGGCCAGCGAAGGCCTCATTGAAACTTACGTCCATGGCGGCGGACGCATCGGCGTGATGTTGGAACTCAATTGCGAGACCGATTTCGTGGCCCGCTCCGAAGTGTTCCGCAACCTGGCGCACGAACTGGCGCTGCAAATCGCGGCCATGGCGCCCAAGTACGTGCGCGATGAAGACATCCCGCAAGAAGTGCTGGACAAAGAGGCCGAGATCGCCCGCGAGCGCGCCCAGGGCAAGCCCGAGCACGTGGTGCAGCGCATCGTGGACGGGATGCTGGAAAAATTCAAGAACGAGACCGTGCTGATGCGCCAAACGTACATTCGAGACGACACCAAGACGATCCAAGACTTGATCAACGAGCACATTGCCAGCATTGGCGAGAACATCGTGGTGCGGCGCTTCGTGCGTTGGGAACTGGGTGAGACGGCCAAGGCCAAGGACGAGGCAGAAGCCTGAATCGGACATCAGGGCCAACCCCGCGGGGTTGGCCCTTTTGCCGCCGGAGGCGCGTATGAAGGTGACCCCCAATTCGTCCTCCTTCCTTAGTCCGCCCGAGTTGCGCTATCGGCGCATTTTGCTCAAGTTCAGTGGCGAAATTTTGGCGCCGCCGGACGGCACCCGGGGCATTGACCCCGCCCAAGCCAAAGCCATTGCTCGGCGGGTGCAAGATGTGCACGCGTTGGGCGTGCAAATTGGCATTGTCATTGGCGCGGGCAATCTCTGGCGGGGGCATATCGGGGTCGAGCACGGCATGGACCAAGCCACCGCGGACTACATGGGCATGTTGGCCACGGTGATGAATGCCATGGCCCTCATGGATGCCATCGAGCAACTGGGCGTGCCCACGCGGGTCATGAGCGCAATTGAGATGCGCGCGGTCGCCGAGCCTTACATTCGGCGGCGCGCCATTCGTCATCTGGAAAAAGGCCGGGTGGTCATTTTCGGCGGCGGTACGGGCAATCCTTTTTTCACCACCGATACCGCGGCCGCGCTGCGGGCCATGGAGATCGGCGCCGAAGTGCTCATCAAAGGCACCAAAGTGGACGGCGTATACGATGCCGACCCCCTCACCAACCCTAACGCGCAGCGCTTCAAACGCTTGACCTACTTGGATGTGCTCAATCGCCGCTTGCAGGTCATGGATTCCACCGCGTTGTCGTTGTGCATGGAGCACAATTTGCCCATTCTGGTGCTCAATTTGTGGGACGAAACCGCGCTGCGTCGTGCATTGCTGGGCGAGGAAGTGGGCACTTGGGTCGGGCCGGGCGACGCGGAAGGCACAGCCGCGCGGCCCGCGTGAGCGTCTCGTTCCGCGCGGGTCGTGGCAGTGGGGCGAGGGGGACATGGGCTCCGCGCGGGCCCGCGCGCACCGCGGTGGCGCGCGTTCACTTGTGCCCAAAGTCCGCGGGGTTTTCGCCCCACACGTCGGTACGCCAGGGCAACACGGGGGGGCGGGTGTGGACGCGGCGCAGCCACGCTTCGGCTTCGTCCAGGCGCCGCGCGGCCGGGCCGGTGGTGGGGCGGTGGCGGGTGTGCGCGCGGCCTCGCTCCAGCCAGCCGCGCGCGACGCGCGAGTCTGAATACACCGGCCAAGCCAGCCCGCGCTCGTGCAACCAGCGCAGCCCGTGCACCAAGGCCAGGAATTCGCCCGCGTTGGCGGTTAGGCCGGGCAAGGGGCCGACGCGAAACACCTCTTCCACCCGTCCGTCGGGGTGCAAGACCACGCCCCGATAAGTGGCCGGGCCCTGGGGGCCGGGTGCGGCCGCGTCGACGGCCAGCGCGGGCAGCCGAGGTTTGGGCTCGGCCATGAGCCAGGGGGCCGCGTCCGCGGCCGAAGTCTGCCGAAACGCGCGTTCCGCGGCCGCGCGACTGGGATACGCCTTGTAACGCGCGCCCGCAAAACCTTCCACCTGAGCCCGCGCTTCGTCCCATGAATCATATACGCCTGGCTGCCGACCTTTCCATACCACATAGACCTTGGCGCGTTTCCGGCTCATGGCGCCTCCTTGTCGGCCGCGCGCCATGTGAGCACTTCCAGCGTGAGTTCGCCGGTGTCTGGATCCAACGACACGAAGCGTACCCAACCCACACGCCCCGCGTCGGTGGTGAAGCACAGATACATCCCCGGCGGAAGGCCGCTCAGCGGCAGAGGCGCCTGGGTGCGGGGGGCTTGGCGACACGCGGCCTGGTCAGGCGCGGTGGGGCCAAACACCCCCAATTGCGCGCCGTTGAGCGGCTCTAAGAAGGCCGCGCCGTCGTCGTTGCGGCGATAGGCCAAGTCAGGGGTTCCATCCGGCGCCAGCGCGTCCAAATCCACTTCGGCCGCGGGCAAGATGGCGCGGCTTTCGTGCACCAAAGGCGGCGCGGTGGGCGTTACCGTCGCGGTAGGCGCGGCCGTGGGCGGCTCGGTGCGGGTGGGCCGCGGCGTGGCCGCGGGGGTCTCGGCGGCGACCGGGGGCATGGTGGGGTCGGGGACCCAAATGCGCACCCACAAGGGTTGATCTCCTGCTGAGCCCAGGCCAAAAGTGTGCCCTTGGTCGTTGCTCAGCATCCAGTTGCTTTGGTATATTCCGCCCTCGCGGGGCGCGCGCATGGGCACCTCGATGTCGACGGTGGCTTGGGGCGGCACTTCATAAGCCAGGGGCACGCGGGTGACTTGGGCCAGTCGTGGCCCTGAGACCCACACCAGCGCGTATTCGCGGGTCCAAGTGCAGGTGCCCAAATTGCGCACCCGCCAGACCTTGGTGAACGGCGTGCCGGGGTCCAACACCGTATCGTCGGGCACGGTCACATCCAGGGGCAGCCCTGGGCCCACCCGGTCGCAAGCCACTGGCGTAGGCGTGCCCGCGGGTGTAGGCGTCACCGGCCGGGTGGGTGATGGCGGGGGTTGGGTTGGCGTGGGTATGGGGGTGGCGGTGGCCGGCCAGGGCCAGGCGCGGCCTTGGCAACTGGCCAGCAGCACGGTGAGGCCCAACAGCAAAAACAGCGCGCGGGTGCGCCTGGTTGTAGGGGCGATGCTTCGCGCAACCGGTGCAAAAGGCCGCGAGCGCTCGCGTGGCTCACGGGGCTTTGCCATCGCGGCTCTACCCATCTTCATGCGCGTTTGCTCCTCATCGCGGCTTGGCCGGTCTCAAAGCCGCGCTCCCGCGGCCTCGGCTCCAGCGTTCGACTCGACGGCTTTGATGCGATTGGCCAGCCGCCGCCGCGAAAGCATCGTTCGGCGGCCACAGCCCAGACATTCCAGCCGAATGTCCGCGCCCAAGCGCACGACGCGCCAACGCTGGCTGCCGCACGGGTGGGCTTTCTTGAGCACCACAATATCGCCGGGTTGCAGACGGCTGACCCATTCCCAACCACGATGTTGGGCCATGTCAGGCTTCCTCCATCCACGCGTGCAGGGCTGGACGCACGTGTTCTGCAAAGCGGCGCATGGCGCGCAGCCGCGCCCGCGGGTCAGGGGCCACAAAGTTGATCACGAACCCCGTCGCCCCGGCCTGCAAGTGCGCGGCCAGTTGTCGCGCGATGGCTTCAGGGGGGCCGAAGAGCGCGCCTTCCGGACCTTCGGTCGCGGCAAAATCCAAGCGGATGCGCAGCACCACGTCGAAGGGGCGGCCGGTCAGGGCCGCGCGCTGGGCTTGCAGCATAGACGCCAGCCATTGCGGCGTTCGCGCGTTGGGATGCCATCCATCCGCATAGAAGAGCGCGCGCTGCAGCGCCTGGGGGCTGTTGCCGGCCACCCACAAAGGCGGTCCGCCCGGTTGCAACGGGGGTGGGTCCATCACCGCGCGGGTGACGCGGTAATACTGGCCGTGGAACGAGACCACCCGGGGGCCCCGCCACAGTGCGCGCAGCAGGCGCAAGGCCTCGTCCATGCGACGGGCGCGGTCGCGGAAGTTCTGCCCCAAGTTGGCATACTCGCCAGCCGACCAACCAATGCCCGCGGCCAAACGCACGCGTCCCCCCGAAAGGCGATCCGCGGTAGCCAACTGCTTGGCCACCACCACGGGGTTTCGCTGGGGCAGCACCAGCGCCGAAATGCCCAGGCCGATGCGCTGCGTGACGCCAGCCAAATAGGCCAGCCCGGTGATGGCTTCCAAAATGCGGCCGAAGCGGGCGGCATCCTCTTCGGGTAGGGCGACATGATCCGTGAGCCAGACCGCGTCAAAGCCCAGGTCTTCCGCGGCCTGGGCTGTGTCCACCAGGGTCAAACGCTCGGCTTGGGGACCGTAGTTTGGGAGGGCAATGCCCCAGTGCCAAGTCATGGGCGCTCCTCTCGGGGAAGGACTCCGTGCGCGGCATTCTACCACGCGGTGGGCAGCGCGTCGCGGACCGCGTCCAGCACTTGCGAGAGCAGTTCGTAGTCGTCGCGCAGCAGTTGGATGAGATATTGCACCGCGTCGCGCGACCAAGTTGGGCGTTGAGCCGCGTGCACCGCGTGGGCTTGGGCCAGGTGCGCGGCCACCAAGTCGGCCACGGGCAGGTCTCGGCCGCGCACCACGTGCCGCAGATAGCCGGGTTGGGGCGCGGCCGTGGTGAAAGCCACCACTTCGTCTGGCGGGCAGGCTTGGATCTCGGTCAGGCTCAGGGGCGGGCGCGGGGGCAACACATAGTGGATGCCGCGCGCGTCTTGGTAGCCCACGGTCAGCACGCGGATCTCCACCGGCACGATGCGGTTTTCGCGCTGGTCAGCCACCACTTGGGGCGCGTGGCCTTCGGCCAGGGTGAGTTGGCGCACCAGATCGTCGTCGGGAATGCGAATGTCGGCCACCAGGCCGTAAAGCGTGGTGGCCGGGCCTACGGCCGCGCGCACCAACGCGCCGAAGGCCAGCGCGTCGTCGTGCAAACGGCGGCTGCGGGTGCCGATCACGAACTCCGCGATGTTGGCCCGCAACAGGCGCCCTACGGGTAGGCTTTGGGCTTGGGTCATGGCCTTATCTCCCGCCGCGGCGTCGGCCGGCCGACACCGCGTCCTTGAGTTGTTGTTTGGCCGAGCGGCGTTCCAGTTGTCCTAACACTTCGGCCAAGCGGCGCTGCAGGTAGGTTTCGATGCCCCGGCGTTCTTGGTAAGTGACCAAGGCCACTTCGTGGGCGCGCAGCAAAATGTAGGGATAAAAGCGGCCGGGGATGATGTGCACTTGGTGCCACAAATGGGCGTGCAAGCCGTCCAGCGCGCTTGTGTCTTCGGCTGCGGTCAGGGGGATGTCCACGCGGGCCAGGGCTGCAGGCTGGGGCAAGCGCAAGTAGAAAAAGGCCAGCGGAAAGGTGGGCTCGTCGGGGGGCACGGGGGTCCAAAGGCGGAAAGGCACCGAGCGCTGCCCTGGCTGCAATCGTTCGGCCCACAGCAACGCGTCGGTTAGGCCGGGCCAATATTGGCGCAGGTCGGTGGCATCGGTGAGCACGCCGCGGGCGTCGGCATCCAGCAGGGCCAACGTGTGCACCAGCATGGCCGAACGGGGGCGGTCCACATAACCCGCGGGCAAGGCCCCACCGGCCAGCAAGCGCCCCAGCGCGGACGCGTAGGCCAAGCGGGCCTCGCCTTGGGCCGCGGCGCCACGACGCCAGAACTCCAGCGGCCCGTCCAGCAGCGCGTACGTGCGGGGCGCGCGGTCCATCGTAGCCAAGAGGGTCTCGGCCAAGATTTGCACTTCGGCCAAGTCGCGGCGCGCGGCGATGAACTCGCGCTCGTCGCCCACCGCGGCGTCCAAGTCTGGCTCGAGGTACAGTTCGGTGTGGGGGAAGACCTGGGGCGTGGCCGAGCCGGCCATGCGGACCACCCCCACGTTGACCAGGCCGAACAGCACGGCCGCGTGGCGATCTGGGGTAATCTGCGAGCCGTCCGCGGCCCACACTTCGCCCTCAGGCGTGGCCGTGGGTGGCGGGCAGGGTCCCGCTGCGGTGGGGTCGGTGGGGCAACGGCCTTGGTCCCACGGCTGAGGGGTCAAGGGCCACGCGAAGCGGTGCCGCCGGGCCAAGTTGGGATGCGCATCCAGCAGGGCCTGGACCCGTTCGGCCATGGCCGCGGGTTGGGTGGCCCAGCGTTCCCACACCGCGCGCGCCGCGAGCAGGTCGCGGGCTTGTTGGGCTTGCCGCGCTTGCCAGGCCTGCACCCGGCTTTCCAGTTGGGCGTATACGGTGGGCCAATGGATGGGCATGGCATTCTCTCCGTGGGTCATCCCGCGCCTTCCTTATACCACACCTTCGCGCGCCGCACAGAGCATGGGAGCGGTCGCCCGCGCGCCGTGCCCTTTGGTGCCGCGCTTGCCCTGAGGCCCGGTTTTGCGGTATACTCCAAGCCCGATGCTCATTTCGGGCTCCAGGAGCGAATCATGGCGCAGCAAGAAACGGTGTTGGATGTGCGCTGGCGGGGCGAGTTGGCGTTCGAGGCCCGTAACGCGCGCGGGGGCCGCATTCTCATGGGACGCGTGGGCGATGAAGCCGGCCTGGGCGCGATGGAAACCTTGCTGGCCTCGGTGGCGGGGTGCAGCGGATATGATGTGGTGTACATCTTGCAGAAGAAGCGCAAGCCCGTGGCCGATGTGCGCATTCAGATCCGTGGCCAGCGCCGGGATCAGCATCCCAAAGTGTACGAGCGGGTGCACATCGTGTATCATGTATACGGCGATGGTTTGAAGGCTAAAGACGTTGAGCAGGCCATTCGGCTTTCGCTGGAAAAGTACTGCTCGGCCAGCGCGACCTTGGCCGCTTGGGCCGAGATTACCTTTGAGTATCATGTGCATCCCGCGGCCGAAGCCCCAGCGGACGCGGCAGGCCGCAGATGACCATTCCCCTGTACGAGGAGGCTTTGATGATTTCCGAACCCATCCATGTCACCGACGCGGCCTTCGAAAAGGTCGTGTTGCAGTCTGATCTGCCCGTCATCGTGGACTTCTGGGCCCCCTGGTGCGCGCCGTGTCGTTTCGTGGACCCGATTCTCAAGAAGATCGCCAAGGAGTACGCGGGTCGGCTCATTGTGGCCAAGGTGAACACGGATGAGAACCCCAAATGGGCGCAGCATTTTGGCGTGCGGGGCATTCCGACCATGCTGTTGGTGGCCAATGGGCAGGTGCTGCACCAACAGGTTGGGGCCTTGCCCGAACCGTTGTTGCGGCAGTTGGTCGAACAGTTCTTGCAGATCGCTGAACAGCAGAAGGCCAACTAACCTGCGCGGGGCAGCATGGCCCCGCGTTTTTGGTTCTGCCCATGAACGACGATTTGGCTTTGGCTCCCATTCCGGTGTGGCGTTCGTTCGAAGCGTTGCCGCGGTGGCGGGCCGTGGTGACCATTGGCGGCTTCGATGGTGTGCACCGGGGGCATCAGGCGTTGCTGGCGGTGCTGCGCGATGCCGCGCAGGAGTATGAGGCGCGGCCGGTGGTGGTCACTTTCGACCCTTTGCCTCGCGCCGTGTTGCGCGGCAAGCACGAGCAGTTCTACTTGACCTTGGCCTCTGAGAAGATCGCGCTTTTGGCCCAACATGGCGCCCAAGGCGTGTTGCTGTTGCCCTTTGACCATGCCTTAGCCGCGTTGCCGGGCCGGGCCTTTGTCGAAGCGCTGCACGCGCGGTTGCGCTTCCCGTGCTTGTGCGTGGGGTATAACTTCGCGCTGGGGCACCGCCGTGAAGGCGATGTGGCTGCCTTACGCGCTTGGGGCGCAGAATTGGGCTATGAAGTGCGCGTGGTCGGGCCCATTACCGTGCCGGGTTTGGGGGTGGTTTCCTCCAGTCGCATTCGCGAGGCGTTGGCCCAAGGCCGCGTGGCGCGGGCTGCCCAACTGCTGGGTCGTTGGTACGCCATCCAAGGCCCGGTGGTTCCTGGCGACGCGCGCGGACGGGCGTTGGGCTTCCCAACGGCCAACTTGGAGGTCGACCCGCGCAAGGCCTTGCCCGCGCGCGGGGTGTACGCGGTGTGGGCCTGGCTGGCTGAGCAGCCATGGCCCGCGGTGGTCAACATCGGCTATCGCCCCACCTTTGGCGCCGCGGCCCGGCCGCGGGTCGAGGCGCACTTGTTGGACTTTCGCGGCGACTTGTACGGCCAGACCTTGCGCCTCGAATTCGTGCAGCGCCTGCGCGAAGAGCGGTCCTTCCCTTCGGTGGACGCGCTGCGCGCACAGATCGCCCGCGATGTGCAGCGGGCGCGGGAGGTGTTGTCGCATGTCCGGGCGTCCGCGCGTGTACCTTTTGAGTCCTAAAACCTATCCGCCCGAAGTCATCGCGGTGGCCTTTGCCAAGACTTCCCGCTCGCCCGAGCCTTTCGACGCCATCGCGGCCGAACTCAACGCGGACCAAAGCCGCCGCTTTCACGAAAAGTGGGTCATCGGCTATGGCCATGCCTCGGTAGCCGAGCACGCGGTGTTGCACCTTGCGATCGAGGGCGCGTCGCGGCTGGCCGTCGAGGCCCTGGAAGAGCCCCGTTTGGCCTCCTACACCGAAAAGTCCACCCGCTATCAGCGCTGGGACGCGGACGCTTTTGTTGTCCCGCCCGAGTTGGCCGCGCATCCGTTGCGCGCGGAATACGAGGCCACGCTGCGTTTGTTGGTGGACACCTATCGGCGGGCCTGGGAGCCGCTGCGCGCGGCCATCGCGCGGCGCCATCCACGGCAGCCAGGTGAGTCCGAAGCCCGCTGGGATCGCCGCGTGCGCTCCAAGTTCGCGGATGTGGCCCGTTTTCTGCTGCCCGCGGCCGCGACGGCCAATGTGGGCATGACCATCAACGCGCGGCTGTTGGCGCATTCGCTGCGCAAGTGGTTGGCGCATCCCCTGGCCGAGGTGCGCCAACTGGCCCAGCGCATCAAATCGGTGGCGCTGGCCGAAACTCCGACGCTGGTGCGCTATGCCGAGGCCAACGCGTATCGGGCTGCGCTGCGAACCACGTGGGCCGCGCGCAGTCAGGCTGTGCCCGTGCCCGAAGGGTTCCCCAAAAACCCGGTGCGCTTGGTGCACCATGACCCCGATGGCGAAGTGCGGGTGCTGGCCGCGGCCTTGGCCCACGCGGGCTGGGGGCCGTATGCCGCCTACGAGGCCCACGTGCGCGCGCTGGACGGGGCTGGGCGAGCCGCGCTGGCCGCGGATTTGCTGGCCGCGCGGGGTGAGCATGATGCCCCGCCGCGCGCGCTGGAACTCGCGACCACCACTTGGGACCTGGTCATGGACCAGGGCGCGTATTATGAGTTCAAGCGCCATCGCATGATGACGCCGCTGCCCCAACGGCTGGGTGTGCATTTGGGTTACGCGGTGCCGCGTTTGTTGTGCGAAGTGGGGCTCATGGACGCCTACCGCGAGGCGATGGACGCGGCCGCGCGCATGTATCGGCGTCTGGCCGAGGCGTTGGGGCCTGAGGTGGCCGCGTATGTGGTGCCCAACGGCTACAACCGGCGGGTGGTGGCTGAGTTGAACCTGCGCCAGGCGTTCCATTTGTTGGAACTGCGCAGCGCGGCCAATGCCCATTTTTCCATTCGGCGGGTGGCTTTGCGCATGGCCGAAGAACTGCGAGCGGTGTATCCGACGCTGATGGCCTATTTGCGTTTGCCCCCCACCTCCGCGGCGCGGGTGGAAGAGGAGCATTTCGCGGCCGTGGCCGTGATGCCCAAAACCTAACAGCCACGGCGTGGCCGTGCTCAGCGGGGCGCGGCCGGCGTGGGGGTGGATGTGACGAACACGACCCGCTCAAAACCCAACTGCGCGAACAAACGCGCGAGGAAGACCTCCGCGTTGGCCCGCGCCTGCTCTAAAATGCCGTCTTCCAACGCGGCTTCCAAGATGGCCTGCTCCGCGGCTCGCCGGGCCGCGGTCTCCAAATCCACCTGCCCTTTGGTGAGCAACCCTGTGTCGCGGTCGTACACGTAAGATTTGTCGTTGTCTAAGGTGGCGACGAAAACTTCGGGCTCGGGCAGCCGCACATAGAGCACGCCGTCTTGAATCCAGAGGTCCTCAGGGCCCAACGCGCGCAAATCCACCCCCGCGATGACCACGCCGTGGGCCACGAAGAGCAGCCGGTCTCCAAAGAGGGCGCCCCACAGGCCTTCTTGGCCGGCTTCCGCGGTGACCACTTTTTCTACCGTGTATTGGACCGTTTCCAAGCGGGCCAGTTGCTGCACCTGGTGCACGATGGTGATCGGGTCGGGCACGATGGTGGGGGTGGGATGCAAGATCTGAGCCACTTGGGTGCTCAGCGCACCCTGCATTTCGCGCATGGGCACCATGGTTTGGCTCAGCGCGGCCACTTCTTGGGTGACGCGCTGCACGCCCCAGGCCATCAGCCCCAACATGCCCAGTACAAAGACCCAACCTTTGAGGCCGTTCATGGCGTATCTGTCTCCGCGGGTTGCGGGCGCACCACCCGGGGGATGCGCACGGTGAAGGTGGTGCCTTCCCCTACCTGGCTGCGCACCGTCACTTGACCGCCCAGAAGTTCGGTGTAGCGTTTGACCAACGCCAGCCCCAGGCCGGTGCCGCCTTTGCGGCGGGTGGTCTCGCTATCGGCTTGGCGGAAGGGCTCGAAGATGGTGGCCAACGCGTCTTGGGGGATGCCAATGCCCGTGTCTTCCACTTCCAAACGCACCCATTCGCGGCCTTGGTCGTCGGTCTCGACGCGGCCGCGTATCATGACCCGGCCGTTTTCGGTGAACTTGACCGCGTTGCTGACCAAATTGAGGAGGATGTGCAGCACCTTTTGCCGGTCCGACTCCAGGGTCAAATCGTCGGGTTCTAAGGTCACTTCCAGTTGGTCGTTGTTGCGCTGCGCCAAAGGGGCCACCAGGCTGCGCACTTCGTCGACCACACTGGCCAAGGGGAAGGTTTCCACGATCAGTCGCTCTTCTTCTTGACTGCGGCGGTATTCCAACACCAGATTGACGATGGACAGCAACCGTTGGGCCGCGGTCTCGATTTGGCGCAATTCTTCGTCGTACTCCAAGAAGCCTTCGGCGGCCATGCGCAACCACTCCAAATAGCCCAAAATGGCTTGCAGCGGGGTGCGCATTTCGTGGCTCAGGTTGGCGAAGAAGGCCTCTTGCCGGCGGCGTAGGTCATCGGCTTCCTCTTTGGCTTTCAACAGTTCTTGGCCCAAGCGGAACTGTTCCTCGTACAAGCGGGCATTGTACACGGCCAAGGCAATCATGTCCGCGGCGGCTTCGAGCAAGCGCAGGTGCTCGGGCCGAAAATGATGCTTCTCCTCGGACGAAAACGTCATCACGCCCAAGGGCCGGCCTTGGTAGTAGAGGGGCACGGAGATGACCGAGCGCCAGGGCAGGGTGTCGGCGTAGATCCAGCGCGAATCTTGAGTGGTGTCGGGGGAGTGCAGCAAGTGCCCCGCGCGCAGCGCCGCGCCCGCAAAGCCGTGGTCGATAACCTCTTGCACCATCTCGCGATAGGCTTCTTCGGGGACGTTGATCTCTTCTTCGATGAAAAAGTCGATGACCCGCAAGTTCTCGTCCACCAGAATGAGGGACGCGTTGGACGCTTGCAGCAGATCTTGACCAACGCGTAGCACCGCGCGCCAGGTCGCGCTGACGGATAAAGGCGCGGCCAACAGGGTGCGGCTGATGCGCAGCAGATCCTCCAAGAAGGCCTTTTGGCGTTCCAAGTCCTGCCGCAAGCGCTCGCGCTCGGTGACATCTCGAATCACGGCCACGCCCATTTCGCCCACGGTTTCGGGCATGCGCACCAAACTCATTTCGACGATGGCCTGACGGCCGGTCGGAAGGGTGGTCTCAACAGTGCCGATCCAGAACCCGCGCTGGCTCAGCGTGGTCATGATTTCGGCACTCAGCGTGTCGTCGACGGGCAGCACCTCATTGCCGTGCCGGCCCTTCAAGGTCGACACGCCCAGCCACTCCAAGGCCGCGGGGTTGTGGTCGAACACGAAGCCGTGGGCGTCGAAGACGATGACCACTTCTTGGATGTTTTGATACACGGCCTGCATGAGCCGCAAGCGCTGGGCATCGCGGCGCCGGGTCACCAGCAGGGCCAACGTGTTGGCCGCGGAACGCCACACCGCGCGCACTTCCGCGGGGGGCGCGGTCGCGGTCTCCAGCACCAACATGCCAATGCGTATGTCGCCGTGCTGCAGCGGGAAAGCCCAAGCCCCGCGATGGCCGGCTTGGGCCGCGGGCGAAGCCAGGGCTTCAGGCGCGGGCAGCCCTTCGGCCATGGCTGGCGCCCACCACTTCGGGTTGGCCTCGACGCCGTCGTGCGGCGCGGGGTCGGGCCCTTGCCACGCCACCCGCCACAAGCGGCGACCTTCTTCGTCCAGCAGCCACAGGCTGACCGCCTCGGGCTGCACCCCGCCCAAAGGGCGTTGCAACAGGCGTGCGGCGCGCGCCAGCGCGTCGTCCAGCGGCACCTCTTCGACGATGAGCGCGAACAAATCGCGCGCCAGCCCTTCGCTTTCTGCACGGAAGGCGTCGCGCTGTTGCAGCCGTCGCCACGGGGTCAAATCGTAGAAGATGAGCGTACGACCGATGTGCAAGCCGCTGCGCCCCGTGGCCAAAAGGGCATAGGCTTCTAAGAACACTTCACCACGCTCAGGATGCTCGAGACGAACCTCGCGCGGCTCGGCCTCGGGCTGGTCGAATACTTCGAGCAACGCGGGATAAGGCGCCAGGACCTCCGTGATGGGCCGGCCAAGCCAATGGCCATTCCCATCGCCCAACCATTGCCGCGCGGTGTCGTTCCACCATGCCAAACGGTCTTCGCGATCGACCACGACAATGCCTTCTTTGGAGCGCTCCAGCACATCCGGCCCAACGAAGGGCATGACCAGGCCGAAATGCTGACTGAGCACCAGCCAGGCCAATGCCAGCGCGAAGGTCCATTCCAGCGCGGGCATGGGGTTGATGGCCGCGAAAATGCCTTTGCCCTGCAGATGCAGCATGTGCATGTAGATTACGATCACCGCGAAGGCGATCAACGCGGCCAAGGTCGACACAGGCATGCGCCGCTTGATGAACGAGTTGCGATATAGCCACACGGCCAGCACCAAGCCCACGGTGAACACAAGGCCGGGCAGCACGAAGATGAGCACTTCCACGAGAAGGGGGATGTGGACGAAAAAGCGAATGACGGGGTAGTCCCCCAACTTGTAGATCATGTAGGCGCGCTCATGCAAGCGGGGGAGCATGAGCCGCACGGCCCAAAACCAGGGCGGAACGGCGAGCAAAAACCCAACGATTTTGGCGAGCCCCATCCAACGCCGCGCTTTGGGGACCAAAGCCAGCATGGCCATGGCAAACGCCCAGGAGGCAAAGGCCGCGGCCAAATTGAGCCCGGCCTCGGCCCAAAACACGGTGCGCGGGTCGCGCGAAATGATCCCCACCATGGAGGCCGCGGCTTCCGCGCCCGCGAACACGTTGGCCATGGCAAACCACGGCGCGGCCACGGGCATAAAACGCCGTTGGCGCCAGATCAGGACTGCAATGACCCACGGCACCACGGTGGAGATGCTCAAGAAGATCAACAAAATCATGAGAGGGAACATGTAGGGGCTCCCATGCAAAAAGGTCTTCCTTATTGTACCCTACCTTAGGCAGGAGTGGCCTTGGGGAGGGATGGCTCGTTTCACCTCGCGCGCCAGGGGCCGCGGCTTTCCGCGAGGGGGGCATCCCTTTCGCTCAGGCCGCGGATGAATGCTGTTGGCCCTCGTGAGGCCGGGGGCAGCGGCTGGGTGATGGGTCAGTAGACGAATTCGCGAATATCGTAGCGACTGATACGGGGCCGTGACGCGGGGTTGCGGAAGCGCAGCCCCGCGACCATGGCCTTTTGTTGCGCGATCTGCTCCGCGGGGCTCAACGGCCGAATGCCCTCCCGCACCGCGTCGTGCGCGTAGGGCATGTCGGGGGTGACCACCAACTCGGAAAAATAGAGGATGTCGTCGCGCGTCAGGGGCAAGGCATTGAGCAGCGCGATGGTGTCTTGCACGTGGCCGGCCGCAAAGCGATGTCCCCCTGCGCCCAGCAGGATGATAATGCCCACGCTGAGCCCCGCGGCTTTCATGGCTTGCACCGCGGCCAAAGCGTCTTCGGGCGTGCCGGGTTTGCGCAAGAAGCGCAGCAAGGGCCCGTGCCCGCTTTCCAAACCGATGTACACCCGGCGCAGCCCGCGCGCGGCCAGGGCTTCGTAGTCGGCACGGCGTTTGCGCTCGCCGCTAAAGGCGTCTAAGAAGGCATAGAGGTCCGCGAAGCGCGGCTCAGGGAACACGCGGCGCACGGCCTCCAGCGCGGGGAGTAAGCGCGGCATGGGCGTGACCAGCGCGTTGGCCGCGCCCAAAAAGACGCCGCGGCGCATAGGCAACCCAGGCCCCAGGAATGCGCGCACGGCCCGCGCGTGGGCTTCCACTTGCTCAGGGCTGCGAATGCGAAAAGGCTGCCCCCGGTAGAAGGTGCAAAAGGTGCAGGTGTTAAACGAGCAGCCTTGGGTGATTTGCACGACGACGGCCAAGTATTGGTCAGGCGGCAGAATGCCGATGGGGTGGTACACCTGGTGGAAGCGCTGCGCGTCGGCCCGAGAAGCCTGTTCGTCGAAACGCAATGCCGCGCGCATACGGTCGCGCATGTCGGGTGGCGGTGGCTGGCGGAAGGTCACCTGCCCAGCCTCCCAGTCGCGCAGAAAGGCCGCGATTTGGGCTCGCGCGCGGGCCTCGACGCGCCGTGCGTCGTCGGGGTTCAGACGGCGGCGCTGGCGGGGCTGCCCGGGCGGGCGCCACTTGGCCAACATGGAGCCGTTGAGCGCGCGGCGGTAGATAACGCCGTCGACGATGAACGTCCAGGGTCGGCCCGAATTTTCGTAGGTGTAGACCTGCACACGCGCGTGCAAGCCCACGCTCCAGGTCCAACCGCCTTCCAGAGGTCGCCAGCGAAAGACGCGCGCGCGCCAAACGCCTTCGATGCTGGCGTTGCTCATGCTGTGACCTCGCGATCGTTGCGCAAGTGTTGCTCCACCTCGGCCAGGTTGACGCTCAGCACTTGCGAAGTGCCGTCTTCGCGCAGGGTCACACCGTAGAGGACGTCGGCAATCTGCACGGTGTGGCGGTTATGGGTGATGATGACGAATTGGGTTTCTTGGCTGAGTTCTTGCACCAGTTCGCCGAAGCGGGCCACATTGGCCTCGTCTAACATCGCGTCGACCTCGTCCAGCACGCAGAAGGGCGTGGGTGAAACGCGCAGCAGCGCGAAAATGAGGGCCACCGCGGTCAGACTGCGTTCGCCGCCTGAGAGCACGGCCAAGCGCTGGGCCCGCTTGCCTGGCAGGCGGACTTCGATGTCCACCCCTTGGGGACGGCCTTCATCGTCGCTGAAGAGGACCAGCCGGGCCTTGCCCCCGCCAAACAGGCGGGTGAACAAATCGCCGAACGCGCGGTTGACAGCGTCGAAGGTGCGGCGGAATTGGCGCCGCATGGTGGTGTCCAGTTCCGCGATGAGTTCGCGCAGGTCCGCGTCGGCCCGCCGCAAGTCATCCAACTGTTCGTGCAGGAAAGCGACCCGTTGGGCCAAGGCTTCGTATTCCTGGCGCAGTTCGGGTCCCGGCGGCGGCCCCAGGCGGCGGATGCGCCCGCGCAGGCGGCGGATGGTGTCTTCCAGATCCGGCGGGATGCGGTCGACCGCGGGCAGGCGCTCGACCCCTTCTTGTAGGGGCAGTGGCTGCGCACCCCACACGCGCGGCGGGGCTTCCAGTGCGACAGGGCCGAAGTCTTCGCGGATGTGGCGTTGCAGGCTTTGCAGCCGATCGCGCGCCCGCTCGAGGGCCAAGCGGGCTTGGATCTCGGCTTGCTCTGCGCGCTGCGCGGCCGCGCGCGCGTCTTGCAATTGGGCTTGGCCGGCCGCGTGTTCAGCCTCCAGGGCCTGAAGTTCGGCTTCCAGGGGCTCCAATTGCGCTTGCAGGGCCTCAATCTCTTCCCATAGGGCGCGGCTGCGCGTTTGGGCGTCGTGCAAGGCTTGCTGGGCTTGCTGCCACTGGCGTTGCCAGGCTTGTTCTTTGTGGGCCAAGTCTTCCAGGCGGGCTTGGGCTTGGCGGACTTCTTGTTCGACCTCGCGCAAGCGGCCGCGGATTTCGCGCAGGGCTTGCTCAGCCACCGCGACTTGGGTGTCCCAATATGTCGCGTGGCGGCGGGCTTGGTCGACATCCACCTCGGCCAGGGCCCGCTGGCGTTCGCGCAAGGTGGCCTGCGCGGCCTGCAACGCGCGCGCGACCTCGTCTTGCGCTTGCTGCAGCGCGCGTCGTTCGTCCTGCCACGCTTGGATTTGCGCTTCGGCCTCGCGTTGTTGCTGTTGGCGCAAAGCCCAGGCTTGGCGTTTTTGTTCGAGGGCGAGGCGGGCTTGGTGCCAGTGCTCGCGCGCGGCCCGTTCGGCCTGTTCGGCCTGGTGTTGCTCATGTTGGGCTTTGGCCAGCGCCGCGCGCGCGGCTTCGGCCGCGGCGGTTCGTTTTCGGAGATCCTCTTCCAACGCGGCCAGTTCGGCCTCCAGCGCGGCCAGTTCGGCCTCTAAGGCTTGGCGTTCGCGCGTGCGTTGCAGCACGTGGCGCCCTTTGGGTCGCCCGGTGATCACACCACCTTGGGGCGCGTACGCGTCCCCGTCCAGGGTGATCACCCACACGCCTGGGGGGGCTTGGGCGCGCACTTGGCGGGCCGTGGCGCGGTCGCGCACGACCCAGACCCAACCCAGCAAGGCTTCCGCGGCCGCGCGCGCTTCAGGGGCGACCCGCACCAGATCCGAAGCCCGCCCGAGGACGGCTTGGGCGCGCGGCGCGGGGGGCGGTGGGGTCGCGCCCTGCTGAGGATAAAGCCACACCCGGCCTGGTGCGGCGCGCGCGGCTTCGACCAGCGCGTCGGGGTCGTCTTCGACCAACACGGCCTCGGCCCACAGGTCCAGCGCGGCGGCAATGGCTGTCTCGTGTTCTTCGTCCACGGCCAAATAGGGCCCCAGCAAACCTTTGACCCGGCCGCGCACGTTTTGGAGCACGAAGCGGGCTGCATCGCCGTAGCCGACCAGGTCGCGCTCGGCCTGGCGCAGGCCTTCCAAGCGGGCTTGCAAGCGTTGTCGGCGGGCTTGCAGGGCTTCGAGGGCTTGCTGGGCCTGGCGCCTTTGGGCTTCGGCCTGCTCGGCCTGGGCTTGGGCCTGGCGCCGGGCGTCTTGCGCGGCTTGGTGTTGGGCTTGGGCCGCGCGCCAGGCGGCTTCGGCCTGTTGCGCGGCTTGGGCCGCGGCCCGCTGTTGGGCTTCCAGAGCGCGCAGTTGTTGCGCGCGACGGGCTTGGATTTGCACGGCTTCGGCCAGGCGGCGTTCTAAGGCTTGTTGCTGGGCTTGCAACCCGGCTTGACGCTCGGTCAGTTCCTGCAGCGCGCGGCGGGCTTCTTCGATCGCTTGGCGCGCCGCGCGGCGGGCGGTGAGAGCCTGCTTCAGCGCTTGTTGGGCTTGTTGTTGGGCTTGTTGGGCTTCTTGCCACGCGGCTTCTCGTTGGCGCACTTGTTCGCGCAAAGCCTGTTGCTCTTCTTGGCGAAAGGCCAGGGTCTCCTGCGCGCGGGTGAGTTCGGCTTGCCATTCGGCCCGCTGGCGCTCCAGGGCTCGCAGTTGCTCTTCGGCCTGTTGGCGGCGGCGGTCTTCGGCCTGCCAACGTTGTTGTGTGGCGCGAATGCGTTCGACCCACGCGCGGCGTTGTTCACGCAAACGGCGGATGTGCTCGAAGCGCGCGCGCTGCGCGTCTTCAATGGCTTGTAGGCGGGCTTGGGCTTGCTGCCAGGCGGTTTGGGCGCGTTCGTGCGTGGTCAGCGCGTCTTCGACCGCGGCCACGGCCTGGCGCCAGCGATAGCCGTACCACACCCGCAGATGCTGGCGCAGGTCCTCTTGCAAGGCGGCCAGGTCTTGGGCCCGCTGCACTTGGCGCTCCAGGCGACGCAGCCGGGGTTCCAGTTCGGCCAGCAGGTCTTGGGCGCGTTCCATGTTGCGGCGGGTGGCTTCGAGGCGGCGCAGGGCCTCTTCGCGGCGTTGGCGCACCAAGCCAATGCCCGCGGCCTCTTCGAACAGGGCTCGACGCTCTTCGGGGCGCAACGCGAGGATGGCGTCGACCATGCCTTGGCCGATGAATACGTGCGCGCCTTCGGACAAACCGGCTTGGGCCAGGAGTTCTTTCACATCTCGCAAGCGCACCCGCTGGCCGTTCAAGAGAAATTCCCCTCGCCCGTCACGATAGGCCCGGCGGGTGAGGGCCACTTCGGTGAAATCCACGGGCAGCGCGGCGTCGTGATTGTCCAGCAATAGGGTGACCGAGGCCATGCCCGCGCGCGCTCGGCCTGCAGCCCCCGCGAAGATGAGATCTTCGGTTTTGCGCGCCCGCAACAGTTGGAAGGAGGTCTCGCCCAGGGCCCACCGCAGCGCGTCGACGATGTTGGATTTGCCCGCGCCGTTGGGGCCGACGATGGCCGTGATGCGGGGCGAGAATTCCATCCGGGTGGGCGTGGCAAAGGTTTTGAAGCCGTGGAGTTCCAAGGCGCGCAGGTGCATGGGTCACTCGGTCGGGCCCGCGGGGGATGGCGCGGGCGCGTCAGGGGATTCGGAGGGCGGGGTTGGGTCGTCCCAGGCCTCGAGAGGGGGCAAGTCGTCGGGCGAGGTCAGGCCGAAGTGTTGCAGAAAGGCTTCGGTGACCGCGTAGAGGATGGGGCGGCCTGGCCCTTCGGCGCGGCCGACTTCTTCGATGAGGCCTTTTTCGAGCAGACTGCGCACGACCCCGTCGCTGTTGACCCCGCGAATGGCCTCGATTTGCGGCCGCGTGATGGGCTGCCGATAGGCTATGATGGCCAGCGTTTCTAAAGCCGCGCGGCTCAGGCGGGCGGTGGCTTCTAAGTTGAGGAAGCGGGCCACCAGCGGGCCATATTCGGGCGCGGTCACCAGCCGCACGCGATGACGCAGGCGCTGGAGGCGTAGGCCGCGCGTGTGCAAGCGCTCTTCGAGCATGAGCAACGCGGCTTCGACTTGGGTTGGATCGTGGCCGGTGGCCTGGGCCAATCGCTCGACGGGGACGGGCTCGCTGGCCACGAACAGCAGGGCCTCCAACTGGGCGTCCAGAGGGCCGGGGGGCGCATCCAGATCTCGGCTCATGGTACAATCCTCGCGCGCCAGGGACGGCGCCGAAATCAAATTGTATCATGGATGCCCGCCGGCCCCAAGGCCGCGTTCGCCGGGGTGGCGTGGGCGCGCGGTATCGGGCGATGCCAAGCCGGGCCCATGCTCAGACCGCGGTTGCTGGGTCGTAATATGCCCCAGGGGCGTGTAACCCGTTCGCGGGTGGTTCGTTTGTGTACATGCCCCGCCAGGGACCAAGGATGACGCGGAAAGGGTAAAGGAGTAGGTTTATGGACACGCAACGATTTCGTTGGCGCGCGCGTTGGTGGGCTTGGGTCGCGCTGCTGGCCGGGTTGATGTTGGGGTGCGGTTTTTTGCGGCGCACGGCAGCCACCCCTGAGCCGCTGCCCACGCCCACCGCGCTGGCCTCGCCGCAAGAGGTCCTGCAGCAGGCAGCGCAGCAATTGCAAGCGACCGGGCAGGTGACCTTGCGCTTGCACGAAAGCCAGGCCACGGCTTATGTGCGCGACGCGTTGGCCCAACAGCCCGATGCACCGGTGCGCGATGTGGCGGTCTATTTCCGCGATGGGCGCATTTTGACCTACGCGACGGTGGATTCGCCCATCGGCGCGCTGACCGCGGAGGTCGTCGTGCGGCCCACAGTGACCGCGGACGGCCGAATCACGGTCAGCGTCGAGACGGCCACGTTGGGCGGCGTCGCCATGCCGCAAGAGATGCTCAACGATTACCTCCAGCAGTTGGACCAAGCCCTGAATACATGGGCTGGCCAATACGCGGTGGACGAATTGACTTTGGCCGACGGCTGGCTGGTGGCGCGCGCACATCGCCGTTGAGGTGCGGATGGCCGACATGGTGGCCTTGCGAGCCTGGGCCCGCTATAGCCTGGTGCTGCTGTTGGGCGTGCTTGGCCTGACCCTGGGCGGGTGTCAGGCGCCGACGCGTACCCAAGCCGCGTTGCAGATCACCTTGGTGGCCGATGGCCAAACGCGCTCGTTGGAGGTGCCCGCGGGCGCGACGGTGCGCCAAGCCTTGGCCCAGGCCGGCATTGAGGTGGGCCCCCTGGATCGGGTGACTCCGCCCGAATACACCTTGCTTACGGATGGCGATACCATCACCGTCGTGCGGGTCGAAGAAGCCTTCGAGACCCAAGAGGAAGTCATCCCCTTCGAACGGCAGACCTTGCGCAACGAAGGTTTGCCCGAGGGCGAGACGCGGCTGGTGCAGCGCGGGGTGAATGGGCGGCAAGAGGTCACGTATCGTTTGGTGTACGAAGACGGCCAGTTGGTGGCCCGCCAGCCGGTGAAAGTGACGGTCTTGGAAGAGCCCGTGCCCGAAATCGTGATGGTGGGCGCGCGCGCAACCTTTGTGCCGCGGCCGTTGCCAGGGCGCTTGGCCTACTTGGCCGGCGGCAACGCGTGGCTGATGGAGACGGCCACCGACCGGCGGCGTCCGGTGGTGGTCACCGGCGATTTGGACGGTCGCGTCTTTCGGTTGGCCTACGACGGTAGCCGGCTGTTGTTCACCCGCCGCAGCGACCAAGAGGGGGTGCTCAACACGTTGTGGGTCGCGCGGCTGGACACGGACCCCGTGACGCTCATCGACCTGGGCATTGCCAACGTGGTGCACTTCGCCGATTTCTCGCCCCGCAATCCGCGCTATGTCGCCGCATCCACAGTGGAGCCGCGCGACGCGCCGCCGGGGTGGCAGGCCAACAACGATTTGCTCGCGGTCGTGGTGTCGCCGGGTGGCACGGTGTTGGAGCCGAAGGTGTTGCTCGAGCCCAACGCGGGCGGGGTGTATGGTTGGTGGGGTAACGATTTCGCGTGGCGGCCCGATGTGCAGGGCTTGGCCGTCGCCCGGCCCGATGGTGTGGGCTATGTGGATCTGACCCCCGAAGAGCCCACGCTGACCATGTGGCTGCCTTTTACGCCTTACCAGACCCGTTCGGATTGGGCTTGGGTGCCCGGCGTGGGATGGAGCCCTGATGGGCAGGTTCTGTTCGCGGTGACCCACGGTTGGCCCGGCCAGACCAGCGGCGATGAGGCCGCGCCTCAGTTTCACCTGGTGGCTTACCTCACCGCGTGGGACCAAACCGTCGTCTTGGCCGAAGACGTGGGCATGTTTGCCTACCCCGTGCCGTCGCCGTGGCAAGAAGCCCCTGACGGCGCGCCCACCTATCAGATCGCCTATTTGCAAGCCCTGACCCCTCGCCAAAGCGAACTCAGCCGTTACCGTCTGGTCGTTATGGACCGCGACGGCTCGGACGCGCGCGCCCTCTTCCCGCAGGACGCCAATTTGGGCCTTGAACCCCAGCGGGTGCATTGGTCACCGGCGCCCATGCCCGATAGCGGCCACTGGGCGCTGGCCGTGCTATACGAGGGGGATTTGTATTTGGTGGACGCGACCACGGGCGAGGCCCAGCCCCTCACCGGCGACGGGCAAGTCGTGGCTGTGGACTGGAAATGACCGGGCCCGCGACCTGCGGCTACCGTTGGCCTACGCGGCCCCTGGTATAATGCCCGCATCATGCGCATTTTGGTCACCGGCGCGACGGGCTTCATAGGCCGGCGTTTGATTCCGGCTTTGATCGACGCCGGACACGCGGTGCGGGTGTTGCTGCGTCCGGGCGCGCGTCAGCCGCGGTTGCCTTTGGGGCAGCCGGTGGAGGTGGCGCTGACCCGGTTGGATGACCGCGGTGGGCTTCAGGCCGCGCTGGCTCATGTGGACGCAGTGATTCACTTGGCCACGGGCGAGCATCGCGGCCCGCGGGCCCGCGCGCTATACCCGGTGGATGTGCAGGGCACCCGGCATTTGGTGGCCGCCGCGAGCAGTCGGCCGTTGCGGGTGTTTGTTTACCTCAGCCACCTGGGCGCGAGCCCGGCCGCGGCTTATCCGGTGTTGCGGGCCAAGGGCTTGGCCGAACAGGCGCTGCGTCAGGCCGCGGCGCGTTTCCCCAGCACCATTTTGCGCGTGGGCCCTGTGATCGGGCCCCATGACCACTTTCTCACCCCTTTGGCCGGGCTGGTACGCGGTTGGCCCCGCGGCCTGCCCCTGGCCTTGCCCGGAGGCGGTTCCACCCTGTTGCACCCTTTGTGGTTAGAAGACTTGGTGGCCGCGCTGCTGGTGGTGTTGGAGGATGCATCCTTTTGGGGCCGGGTGTATGAGTTGGGCGGCCCTGAGCATTTGACTTTGCAGGAAATCGTGTTGGCGCTGCAGGCGTATTTCGGATACGCGCGGCCCGTCTGGCCGTTGCCCCCGTTGCTGGCCCGTTGGGGCGCGTTTTGGCTGCACAATTTGTGGCCCCGATTTCCGCTGCACCCTTATTGGCTCGATTATCTGGCAGCCCACCGCACTGCAGACCCCGACACGTTACCGCGTGAGTTCGGCATTTTGCCCGAGCGTTTGACCGCGTTGTTGCCCCTCATCTTCCCTCGGGAGCGTGCCTCATGACGCCTGCATACCCGCATTGGGAAGTGGAACGGCGACTGTGGGCCCAAGGTTGGCGTTGGGTGGCCGGCGTCGACGAAGCCGGTCGGGGGGCATGGGCGGGGCCGGTCACCGCGGCCGCGGTTGTGTTCGCCCCGGCTATGCGGGCATTGCCTTGCCTACGCGATTCTAAGACGTTGTCGCCGCGGCAGCGCGAGGCTTGCGCGCAACGCATTCGGCGGCAAGCCGTGGCCTGGGCTGTGGGCTGGGCCGCGCCGCGCGAGGTGGACGCGGTGGGGGTGGTCGAAGCCACCCGCCGGGCCATGGGGCGCGCCTTGGCGGGCTTAGGGGTGACGCCGCAGTATGTGCTCGTGGATCACTTGACGCTGCCCGATGTGCCCTGGCCGCAGTTTGTCCAGCCCAAGGCCGACGCGCACATCGCCACGGTGGCTGCGGCATCGATTTTGGCCAAGGTGGCGCGCGACGCGTACATGCGGGCCATCAGTCCGGCGTTTCCGGGGTTTGATTTTGGGCGGCACAAAGGTTATGGCACGGCCGCGCATCGACGGGCTTTGGCGCGCTATGGTCCCACCGCGTTGCATCGACGCTCGTTTCGCCCGGTGCTGGCCGCGGGGCAGGGCGGTTCGCGGTTCACGGCCCCAGGGCCTTGATGGGCCGGGTCGTCCGGCGCGGTTGCGGGCTTGGCCCTGGGCTCAGGGGGTCGGGCTTGGGCTCGGCGTCGGGGTCGGCGTGGGGGTCGGGGGCTCGGGGGTGGGCATACCCAGGGCTTGGGCCGCCTCGACGCGCCACTCCCATGGCACCAGCGCGGGGGGCGCGTTGTACACGGCCAGCCAGTCGTTGCGCGCCGCGTCGGCTTTGCCCAATTGCACGAGCATTTTCGCGCGCCAATAGCGTGCGGTGTAGCGTTGGGCCTCGGTTTCGGCGCGCTCGACCGCGTCGCGATATTTCAAGAACGCGTTGCCATAACGGCCCAAGGCGCGCTCGGCTTCGGCCACCAGCATGGCCGTCTCGTACGATTGTTCCCACTCGTCGGCTTGCTCGAGGTAACGCAGCGCTTCTTCGTATTCGCCCAAGCGCAGGTAGGCCCGGCCCAGCAGCAGGTACCGCTCCCGTTGCACCCGAGGGGAGGGATGCTGTTTCAATTGTTCCAGCGCGGCGAGGGCGGCTTCGACATCGCCTTCAGGATGGTCCAATTGAATGCGCGCGTACAGCAGCAACGCGTCTTCGTCGTCGGGCCGGTAGCGGCGGTAGGTGTCGATGGCTTCGCGCGCGGTGTCCAGGTCACCTTGGGCGTAAGCGATGCGCGCGGCCCACAGATACGCGGGCAGAAACGTCAAGTCGTGGTGCAGTGCCGTTTGGATGGCTTGGTACGCGGTTTCCATGTCTTGTTCGTAGTAGGCCAGCAAGGCTCGGTAGTAGGCCCACAGCGCGGGGCGATCAGGGAATTGCTCTTCGGCCTTGCTCAGTAGTTGGGCCGCGCGTTGGGTGTCTTGGCGCCATACCAGCCAGTATTCCAACGCGGCGCGATATGTTTCAGGATCCGTGGCGGCCAGCGTCAAGGCCTTTTGGAGGTCGACCTCGACTTGGGAGAATTCGGCCGGCCCGGGGGGTTGTTCGGCTGTGGGCCATTGGCTCATGAGCACCCACGCGCGCGCCCGATGGGCAGGGCCGAAGTTGGGGTCCATCTCCAGGGCCTGGTCGAGTGCGGCGAGCGCGGCTTGAGCATTGCCCGCGCCATGGTAAGCCAAGCCCAAATAGAAGTACAGGTCGGCCGCGGGCTCTTGTTCGACCAACTGCTCGAAGTAACGGACCGCGTCCATCCAGTCTTCGCGGCTAAGCGCGCGTAGCGCGCGGCGGTAGGCTTCGAAGGGCCGGGGCGTGTCAACGAAGGGCGGGGTGGGGGTGTAGGTCGCGTCCAAGAGCATCCACAGGGGCTGGGGCGTGGGGGTGTAAGGCGGCGGGGTTGGCGTTGCGCGAGGGCTGGGGGTGGGGCTGGGCGTGATGGCGGGCGGCGGCGTGGCCAAGCGTTTGGGGCGCACCTTTTGCCACAAGGCATAACCGCCGAACAAGATGCCCACCATCAGCGCCAATCCCGCCAACATCAGCAGGGGCGTGCGCCACTGAACACCGGCCTCGCGGCGTTCGCGCTGCCGAT
>Ga0256914_1001050_pt1 | contig 26322 bp, 24 predicted proteins | sample HulkmetaG_FD_191571 | JGI IMG/M metagenome (GOLD analysis project Ga0256914, IMG submission 191571) | Hydrothermal chimney microbial communities from Main Endeavour vent field at the Juan de Fuca Ridge, Pacific Ocean - Hulk | ecosystem: Environmental > Aquatic > Marine > Hydrothermal vents ... | reverse complement strand
GAGGAAAGTTGAATTGTTGATTGGTTGAATTGTGCCACCACGAAGTGGTAGGCATCCCTTCGGGATGAATGGTTATTCGGTGCTTCTTCGGTGTGGTTCGGTGGCTGGATTAAGTTAAGGGTTAAGGGGAAGCGTGCCAATTTCGGGCCCCAATTCGTAATTTTTGCCAAGGCATCCTACGGATAATTCGTAATTCGTAATTCGTAATTTTTAATTTTCTCCGCTGACGCGGCGCCACCCGACAACCGGTGGCCTTTTCCCCCTCTCCTTTTTCATTTTTCCTTTTTCCTTTTTCCTTTTTCATTCTCCCTGAGCCACCACAAAGCGGCCCCTGCGGGGACGGCATCCTACGGATGATTCGTAATTTTCCCTCCTCGCTTTTCACCTCAATAAAGATACGCTTTCTTGAATTAAGACCAAAGAAACCCTATCTTTTCAATCAAACAACAAGGAAGGAGCAGCTATGCAATACACAAAACTTGGAAAACGCGGGCCCATGGTCAGCACCATCGGATTCGGTGCCTGGGCCATTGGCGGAATGAATTGGGGCAAAACCGACGACGAAGTTTCCAAACGTGCCCTGAACGAAGCACTTGATCAGGGGGTTACCCTAATTGACACCGCCGATGTGTATGGCTTTGGCCATTCGGAAGAGCTGATTGCCGAAGTAATAAAACAACGCGGCAAAGGCAACGTGATTATTGCCACCAAAGCCGGTAACGATTTCTATTTTGCCACGGAAGAAGATGATCAGGGATACGGCCCCATCCGCCAGAATTACAATAAAGACTATCTTATTTACGCCGCCGAGCAAAGTTTGAAACGTCTGGGAGTGGAAGCGCTGGATATTCTGCAATTGCATAGCCCGGATCTGGAAAAGCTGGAACGCGACGAGCCCTGGCTGGCTCTGGAACAGTTAAAACGCGACGGAAAAATTCTGCATGCCGGTTTAAGCATTCAGTCGTTTAAAGAAACCGAACAGGCCCATTTGCTCGATTTGCATCACGACATTCTGGACAGTATTCAGGTGCGCTACAATTTGTTGGAAAGGGAAGCGGAGAAAGTGCTTTTCCCCAAAGCCATGCAATACGGCATTGGCGTAATCGTGCGCATTCCTTTGCTATTCGGTTTGCTTACCGGAAAATTTGATCGCAATACCAAATTTACGGGCGACGATCACCGTAAAATGAATCTCTCTCCCGAAAAACTGGAAAAATATCTGACGCAGTTGGACAAGATGAAACCGCTGTTCGAACGCTATCCCGATCAAACTATGGCGCAGGTGAGCCTGCGGTTTTGTATCAGTCATCCGGCATGCCATACGGCAATTCCGGGGGCCAAAACACCTCAGCAGGTGCGGGATAATTGCGCGGCCTCGGATCTGGGCCCCATTCCCAGAGAGTACATACCGGAACTGGACGATTAAAGAATTGGGAGAAAAGCGTGCTCTATGAGCGTGGCTTTGGGCAAGAAAGAGATTCTTATTTTTTTAGATAGCGTCGTATTTTAGCCATCATGCCCGGGCGAATCAGGGCCAGGGCAAGCAAAAACAGCAAAAATCCGGGAACAATGGGAATAAAAACGCCGGACAGGCCAATTAATACGAGGAGAATTGCCCACCAATATTTGTGCTTGCGAAACGAATAAATTTCGTGGTAGAATTCGGAACCTTTCTTTTGATGGCCTTTGCGCATAAGTAGCTAACCGGTTTAAAACCAGCCCTCATCCAGATACCATTGCAAGGTAAGCGCCACTCCCTTTTCCAGAGGAGTCGGCGCCTCGAAGCCCAGCTCCTTTTTTATTTTTTGCGCAGAACAAATCCAGAAATCAGGCAATAATTCGGCAACCTTTTGTTTGTTCACAATCGAGGGCTGTTTGGTTAGTTTACTCCATTGTTCGGAAAAGAAGGCAATGCTTTTGACCAATCCCAGCGGAATGGGTACATGGATCGCTTTGCTCTTAAAGAATTTCACTGTTTCATACGCCACCTCGTCCCACGAATGGGGCCGCGGTTCGGCAATAAAATAGGTCTGTCCGCTGGCCTTCGGGTGCGTTGCGGCTAAATGAACGCCTTCCACCAGATCTTTTACGTAGACAAAACTGAGGTATTTATCCCGGTTCTGCCATTTGGGGATAATGCCTTTTTTTACTGTTTTGAAAAACTGGAAGACATCGGTGTCGCGCGGGCCGTAAACCGCCGGAGGGCGAATGATGGTCACCGGAATTTTATCCTGCCGGCTGCGCACATATTCTTCGGCCATAAGTTTACTTTTGCCATATTCACTCACGGGATGTGGCGGATCGTCCTCTGTAACGGGTTCCATGCTGGCCGATGGACCGGCCGCCGCTTGCGAGCTGATGTAAACAAAACGTTGAATGGGTAATTTGTTTTCAACGATTACATCGAGTAGATTTTTTGTACCTCCGAAATTCACCTTGTAATAATCTTTGACATCCAGAGCTTTGGTCAAACCCGCAGCATGAATTACCAAATCGATATCGCTTAAACCGGGCAATAATTCTTTGGGTTCGAAAATATTCCCGTAAAAACAATCCAAATCCAGATCGGAGATCCATCGCAAGTTACTGGAAGTGCGCAAAAGCACTCGAACCTGATGCCCTTGAGCAAGCAAATGTTCCACCAAATGGCTTCCTACAAAGCCGCTTGCACCCGTTACGAAAATTTTCATATCACCCGTCCTATTTCCGTGTTTTGCATTAATTAAAAACTTAATATATATTAAAAAAGTTTAAGAATTTTCGCAAACCAATCGAAGTAGAAAAAATTTTTAATTTATTGTTCTTTTCGTTAATTTAATCTTTCTATTAATGAAAATGTGGAGGTTTAATTGGATATTTTCGATAAGTGCCGGAATTTTACGCGTGCCCAGGAAACCATCGAAGCAGGAATTTATCCCTACTTTCGGCCCCTCACCGGCAACGACGGCCCCCGGGTTTGGATGGAAGGCAGAGAAATCATAATGATCGGTTCGAACAACTACCTGGGATTAACTCACGATCCTCGCGTGGTTGAAGCTGCCGTGGAAGCCACCCGCCGTTACGGTACCAGTTGTTCGGGTTCACGCTTTTTAAACGGAACATTGGATCTCCATTTGCGATTGGAAGAAGAAATCGCCCGATTCATGAACCGGGAGGCGGCTATCATTTTTAGTACCGGCTACATGGCAAATTTGGGCGGAATTTCTACTTTGGTTGGGAAAGATGAATATGTCATTCTGGACAAATCCGACCATGCCTCCATTTATGCCGGAACGCGTGCGGCAATAAATCCTATTGTAAAACGCTACAACCACAATAATATGGAAAGCCTGGAACGGGTGCTTTCCCAGATTGACCGGGATGCTGCCAAACTGATTGTTTGCGACGGCGTTTTTAGCATGGAAGGGGATATTGTCAAACTGGATGAGCTGCTGCCTCTGGCTAAAAAATACAATGCTCGCGTTTACATCGACGAGGCCCACGGCCTTGGCGTGTTAGGAGAACATGGACGAGGCGCCTGTGAATATCTGGGATTAGAAGACCAGGTGGATGTGGTCATGAGTACTTTTAGCAAATCGTTGGCTTCGTTGGGCGGATTTGTAGCCGGGCCACGCTATGTGATCGATTATGTAAAACACTTTGCCAATCCCATTATTTTTTCGGCGGCGCCCACCCCGGCAGCCACGGCCGCAGTCCTTAAAACTCTGGAGATTATCCAGAGCGAGCCGGAGCACATGGAACGTTTACGCCAGATCGGCGATTTTATGCGCAAGGAATTTAAAAATCTGGGATTTGACATCGGCCCGAGTAAGGATACTCCCATCATTCCCATTTACGTGCGCAACGACGAACTGACCTTTATGTTCTGGAAACGGTTGTTCGAAGAAGGTGTGTATGCCAATGCCGTGATCAGTCCGGCGGTACCTCCCGATTCCGCTCTGCTGCGTACCAGTTTTATGTCCACCCATACCGATGAAGACCTGGAAAAAGTGCTTAATGCTTCCAGGAAGGTTGGCAAAGAATTAGGTGTTATTTAATAAAAGGATGTAAAAATGTCGGTGGAAGTTTTTCCTGTCAGGAACAGAAAGGAACGTAAAAAGTTTATTGATCTCGAATGGGAGCTCAATAAGACGACCGCCAATTGGGTAAGCCCTTTGCGCATTGCCCGTGAAGAAATTCTTGATCCCAAAAAGAATCCTTTTTTTGAACATTCCGAGATGGAATTGTTTCTGGCCCAAAAGGATCACCGCCTGGTAGGACGCATCGCGGCAATCAAAAACGACAATCACAATCGTTTCCACAATGATAAAACCGGCTTCTGGGGATTTTTCGAATCCATTAATGATCAGGACGTGGCCAATGCGCTGTTTGACGCGGCAGGCATGTGGCTAAAACACAAGGGATTGAACAAAATGATCGGCCCGATGAATCCTTCGACCAATGACGAATGCGGACTTTTGATCAAAGGATTTGAGACGCCACCTTTTATTATGATGACCCACAATCATGAATATTACGCCAAATTGGTGGAAGAGTACGGGCAGAAAAAGGCCAAAGACCTGTACGCCTGGTATTTGACGACCGAACGCGCCGTTCAAAATATTTCCGAAAAAATGCAACGCGTGGCCAACAAAATTAAAGAACGTCACAGCATTACGTTTCGCCCTGCCGATTTGAAAAACCTAAAGCACGAAGTAAAGCTGATCAAAGAAATTTACAATGACGCCTGGAGTAAAAATTGGGGCTTTGTTCCTTTTACGGATGCGGAGATCGATCATCTGGCCAAGGATTTGAAAAATATCGTGGACCCCGATTTGTTGCTGATTGCGGAGAAGGGAAACGAACCCATTGCGTTTAGTTTGACCCTGCCCAATATTAATGAAATTTTGCAAAACATTCCCGATGGACGTTTGTTGCCTACCGGAATTTTTAAATTGCTGACGGGCTTAAAAAAGATCAAAACGGTGCGGGTGATTACTTTGGGAGTTAAGCGGGCTTATCAGCATCTGGGGCTGGGCTCGATATTTTACATCGAAACGATTCAACGGGCTATTAAGAACGGCTACACGGCCGGTGAGATGTCCTGGATTCTGGAAAACAACAAGCCGATGAACAGCGCCATTCAATCGTTGGGATCAGAGCTTTACAAAGTGTATCGTATTTACAGTTATCCCCTAAAATAAAAAATCCGCTTGGTTAAGCGGATTTTTTATTTAGTGCAGCAAGTTGCTTTTAATATTCATCCTCGTTGTAATAGTCTTCATTTGACGTAAATGCGGTGGAGTTGTACTTTTTCTCTTTCTTGCAGAAATCGAAAAATTCGCAATCCTGACAATCAAAGTCATCGCAGGTAACCATATCTTCGCAGGTGCCATTAATATCCAGCGTGATGGATTCTCTGTAGCAAAGATTATCATGGTTGTAATGGCAATCCACGCAACCGCAGGTTAAATTCTCATGATAACTCATGCCTTACCTCCTCAAAAAGAACGCTTTATTTAATTTTCAAATTTTATTCAATGTTAATGGAAATTTTCCTTGTCGTGTTCCCGTAAATAATTACTGCCTTCTTCTAACAGTTTTTTTTCTTCTTCGGTTAAGTTCAAATAACCCACGCGGTTAATCTTGTCCAGTATTTCGTCAATTACTTTACGGTAATAAGCGACCATATCATCCTCTTTGCTTCCCTTATGGTAACGCATGCGCGTTTTGGGAATGGTCGGTTTTTTACTTCCCAAAGAAGTTTTGAAATTTTGCAGATTGCTCTTTACCCGATAAAACAGGTACCAGTATTTCAGATAAACATAGCCGATAACGATGCCGCCCAGATGAGCCGCATGGGCAATCCCGTCGCCGTAGGAGCCAAAGGTGGAGAAGAAGGCCACCATGACCAGAAATCCCACGAAATATTTCATCTTTACGGGGAACAGAAAGTACAGATACACATAACGGTCGGGGTAGCGCAAAGCATAAGCCAGCATTACGCCATAAATGGCCCCCGAAGCGCCGATGGTGGGGCTGGACGAAAGCAGAATATTGATAATTCCGGCGCCAATTCCCGTCACGAAATAATATCGTAAGAATTCACGCGTGCCCCACTCGTTTTCCAGCTCGGCCCCGAACATCCACAGAAAAATCATGTTAAACAAAATGTGCATGATGCCCGAAGGATCATGCAAAAACATGTACGAAACCAACTGCCAAACTTTAAACTGGTGGAGCACACCATAGCGGCTTAAGGCGAATTGGTCGAGGATAAAGAAACGTAAGTTGGCGTTGATGATCATCATCAGCCAGATGACCACATTGGCCAGGATTAAATTTTTAACCGCTGGCGGGAGAATGCCTCCGCCGCCTATTCGATAATACGATCCACGATTCGAATCAAACATAAAATTCACTTTATTTTAAATTAATAGGCCTTTGCAAAAATTACACGTCCGTCCGACTCTTTTCCGCAAACAATGCATTTCCCCGATTCTTTTTTACGATCGAACGGGATGTTGCGAATGGTCGCCTTGGTATCTTCTTTTACTTTGGCCTCGCATTCGGGATTGCCACACCAATGACTTTCGACAAAACCGCCTTCGCCTTCGAAAATTTTCTTGAAAGTGGCGTAATCATCTACTTGATAGGTGTGTTCTTCCCGGAATTTTCGGGCACGTTCCAGCATCTCTTTTTGCATGGTATTTAAGGCATCCCGAACGGTTTCCAGCACACCGTTTTTGCTAATGAATTCTTTCTTTAGCAAATCGCGACGTACCATGACCAACCCGTTTTTGGCCACGTCTCTGGGACCAATTTCCAAACGAACCGGGATACCCTGAAGTTCCCATTCGTTAAATTTGTAGCCGGGTTTGTACTGGTCGCGGTCATCAAGAATAACGTTAAATTCGTTTTTCAATTCATCCCGTACACTGACGGCATAGTCTAACACGGCCTTCTTTTCGTCGTCGCCGCGCCAGATGGGAACAATAACAACCTGGCGCTGTGCGATTTTAGGCGGTAAAACAAGGCCGTTGTCATCGGAATGGGCCATAATAAGAGCGCCGATCAAACGGGTGCTTACGCCCCAGGAAGTGGCCCAAACATATTGCAGTTGTCCGTCTTTATCTTGAAATTTTACGTCAAATGCCTTGGCAAAATTTTGTCCCAAATTATGCGAGGTACCGGCCTGTAACGCCTTGCGGTCTTGCATCATAGCTTCGATGGAATAGGTGTGTACCGCTCCGGCAAATTTTTCGGATTCGCTCTTTTTGCCGGTAATAACCGGAATGGCCAGGTATTCTTCGGAAAAAGTTTTGTAAATTTCCAGAATACGGCGGGTTTCTTCTTCGGCTTCTTCGTAGGTGGCATGGGCGGTGTGGCCTTCCTGCCATAAAAATTCGGACGTGCGCAAGAAAAGCCGTGTGCGCAGTTCCCAGCGCAATACATTGGCCCATTGGTTAATCAAAATGGGCAGGTCGCGGTAACTCATGATCCATTTTTTGTACATGCTCCAGATGATGGTTTCGGAAGTGGGGCGAATGTACAAAGGTTCTTCCAGCTTTTGTCCGCCGCCGATGGTTACCACCGCACATTCCGGGGAAAATCCCTCTACGTGCTCGGCTTCTTTCTTCATAAAACTTTCGGGAATTAACAAGGGAAAATAGGCATTTTGATGCCCGGTTTCTTTGAACATTTTATCTAACGTTTGTTGAATCATTTCCCAGATGGCGTAGCCATTGGGACGAATAACCATTGCGCCTTTTACCGGAGAATAGTCGGCAAGTTTTGCCTGCAGAACGATGTCGGTGTACCAACGTGAATAATCCACATGACGAGGAGTAATCTTTTCCGCCATAAATGCCTCTTTAGCTTCCTTTTGTTAATGTTGCTTTGCAAAATTAATTTTAAAAGATGATTGACAGGGATCGATTGGCAGTAAATTGTGAATTTTAAAAAAACGGATTAAATGAAAAGCGCGTTTGCTTGTAAAATGCACATCATATTTCAATGTATTATCGACCCATGCATTGAATTTAAATTAGTACGCCTGGAGGGAATCGAACCCCCAACCTTTGGAACCGGAATCCAACGCTCTATCCAATTGAGCTACAGGCGCATTTTCACACTTTATGAAGTGGACGCAAATTTATTTTATCTGACTCTTAAAGTCAAGTTAAATTTCTATTTTTTTTGATTATTTAAGAAACCCTCCCGAAGACGAAAAGTTCCCGATCTTCTCCGGGGAGTTCAGGGTACAACTTTCCAATTCCGATTGCATCGGGGATGAATGGTTTTCAGGCTTTTCAGGTAATCAATCAGAATATTGCGTATTTCCGTTCGGGATTTCCAGATGATCGGGGCATTAGCCGCATCCGCTGCCGCCAGATAGCCCCCGCCACCGGTAGCGCGATAGCTGTTAAGGGCCACTTTGTAGGTCCGATCCATGTCCAGCGGCTTACCGGTTTTGAGAAAAATTAAATTGCCTATCCGCTTTCCGACGGGCTGTTTAACGTGAATTTCGTACGCGATTCCTTCGCCCATGTCGTAGTTGTAACCCGGGATTTTTTTATTGAGGACGATTTTTCCGTTCTGCCAGGAGTAGAAGCGTGCGGCATATTCCAGATATTTTTTGATTTGACGCCCGGTCATCTCCAGCACGTAAAGGTAATTTTCGTATTTGTACATTTGATAGGCATCTTTAATGCGAATTTTTCCGGGGAGAATCTCGGCCTTGTCATTAAAACAAGCCGCAAATGAGATATCGGCCCTGCTCGCGGTCAGTTGGGCGTTGTTGATCAAATCCATGAAGGGGGTATCTTGCCAGAAAGCTTTTTGTGCGCTCAGGGTATCGGTTAGGGTGGCAATGGGCGTATGTGTGTAATTCAAAGTTTCCTGATGGAAACGTTGATTTAACGTCAAAACTGCCGGTGAGGGAGGAACATCTTTCAGTGGGTCCAGCCAGCCGTCCAGACCAATAATCTGATATTTGCCATTCTCTTTTTTTAGGATTAATCGAGCTACTCCAAGATAGCGTGCCCAGGAACCGGCATTGAGCAACAGGGTGGTGTGTGCGCCTTGAATCAGTAAGTTCTTGGGCGGATTGTTTTTGGGAGCATTCCGGCCTTTCCTCCCCAGCGGGCGATGGGAATGCCCGGCAAAGACAACATCGAAAATGGGCACCTTTCGGGCTACCAGGAGCGAAGCATTTTCATTGGGCAGGCCTAAGCGTTCGGTTTGTTTTATGCTGTATTCCGCTTCAAATCCGGCGTGAAACGATCCGATAAGTACATCATTTTGTGCCCGTAATTCGGGAGCCCATTTACGGGCCGTTTTGACCATATCGGCCCAGTGAATGCCCGGGTACAGTGTGGAATCCAGCCACATGGGAATGGCCGGAGTAGTCAGTCCTAAAAGGGCAACTTTGATTCCATTAACGTTAAAAGTTACAAAGGGCTTAAAAAAAGTCCGACCATCCGGTAAAACGCTGTTGGCCGAAAGCCACGGAAAACGGGAATGCTGCATGGCCTTGTAATACACTTCCACCCCTTGCTCGATATCGTGGTTTCCCACGGTAAAGGCATTGTAGCCCATGTAATTAAGTGTTAAAATCAAAGGATTAATAAAGGCCGGGTGCACTTTATTGAAATAGTAAGCCAGTGGGGTGCCCTGTAACAAATCACCCGTGTCAATGAGCAAAACATTTTTGTGCCGGCGACGATATTCGCAAATTTTGGTGTAGGCTTTGGCTAAACCGTAGGGCGCCGGACGATCGGTGAAATAATCGTAAGGATAGATGTGCCCGTGCACATCGGTGGTTTGCAAAATGTAGAGGGTATCTACCTGCTGGGCCGTAAGCAAAGAGCCCATTCCCCAAAAAAGGATTAAAAAAATAGCCGGAGAAAGCACACTTTTCCACAGGAGCTTTTTTGTTGTCATAGCGACCTCGCATTAATTGACCGTTTCGCTAAAGTACACATTTTTTGCGCATAAAGACAACAGTTGAAAATGGAAAAATCGTGTTGTAACTTGCAACGAGGTGTTTTTGATGAGAACCGAAAAACAGCATCTGGGAAAAACCGGTGAAAATCTGGCCGGTGAATACCTGCGGCAAAAGGGCTATTCCATTTTGGCACGTAATTTTCGTTTTGGCCACGGAGAACTGGATCTTGTGGCGCTCGACGGAGAGTGCCTTGTCTTTGCCGAAGTCAAAAGTTATTTTGCCGACCCATTACAACCTCCTGAATTTCGTGTGAGCAAAAAACAAAAAGAAACCATCATTCGAACGGCTTTAGCCTTTCTTGCACAATTTCCGGAATGGGAAGAACATCCGGTGCGTTTTGATTTGCTTGTGGTAAATTTTGCCAGATACCCGGCGCAAATTCGGCATTACGAAGCCGCATTCTGGCAGGAAAAGCCATTTTGACGAAGGGAGAAGCCATGAAAACATTTACGCCCGAGATGTTACTTAGTTTGGATGGCCTTTCCACGGGAGATGCCTTTGGCGAGCAATTTTTTAAGACAAAAAACCGCAGCCGCATTCCTCGTCGTGAATTGCCTCCGGGAATTTGGCATTGGACCGATGACACGCACATGGCACTTTCCATTGTGGAAATGCTGACAGAAGAAGGAACGATTGTGCCGGATATTTTGGCTAAAAAATTTGCTTACCGTTACTCACGTGAGCCGCAAAGAGGCTATGGCAAAGGTGCGGCCAGAATTCTTAAGATGATTGAAGATGGTCAAGATTGGCGGGAAGCGAGTAGGGCGGTTTTTGACGGCGGATCTTACGGGAATGGGGCAGCCATGCGCGTGGCTCCGTTAGGGGCTTTTTTTAAAGATGCGCCCCAAACAATTGTGGAAGAAGCAAAGAAATCGGCTATGATTACCCATGCCCATCCCGAAGGGCAGGCCGGTGCCATTGCAGTCGCCCTGGCAGCGTCTTTGGCGGCAAAAGGAATGCTGGCAGAACCGCATAAATTTTTTGCTGAAGTTTTACGCTATTTACCCGATAGCCAGGTTAAGCGGCAAATCCGGATTGCCCGGGAAATCGAAGGTAATAATGTGGCTCATGCCGCCCGGCTGCTGGGCACAGGCCAACGGGCTTCCGCTCAGGATACGGTCCCGTTTTGTTTGTGGTGTGCCGCCCATTACGGGGACAGTTACGAAAATGCCCTGTGGACGGTCGTGGCACAGCGGGGCGATCTGGACACATTGGGCGCCATCGTTGGCGGAGTGGTGGCCCTGCACGTGGGGCAGGTGCCGGAAACCTGGCTTAACCATCGGGAACCGCTGGAGGGGTAAAAAATGTACGGATCATTGCTCTCATTGAAATATTTCGTTAAATTCGTTTTTCAATAATTGGGGGCTGTAAAAATGACGGCCATCTTTTTTTTTCAGTAAAACAAATTTAAAAGCCGACCTGCTACCCAACAAACGCATGAAAAGTTCTGAAAAGGATTTTTATGGATTTAAAGGAGTATCGAAAACTATTTCCTGTTACCCTGCAAAAAATCTATTTGAACCACGCGGCTATTTCTCCGCTTTCCACTAAAGTCACCGACCAATTGGAATGGCTGCTGGACGATCGCCAGTTCGGGGAAATCGATAGCTTTCCGGTGGCCGATCAAATTCGTAACGAAGCGCGGTCAATATTGGCGCGATTAATCCACGCACGTCCCGAAAATATTGCCTTTATCAGCAACACTTCCGAAGGATTTAATCATCTGGTCAATGGCCTTGAATGGAAAGCCGGCGACGAAATTCTTGTGCCGGATTGTGAATTCCCCAGTAACGTGTATCCCTTCAAAAATCTGGAACGGCTTGGAGTGGTTGTTAAACTTATTCCCGCCGCAAATGGACAGATTACCCTTGAGGCGATTGCAGAGCGCATTACTCCCAAAACGCGTTTGCTGTCCATTAGCTTTGTAGAATTTTTAAGCGGTTTCCGCAACGATTTGAAGGCCATTGGCGCGCTTTGCAAAGAAAACGACATCATCTTTTCCGTGGATGGCATTCAGGGGCTTGGTGCTTTGCCTCTGGATGTGCAGGAAATGGGAATCGATTTTCTTTCCAATGGCGGACACAAATGGCTGATGGGCCCTATGGGCACAGGGTTCATGTACATATCTCCCGCACTTTTTGAACGGTTGACTCCGGCCTTTGCCGGCTGGCTTTCGGTTGAGAATGCCTGGGATTTTTTGGATTACCGTCTGGATTTCTTACCGGATGCGCGACGTTTCGAATACGGAACGGCCAATTTTTTAGGTATCGTGGGACTTTCGGCTTCCCTGAAAGTTTTGCAGGAAGTGGGGCTTGCCCGCATTGAAGCGCATCTTTTGCAATTGGGAGACCTGCTGGTGAGTGGATTGGAGAATCTGGGACTTGAATTCGAAAATTCGAAAGATAAACGCCATTGGTCGGGTATTTACACATTTTCCGGCGCACGCATTGAAGAATTATTCGATTATTTGAAAGGCAATAATGTGGTCTGCTCATTGCGGAACGGTCGATTGCGAATGGCCCCGCATTTTTACAATACTGCCGAAGAAATAGAAGAAGTAATTTCGTTGGTAAAAAAATTTCATTCCGGGTAATGAAAGAGAAGGACAATTTCGAAAATTGTGATTTAGGATAAAAAATAGCGGACTTAAACGGTGTAGGAACTTGATTTTTGTGTGTTTGACTTGTACATTGTTATCGTTCATTAATTCTTTTATTTGGCGACTAACTCGTCCTCTTTTCAACTGTATTTAATCAAACTGAGCAAACAACAAAAATTGATACAGAAGGTTTTTTGGCATGAATGGAAAAATGGTAGACAATGAAGCATTTCCCGGGAATGGGAAATCAATGGTTCCAATCGGATTGGAATCGGAAGAAGAAGCTTTAAATCTGCAAGACTATTTGCAAATCATTTTAAGGCGCAAATGGATTGTTTTGATATCTTTCTTCATTGTTTTTGTAACCGCAGTTATTTACACAATAAAAAGCCCTCCGGTGTACGAAGCTACTTCGACAGTTCTGGTGAATACGCAAAGCAAAGGGCAGGGCGGCCTGATGCTTTTTGACCCGACGGGGCTGGGAATAACGCAGAATTTGAACAACGAATTGGAAATTTTAAAATCGCGCACCGTGGCCAGTGAAGTAGCCAAAAAACTTCTGGAACAACGTTATTACCCCAATACAAAGACCCTTTTGTTTTGCATTCGCGCGCCGGAAGACGATGAACTGGGGCGGGATGTTTTAAGCCAGAGGGAACTTACGGAATATCTGTTTCAATCGGTAGAATTTGAACCGGTACGCGATTCGGAAGTCATCAAAATTACCGCCAAAGGAAGAGACCCGCGCGATGCCGCATTGATTGCCAATCTTTATGCTCAGGCTTACTACGATCGCAACCTGCGTATGAGCCGTACCCGTTCCAAAGCGGCCCGGATCTTTTTGGGCAAACAATTGGAAGCCAAACACAAAGAGCTGCAAAAGGCGGAAAGAGCTTTACAGGACTACATGGAAAAAACGGGTATCGTTTCCATTGATGCGGAATCGCAAAAAATCATCGAACAACTCTCTGATTTGCAGGCTCAGTACGATAATGTGGATATTGAAATTCAGTCTGTGCGCCAGTCGCTGAATTTTTATCGCCAGCAAATTGCCCGTCAGGAGCCAAATGTGGCCAAAATTATGAGTGAAGCTGGTGATCCTTACATCCGTTTGTTGCAAGAAGAAATTGCCCAACTGGAGGTGGAACGGGATATCACGATTTCGCAAAATCCCAATGCTCTGGAAGATCCCGTTTACAAAGAAAAATTAATGAAAATCGATGCGCAAATTAAGAATTTACGCGCCAAGCTGCGAAAAAGAACCAAAGAATATCTGAAATCCATTTTACCGGGACAGCTGGCTGATCCGGCAAAGTATCTGGTAGAAGTAAAACAAAAGATATTTGAAACCCAGATAAACTTACAGGCGCTGGAAGCCAAGAAGAAAGCTTTGGAAAAAGTTTTAAATGACTACCGCACAAAGTTTGAGAAAATTCCTAAAAAGAGTATCGAATTCGCCCGTCTGCAACGTGCCCGGCTTTCGGCAGAAAAATTGTACCTGTTGGTAGAAGAAAAATATCAGGAAGCCACCATTGCGGAACAATCCCAGTTCGGTTACATCGAGATTATCGACAAAGCGATTGTGCCGGAAATTCCTATTTCTCCCAAGGTGCGGATGAATTTGATTTTGGGCGCCTTGCTGGGCCTGGGGCTTGGGATTGGATTGGTCTTTTTGCTGGAATATCTGGATGTCAGTATTCGTACGCCGGAAGATTTGAAAAAGAAGGGCTACAAGCCACTATCGGTTATTCCCAGCATGGACAGCCAGTTTTTAAGTGAAGCAAAAGAAACCAAGAGAGAGCTGAAACTGGATCCGCATCTGGTCGCTTATTTGAATCCCCGCTCGTCTGTGGCCGAAGGTTACCGCCGTTTACGGACCAATTTGCAATATGCCCGACTCGACAAACCTTTAAAGAGCATGGTTGTTACCAGCCCGAATCCCAAGGAAGGAAAATCCACTACGGCTGCCAATCTGGCCATCACATTTGCCCAGGCTGGAATCAATACTTTGCTGGTCGATACCGACTTGCGGCGTCCGTCTATCCATCGCTTGTTTGGACTGCCCAAGGAGCCCGGAATTATCAATCATTTGTTCGGTAAAAATGAACTAAGCGAAGTGATTCACGAATCGGGCGTTGAGAATTTGTCCATCATGCCTTGCGGGATTATTCCGCCCAATCCGTCGGAAGTATTGGCAGCCCCGCAAACGCATGAATTAATCGCCAGGTTAAAGGAAATGTACGATATTGTTATTTTCGATTCGGCTCCGATTTTAGCCGTGACGGATGCCTCGGTGGTTTCCACGCAGGTAGAAGGCACGCTGTTAATCATTTTGGCCGGTACGACGGTGATGGACGAACTGGAACATTCCATTGAACAATTGGAACGCGTAAACGCGCACATTCTGGGTGTGGCTATGAATAACTTTGACATCAAACGTGCCTACGGAAGTTATTACGGACAATACAAGAGCCGTTATTACGGATATTATGGCTACTACACCTATGGACATCCTGGTTCGTCCAAAAAATCGAAAAAGAAAAAATCGGAAGTGGAAAATTAACGTTTAGGCAGAACCCATGAGGAACAAATATTCAGCAATTAGAATTATCTTTCTTGGCTTGTTTGCTCTGGCATTTGTAACCCCAACCTTTGCTCAGGTCGATCAAATGAGTATGGCCAACCGTTTTATGAATGGCCGTTCCGTGAATTATTATTACGCAAAGCCCGGTGATATTACCATTACCGTGAGCATCTGGGGTTTTATTCAACGTCCCGGGTTGTACGAGGTTGCCAGTTCCACCAATTTGATTAATTTGATTTCCCTGGCCGGCGGCCCGAACAGCTACGCCAAATTGACCGATGTGAATGTGGTGCGCGTTCGAAAAGACAAGGACGGGAATTTAACGCGATCCGAATTTACTGTGAATTTGAAGGATTTAACGCATGTTACACAGAAGGAAATCGAATTGAAACCCGGAGACGTAATTTACGTGAATCACACGGCCTGGTACACGGTTAAAGAGGTTTTTTCCGTGGCTTCCGGGATTGGAATTTTTATGACCAGTATTTATTATTTGACGCGTATTTTGACGGGCCGATAGACTTTTGGCTCAACTCGGCTTTTGGGGGAATGCATCGGACATTCCCCTTGTTTTTTGTGTGAAACCATTCCTGATTTTTTGTACGAATAATTTTTTTCATTCCGTTTTTTTCGTAATTTTCTTTTCTTAAAGCGAATTTTTGAGAAAGGAAAAAACATGCCATTGGTTCCCGAACACATTAAAAAATTAAAACCTTACCAGCCCGGAAAATCCATTGATGAATTAAAACGCGAATTAGGATTAACACGAATTATCAAATTGGCCTCGAACGAAAATCCCATTGGCGTTTCACCCTTAGCTTTGCAAGCCATGCAAGAATCACTTATTACCGTCAATCGGTACCCCAGTCCCGATTTTTATTTATTGCGTAAAACATTAGCCGAAAAATACGATGTGAAGATCGAAAATGTGTTTGCCGGCAACGGCTCGGAAGGTATTATTTCCATTATTATGCGCACCTTTTTGTTAGATGACGAAGAAGCGATTACCTCGGCCGGCTCGTTTGTCACATTTGATGTACAGGCCTTCTCACGTGGCATAAAACTGATCCGCACGCCCTTGAAAAATTACAAAATTGATTTGGAAGCCATTGCCGAACAGATTACTCCTAAAACCAAGCTGATTTATTTGGCCAACCCCAATAATCCTACGGGCACAATTTTTACCGTGAGTGAGTTTCTTAAATTTATCAAACAAGTTCCGCCGCGGGTGCTGGTTATTCTGGACGAGGCTTATTTCGAATTTGCGCACGATGAGCCGGTTTTTCCCGATTCCATGCAATATCGGCTGGATAACGTAATTACTCTGCGTACGTTCTCCAAAGCATACGGACTGGCAGGGGTACGCATTGGCTACGGCTTTGCTCATGAAGACTTGATTGCCAATTTAATGAAAATTAAGCTGACCTTTGAACCCAGCGCTCCGGCCCAGGCAGCTGCGGTGGCGGCCATTAAAGACGAAGATTTTCTTGAAAAAACGTTGCACAATAATCGTCTGGGCAAAAAGTTTTTTTACGAAGTCTTCGATCGGCTGGGACTACGCTACATTAAGTCGTTTACCAATTTTGTGACCCTGGTGTTTGAATCGGAGAAACAGGTAGAAAAGCTTTACGACAAATTGTTGCGCGAAGGCGTAATCGTACGTCCTTTAAAGTCGTTTGGATTGCCCAATTGCCTGCGTGTTTCCATCGGCCTTCCCGAAGAAAACGAATTTTTCGCCAAAAAGCTGGAAAAGGTAATCTGATGGGCGAAGCAAAGTTGCCGTAGAATGAACGACCGGAAACTTTGATGGCATGAAACAAGTAATTTCCGCCTCGCGCCGTACCGATATCCCCGCTTTTTATTTGAATTGGTTTATTGATGCTATCAAAACCGGGTGGATTGAGGTTCGCAATCCGTTTTACCCGGCGCAATCGCGTCGGGTAAGTCTTTTGCCCGAAGATGTAAGCTGGATTGTGTTCTGGTCGCGCAATTACGCCCATTTTCTCAGAAAACGTTCGTATTTTGAAGCCTACCAGTTGTTTTTTCATTTTACCATACTGCCTCCGTCCATTCTGGAAAAAAGCCCCATGCCACTCAACAGACAATTGCAGCAGTTGGAGCAGTTGGTAAAATGGTACGGCGCGGAACGCATCATTTGGCGTTACGATCCGCTGGTGTTCTGGCAAGATGAAAACGGACCGAAAAGCAATCACCAAATCGAGCAATTTACCAATTTGGTGCGCGAAATTTCGGCTATGGGGGTGCGTCGCTGCTACACAAGTGTGGCTCAGCCCTACGCCAAATTTATTCAAAGATTTGCATCAAAATTTCCCGCGAAACGCCTGTTAAAGCAGGAACACCCGCTGGCTTTGCAGGCCGTGCAGGAAATGGTGCAAGTTGCACGGGGCTATGGCATGGAGCTTTTTGCCTGTTGCAGCGATTTTTTGCTGCAAATCGATGGTGTGCAAAAAGGGCGTTGCATTGACGGACATTTGCTAAACCGTTTGAATCCGAAAGAAAAAGTAAGTGTTGCCAAAGCGCCAACCCGTGCCCAATGCGGCTGTACGAAATCCATCGACATTGGCGATTACCGTACCCAACCCTGCTATTTCGGATGTATTTATTGCTATGCCAATCCGGTATGGAAATAGTTGGTTATTTTGCGCTTATTTTATGTAAACAATCTTGACTCACTTTGTGCTTTTGCCTAACTTTACTACATGAATCGTGCCAATTTAATCTCAGGATGAGCTAATGATTAATCTTTCGCAGCATTTAAAACTCGGTCTGGAACAGAGACTGTCGCCGCAGCAGATTCTTCTTTCTACATTATTGCAATTGCCGCTTTTAAGCCTGGAGCAGCGCATTAAAAGCGAATTGGAAATGAATCCGGTATTGGAAGAAGGAGAAGAAACCGACGAAGAATTAGACGAGCTTGACGAACTGAATGACGAATCGGAAACATCGACCGAAGAAGCCGAAGAAATTCAGGAAGAATTGGAAATTTTAGACAACACCAACCACAACGACGAATATGATGTGGAAGAGCTGGAACAGGCCCAAAAAGATACCGACCTTGAAAATTTTATTAACGATGAAGAAGCCTACGAAATTCGTCTGCCTAAAGACAAAAACGAAGAAGAGTACGAACGTCCCGAAATTTTTAAACCCACTTTACCCGAACATTTGATGGAACAGTTTCGCATGCTCGATTTGAGCGAAAAAGAATTTGCCATCGGGGAATATTTAATCTGGAACATTCGGGATGATGGTTACCTGGATCCTAATGTCGATCTGAAAAACGTGGCCAAAATGTTCGACACCGACGAAGAGACGGTCGAAAAAGTTCTGAAAAAAATCCAGTTTTTAGATCCCACTGGCGTGGGCAGCCGTTCGTTGCAAGAGTGCTTGCTGGTGCAACTGGAAGATCAGGGTAAACAAGACACTTTGGCTTACAAAATCATCAAAGATTGTTTTGATGATTTTAAAAATAAGCGCTACGATAAAATCATGGAAGAGCTGGGAATCTCGAAAGACGAGTTGCAGGAAAGCATCGATTTGATCCTGAAGCTTAATCCCAAACCCGGTGAAGGCAATTTTGACGCGCGCAGCAATTACGTAGTGCCCGATTTTATTGTGGAAAAGGTGGACGATAAATTGGTCGTTAGTTTGAATGACTGGAACATCCCGCCGTTACGCATCAGTAATTTGTACAAAAAAATGCTGCGCAACCGCAACAAGTACGACAAAGAAACCCGCAAATACATCCGCAAAAAAGTAGAGTCGGCTAAATGGTTCATCACTTCTATTTACCAGCGTAAAATTACCATGCTTAAGGTGATGGAAGCCATTGTGGAAAAGCAACGTGAGTTTTTCGAAAAGGGGCCGGAATACATCAAGCCCTTAACCATGCGGGAAATTGCGGAAATGATCGGAATGGATATTTCGACGGTTAGCCGTGTGGCAAACGGGAAATACGTGCAAACCGATTATGGCGTTTTCGAATTAAAGTATTTTTTCAACGAAAAAATCGAGACGGAAGAAGGCGAAGAAATTTCCACCAGAAAAATTAAAAACCGCATCAAAGAGATCATCGAGAACGAAGATCCCCACAAACCATTGAGCGACGAAAAAATTGCCCAGATGCTCAAAAAGGAAGGCTTTCCCATTGCGCGGCGGACCGTGGCCAAATATCGCGAACAAATGCAAATTCCGGTGGCGCGGCTGCGTAAGGGCCTGTAAAACTGGGCAAAAAACGGACCTCTTTTTTTCGTTGAAACAAAATCCGGCTAAAGTTTGAACAAAATCTGCGATAATGAGTTAACCGATTTGAATTAAACAAAGGATACAAAATGGACGATCGTTTTCCGTTGCAAATAAAGGCTACGACAATTTTAGGCTTGCGTCACAAAGGGCAGGTGGCCCTTGCCGGAGACGGACAGGTTACCATGGGCAATACGGTAATGAAACATTCTGCCAAGAAAATTCGCCGCCTGTACAACGAAAAAATTTTAGCGGGCTTTGCCGGTGCTGCGGCCGATGCGTTTACACTGTTTGAACGTTTTGAACAAAAATTGGAGCAATACTCGGGAAATTTGCCCCGCGCTGCGGTAGAACTGGCCAAAGATTGGCGCTCTGACAAATATTTACGCCGTTTGGAAGCACTGCTCATTGTAATGGACAAAGAGAACATTTTTATTATTTCGGGTACTGGCGATATTATTGAACCCGATGACAATATCGCGGCGATTGGCTCCGGGGGACCTTATGCCCTGGCGGCAGCCCGTAGTCTGGTGAAATATTCCGATCTTTCTGCGGAAGAAATCGCCCGCGAAGCCCTGAAGACAGCTTCCGAAATTTGCATTTACACCAACGATAATATTCGGGTGGAGGTTCTGTAATGAATGAGAAAAAAAGGATCGAAGACAGGGAACACATTGCGGAAAGAATGGCCGAATTAACCCCCCAGCAAATCGTAAAAGAATTAGACAGATACATCATCGGGCAAGACCGGGCCAAAAAAATGGTGGCCATTGCCTTGCGCAATCGCTGGCGTCGCCAGCAGGTTAAACCCGAGTTGCGTGACGAAATTATTCCCAACAATATCATCTTAATCGGGCCGACGGGCGTGGGTAAAACCGAGATCAGCCGACGCCTGGCCAAACTTTCCAACGCTCCTTTCGTTAAGGTGGAAGCCTCCAAATTTACCGAGGTAGGCTACGTGGGGCGCGATGTGGAGTCGATTATTCGCGATTTGGTGGAAATCGGTGTGCAAATGGTGCGTGAAGAAAAAACTCGCGCCGTGGAAGCCAAAGCCCGTGACCATGCCATTGAACGCATTCTCGATATTCTGTTGCCTCCCATTACGCACACGCCTAAACCCGTAGGCGAAATGGACGAAGGCGATGAACTGGAGCTGCGCCATCAGCGCACCCGGGAAAAGCTGCGCCAGCAATTGTTGGCCGGACAACTGGACGATCGGTTGGTCGAAATTGACACCCCGGCCGATACCACCCCCATGATGCAAATTTTTTCGCCGATGGGCATCGAAGAAATGGGGCTGAATATTCAGGAATTGTTTGGCGGTTTAATGCCTAAAAAGGTAAAAAAACGGCGTACAACGGTTTCGGAAGCTATTAAAATTTTAACCCAGCAAGAGGCCCAGAAGCTGATCGATATGGAAGAGGTGGTGCGTATTGCCATCCATCGCGTGGAAAATTCCGGAATCGTTTTCCTTGACGAAATCGATAAAATCGCCGGCCCCAGCAGCGGAAAATCCGGCCCCGATGTGTCCCGCGAAGGCGTGCAGCGCGATTTGCTGCCGGTGGTCGAAGGCACTTCTGTTCTAACCAAGTATGGCATGGTCAAAACCGATCACATTCTGTTTATTGCCGCGGGCGCCTTTCATGTGAGCAAACCCTCGGATTTGATTCCCGAGTTACAGGGGCGTTTCCCTATTCGTGTGGAACTAAACAGCCTGAGCGAGGATGATTTTGTACGTATTTTAACCGAACCACGGAACGCCTTAATTACCCAGTACAAGGCTTTGCTTAGTACCGAAGGTGTTGATCTAAGCTTTACCGACGAGGCCATTCGGGAAATTGCCCGCATCGCTACAATGGTTAATGCCCGTACCGAAAATATCGGCGCCCGGCGCTTGCACACCATCATGTCCACATTGCTGGAAGAAATTTTGTTCGAAATTCCTGAAAAGAAACAGGACAAGATTGTCATCGACAAAGACAAGGTTGCGGAGACGTTAAAATCGATTGTGGAAGATGAAGATTTGAGCCGTTACATTCTGTAAGCAAAGAACAAGGCAAATAAAAAAGGCGGAAAGATTTCCTTTCCGCCTTTTTGCGTTTATTTGAAGACACCCAATAGCTTGTCTACCTTTTCGGCAATGTCCAGCTCAAAGATGGCAATGGTTGGTAGCAGCCACGAAAGGCGATACCGCGTGTCGCCGTCTTTGTTCTTGCCAAAGTAGGAAAGCGCAATGCGTCCAAAGCCGGTTTCTTTCTCGATCTTTTTGGCCTCACGCAAAAAGCGCCGCGCCGCATCAGGCAATTGATCGTACGGCACGGGCTTGCCCTGCTGGCCCTGATGTTTGGTCAGCTCCACGGCCGTACCCACATTACTAATGGCCGCGGCCAAATGGTTCAGCTTGTGCTTTTTGCAATAAGTCATTAACACCGAACTAACCGGCATACGGACAATCTCGATGTTTTGTTCGCCCTGGCGCAGTTGCGCCACCAAAAATGAGCGCCCGTTAACCATTTCGATATGCGCATAAATTTTGGTGTTTTTGGGCAAATCTTTTAACACCTCGGTAACTTCAAAATGCGTTTGCTCTTCATCGTAAACATCGCCCTTTTTATGCTTGCCAAATTCCGAAGTGAAATAGGTTTCCGTACCCTGCTTTTTCCCTTTCAGCAAGTCCAGTCCCCAGCGTTTCAGCGTTTTAAAGTTGAAACTTCGTTCTTTTTCCGGTTGTCCCAGTGTTTCGAACACCAGGGTGTTTAGGGCGATCAATTCTTTTAATTCTCCAGGTTTCATGCGATTATGCCTCCTACTTCGACAGTTCTTTGGCCAATTTGCGTGCCATCAGGGCTACCCAGACCATTTGCCATCCGTTCAAAATCAATTCGATGGAAACAAGCAATCCGATTACCCACAGGCTGCTAATAGGCCATTGAAAGATGATGTAAATGCCTAAAAAGATGGCCAACACACCCATCAGGGCATGGTAGAACCAGCGCCAACCATGCTTGGCCAAAAAGAAAGCCAGTCCGATACGCAGCGATCCGATCACAATAAAAATACTGGCTAACACAATGGTTAAAGCCGAGGCGCCGGTAAGCGGATTAAAGAAGGCAATGGCACCGCCAATGATGTAGAGCAGTGCAAAAATCAAGTGTGGAATGCGTCCACTCCAGGTGACTTCTTTTTCTTTGAACCAGTGAAACAATTGTACCACACCTGCTACAAACATCAATACGCCGAAGAGAATGGTCGTGGTAATGGTGACAAATTCTGCAAAAACCACACCTAAGGTTCCGAAAATGATGTTTAAGATTCCCAGAAAGAGTAGCCATTTCCACTTTTTCGGGAATTCTTCGATAACGACCTGTACTTTACTTTCCATTTTTTATCCTCCTTTGGTTTAAGTGATTAGTAACCGGTCATCGTAATTCGCTCCTTTATTTTACAAATACCATACCAGAAAATTTCGGACCTGTGGAAAACCGGAATACGGATGTGAAGTAGTCGCCTAATTTCAATAGAATCAGAATGTTAGTTTTTTTTATTGATAAATGGGGCTGCCTTAACGTGGAAAAATCTCATCCCTTTGGAACAAGACGGTGTAAGATATTTTTGCCAATATGGCAGTGTGTGCTGTCAAAATTTAGCCCGGTGGCTCAAATAATTTGCCTGATATTTTCCGGGCCAATATATTAAACAGGAAGGAAAAAGGAAAAAGGACAGAGTATGCCGGAAAATGCGTGGCAGAAATTCGAGAAACTTTATTTTCGTTTTTTCCCCTTGGTACTTCGCCGTGTTTCTGCAGAAACCTGGAAAGATCAGCTTTTGTCGAGTGATGCGGAGACCGACAGGGACACGGCATTGGCCATCTCTTTGTGTGCATTTCACCGGGTGCTTTCCGGCCGCAATCACCCCCAATACGATAATGCGTTGGCCTTTTTGCACCAAACCAGTGAGGTGGACCCGCTGACGCGTGAATTGCGTGATTTTTTGCGTCAAGGAATTCGTAAAATTCGCGATGAAATTGAGCAGGTCGCTTTGCATGATTCCGAATTTGCTGATCGGCTCGATGCTACTTATCGCTGGCTGGAGCAGGCTCCCGCGAATGTGGAATTGCGCGGGGAAGTGGTGGAACGTTTCTGGAAGGTGTTTTTCCCCGAAGGGGTGGGCATTTTGGGCCGGGAAGGGGAAGCCGAAGAAGCGCTGCGCCGGAAACGTCGCGTAAAAATTCTGGAAGAAAAATCCATGCCCGTTCGCGAGCCGTCTGCCGAAATTTTGTTCACTTCAAATGTGCTGCTGACCATTCCGCTGAAAAACTGGAAAATTGACCGTTTGCCGTTAACCGATTCCGTTAAAAGAATATTAAAGGAACACGCCAACGATCCTCAGGAATTTTGGTACGATCACCCGATTCCGGTAGGTATTCCTCCGGAGCAGAACGAAGTTTTGTACGGACTGCGCGGTCTGAACGAAATGATGGCTTTTGAGAAGGCCCGTGGAACGGCAGATAAAAATCAACGTTTAACCGTGGTGCTTTCGTGCTCGGTGACCCATTCATTTTTACACGAAATTGCCAGAGACTATTTGCAGCAAACCATCCGACAGGCCGGCGGTTTTGAGCATTTGGATGTGTATCTGTTTACCGAACAGGATGTGCGGGACTGGTTGCGAATTTTCTTTTCCCGTACTGACAAACCCTGGGAAGCCGTGGGAGTAGATGGCCCCTACGGGCGTCATTACAGCTTTTTAAAAGCCATTTCGGCCTGGTGGCAGGTGTTTGTCAATCCCGCGCTAAAAGCAACGTTCAAAATCGATTTGGATCAGGTATTTGATCAGGTACGGCTTGTGCAGGAAACGGGACAGTCGGCATTGGAACATTTCCGCACCGCCTTATGGGGAAGCGATGGCATGGATGCCGATGGAAATCCTGTCCGTTTGGGCATGATTGCCGGTGCATTGGTCAATGCCGAAGATATTGCGCAATCATTGTTTACCCCGGACGTACCTTACCCACCCGGACCACGGCATGCCGATGAATTTGTCTTTTTCAGCCGCCTGCCGCAAGCACTTTCGACCCAGGCGGAAATGATGACCCGTTACGATTCTCCGCAATTGGACGGGAAACGCTTTTGTTTGCAGCGTGTCCACGTGACCGGTGGAACCAATGGCATTCTGGTTGACGCCTTGCGCCGATTTAAACCGTTTACTCCTTCGTTCATCGGTCGTGCGGAAGATCAGGCTTATTTGCTTTCTACCATGACCGGTCGGACGCAGCCGCTGGCCTATTTGCACAAGGCGGGGCTTATTATGCGTCATGACAAAGAATTGTTTGCACGAGAAGCCATACATGCCGCAGAAATCGGCAAAATGATTGGTGATTACGAACGGATTTTATATTTTTCCAAATACGCACAGGTATTAAACAAAGATTATCGGCTAATCAAGGATCGCGTCGATCCTTTTACCGGTTGTTTCATTTCATCCATTCCCCAAACGATCGTATTTCTGCGATTTGTCTTTAAACTTCTCGACTTTTTGCAAAGAGGACAAATTGAATCGGCCAAAGAATTCATTGCTACCGGAATTCCGCGCTTGAAAAAGGCGATGGATTTTTGTGAAGGCGAAAACAGCCCTTTGCAAAAGCAATACGAAAAGGAAAGAGCAGAGTGGAATGCGTATTATCAAACTCTGGAATGGCTTGAACGGCGGGTGCATGCCCAGGATGATCAGGTACTTAAATTAAAAACCCAGGCTTCGCATTTCGTACGAAACTTGCAAATAGTGTAAGTGACAATGAAGGGGAAAGGCATGTGCGGGCAAAGGAACAGTTGTTTTGAGAATGAATCCGTAGATTGCTTGCTAAAGATGGTAACGGAAAACGAGGCGGATGCAATTTACAGCTCGGGTTAAATAAAAAAGCGTGCGAATTACAGGGCCTTCGCACGCTTTTTAAGAAGTCGAAAGTAAATTAGCTTCTCCGTCCGCCGCCCAAAATGCGTAGCAGCAGCAAAAACAGGTTGACAAAATCCAGATACAACATTAATGCGCCGATGATGGAAAGGCGTCCGTAAACTTCACCGGCGGCCGGGGTGATTTCCATGCCCATGCGTCGAATTTTTTGCGTATCATACGCAGTTAATCCCACAAAAATCAGTACCCCAAGGTAAGAGACAATCCAGCCTAACATTGTGCTGTGCAGAAAAATATTAACCACCGAGGCGATAATAATTCCGATAAGTCCCATGAAAAGAAAACTGCCCCAGGATGTCAGGTCTTTTTTGGTGGTGTAACCATAGAAGCTGGTTGCGCCGAAAGTTAAGGCGGTGACCAGAAAAGTGGTGGTGATGGATTCTGCCGTGTACACTAAGAAAATCGAGGAAAGTGTTAATCCGTTTAAGAATGAAAACAGCAAAAATAAGGTGCTGGCCGTTGAAGCCTGCATCTTTTTAACTCCGCCGGAAATGGCAAAGACCATGCCCAGTTCGGCAATGAGTAAAACGAAAAGCATGAAAGAATTGCCGTAAATCAATTTCATGACAAACGGGCTATGCACCGTTAAGTAAGCCGTTAAACCGGAAATCCCCAGACCCAGCATCATCCAGTTGTAAACCGAACGCAATAAGGCATTTTCTTTGGTGATACTTAGCGATTCCTGATAGATAGGATCTTGATTCATATGATTTTTCTCCGTGTTTTTTCAATGAAATACTGTGATAAAATTTATCGAACATTCGTTGCATATTCAAATTAAAAAGCGCAAAAAAAGTTCCCCAAGCGTTTTTGATTTATTACGAATTATCCGTAGGGTGCTTACCCTGCAGGGGGGCCTTTGTGATGGCTCAGGGAGAATGAAAAAGGAAAAAGGAATAAGGGGAAAAGGCCGCTGGT
>Ga0256914_1001049_pt1 | contig 26332 bp, 24 predicted proteins | sample HulkmetaG_FD_191571 | JGI IMG/M metagenome (GOLD analysis project Ga0256914, IMG submission 191571) | Hydrothermal chimney microbial communities from Main Endeavour vent field at the Juan de Fuca Ridge, Pacific Ocean - Hulk | ecosystem: Environmental > Aquatic > Marine > Hydrothermal vents ... | reverse complement strand
AACGCCTTTACGAGGTTTTCGTTCCGCAATCCACTGGCGTATGGCCACCCCATCTTCAGGAATGCGAACCGTAAAAATTCCTGGAAGATCTAACCCTGGGAGAGGAAGACGAGCAGCAGAACCTCCGGTTGTCAGAACAAGTTTATCCCAATGGTCAGTAAACTCCTCGCCGGTCTCCAAATTGCGGACCCGTATAGTGTGAGCGTTCACATCGATAGACGTAACCTCGTGGTGGACATGAGCATAAATGCGCTGCTTGGCAAATTGCTCAACTGTTCGAGCTACCAAATCCTCCACACGGGGAACCTCACCCGCGATAAAATACGGCAAACCACATGCACCATAACTGATAAAACCCGACTTCTCATACACCTCAATTTCCAACTCTGGATTAACGCGACGCGCCTTCGCGGCCGCACTCATTCCGGCTGCCACGCCACCGATGACAAGCATTCGTTCAGCCATCTTAGCGCCCCCCTTATAATGCCTAAATATTGGGATATAAAAAGCGGTCGTTGCATTTCACAACGACCGCTCTCTTAAACATCCCCCTGTGCCTGCTTACGCAGGAACCGGCAATTTCTTCACCTTCATCAACTCACGGACAAACATGGGTTCTGGTACTGCGCCCTCGATGTGAATATCCTCATTGATAACCGAGCGAGGCACACCCATTACCTGATACCGCATGGCCAGATGCGGGAACTCGGTCGCCTCAATCATATCCGCTCGGATTAACGGGCTAGCAAATGCCAGTTGATGTGAAAGCATTACCGCCCGCGGGCAATACGGGCACGTGGGTGTAATAAATACTTGAATGTGAACAGGACGATCCAGCGTCTTAATCTGCTCTAATGTCGCCGGACTCAAGGACAACTTACCCGTGCTCACAAGTTTAATGGCCTCTAATAAGGACATGAACTCATAACCGCTCGGAATGCCGAAAAAGCGAATTCCGTAATCCTCCTCACTGCCATCTTCTTTCACACGAGTGACCACAATAGCCGGAATCTTGTCCACGCCAAATTTCTCAGCCTCGTCCTGAGAATCGACAAAATCATGGACAACCACCTCCACCTTATCGGAAAGGGCGGCCACCTCCTCACAAATCTGGCGCGTTTCCCGGCAATACATGCACTCAAAATCCTGGGTGAACACGTGCAGGCGCACGGGGTGCACCAATGTCTTCTCAAAATCCTGGCGGATATATTCCGCATCCTGCTGCGACAGCAACGGCATCTTGTCACCTCCTTAATATCACGTCCCTGAGAATTCTTTTACCTCTATACCGTTAAAGCCCCGGTCATTCCACTTTTAGACCGTAGGTATCTTAAACGTTTGCGCCTAAAGAGCAAACCTTATCAGCCGGCTAGTTTATTGTATACGCCGCGCTAACGCACTTCGCTCATTGCGCTGGCCTTTAGATGCAAGGGGGGCAGAGAAGGTTACATGAATAACACAGGAAAACGCGCAACGGGCTACGCCCAAACATGGACGTAACCCGTTGGGGGGGATGTGCCACGTAATTATCCACACAGTTACGCATTCACTTCGCTAATGAGTCACCCGTGTGTCAGCCACCCATGTCCACATGAGCAAAGCCACCAAACCCACAAAGATAAGTCCCTCCATGATAGTGCCTCCTCTGTCACTGGGACGTTGTATGCTGCCATATAGTTACATACGAGACGGCCAGACCAATAAGCAGGTTCCCGGCCCGTGTGTGTTTTTACAATTTTGGTATATCACAGTAAGATGAAAATCAGGTGAACAAGGGAATTGCTCGTGATGAAAACTTGTTCATTATGCAAAACGAACGGGGGAAGAAAGTGCACATTCTATTTGACGCCCGCACACTAGATGACCACTTTCCAGGCATTGGACGTTATACATTTCACCTGCTTGCTGCCTTACATCACCGAAAAGATGTCACCCTAACCTTGCTCATTAACCCCCGTGCTCGCAACAGTCGTTTTCCTCCCCCCCAACAAGCCTTCCCTCGCGCTCGGCATGTGTTAGTGCCCTATTCACCATTTGATTGGCGTGTTCAACTTATAGTCTTATGGGCTACGCGCAATTTAACGGCCAACCTCTACCACAGCCCATATTACCTGATGGCATATACACTTACGCTCCCCACAGTCGTTACATTCCACGATGTCATACCCTCCCTGTTTCCGGCCTACTTCTCGCCCCCTAAACGTCTTCTTATCCGTCTCTTAAAAACATTGACGATCAAAAAGGCCAAAGCGTTACTTGCAGATTCCCAAGCCACGGCTGAAGACATTGCACACTTCTACAAAGTCCCTCGGCATCGTTTAACCGTAGCCCCCCTCGCCGCGGATCCTCAGTTCAGTCCTCCCTCACCAACTGCACTAACCGCATTCCAGACGCATTACGGCCTTCCTCCACGCTATATGCTCTACGTGGGAAGTGATAAACCCCATAAGAACCTGCCGTTTCTTTTAGATTTATGGAAAATATTAGCCCAACGGTTCCCCTCTCCCCCTACGCTGGTGTTGGCTGGCCCAATCCAACGGTCAATAAATAATCAGACTCCTTACATCCGAAAGTTGGGATTTATTCCAGAAAAAGAACTTCCTTTGTTGTATGGCGGCGCTGTAGCCTTATTGTTTCCATCTCTATATGAAGGGTTTGGGCTACCGGCCCTGGAGGCGATGGCATGTGGTACACCTGTCATCTATCACGACGTTCCAGCATTGAGGGAAGTTGTTGCTTCGGCAGGTTGGCCCCTCTCACTAAACGACAGAGAAACGTGGATCCAAACACTGATCCAGGTATGGGAGGATGCTGAATATCGGGAGGTATACGCAAGACGAGCCCTGGCTCGAGCAAAGATGTTCACATGGGAAAAGACCGCGGACATCACAGTGCGAGTGTATCGAGAGGTGCTCGGCCAATAAAAAAAGCGTGGCGTAAGAATACGCCACGCGCTTCGTGTGGGCCCCCTCGGATTCGAACCGAGAACCGACCGGTTATGAGCCGGTTGCTCTGCCGTTGAGCTAGAGGCCCGTAGGAGCGGGTGAGGGGAATCGAACCCCCACCACCGGCTTGGAAGGCCGGGGCTCTACCATTAAGCTACACCCGCTCAACAGGTCGGGGCGAGAGGATTTGAACCTCCGACACCGGCGTCCCAAACGCCGTGCGCTAACCGGACTGCGCCACGCCCCGACATCTGAGCCCTATTATACATAGAGCGGGCAAGAACGTCAAAGCCTGCGCTAAGTTGAGAATACTCGCAGCAGCATTGCCCAAACTTATCTCCCACTATCAGGTTCAGGTATAATGCGTGTACAAGCGTCCAATCTATTATACGTGGGGAGAAAGTGGTTCATGGACATAGAACTTGCTATTCAACCCAATGATCCTGCTCTAATTCCCATCGCGGAGAAGATATATGCTGGCCAACGACTTACATTCGAGGACGGACTAACGCTCTTCCATTCTTATGACCTCCTGACCATTGGTCAACTTGCGGACTACGTGAACCGACGGCTCAACGGTGGGAAATACGTTTACTTCAACCACAATCGACACGTCAACCCAACTAACATCTGTGCCTTTCACTGTAACTTTTGCTCCTTCCGGCGAGACCCAGGAGATCCAGATGCGTATGCATGGATGCCTGAAGAGATTGTTGAACGCATCCGCCCTACTGTAACCCCCCAGATCACAGAATTCCACATCGTTGGAGGCCTGCACCCGCATTATGGGTTTGAATACTATTTGAATGTACTTCGGGCCTTGAAAAAGGCTTATCCATGGGTTCACCTAAAAGCATTTACCGCAGTTGAAATCGACTTTTTTGCTCAAATGACAGGGCTGAGCCACGAGGAAATTCTGCGCCAACTCATTGACGCCGGTCTGGATTCCATGCCGGGCGGGGGAGCAGAAATCTTTCACCCAGAAATCCGTCGCAAAATTTGTCCGGAGAAAGCCGATGCAGACACATGGCTAGCCGTACATCGTACAGCCCACCAATTAGGGTTGCGTACTAATGCAACAATGCTCTATGGCCACATTGAAAAATATGAGCACCGCGTGGATCATTTACTGCGTTTGCGAGCCCTTCAAGACGAAACAGGAGGGTTCCAGACATTTATTCCCCTTCGATATCATCCGGAAAATAACCAACTAGGCCGTCGCGCCACATGGACTACTGCTCACGACACTCTCAAAACCATCGCCATTAGTCGCCTCCTATTGGATAACTTCCCTCACATTAAAGCATACTGGATTATGCTCACCCCACCTATCGCCCAGATAGCCCTTCATTTTGGAGCCGACGACATCGATGGCACGGTGATGGAGGAAAAGGTTTACCACGAAGCCGGGGCTACTACAGAGCAGTACCTGGACAAACTGGACCTTATTCGTCTTATCCGGGCAGCAGGCAAAATCCCGGTCGAACGGGACACCCTGTACCACATTCTGCGTGTGTACGACGAACCGCTGGAAGAGATCGAGGCCGAAATCATCGCACGGCGCAGACGGCGCATCGCGGAACAGGCACGAAAGAAAAGGGAATTACAGCATGCCCAAGTATCTTCAAGGTGAAGGAAGGACTATGAGCGAACACGATGTGTGCATGGTCATTACTACCACACCCAACCGTGAAGAAGCGAGAAGACTAGCGCGAGGGCTTGTTCAAGAACGATTAGCCGCATGTGTCCAAATGCTGGACATCGAAAGCGTGTATTGGTGGGAAGACGCAATTCAACAGGATCCAGAAACCCTATTGCTCATTAAAACACTGTGCTCACGCTTTGCAGATGTCGAAAATTACATTAGAACACACCACCCCTACGAAGTACCTGAAATCCTGCAAATACCCACCAACGCAGGAGCCACCAACTATGTGGAGTGGCTTAAGGAATATGTAGGCTCACAAAAGAAACAAGCGCGTGAAGGATAATGCCATGACCGTGAGAATCGGGGTTATCGATTACCTCAATGTCCAACCCTTATATTACCGCATTCAAGAACGACTCCAGGGAAGGAACGTTGAGTACATCTACGGCGTCCCCACCACCCTAAACCGCGCTCTTATCCAGGGGGATATTGACATTGCTCCTATTTCCGCCATAGAGAGTGCCCGCCACGCGAAAGATTTAGTCATTATACCGCACTTAGGCATCGCTACATGGGGAGCAGTAAAAACAGTCCTGCTCTTTTCTTGGTTTCCCGATCCCGCGGAACTGGACGGAATGAGCATCGCTTTGACCGACCACTCGGCCACCAGCGTCGCCTTGCTGAAAATTCTGTGCCATGATTACTATGGCATTCAGCCACGATATGTGGTACGCCCTCAGCATCTGGAAGAAATGCTGAGAGAACACGCGGCAGCCCTACTTATTGGCGATGACGCCCTTATAGAAGGGACCCTGCGACGTGCGGTAGCACGCCGCGGTGTACCCTATGTTTTCGACCTAGGCGATGAGTGGTTGAAATGGACCGGCCTTCCCTTCGTATTTGCCCTGTGGAGCGCCCGACGGGACCGGCTAGAAGAAATTGCCCGTAGTGGCGTTATCGAAGCGTTATATGAAAGTAAGACCGAAGGGCTGCTACACCTCGATCTCATCGCCCAGGCCTATGCCCCTCGTTTAGGATTAGAACCCGGAGTATGTCTTAAGTACCTGCGCGATTTACGATATGACTTAACACCGGAGGACCAAGCTGGATTAGTCCGTTTTCTCACCCTGGCATTGCCCGATTTTCGACCTGAAGATTTGCACGTATGGCAGCCGGGATGGGAAATAAGTGTACCGTTAGTGGAGATGATCGCTTAAGGAACATCATCCAATGTACTAATCTGACGAACTGTCTGACGCGCATTCCCAAACTTGGGTTACCAGTGCCAGGCACTTTTCCAAAAGTTCGAGTGCCTCCACGTCCAAAGATGCAAGGCGGGTTGACAAGTACCGGTGCAAAGCGGTTTCAATTTTTGTCTGAATGGCAACACCCGCTTCTGTGGTCTTTAAACGAATACGCCGTCTGTCAAGGGGGTCAGGAGTTCGTTCTAACCAACCCCGCTCAACAAGAGCATCTACTAACCGAGTGGCTGTTGGTCGCGTAACACGCAGTGCCACAGCCACATCAGATAACGTTGGCTTCTGCACCCGGGCCAAATGCAACACCCGCAATTGCGGCATGGTCACGCGGATGTCCGACGGTTGCTGCCGCAAAAACTGGTGCATGTCACGTACGATTAAAGTGGCCACGCGAAGTAAACGTTCTGCCACAACAGTCGATTGTTCTTGATGATCGGTGGGATGTGATTTCGTATTCATTTCGCCTTACTCGCCTTCCGAAGTGGTGTTTTACATCCAGGCCAAATGGACGACACCGTAGTCGCCCAAACGTTCTCAGTGAGTGCGGGGCAACATGCGACTAAAGGCAAAGAAAAGTATATCTTTTACAACGGGATGCGTCAAATGATAAATGCTTTAATGTTATATGAGACTCTAGACAGGTTTCCCGTCTCCCACATGAGCACACCCATTAGACGTCGTTAGGAGGCAAACGGTTATGCCCAACATCACAATTCAAAACGAAGAACTGTATTACACCATCCACCCAGGCACGTCGGCCGCTCCCCCGTTGGTGCTCATCCACGGAGCCGGAGGCACACATTTACACTGGCCCCCTCAATTGCGTCGTAATACACCCCACACAGTGTACGCGCTGGACTTACCAGGACATGGACGCTCCAAGGGCCAAGGCCGGACACGTATCGAAGATTATCGTGACGTCATTTTGGCCTGGGCTGACGCCATCGGCCTGGGGAAATTCGTCATCGCCGGGCATTCCATGGGTGGAGCCATCGCTCAGGAACTGGCCCTCACACATCCTGAACGTCTCGCAGGCCTGGTGTTAGTGGCCACAGGGGCGCGCTTGCGTGTACATCCACGCATCTTACAAGGCCTCCAAGAAAACCCAGAAGATACGGTGCGTGTCATTGCCGAATGGGCATACGGGGAAAATCCTGAACCGGACATGCTGCACCTATACGTTCAACGAATGCTAGAAATCCCCCCCTCAATAACTTATGGAGACTTCGCTGCCTGCAACCTGTGGGATAGAATGCAAGACGTCCATCGGATACCCCACCCTACCCTCATTATCGCCGGTGAGGCAGATAAACTCACCCCCCTCAAATACTTGCAATACTTGGCCGACCAAATACCCAACGCGCGGCTGGTTATTGTTCCCCGTGCGGGACACATGGTGATGCTCGAAGCACCGGACATTGTCACGGCAGAAATAGACGCCTTTTTACGGTCCCTCGAAACGCCACAATAAGGAGGGAGGCTGATCATGCGTCGCTTATCATTGCTACTAAGCGTCCTCTTTCTCCTCTTGTGGGGCGCCTGTAACATCCCTCAAGTGGAAATCGTATCTCACCCTCAGCCCACACCAACAACCAAGGCTGATGGACAATGTACGGGAGGAACCCTTCCTTTACCCCCGGTCATTTCCACACCAGCCCCCACGCCCGTGGCAACCAAGGTCATGTCCCCTACCCCCAAAGTAGAGGCAGGATCTACTCCTGCTTTGGCCTGCCCGGACGTAGGGGAGCAACGGATTGTACAAGTGTACAAGGATGTGGGACCTGCGGTCGTCCACATCACTACTCGTGTCCTGGAATACTCCTTCTTTTACGGGCCCATACCGGCAGAAGGAGCAGGGTCCGGCTTCCTGTGGGACAGAAAGGGGCATATTGTAACCAACTACCACGTTATTGAAGGTGCACAGAGCATCGAAGTAAGTTTCGGTGAAGAAGAAGTATTGGAAGCCCAGGTCGTGGGAACAGATCCGCCCAATGATTTGGCTGTGCTCCAAGTGAATCACGTTCCCCCACAGATCACACCTTTATCCGAACGATTAGGCGATTCAGACACGCTTCAAGTAGGTCAACGCGCCATTGCCATTGGGAATCCCTTCGGCCGATTCGACCGCACGTTAACCGCCGGGGTCATCTCCGCACTGAACCGGACTCTGGAAGTAGAAGAACATCGCCGGTTACGGAAAGCCATCCAAACCGACGCGGCTATTAACCGCGGGAATTCAGGGGGGCCACTTTTAGATGGCAATGGGCGACTTATTGGCGTGAACACCGCCATTTTCAGCCCGACCGGCACGTCAGCAGGTATTGGATTTGCCATTCCTGTCAATACAGTGAAACGCGTGGTGCCGGTACTTATCCAATTAGGACACTATCCTCATCCCTGGTTAGGAGCCGAAGGTTACGACATCACCCCTTACTTGGCCCATGTTCTCCATCTGCCGGTCACGCGAGGCCTTTTAGTAGTGCGCGTTTACCGCGCAGGACCAGCGTACAAAGCCGGATTGCGGGGGGCTCAAAGACAGGTGATTATCGGGAATTCCCTCATTTTAGTAGGTGGCGATATCATTACACAGGTAGATGGACATCCAGTACGCACATGGGATGAACTCAACGATTACTTAGAATTGGAAAAACGGGTGGGGGACACAATAGAATTGACTATCATTCGCGATAATACAACCATGCACTTGCGTGTACAACTCGAAGAGGCACCATAGGAATGCGCGATACGCAACTTATTGTCCGAGAAGGACGAGCCTCAGATAGCGACGAAATTCTCAACTTCTTCCAACATGTAAGGCGCCGGTGCATCACCTTTGGGGCAGAGGATTTACCTGACCTGCTCCGGAGAGAATTCGTGTTCGTTGCCGAAGTGCCACCACTCCTTTATGGTGCCTTAGTCATCTCCCGCCAAAGTCCTGGATGGGGGCAAATACGCGCGGTAGGTATTATTGATGGTTGGTCGGCCAGTGAGGGAGTAAGGCGATTGCTGGACACTGCCCAACCCGTCTTGCAAGCGCAAGGAGTGCACGCGTTATATTGCATTCTCGCGGAATCCTGGTTGCACGCTCCGCTGGAATCCGCAGGATTCGAAATCGTCACGCGTATTGTTACATACATCCGCCATGCTCACTCTCTGCCCCCAGTACCCGATGGTCCTGCTTGCCTCCGGCCGGTATTTCCACACGAATTGCGCGACCTCGAGGAGATAGATGGCCTTGCCTTTGCCCCCTTGTGGCATTATACATGGCGCGATCTGGCACGTATGTTAATAACAGGGTGCCGCATTGCAGTTGCAGTCATGGATGATCTCGTTGTGGGCTACTCATGCGTGGACATCTCTGGCGAGATCGGTCACATTGTACGTCTCGTGGTAGATCCCACATGGCAAGGGCAAGGAATAGGTCGCCAACTGATGTTGGACGCGATGCATTACTTACGCAAAATAGGCGCTACACGTTTTACATTGAACACCACCCACAGCAATCACACCGCCATTCACCTATACGAATCCCTGCGATTTCGACGTTTCGGCCGGGTCATACCAGTTATGGAAAAACATATCGAACCGTGATTGAGGGACACGAATGACTGCTTCACTTGTACGCCGTTTTGGACGCATTGTGGCCATTGGGGTCTTACTCTTTATTGTCAGCACGTTGGGGTACATGTGGATTGAAGGATTCCCCTTCTTGGACGCGGTGTACATGACAGTCATTACGTTGTCCACTGTCGGGTTTGGTGAAATTCATCCCCTATCACACGTTGGCCGTCTCTTCACCATAGGTGTCATTATCGTGGGAGTCGGAGTAGCCACGTATCTATTTACATCGCTGGCAGATTACATTGTCGCAGGAGAACTTGCAGGAACTCTGAAGCAGAGGAGAATGATGCAATTGGTTAATCGATTACGCGAGCATTACATCGTGTGCGGATACGGCCGCATGGGCATGCAGGTAGCAGCAGAATTACACGAGTTAGGTCTTCCCCTGGTGGTTGTGGACAAAAACCCAAGCGTGGGAGAGCAATGCGATAGGCATAACATTCCATATGTCATCGGGGATGCCACAGAAGATGAAACACTGTATCAAGCCGGTATCACCCGAGCACGCGGGTTGGTTTCCGTGCTTAATTCCGATGCAGATAACGTATTCGTTGTACTGAGTGCACGTACCCTAAACCCCGATTTGATGATTGTGGCCCGGGCCACAAATGAAGACGCGGAAAAGAAACTAATGAAAGCGGGGGCGGACCGGGTTGTTTCCCCGTATTCCATGGCCGGGTATCGCATTGTAAGCCTTCTCCTTCGTCCCAATGTGGTTCACTTTTTAGATACCGCGTTACGTTCGCGCGATTTAGAATTGTGGCTGGAAGAAATAGAAATCGCGGAGAATTCCCCTTTGGTGGGGAAAACGTTAGAAGAAGCAGCCATTCGCACTCGTACCGGAGCTAACATCCTGGCCATTATTCGAGCCCAAGAACATCGCCTGGTGGATTGGTCGCCATCGTTGCGCCTTCAGAGTGGTGACATTCTTATTGTGTTAGGACGCCAAGAACAAATCGCCGCGCTGGCGGAACTGGCCGGCGACAATCGCATTGTTCGACCTGCGCGCTGGCGTGAAATTATGAGCAGTTTACGGTAAAGGAGAGGTGAAGAATGCGGAAAGGACTGACCTTTGACGACGTATTACTGGTGCCCAAACGCTCGGCGGTCATCTCCCGAAGTCATGTCAGCACTGCCACTTGGCTTACACAGCACATTCGACTGAACATCCCCATTATCAGTGCCAACATGGATACAGTGACGGAAAGCCGTATGGCCATCGCGATGGCACGGGCAGGCGGCATAGGCATCATTCACCGCTTTATGCCCATCGAACGGCAAGCCCTAGAAGTCCAACGCGTCAAACGATCCGAGAGTTACGTTGTTGAACACCCTTACACGGTCTCACCAGACACCAAAATCCACTCTGTACGCGCCCTAATGGAGGAATGGGATACCGGAGGTATTCTGGTAGTAGACGAGAATAACAAACTTCTGGGCATCATTACCACCCGTGACCTGCTCTTCCTGGAGGACAACGACAAAACGGTCGCAGAAGTAATGACCCCTCGTGAGCGACTGGTCACCGCACCACCGGGAACAACAATGGAGGAAGCAAAGCGCATTCTGTGGGAGCACCGCATTGAAAAACTCCCTCTTGTACATGAAGACGGTACAGTGGCAGGACTCATCACGGCACGTGATATTGTGAACCGCGAGAAATATCCCCTGGCCACAAAAGACGAAAAAGGTCGACTCCGAGTAGGGGCAGCAATTGGCGTCAGGCCCGGATATTTGCGGCGGGCCGAGGCTTTGCTCGAAGCCGGCGCGGATGTTCTGGTTGTGGACATTGCCCACGGACACTCGGATAATTGCATTAACGCGGTAAAGGAGTTACGACGGGAATTTGGTGACGAAGTGGAGATTATAGCGGGCAATGTGGCCACCGCAGAAGGCACTGCCGACCTTATCGAAGCCGGAGTAAACGCGGTGAAGGTGGGCATTGGCCCGGGATCTATTTGCGTCACGCGGGTGGTGACAGGCTTTGGTGTTCCCCAAATTACGGCCATTCAAGAATGTGCAAAGGTCGCTCGTGAAGCAGGGATTCCGATTATCGCGGATGGTGGGATCCGAAATTCAGGGGATCTGGTAAAAGCACTGGCCGCGGGCGCATCCAGTGTCATGCTGGGGAGCTTGCTGGCAGGCACAACGGAAAGTCCGGGCCGAATCGTGATTCGCAACGGACGGCGTTACAAGATTGTCCGGGGCATGGCCAGCCTAACCGCTAATATTGACCGGCAACAAGTTGCCGATGAGGTGCGGGAGACAGGTCAGGAGATAGATTGGGAAAAAGTGGTTCCCGAAGGCGTCGAAGCAGTGGTCCCGTATCGCGGCAACGTCGCCGAAGTTTTGGACCAATTGATCGGCGGGTTGCGCTCTGGGTTAAGTTATGGCGGTGCCTTTACCATAGAAGAACTATGGGACAACGCAGAATTTATCCAAATTACACCGGCCGGTTTATTCGAAAGCAAACCGCACGATGTGGAGATTTTATGAACCCCGCAGGAAGGTATTCGTGTGTTCCGGACGATTCTGCTCGCTTCGGAACACACGAATACCCCCCCATCGCATGTGCCCCTTGAGAGATCCGCGCGCGTTTAATGTCCGGGAGTTGTCTCAATCATAATAGTTGGATCCTTCAGCGATTTGAGTAAGGCCTCGGCCTGATGACGACCGACATCGTCCTTTGCTAATTTAAGGTAAATGGCTAAATCCGCGGCGGCTTTATCTTTCTCATTTAATTCCATGTACGCAATAGCACGGTTAAAGTAGGGGGCAGGGACCGCGGGATCAATTTCGATACATTTGGTGAAATCCTCAATCGCGCGGTCGACGTCACGCTTTTGAAAGTAGGCTACCCCACGATTAAAGTACGCGGCTAGCGAATTCGGATCCAGTTCCAGGGCATGGTTCAAATCCTTTAACGCCAAATCTACCATGTCCAAACTCAAATAGGCCTGACCACGGTTCACATAATTGGCTGCGTGAGAGGGATCAAGTTCAATGGCCTTGGAAAAATCCTTAATCGCGGTAGCAGGGCGGTCCAACGTCAAATACAAACTACCACGTGCCGCATAAGCGGCAGCCATATGAGGATTCGCGTCAATAGCCTTTGTTAAGTCCTCTACGGCCGTGTTGATCTGCCCTTGCTCAGCGTGAATGAGTCCTCGATAATAATAGGCTTCGTATGCCTCACCAGGATTCGCGGCGATAGCCACATCTAAGGCCTTCAAAGCCTCATCCACATCCCCACGACGAGCCGCCTCCAGCGCAGCGCGCACGAATTCGTTCTCTATCTCCTGGCGGGTAGTAGGCTCGGAGTTGTCGCTTTTGGCTGCCGCATCTGCTTCTGAGGAAAACAAGTAGCCTTGAGTTTGTGCCCACCACAAGCCCACGAGTACCAACACAAATACCACTCCCCCTACGAGTACAGGGATACCATAGCGCCGCCACAATGTATTCATATCCTCACATGCCTCCTTACCAATGACCCACGATGGGACGCGGCGGAAAGTGACTTTCCACCACGTCCCACCCAGGTCATTTAATGTAGTTACTTCTACTAAGTCCTTACGCTCTACGAATGCCAAAAGCCACACCCACGCCGACAACTAAGCCGGCGATTAAGGCGATCAGGATGTGGACCCATGGCATACCCGGAGATTCAGATGGTGTCGGAGTTGCAGGGGTCTCCGCGGTGGTTTTGCCGGATTCTGAGGCCTTCTTTGCGGCCATTTCAGCTTCGGCCAGTTTACTCTCTAGTTCAGACACCTTGGCCTTAGCCATTTCCGCTTCCGAGATGGCCTGCTTGCCGGCCACCGCGTCATGGACCAGTTGGTTCATCACCTTGATGTGTTCCTCACTGGTGGTGACCCGACCGTACATGGCCACGACCTGATCCGTCCAGAACGATGGATCGGCCATGTTCTGATGACACCCCATACAAACTCCAACCCGCTCCATTCGGTCACGCTGATCCGCGTTTAGGGGACCAGATTTCGGCCAGTGCGATCCGACCGTCATCATCTGCTTCCCCGTCTTGGGATCAACGATCTGGCTCCAGTCCATGGGCAAGTCTGGAATAGCTTCCATCTGATTTTGCACTTTCTGAGGTATGACTTCCCCTGTAGCCGTCTGCAAATCCACAACACGTGCTTCGGTGTATCCCTGCAAGAACTTGCCACCCTGTTCCCCGTACCCTAGTGCCTTGGGGTCACTGTGGCAGGATTCGCACGTGCGGGCTTGGCGTCCGGCCGTGTGGGGCTGCACTGGAGCCATGTCCAGACCACGCTGGCCTTCTTCACCGGCCCCCTCCTCATTGGGAGGCGTATGGCCGATTACATTGTGGGCTAAATTCTGCCCATCAGGACCGATGACCGTATACACAACCTGGCAACCAGGGATGAGAGGTGTGACACGTCCCTCACCATTAATCCCCAGAATGGGATCTTCCCAGCGCAGGTAACCGCGGCCTTCCTTAACCTTACCCGGCAGGACCAACGTGCGGTCCATTTCGCCGGTGTCCTTGTACTTATGGCCAATGGCCAACCAATCCGTTCCACTTTTACCTTCAGAATAGTCCACGGTTACGTGGCAACCATAGCACTGGGGAGCCCAATCGGAGTGACACGAATAGCACTCCATGTTCTCCATGTGGACACTGACTTTGTCCATCGCGACCTCGGCATCTTTGGACTTCCACGTGCCTTCCTCTTTGATGGTCTTCAACAAAGGCACTTTGAAGTCCAAACCAGAGGCGGAGTGCAGAATGACCTCGTCACCCCGACGAACCACGTTCCCAAAGGGATTGCCGCGGGCTGTCAGGAGATAACCATCCTCCGGATCGTACACAGTACCGTACGTGAGGTTACTGGGCAGCAAGTTCGTGGTGCCACGTGGACCTTGAGCAAGGTCACCCATTTCCTCAGGAGTGAGAAGTTCATCCCCATACCCTAAAGGCAATTCCCAGGGATACGCGTCGGGAGTTCCGTGGCAATCCGCGCATTCAATTTCAACTTGCCCCAGTGTTGTGCCAAAGAGTGTACCGTCACCATGCATATCGATGCTGGTGTGACAATCCTGGCACAACATGCCTCCTTCAGGATTCTCCGGACGACTTTGTACTTCGTGATGGAGATCTTCCTTGATAAAGAGGTACTTCTTTGTGTGCAGCTTGGGCTGCATTCCTCCGCTTTCAGTGAACGGAGTCCCGTAAGGGAACTCCATGATGCCCTCATAACTCACACCGATGCGTTTACCGCGATTATGACAGGAATTGCACGTTTCCACAGGAATACCGCTGTATTCTGTGTCGTGCACCTTCACCTTTGCATCCCGGGTGGCTTGGATGCGGTGGACTAACATGTGGCCGGGTTCATCCTTGGGGATGGTCGGATCATTACCCTCGTAGAAGCCCTCGTTGGAATACGGAATGTGGCACGCAGAGCAGCCCGTGCCGCGATAATCCCCTCGTTTGAGGCGCGGAGGGCCACCAACATGACAGCGTTGACACTGATTACGCTGATATGTAAATGCGGCCAAAGAGGGATCCTGGACGATCTCCTCAACTGTGGGTAACGGCATGGCCTCTACGTGGGTGGGGAACTGATCTGGATATGCCTCAATTAACTTCTCCATGTAGTCCTTGTACACTTCAGTCCCGAAGGCCGGCCTAGGACCATCTTCATCATCGAGTGTGTAGTTGGCGAACTTTGTCTGACGCCCCTCGCCGTACTTCCCTTTCACTCCCCAGGCCCACAGGTTACCCTGGATTTTACCGGCTTCCGTGTTCATCAAAGAGAGACGCACACTATAGCCGTACCCTACGTGACATTTACCGCATGTCTTGTCGACAATCCAGGGGTTCCCGGGGTCGGGATAAAAAGAGTCTTTGGGGCTATGAGCCTCTTCGGCTGTGGTTGCGTTGGGGTTTCCCCCATGACATGCTGTACACTCTCCGATGGCTTTAATCTGCCGCATCATGTCACTGTTGGGATCACGAATATCTTCAATCCCCTGGTGACATCCGGCAGACGTACAATTCTCCTGTGGCCCCTGTTGCGCAGACACGTGAGAAACCGCATCTGCGGGCGGGGCTGCCTGGGCATGGCCACCCGTTCCCAAAGCAATAGCCACCGCCAGGGCCACCAAAACTGTAAGTGCGAGTAGCGCCTTCCTCATAAACCACCTCCTCTGGGTGTGAAAAACAACAAGGGCAACAATGCGCGGAGAGACCACCACTCCCAGTGTCATCTTATCAAGAGAGGCTGAAGAAGGCATCCCCCCCGTGTGTGATTTTCCATCACCCCCGGGGGTGATCTTGAGGGCAGGAAGGGGTTATTTATCTAAGCCATGACGCACGGCCCATACTGCGGCCTGCGTTCGATCTGAGACGCCTAATTTTTGAAAAATGTGGCGAATATGCGTTTTGACAGTGTTCACAGTAATCGAAAGTGCACGCCCGATGTCCTCATTACTTAACCCTGCTACAATGAGGCGCAAAATTACTTTCTCCTGTTCGGTCAAGGGCACAATAAGGTCATCATCCATAGGTGAAACTTCGACAACTTGCGCGGCCACGTTGCGCAATGCCAACTGTAAGAGTTCATAATCCAGGAGTTGTTCACCAGAAACGGCCGCTTGAACGGCCTTAACTATTTGGGCGGGATCAGCCTCCTTGGTCAGGTAACCCGCAGCGCCAGAAGTCACAGCGCGCGCCAAATATCCGGGATTGGCATAGGTTGTTAACATGATAACCCGTACTTCCGGAAATGATGTTTTAATGGCCTCCAAAGTCTGAAGACCATCCCCATCGGGCATGCGGATATCCAGCAATACCACGTCTGGTCTGTGTCGAGTCACCTGCTCTACGGTTTCACGACCGGTTGCAGCTTCTCCTACAACCTCAAAACCCGCGCGCTCCAAAACCGCACGCACGCCCTCCCGTACAATTTGATGGTCGTCGGCCACTAACACTCGAATACTTCTCATGGCTACCTCACTCCTTCTATTACGTACGCCTTATGCGCCCTTTGGTGAAGTCGAAAGTCCGGACATGTCTGAATTTTGATGCTGGGCACCGCCAAGGGGCAGGAATACCCGTACCGTCGTCCCTTGTCCCGGAGTACTGTAAATCTCGCACCGCCCACCTATCAAATGAGCCCGTTCTTGCATTCCTACAATCCCAAAAACATGCCCCTGTGCTTCTAAATCATCTAAATCAAACCCTCGCCCATCATCCCGGATAAGCAATTCCACTCCGTCCTTTGTCAAATGGACATCAATCCACACGTGCTGGGCGGCAGCGTATTTTCGAATATTGTTCAATGCTTCCTGAACAATACGAAAAGCTGTCACCTCGACCACCGGTGGCAAGCGCGGGAAGGTAACGGGTGCATTAATGTGGATCTGCCATCCTGCGTCATTACCTAACTCTTGGGCATAGAATTCCAGGGCTGGTACAAGCCCTAAATCGTCTAACAACCCAGGACGCAAACCTTCTATCACTCGACGCGCTTCAACAATGGCCGTTGTTAAGTGTGTAATCGCTTTTTCCAGCGCCTCACGGGTTTGAGGACACCAATCACTCTCCATATCTAACAGATTCATTAGTTGGAGACGCGTTCCCACCAACCGCTGGACTAACCCATCGTGAATATCATAGGCTACAATGCGTCGCTCTTCCTCCTGAGCGTTAATCAGCCGTTCCACCAAAGTCTGCAGACGAGCCCGGTGTTCGGCCAAGGTCGTGTACAGATGGGCATTTTCCAACGCAATGGACGTTTGAACCGCTAAGGCTGCCAATAAGTTACCAAAAGAGGGCAGAATCAACGCTGGGTCTGAGCCGTATAATTCAACAACGCCGGTCCCATGAGTGCGGCAGTCAATAAAGGCACAACACAGGTACACCGTCCGCCCATCTTCCAGGAGAATAGAATCTCCTTTCCAACCGTGTTGTGTTAGAACCATCTGGCGTATTGCCCGCACTTGAGAAATATGCCCTAGATGAGCCCATTGAGCATCCCCCTGTTGCAGGAGTACTTCACCATCCTGCTCTGTAAGACGTAATACGGAGTAGTTAATGGGAAAAAGGTCGTGTACGGCTTCAAGCAAAGTGTGGAGTACATGATCGTGATTTAATTGGGCCGCAATACGTTGTCCCCACAACGTTAGTCGTTCTAGTCGTTCCTTGTCACTTTCAATCTGACGGGCCATTTCATTAAACGCATGCGTCAACTCACCCACCTCATCGCGCGTGGTCACCGGCACTGGCTGATACGGTTCTCCCTCACCAAACCGACGCACCTGTTCTGTCAATAGCAAAACAGGTGCGGTAATGCTTCGGCCCAAGAAAGCGGCCATGGTAACCCCCGCGATAACCGCCATCAACAGGATGGTGGCAGCCGTCACCCGAAAAGAATGAACAGACGCGAAAAGCACCTGGGTGGGTATGGCTTGAATTAACACCCAATAAGGTTCAACATTTTCATTGTTGGGGAAAATGGGTTCGTGGATGACAATGTAACCTTCGTCCTTTACCATACCCGGTTTTGGAGAAAGGATGTGGGACCATTGGTGTGGAAAGTCTCGGTTCAACCGATATCCTGTGCCTAAATCGCGGGGGTGTCCCCATAGCCGGCTGGGATTCGGATGTACCAGGTAATATCCCTCCTGATCAACGAGGGCTCTATAACCCTGGTTCTGACCCAGGGAAGAAACGTACTGGAGAAATTGGCGCGCGAATAAGTTCACGATAACGATGCCCGCCCTCGAACCATCCTCGTAAAACACAGGGGTGGCATACCGAATGACAGGGGTATAGGGCTTTTCAATTTGACCGAACTCCCGATTCAAATCCAGAGGGGACATATAGATTTCCCCCTCTTTCAAACGCATTGCCTCCCGAAAATAATATCGGTGTCCCTTCTGTTGCAGCCGCTCCTGGGGAACGACTTCCACTATTCCGTTTCTAGAGTTTACACGAACAATTTCCTGGCCGAATTCATCAATATATCGAATCTGATAATATACAGAGTGAGTGGAGGCAAACGCCACGAATTCTTGAGCCAACAACTGGCGTGCTGAAGCAAATGCCCTTGCATCCTGAGTGTGCCGGGCTGATAAGAGAGCGGTTAATTCCGGAGTGCGGGCTAAGTAGAGGACGTTTCGACGAACTTCTGCAAGGTAGGTTTCGATTCGGCTAGCCCGTTGTTTTAAATCAAGCCGAATGCTCGCGACAGCCTGTTCGCGCAAAATGCGGCTGGTAATCCAGTTACCGTACAATCCTGTCCCCAGCAAGGGAACAAGAATGGCAATAAGAGAGGCGGCGATTAATTTCCGATCAATACGGCATAAAATGTGTCGCTCAAGGAAAGAACGCAAACGCCTCACAATATAAACACCTTATATTCCATGGCAAAGAGAGCGTGGCATGTTTTCCATCAACATGCCACGCATTCTATAACACACACAAAGGATGGCCCAAATTAATCTCACGGACGATGGAGGGATTTATACCCAAACGTCCGTATGTACATTAGAACGGCCCACCGTTCCTCCTCGGACAGTTGCGCCTCCCAAGGAGGCATGGTCCCCTTCCCCTTAGACACACTCGTAAACAAATCGACCAGTCGTGTTGTTGCCACAAACTCGGGTGAGGTCATGTCTGGCGTATCCTCTAATAAGCCCTTACCATCCTGACCGTGGCACACAACACAGTTCGTCGTGTATATGTCCTTTCCCTGTTTTAAGATTTGGTTGTCTACAGCAAAGTCGAGCGTGTAAAATACCGCATCCCAACGTTGCTGTTCATTCAAACTACTCTCCCAGGGGGGCATGGTGCCCTTCCCCTTACTGACGGAAATAAACAGCTCTGCAGGAGCAGCCCCTCGGAAAAGATCCGGCTGGGTAAAATCTGGCGTATCCGGGATGACGCCGGTACCGTCCTCACCATGACATACCGCACAATTTTGGGCAAAAACCGTTGCGCCTTGATGAGCGTCGGGTTGCTGTTCTGGAATGGGTAGAACCTGTTCCCCTTCCCCCGAGGTCGGAGAAACGGTTTCCACTGCTTGCAATGAAGCCTCCAACGTAGGATTCAAGGTTGCTGTGGGTTCAACACGAGGGGGAATAGGGGTAGGCGCGGCCAGGTGTGATATAGGCCTAGGATCACCGCATGCCCCAATAAACATCCCCAGGATGATGAGCAGGCTCACAATGCGTGTGTATCGGACAGCCATCCTTATCATCCTCCTTTTAATCCTGCGCCAAGGAGCGCAAATAATTTATCACGTCCCAGCGTTCGGAGACAGACAGATTTTCAATCATTCGGGGCATGCGCCCGAAACCGTCAGTCAAAACTGTAAACAGGAACGCGTCATTCAACGAATTCAGCAGATCTTTGTTCAAATCAGGAGGAGGTGGGTCAAAGTAGTCCCCTACCGGACCGCCACCAACACCTTTGTCGCCATGGCATACAGCGCAATGAATAGCGAAAAGGGCCTCCCCCCGTTCTATAGACATCGGATCATTGGGGTAAGGGTTAACAACGGTGCGGGCTACATAGGCTCCCTTCTTGAAAGGCACAGAACGCTCTGGGTAGGGAATGGACGGCCCTTCTTGGTTTTTGACCGAAACTTGGTCTTCCATAAGAGAACCAAACTCCACGTTCACAATCTCATATGTGAACAGTAGGCCCAATATAAGGGGCACAAATAAAATGAATAACACAATGACTGTGCGTCGAATCATGGCTCGCTCCTGTCCACATCTATAATCTCAAAAGCTCCCAGGTTATTCAGGCGTTCGAGTACTTGCCCTAAAGAGCGTTCTTCACATTGAAAAAGTACGCCAATGGCCCCATGCGAAATGGCCGGGTGATAAGCGACCTCACGCCATCGTGGCAATTCCGCCTGGGCGAGCAATCCCACGAGTGTGGCCAAAATAACACCCAACATGGTGAATTCGTAGATGATAACCATCGCGGGTGTAAGGCTCACAATAGGTTGCCCTCCCACTATGAGGGGATATAAGGTGGGAGTCACTAACGTAAAAAATACCCCAGCCCCTAACCCTAATATTGCTCCAGGCAATGCCCACCGAGCCATCAAGTTCGCTACTTTAGGGCGCCCCAGGATAGCCGGAGCTACAGGAAAGCCTGAGATAACGGCTATGTTGTTCTCAGGAATTCCTGCAGTCCGCAGAGATTCCAACGCTTCCACGGCCTGTTCAACATCGTCAAACAGTGCAAGATATCGTGCCCCCATTAATACCTCCTTCAATATCCCTATTCTGCCTTATGCCAATGAATAACACCGGGCACCAATGTCTGTCCTACACGCCGAATAACGTGCATGACCTGCCCTTCCTGAATTTCCCATACGGAGATAAGAGGTACTACACGGGAGAGCAAGACATATAGCAGAATGAACAGGGATAAGGATCCAATACTTATGAGAACTTCCACTGGAGACGGCACATAATGGCCCCACATGAAGGGAAAGCGATTGCGAGACAAGGTGACCGGGACGATGATGTATCGCTCTAAATACATGCCCACATTGATGGAAATTCCCGCTAAAGCCAAGGTCCACGGAGTTGTACGTCCAGCGCGAGACCACAACAATGAGATTGGAATGAGAATGTTGGTGACTAACATACCATAAAACAAGGGGGCAGCCCCACCACGGTATGTCATAAACTCTCGCAAAAAGTCTAACGCGGTCTCTGCACCGTACCACTCGGTCAAATAACCGTTGAACCAGAAATACGTCCAGAAAAACGTCATGGTCAACATAATCTTGCCGATATTGTCAAAGTGCTGGTCTCGCAAATAGTACTGAAATCCCATGAATTTTCGTACCAGTACCAACACAACTCCCAGGGCACCCACGCCAGAGTAAATTGCGCCAACAACAAAGTACGGACCAAAGATTGTGCTCTTCCACCCGGGTACGTTGCTCATTGCGAAATCCCAGGACACTATCGTGTGCACCGAAGCAGCCACGGGAATAATGATGAAGGTAAAAATGGTCATCGCCACGTGAAGGTGTTTCCATTCGGGTTCGGTGCCACGCCATCCCAGAGAAAGGACCTGGAAGAGCCGTTTGCGCAGTTTAGTTTTGGAGTGATCACGGACCATAGCCAAATCGGGGATCAGTGGCAGATAAAGGAAGATCATGCTACCCGTTAAATATGTAATGATGGCCATCATGTCCCACATCAATGGGGAACGAAAGTTAGGCCATATTACACGCTGGTTTGGCATGGGAAGCATCCAGTAAAAACGCCAAGTACGTCCCATGTGCAACAAAGGGTAAATGCCGGCCACAATCAGAGCGAATACAGTCATTGCTTCAGCGGCTCGAGTGATAGGCCGACGCCACTCCGCACCCACAGAGCGCAAAATAGCAGAAATGAGCGTTCCCGCATGGCTGATACCAATCCAGAATACGAAATTTGCGATGTAGACCCCCCAGAATACAGGACGGTTAATGCCCGCGACACCCAGGCCCCACTTGATTTGATAGGCCCACGCTAGACCTAATCCCAAAAATACCAGTCCCCCAAGGACAAAAGCGGCCAGTAGCCACCCCAAACTAATCCGCTCCATCGCGTGCATAACTTCGTAATTCATTTCCTCGCGGGACCGGCGATCGAGGAGCAAATCGCTCGCCTTGAGTTCCTGTTCCAAGTGGGCCAATTCCTGTACGTGTTTGCGATCAGACGACATGGGCGTCACCTCCCTTGAGGTAAATCACGGCGGGTTCGGTTCCCAAATCCTCCAATAAGCGGAATGCACGACGGCTTTGGGCAAGACGTGCCACCTTGCTGTTCGGATCGTTCAAATCGCCAAAGACAAGAGCCTCTGTGGGACACGCCTGCACGCACGCGGGTTGTACTTCACCATCCTCAATAGGGCGCCCTTCAGACTTCGCGTCCTCCTCGACCTGACGGATACGTTGGATGCAAAACGTGCATTTTTCCATAATACCCCGAGAACGGACAGTGACATCTGGGTTTAACTGTTCGTGTAAGGGTTCGGGGAAAACTGGATCATACCAATTGAAGACACGGGTGATATAAGGACAGTTGTTGGCGCAAAAGCGCGTGCCCACACATCGGTTGTATACCTGGATATTAATGTGCTCAGTAGCGCTGTGATATGTAGCAAATACGGGGCAGACAGGTTCACAGGGAGCTTCGCCACATTGCTGGCACATAATAGGTAGGAACCGAGCCCGAATATTGGGGTACTCCCCCTCCCAATAACGCTCGATGCGCACCCATCCCATATGGCGACCTTTCTGGATCTCCTCCTCGCCCACTATTGGGATGTTGTTTTCAGCATAGCATGCCGTAATGCACGCACCACAACCGGTGCACTTATCCACATCCACGACCATCACCCAACGATGTTCATTTACGCTTTCGTTGTGACTGCTCATTCCTGCGCCTCCATCTTCAATACCGCGGTGCGGGTATCTTCACCACATCCACCCCTTATCCAGGGAATCCAATCTCACGCGCCCGGTCCACGCCGGCATTATTCTCCAAGCGCGGAAGGGGTTGCCGTTGACCGGTGGGTTCAACACGAACACGCACACTTAACCACGCTAATTCCTTAGCCCCCTCGACCATAGAAATCCCTAACAAAGCGAGCGGATTGGCGCCACGCCCCTGAGCATAACGCCCATAATCGGTATGTCCCTGCCCAATAGGCATGGCCACCACATGGGGATGGATAGCTGGATACACATACACGATAGCCTCTACCGTGCCATAGGGAGACACAACCCGTACTACGTCATCCTGGCGGACTCCAAGCAAGCGTGCTGTTTCAGGGTTTAGTTCAACCCACGTACGCCACATGGCTGTAGTCATAGGGTCCGGTAACTCCTGGAGCCAAGGGCGATTTGCTCCGCGCCCATCAGTCAACGTGGGAGATTCATAGGGGTAGAGGACAAAAGGATACTCACTCCCTCCCGCGAATTCAGGGGTCAAATTAAATGCCTGAGATATAGTACCCTGCAGGGATGGCGCTTCCCACATGGGTGCCTTAGACCACCATCCCCCAAAGGCACGCCAATTCGCCCATGCTTCGGCGCTATTTTCTAAACTATAAGGACCCTCAATGCCGAGATCGCGAATCACTGACAAACGTGATTCAATAAAATCTATCACGTTACGCCACGGCAAAGCATCCTTAACGGGTTCAATGGCTTGGGCCAAGAAGAGAAAGATATCAGCCACATCGCGCGTATCGTAATAAGGCTGAACAACAGGCTGTTGACCGCTGATGACCAGGCGATCAGTGCCATTGTCTACGACCTGGTATCCCCAACTCTCTAGAGGGGTATGTCCAGGAAGAATGTAATCCGCCAAAACACTCGTCTCATCCACAAAACTACTAAAAGAAATAACCGTTTCCACATGCTGTACAGCATCAGCAAACCCCAACTCAGGTGGCAATCCGTACGCCACGTTGCTCCCGTCCAGCAATAAAAGATCTACATCTCCAGATTGCATGCGTTGAACGAGATCTACAACATCAGCAAATGTAGCCAACGGGGTTCGCGGGGAAAGCCCTTCTATGAACGTGTCGGGAGCAAGCCAAAGACCTCCCGGACGTCCCAGATTATCCATAAGTACATTTAGCATTTGCACGGCCATGGTTGCCTGATATCCGCCACGGTGGGCGGATACAGCACTGCCGGGAATAGCCAACGGCGCATCAGATTGACCGAAAATCTCTGCCAGATGATTCAGGTAATCAAAACTTACATCTGAGACTGCGGCAATCTCCTCCACATCTATTCCGGCAAAGAATGCGGCCACATCCTGATTACGGGCCCAGCCCCGATCTAAAAGCAAGCGCCCGATGGCCAGTGCCACCAAGCCCTCGGTTCCGGGGCGAACAGGAACCCAACGGTCAGCCGGAGCGCCGGTTTGCGAGAGACGTGGTTCAAAGTGCACCACTATCCCACGCGTTCCTCCCTGATCCTGGCGACCACGCATACGTCCATACGCCAAGTTATAATGAACAGGAGACCATTCAGTGCTTAAATATCCACCGCTAAAGGAGAACACTACATCCGCGTTGGCCAGGTCATAAACGGGAAGACGCTCTAATCCGAACAAGGCTTTATTTACTAAGCGAATTACACGCCGCCCTTCCCAAGCAGCATGAGGAGCGTACACAATCGGTGGCGGAGCCCCCAGAGATTGCAGGAATCTCTCGACAATCCACAACAGGTGGTGTGGAACTTCACCGCCTAGGAAGACAATGCGCTGGGGAATGGTTTGCGATACTTTTTCAAAAAGGGTATTTAAAGCCTCATTCCAATCGATAGATGTAAACTGACGACTTTGGCGTTTGGACTGCACAACCGGCCCCTGCAACCGATCAGGATTGTACAAAGCCTGTAAAGCAGATTGTCCACGGGCACATGTTTTACCTTCATTCACCGGATGAAGGGGATTACCTTCGACTTTCTTCGCTCGTCCCTGGTGCACTCGGACAATCAACCCACACGCAGCCGGACATTCTCGACATGTAGTGGCATACCACACACTTTCTCCAGGCAAAGCGAATTCCGGCATGTGAACATAAGGTTCTATGTACTCCTGTCGCTGCAGGGATAGGGTACATCCACTGATGGCAAGCGCTGCTCCTGCTGCCGCTGTTCCCTGTAAAAATTGACGACGCGTAAGCCTCTTGTTCAGCATTATCCTTTCTCCCTACTTATGGCAGGTTGCACAATCCATTAATTTGTCAACCTTGGCCGGATCCTGCTGTTGGTGACAATCAAGACAAAAACCCATGGTCATGTGAAAATCTTGATCCGGCATATCCACGCTCCCCACATCACCATGACAATCCTCACACTGTACGCCTGCTCGAATATGGGGGCCGTGGCTAAAGTAAACAAAGTCAGGTTGGTCCACCATTCTTGGCCATCGAAGCGGCTCGCCATTAGCCCAGGCGTTTCGAATCTTTTCAACTTCAGCCCGCGATTGAGGATCGGCAGGCGTAACCACTTGATGACACCCCATGCACTTTTCCACGCTCGGAATGGAAGCGACTTCACCTCGAGACGCGTTGGAATGACAGTACAAACAATCAATTCCTTTGTCTGCATGGGTCTTATGGGAAAAGGCCACAGAAAGAGAAGGGTCAGGCGTCGAAGATGTATGCCGGGGTGCCGCATATACCACCATGGCAAGAGTAAGGAGAAGTGCCACAGTCAGGCCCACCCAAGCCCAGCGGACCCACTTTACGTTGGCAAGACCTCTACGTCTGTATTTCATCTACCAAGCCTCCTGAGGTAGATCAACAACTGTATGGATAGCACACCTAGAATCATATCTTATAGAGTACGATAATTTATCACAATTGTCATCACCACAATGGGCGATTTTTTTCTCCTCCTCGGTATCACACCTTCGCATGAGCCCTCCCCCTTAAGAAGGCTGGCTGGCAGACAAACAAAAGGGGAGGCCACGTGAGTCCTTTGCCCCCGACACTGGTATTATGACCAACGAGGCTGCCCCTACTCAACTTGTGTCGTTTTGACAAATGGTGTAACATTCATTATGGATATGTGGAACGAACTTCAGGCTTTGCTTAATATGAATTCGCAGGGGGAGCAGGAATTGAGCAAGTGTGGATACAACTTGACAGTCAAGCCTGTTGACCTCTGTTTGGCCACGTTAGAGGCGCCCCGACCGGCGCCCCAACCGCTGGGAGATGCGCCATGAAAAAACGCTGGCAGATGAGATATCTTGTTGGTGGATTGAGCCTACTGTTAGGTGGGATTGTTCTATGGGGATGTGCGACTCAATATTACCGGTCTACGCAG
>Ga0256914_1001048_pt1 | contig 26362 bp, 23 predicted proteins | sample HulkmetaG_FD_191571 | JGI IMG/M metagenome (GOLD analysis project Ga0256914, IMG submission 191571) | Hydrothermal chimney microbial communities from Main Endeavour vent field at the Juan de Fuca Ridge, Pacific Ocean - Hulk | ecosystem: Environmental > Aquatic > Marine > Hydrothermal vents ... | reverse complement strand
CAGAGCAAGAAGGAAACACATCAACAACCCTAAACGCATCACAGCCAGCGATTAAGGCAACAAGGTCTATCCAGCCAGAAGACCAAAGATCATTCACATGGTACGAATGGCGCAGAACACTCTACGTTACCCCAGAAAACTACACGGGAGGCAAATACGTCAGGCTACCAGTACTGATTCTCAGCAACTCCATACGCTCACTAACCACTGTGAGGGTTGAGTTGAACCTAGCCTCTCTGCACGGTCTCCGCTTCGGCATGGCCACGGCAGTGGGCTTTAACTTGGAGAAGGAGACAAGAACTCACGGTGCGTCCTACGTAATACCTAGACTAACCTACGGAATAATCGGTAGCTCAGTAACGATCCTGAACGTCCTCGGCGGGGAGGACATGGATGTACCTCCGGGGGAGACAGGGTACGTGTGGGTCATGGCTAGACCCGTAGCCGAGTACCAGAAAGAATGGAGGTGTGTCGCCAACGCAACCGCCCACGCAACCTGCCAACTAACGGGCAGGGAAAGGATCCTCGAATACGTTGAGGGGGTGAAAGCGTACCCTTCGGGGAGGTTAGTGATGGGTCACGTCGTTGATTCTCCTCAGCGACTGCAGTGGCCCGTGAAGGGGTTTTCCGAGCAGTTAGAGAACCTACTTAGTTGGGTGAATCTCGAGAGGGTCAGGATCTCAGGCGATCCCTTCCTCGCCGACGGGAAGTTAGACCCGGGCGAGAACCTCCCGCTTGGCTTCCTCTTCCCGGCGGTTCAATACGTCGCTACCGATGAGGAGCTCGTGATGCCTGTGGGTGCTGCGGTGGCGGCGATGCTTGCTGCTGTTGGTGGTGAGGGGTTCGCGTGGTTGGCGCCGATACTAGCGACGTTCTCAGCTACCGCAACGTATGAGGCGGGCGGCACTTTCTTCTTCATGGGGAAGATCCTTAACACGGGTTCTGGCTCCGTGGCCGTGTACGCCGGGGTAACAGGGCTAGAATGTAGGGTGGGTTCCCAGGGCACGCGTATGCCCGTGCTTTACCTAGAGACTGTGCCGCCTTGAATCCCCTTCTTTACTATCCTTGAAACTAATCTAGACTTCTTTTTGGAGGGATCCGAATCACTTGCTTCCTGCTGGCGCTGTCGCTCTTTGGAGTTCTGGGCGTGTTGCCACGCTGCTTACTAAGTCTATCTGCATTCTTAGGTAATCCCTCAGTAGGCGCGTTATTAGGAAGTTCCTCCTTACGTGTTCCTTTCCGTTACTTCCTAGGGCTCTCGCCAGCCAGGGGCGCCTCATTAGCTCCACCACCCTTCTGGCCGCGGTTGCGTAGTCCCTCCTGTCCACTAGGTAGCCCGTGACGCCGTCGATTACCTGTAGGGGTATCCCGCCGGCGCGCGTCGCCACTACGGGCGTTCCCTTCCAGAGCGCCTCGGTTACTGCTAGGCAGAAGCCCTCCCTGGTTGAGAGCTGTATGGCTACCGTGAACGCCCTCTGGAACGCGTTGACTTCGTGGTCACCGACCCCGTCGTGGTTTGTCAGGATGTGCGCATCCTTAAGCCCTTCCGCGTGTTTGACGGTTTTCCTGTACCATTCAGCACCCTCCGGGTCGTCGTGAGCGAACGCACCTATCATCACTAGCTGCGCGTCAGGGATCTTCTCCTTGACGAGCTTGAACGTGTCCACTACGCCCAGCGGGTCTTTCCATGGGTCGAACCTAGAGACCTGCCCTAGTATGGGGCGGTCGGGGTCGACGCCGTACCTGCTCAGCACCTTAAGTACCTCGGAGGGTGAGAGCGGCTTGTTCTTGGGGCTGAGGGGGTCTATGGAGGGTCTCCTGATGTAGATCTTAGGTCCCCTAACGTCGCGCGGGACGTACGCCTCCATCGTGAAGATTAGGGCGTCGTACATCATGACGTAGGGCTTGAGGGCAGCCCACACGCTTGGGTTCGGGTCGGACAGGTCTATGTGGCACCTCCAAACCCATGGAGAGGAGCGGTTCGTGACGTACTTAATTATCGGTAGTGGTTGCGGGTCGTGAATAACCACCACGTCCCCCTCCAGGTCAAGCTCGGACGCGTTCCTACGGGCTACCTCAAGGTAGTGACGTATTTCCCCGTCCGTAAGCTTGACCCCCATATTGCCCTGCAGGGCGTTGTGGATTCGTTTCGTCGTGCGGAAGAAATCGGGGTCAGCACTTATTACTTCCCACTTGACGTTGAGGCCAACGGATCTCGAGAGTGGGACTAGGCTCTTAAGCATCTCAGCGACGCCGCCACCGTACGCCGTGGCGTTCACGTGTATTACCTTAGCGCCCTTAACCCTCTCCGCTAACGCCATGATGGACCTTACTTCGTCAGAACCGATTATCGGTTCGTAGTCGCTGAGGCTACGCGAGAAGCCGGAAACGTCGACCTCAACCATGCTCTTAGCTCCGAAGTACTTTAGTGTACCTTATTGTTTTTAAGCATTCCACCTGATTACCGCGCTGGCCTTACCCGCCCTCACGCGCCTCCTGCGGCGGGCGGAGGACTCTATGAGTGACGCGGTGCCCTCCGCCCCAAGCACGTCCGCGACCGCCAGAAGAGCGTCCAACCTAGTCACTATGCCCTTAACCTCCCCCTCCTTCATCACTAGGACGCTACTCACGTCATTACTCACTAACTTGTTAATCGCCGTACCTACGTCGTCCTCGGGGCTCACGTAAGTAACGTTTCTTTCCATGACCTCACCCACCCTCAGCTTTAACGCATCGTCTAGGTTCTCTAGATTGCTTAGTAGCGTTGCTAGCACGTCGGTCGCCGTGATTATCCCCTCCACGCGGGCTCCACGCACGACGGGTAAGCGCCTCCTCATGTGCGTCACCATTAGCGTTAACGCGTCGCTCAAAGGCTCCTCGGGAGTAACGATGCTCAAGTCACGCTCCATCACGTCAGCCACCCTCACGCCATACTTTCGGTTAGTTAGGTACGGCAGTAGGGTCTTCTCCTCGATAATGCCGACTAGCTTGACGTGTTCGCCAGCAACTAAGGCGTACCCTAACCTATTCTCGAGCATATACCTTATCGCTGGTGCCAGGCCCAGCCAGTGGGGCAGAATGTTGTATGTTTCGTCAGCGAACACGTGGACTGGTTCCTTCAGTAACCCCTTCAGACCGACCTTGAGCCTTAGTGCTGAGGCCCGCCAACCAGCGATGACCTCGAGCACGACCCTCCCCGTGATGACCCCTCTCACGACCCCGTGAGGGGCCAGCACAACTACCCTGTAGGGGCCCTCACCGCCTTTGCCTACCATGACCTTTAGAGCGTTGATTAGGGGCTCGTCCCAGAGCACGGTCGCCGCAGCCTCAGCCACCTCCGCTAGTCTTAGCGGCACTCACGACACCAAAGAAGTAGTTATGCGTCAGCACAGATTAGTGTTTCCTTTACGGCAACCCACCCTAACCCACGTCCCTCAGAACGCTTTTTAATGCCTCGTAATCATCTACCTAAAGTAAGTGCGTGGGCTTGAAGCACTCACGAAAGGAGTTCGGGGGAGGGCGGGATGGCGCTGAAAATAATTGCGGAGGTGACCCCGGGTAGGGTTCACGGTCTGCAGGGGTACTTCCCGGACGTTGCTGAGTTAGCTGACGCGGTCGACATTCCCGAGTCCCCGCTGGGCATACCGCACCCCAACTCGGTGGCTACGGCAGCCTACCTTAAGGCTAGGTATGGGTGTGACGTGATAGCTCACGTCAGATTAATAGACCTGAATAAGGTGTCTCTACTCTCCCTCGCCTACGCCGCCAAGACCTTCGGCGCTTATGGCCTGGTACTGCTGTCTGGTGAGGGAAGGCGGCCGGAGTGGGTGGGGAGCAGTGAAGAGGCCGCCCTAATAATCAAGGGGACGAAGGGACTGCAGGGGTTAAGGCTGGGCGCCATACTCAGCCTGAGGTTCCCGCCTGACAAGGTTATGGAGAGGGTTGAGGGGCCCTTCAACTTCTTCCTCGCCACACGCGTAGACCCGAGGAACCCTGAGGAGCAGGGAGAGCCCCTACGGCGAGCCAGGGCCTTGGGGAAGGAGGTGTACCCCTACGTAATCGTTGCCACCAAGGGCAACAGGGACGTGATATCCTACGTGAAGCAGCCATTCGTGACTGAAGGTGAGTTGAGGGACGTGGTTGAGGGCTTCGAAGGCATAGCTGACGGAGTGATAGTGTCGGTACCCCACGACAGGGAAGGGCTTAAGAGGTGCTTACGCACGCTAAGACGCACCTAACGTGCGTGTATACGCGCAAGCCTTAATTTCTGCTTAAGGTAATCGTATTTAGATACGATTATCTTGTTCCGTTTATTGATCGGGGAAGGGAACTCGCCGTACTCGAGCGCGAGTGGCGGAGGGACGGCTTCAGCTTAGTCACGGTCTACGGGAGGAGAAGAGTGGGGAAGACAAGGCTACTTAAGGAGTTCCTCTCCCGGCATAGCGGAGCGTACTTCGTGGCCTCGGAGCTAACGTACCCACAAATAGTTAATGAGTTCCTTCGCGTCATAGCTAAGGCCTTCGGTTTCATCCCGAGCAGTGAGGATGTAGTAAGCATTATTGAGGAGGTCAGCGCCAAGGTAGGTAAGGCATTAGTGATAATTGATGAATTCCAGTACGTGGTGGAGGCCGACCCCACGCTCCCCTCAAGGCTTCAGAGAAGCATCGACGAGGTCCTCGGACAGAGCGATATCAAGCTAGTGATCAGTGGTTCAGCAGTATCCTTCTTTGAGAAGAAGCTCTTAGGGTATAGAGCACCCCTCTTCGACAGGAGGACGGCGTCAATACGGTTAAGGTCCATGAGGTTCCTAGAAGCGTCAGGCTTCCTTAGGTCAATGCCCTACGAGGATGTCGTGCATGCCTACGCAGTGGTTGGGGGCACACCCGCCTACCTGCGGTACGCCTATGGGGCGACAAGCCTAGAAGACGTGCTGAGGGCAGTGGCCGAGCCCGGATCCCCCTTACTCGACGAGGCCGAGAACCTCCTCCGGCAGGAACTTAGGGAGCCTAAGAGGTACATGGCCCTACTCAAGGCGCTAGCGGAAGGGAGGGTTAACCCGTACGAAGCCGCGAACTCCGCGGGGATAGACCCGAGAACCATACACAGGTACTTGGACGTGCTGGAGGAACTCGACATAATCACGCTCAGGAAGCCCTTAGGGTTCCGCAGGGGTGCGAGGGCGTTCTTCAAGGACAACTACTTCAGGTTCTGGTTCGCGTGCCTGCAACCACTACGCAACACGATAGAGGTCGGGGGCCTCGCTGAAGCACTCGAACCACTAAGAAAATGCGTTGACAGGTTAGCTGGGAAGGTGTTCGAGTCAATCGTTAAGGAGTCGCTACCCGAGTTAATCAGGGTCGGGGCGATAACCACCGAACCTGCCTCAGTGGGGCCCTGGTGGCATAAGGGCGAGGAACTAGACCTAATAGTGCGTGACCCGGGGAGGAGCGCCGCGTTCATGGAGGTTAAGTGGGGCTCCGTAAGCAGGCGAGAGGCCGAAACACTGTTGAGGAACCTCAGGGATAAGGCCAGATTAACGGGCCTCCAGGAAAGGGTGAATGAGTTTGTGCTGGTGCTGGGGAAGGCAGACTGGTTTGAGGGTCCCGTCACGGAGCTTAAGGATCTTGGCAAGGTGGTTAATTACGAGGAAATCTACGCGAAGTACGCAGGGAGTGCGCGGACCCGGCGTGAGGATTAATGCTTATTACTGACTCATTATCATTAAGCTGTCAAGGAAGGGCTCGACGGCACTTAACCTGCTTACTTGGAGGTGATGCTAACATAGAGCGCTTAGGGTGGTGCGGGTCGGGATGCGGTGGAGTGAAATACCTGCCAGCGCTAGGCGATACATACTGTACCACACGATCATATCGCCGCTACTGATTACTTGGTACATGCTTCCACTCTACATGTTCATGACAGGATATGACGTGCTTGAGGTCGGCGCCTTCTTCACGGTGGTTAACCTAGCCTCCATACCCGCCACGTACCTCGTGGGGAGGATGTTTAGGAAGATTCCGATCAGGCACGGGCTAGTGCTCATCGACGCGTTAGACGGTGTGTCGCGCGCGTTCTACGCCATCGCCTACGGGGTGACGGCACCGGTAGCACTCTTCGCCGGGATGCTCTTTGAGAAGCTTTCGGGGATGTTCTACAGCCTCTACCAAGCCGCTGAGAGGATCCTCTACCCTAGGGAGAGGCTCGAGGAGGTTTTCGCGTGGCACATGAGGCTCCCTGAGGTGGCCCAGTTAATTGGGTTCTTGACTTTAGGGTACCTATTTGGGCACGTGCTAACCACGCCTGACTGGTATAGGGTTGGGTTCGCGGCCTTCAGCGTCTCATCCTTAGCAACTATAGCTTACCTGCTGAAGGCGCTTCCAAGGATGGATGCTGAGGAGAGGGTTGAGGTTGGAGCCCCTAAGTTCAGGGTTGACGCGGAGTTCCGTGCGATCCTACTGCTTGAGGCGCTACTCACCCTAGCGTGGGGTCTCGCCCCCGACATAGTGATGCTGAATTACGTGGTGAACGTGCTTGGACTCACGCTCTTCGAAGCCATGCTGGTGGAGGCGGGCATATCGCTTGGCGCCATAGTCGCTACCTACGTCAGCGAGAGGGTGGGGAGAGAATCGGCCTTCAAGGCGATGGGTATAGGGTACGCCCTAGTTGCTGCTTGGGCAGCTATAATGCTATCCTCCCCGCCACTCCTCATCGTTATAGCGGCGTACTTCATATGTAGGTTCGGGGAAACCCTCGCCTTCCCGTTCTACAGGGCATGGATTTTCAGGAAGGTTCCTAAGGCTAAGGCAACGGAGGTGTTCGCTGCACTCTCAAGCTACAGGAGAGTAATCAACATAGTGACGCCCGCGATTGCTGGGGCGTTAGCGATGATCTGGGCGACACTGCCCTACCTAGCCAGCCTAATCCTCTTCTTCATCATCGGTGCAATACTCCTCACGCTACATCATCGTTCACGCTAACGCGGTCCCTTAGGTAGGCCTTAACGTCCCCTCCCTACCGTGAAGCCCCTTAACTCAAGGATCGCGCCGGCATACACTCTCGCCGCGAGCATTAACTCACTTAGGGACACGTACTCCTCGTTACTGTGGGCTAGTGCCGGGTCACCGGGCCCGTAGGCAGCGGCCTCACCACATACCTTACCTAAGAGTAAGTTCATGTCACTCGTTCCTAGCTTGCGTGCGAGCCCGGGCTTAACACCCTCCCTAATTAATGCCCTGTAAAGGGCCCTCACGGTTAGGGAGTTCACTGGCGCGCGTACGGCCCTGGTGAACGACGTTATCTGCCAACAACAACCATCGAGGGCTCTGAGTACGTTCTCTAACCTCCTGACGAGCTCGTCCTCACCGACCCCGTAGGGAACCCTCATGTTCACCTCCATGACGCCGTTAACGGGTAGCACGGTTCCCCCATCACCGCACCTGAGCTTGGTGAGCGCCGCGCTGAAATCCCCTGCCCCTCCACTGGGGAACGCTTCCCTAAGCAGGAACCACGCCTTGATTAGTTTGTCACATGCTGACTCCACCGCTGACGGGTTGGACGAGTGCCCGCCTCTGGCAACGCACTTGAGGGTGAGTGCCGCGCTCCCTCTATACTCAATAGCGACTCTAAACCCTCCCGTAGGTTCGAGTATTATTAAGTGATCACTACGGAATCCCGTCCTAATCAAGTGTTTCGCCCCTCTACTGTCCCCCTCCTCCCCAACTAGGGCGGCGACCACCACCCTTAAGTCCTCACGGCTTAAGTGACTGCGGGCCAGCCAAGCACCGATGACGGCGGCCGTTAGGGGACCCTTAGCGTCAACGGCCCCCCTACCGAATACGGTATCGTTAACCACCCGGACAGAGGCGTTACCCGGCACCGTGTCGATGTGGCCCACCAACGCCACCACCCTCCCCCCGTCGCCGTAGGAGGCGATGAGGTTGCCTGCGGAATCTACGGTTACGTCGTCGTACCCGAGCCTATCCTCCATGAAGTCCCTCAGGTACTCGATCGCGTGGCCCTCCTCCCCGGTCGGGCTATACCTCTCAAGCAACCCTACTAGTAACTCCCTCAGCAACCCCTTCAACGCACTCCCGGATAACATCCAAGCACCACCTGATGTCCTCCTCGCTTAGGAGGTACGGCGGTAACGCCCTAACGACGGTTACCCCCGCCTTGAGGAGCAGCACGCCTTTACGCTGGGCGCACCTCAGCACTGGGCCGGGAAGCTTCCTCAGGTTAACCCCAACCATTAAACCCAGCCCGCGCACGTCACGCACTAGGGGATTACCTTTAAGGGCGGTTCTGAGACCCCCGATTAACTCGTTACCCTTGACTCGTGCCTGCTGGGGTACCGACTCCTTAAGCAGTACCTCCGACGCCGCCTTAACCGCAGCACACGCCAGCGGGTTACCCCCGTACGTTGTTCCGTGATCGCCTGGCCTGACCTTGGAGGCGACGTAGTCCGTTGTTAGCACGGCGCTTACGGGGAAGCCCCCGCCTAACGCCTTACCCGCAGTTATTATGTCGGGCTTAATCCCGTATCTAGTGTGAGCCCATACGTACCCGGTCCTGCCGAAGCCCGTCTGCACCTCATCAACGATCATGAGCGCGCCGACCTCAGCAGCCCTCCTAGCCACTTCCTTCACGAAAGCGTCATCAGCGACGTTGACCCCTCCTTCTCCCTGCACGACCTCCAAAATGACGCCAGCTACGTCCTCACGCACGACCTCCTCAATCCCTTGGGGGTCGTTAAAGCGCCCGAACCTTACGTTAGGGAGTAGAGGTTCGAAGGCCTTCCTGTATCTCGGGTTGTGAGTTACTGAGAGAGCCCCGAATGTCCTACCGTGGAAGGCGCCCGTGAATGCCACGAACGCCCTTCTTCCCGTCACGCGCCTAGCTAACTTCAACGCGAGCTCAACAGCCTCGGAACCGCTGTTAAGTAGCGTAACCCACTCGAACTCATTGCCAGCAACACGCGTTAGTGCGTCGAGCATGTCGTCCATGATGGACGTGTTGAAGGAGGTGGATAGCACTGACACGAGTTCGAGTTGCTCCTTAATGGTCTCCACGATGTGGGGGTGGGAGTGCCCGAGGAAAGCCACGCCGTGGCAAGTGTGTGCGTCAAGATACCTCCTCCCGTCCGCTCCCCACACGTACTGCCCCTTAGCCCTAACGACCGTTAAACCCCTTGACTCGTAGAACCTAAGGTACTTAAGCATGCGAAGTCACCAGCCAGTGCCTACCTCCTAGCGACACTGACGGCGTACCTAGCTATCATCTCATGCAACCTAACCCCAGTTACCCTCACGGTGTTTTTGAACTCGGTAACCCCGTTCACCTCATTCACCAGGTACCCCCTCTCAGGGTGCTCGAGGATGTCCACGCCCAATACCTCACCGCCCACAGCCTCAGCGGCCCTGAGCGCTAGGTCCCTAAGTTCATCACTAACCCTAACCCTCTCGGCCCTCCCCCCTCTGGCTGTGTTGGTGATCCAGTGATCGCTAACCCTGTAGATGGCTACGGGCACCTCCTCACCTACCACGAAGACCCGTAGATCCCTACCCGGCTTCCTCACGAACTCCTGTATCAGGTAGACACGCGAGTTAATGCCGGGCAGGTACCGCCTGTGCTCGATGATCGCCCTCAACTCCTCCTCATCCCTTGCTAGGGCAACCATCCTCCCCCAGCTCCCGTTAACGGGCTTAATCACTACGGGGTACCCTATGATGCTGGCTAACTTAAGGGCGGATTCAGGGCTGAACGCCACGCCCGTGATCGGCGCGGGGATCCCGCAGGCCCTAAGCACCGAGGCTGTCCTAACCTTGTCCGTTGAGACCGCTAACGCCTTGGAAGAGTTAATTACCCTAGCTCCAAGCCCCTCGAACAGGGAGGCGGACTCCACCGCCACTGAATGACTGACGGATCTCTCTAAAACGACTTCAGGTATTTGACCCTCGTCCTCGGGTAGGGTGAAAACAGCTGTCGTTAGGTGTATGGGCCTTACCTCAGCCCCGACGCCCTTCAAGGCCTCGAGGATGGCCTTCTCCTCCCACCTCACGATATCGTAAGCAACACCAACGCCAATCAACCATGTCACCTCCGCATCAATGGCTGCACGCTACTAGGGCGTCGGGGTGACGACGGACTTACTCCCCCCAATCCTCCTGCACGCCGTCTAAGGGTCTCAACGCCATCGAGGACCCATCCATAACGACTTCTAGGACGGCACCGCAGTCGTGCTCGACCACCTCACCCGAAATTACGTCGTCGGGAACGTCTACCTCCAGACCGCATATGGGGCACGTCAACCTCATGTCTCCCACCGCCTACTATGTGGGGGATACCATAAAAAGTATTTTCTGTTCTGAAGCCGTATCCATTAACTATAATTCTAGTTTGAGTTCGGAACAACGAATAATTGGTATGGTGCGGAATCCGAACCCCGCAGAAATTCTACATTTAATAACCCTGCCCACCAAGATAGGAAGTAGTTAAAGCAGTGTGAAGGAGGTGATCAAGGATGTTAAGGGCCGCGGTGATGGGTGCGTCTGGCTACGTCGGCGGCGAATTGCTTAGGGTACTCGCAACCCACGAGCACATTAAGGTAGTTGCCGCGACGTCGAGGCGGTACGCTGGCAAACCCGTGCATTACGCGCACTTCAACCTTAAAGGGTTTTACAAGGAGTTACGCTTTACCCCACACAGCCTAGACACCGTCCTCAAGGCTGAGGTCGACATGGTGTTCCTTGCCCTGCCTCACGGAACCTCCGTTAACTACGTACCTGAGCTGCTGGAGGCAGGACTAATCGTCGTTGACCTCAGCGCCGACTACAGGCTCAAGGATCCCCGCAAGTATATTGAGTGGTACGGGTTCGAACACCCTCACCCTGACTTACTGCGTAAGGCCGTGTACGGGATGCCGGAGATACATAGGGAGGAACTCAGAGGGGCTAAGCTCATAGCTTCCCCGGGATGCAACGCCACAGCCTCAATACTTGCGCTACTCCCCCTAGTCAAGCACGGCTTAGTGCTGACCGACGGCCTGATAGTGGACGTTAAGGCAGGAAGTAGTGAGGCGGGCACGACCCCCTCACTACCGGATCACCACCCGGAGCGTGAAGGCTCCGTCAGACCATACTCGGCCGCAGGACACAGGCACGTTGCGGAGGTCGAGCAGGAGTTAAGCCTAGTTGCAGGCAAAACCGTTAAGGCATCGTTAACGCCCCACGCAGTACCGCTGATTAGGGGCTCGCTGGCAACCGCCTACGCACGCCCTGTCGAGGGCTTGGGCGTGCGAGAGTTGGCGAGGGCGTACGCCCTCACGTACGGTAATGAGCCCTTCGTCAGGATAGTGAGAACGTCACCGCACAGGTACCCGAACCCAAAGTACGTTGTCGGGAGCAACTACGCTGACGTGAGCTTCGAGATCGAGGCTAGGGCGGCCGTAGTGAAGTCGTTTGCGGCCATAGACAACCTAATGAAGGGGGCGGCCGGCCAGGCCGTTCAGGCCGTGAACGTTGCGTTGGGACTGCCTGAGGATTCCGGCCTTAAGGCACCGCCCCTAAGGCCCGCTTGAGGGGGTGGGGCTCTTGAGTGGCTTGGTAGTTAAGGTCGGTGGGAGGGTCCTCCTAAGGAACCTTGTGGGGGTTATCGAGGACGTCGCCCGCGTCGCTAGGAGCGTTGAGGTAGTGCTGGTTCACGGGGGCGGCGACGTCGTTACCAAGTACTCTAGGAGGTTCGGTGTGGAGCCCCGGTTCGTTGTTTCCCCAAGCGGGGTTAGGAGCAGGTACACTAGTAGGGAGGAACTCGAGGTCTACGTCATGGTGATGGCTGGCAAGATCAATAAGGAGATAGTGGCGGCACTCCACACCCTAGGCGCGCCAGCGGTCGGGCTGTCAGGAGCGGATGCCTCTATTTTGAGAGCCGTGAGGAAGAGAAGGATAATCATACTTGATGAAAGGGGGAGGAAGAGGGTCATTGAGGGAGGGTACACCGGGAAGATAGTTGAGGTTAATGCGGAGGCCCTAAGAGCGCTCCTCGGTATGGGGTACGTAGCCGTGATCGCCCCCATAGCCATTGGTGAGGGAGGTGAGTTGCTCAATGTAGACGCCGATCAAGCGGCGACATCCATAGCCAAGGCATTACGGGCGAGTACCCTGATATTATTGACTGACGTTGAGGGAGTGATAATTAACGGGAATGTGGTGAGGGAATTAACCCCGACCGAAATACCGTCAATTATTAAGGAGGTGGGTTTCGGAATGAGGAGGAAGCTACTCATGGCTGGGGAGGCCGCCGCGGCAGGCGTGGGTAGGGTGGTGATAGCGCCCGGACTCGCTGAGGCCCCCATAACCAACGCGTTGGAGGGTGCGGCAGGAACGCTTGTGAGGTGTCGGCAGTGATGCAACGAACAAGCCTAGACAAGACGGATCTTAGGCTCCTAGAGCTACTGAAGAGGAACGCTAGGATGTCTTACGCTAGGTTGGCTGAGGAGTTGGGGATTAGCGAGTCAGCCGTTAGGAAAAGGTTAAGGAAGCTAATGAAGCAAGGAATAATCAAGAGATTCACGATAGAGTACGTACTCCCCAACGAGGTGAGGGCGGCGATCCTCGTCAAGGTCGCCCCGCCGAAACCCGTACCCAAGGTATCTGAGGAGATAAGCAGGATAGAGGGGGTCGAGACCGTGTATGAGGTAACAGGCGAGAACGATATCCTGGTGTTGCTTAGGGGGCCTAACATAGGGTTCGTCAACAAGTGCATAGACAGGATAAGGTCTATCTCAGGCGTCGCGAGCACGAACACCATGATCATCCTTAAATCATGGGCCCTCCCAACCTCGATACTGGGGGAAGGGAGACAACCCTAAAGAGCCCTACAGCAACGTTTCTTAGGTCAGCCGTGCCCGTGCCTTCCGGCATTGCTGACCCGTCAGTAACGCTTAGCGGGATCCGATAAGTTGGTGATTATCGATGGGCAGCGCCCGCAGACACGGCAACCCCGGCTTTAAGGTGCTGGTCCTGCTGAACGCGGTCAGGGTTTTCGGAGACTCCATAGAGTCCGTCGTCATACCGTGGACGGCCCTCAAAACCCTCAACTCACTCCTAGGTGCGGCCGGGGTCTTCGCAATCCAGTCAGCACCATGGATCCTTATGCCCTTAGTTGCGGGGTCGCTGATGGATAGGGCCAGCGGTAAGGCGGCGGCGTCGGCCCTAACGCTTCAGGTCGCCTTACTCGTTACCTTAGTAGCTACGGGCCCGCCGTCAACGCCCTTGACCGCGCTGGTCTTCTACGGCCTCATACTGGCTGTGAGTGCACTGGACAACATTACGGCGTACCTACCACTAAAGGCCCTCCCAGCAATGTTAGGTACCACCGACGAGAAAGCGCTACAGAAAGGTAACGCAGTGGTCGGAGCCTCTGAGAGGGTAGCGAGGATAGCGGGCTTTATTACGGCCGCACCTCTCGCGATGGTCCTAGGGCTGAGGGCCCTCCTCGTTGACGCCGCCATGCTTACCGTAGCGGTTGTCGTCGCAGCGCTACTGACACCCTCAATCTTTAAAACTAGGTACGTTGTGGGTACCACCCCCACGGGTAATGGAGCCGTGGATCCGGCGGGCCGGGTTCCACGGTTCCTCTGGTGGCTGATCCTATCGGTAGTTGCCTTTAACTTCGCTGTGGGGCCCTGGCGCGTGTTTCTCCTTGACACCCTAGGCGCGGCTGGCTCGATTGGGGAGGCCTCCTACGCTATCGCGTCAGCAACCCTGCCGTTAGCGGGGGTGGTTGCATCGTTAATCATTGCGAGGGAGGCTGGCGCGCTGGGTAAGGAGGGCCCAACAAGGCAATTCGTCGTGGGGTGCTTGGTTGAGACAGCGTTCATCGCATCACTGACTTTGCTCTACTTTGTTCAGGTGCCGCACGTTATTTTCCTAGCACCGGCACTGACGACCATAATGGGTTTCGGCGACCCACTCATAAACGTGTCGCTACATACAATATTCCAGTCTAGGGTCAAGTACGCAATCCTTGGGAGGGTTAGGGGACTTTTCGACGCTGTAGCAACCGCCACGATCATGGTGTCCGAGCTAATTACGGCGTACTTACTTCAGCAGGGTGTCGCAGCTACCCTACCATTGACGTACTCGGTGTTGGCGCTTGTTGGCACGTCCTTGGGCGCGTACGCCTTGAGGGATGTGGCCGAAGCCAAGTAACTAGCCTTGAGTGATTAGACAGTTATTTAGTCGATGATGAGATAATATGGACGGAGGTTGAAGTAAGTGCCCGCACCCTCACCACCGCCGTTAAGGCCCCCGCCAATACGTGGGGGGCCCGGCAGAGGACGCGGCCTAGACCCAGGCATGGCGGTTAAGGCCATAGAAACCGTTAAGGCTGCCCTGCCATTGCTGACGGTCGGGCCCCCGATAATCAGGACAGGGCCTGCGGGAGACGTTCATGCGGATGTTCCGGTAATGTACATGGACTTCGCCGTTGATAGGGTGCATTACGACCCCTACGCCAAGATGCCCTCACCTAAGGGGAGGCCCGTGAGGGCGTGGGGTGTGAGAGTCAACCCTGACGAGGCCCGGCAAGCGGTTGAGGCGGCATTGAGGGAGGCGTGGGTAGTTGAGGCGGCGGAATTCCGTGACCCCGAGGACGCGTGGGCGGTTCCCGTCGCGTGGGGTCATGTGATAATCATGCATGTTAAGGTATCCTACGACGGGTCAGAACTGATACCGGATTACGGACTTACCGAGGAGGTAAGGAGGTACGCCCTATAGCTTACGAGGCGTAGCCCGGGCGGTCGTTGCTTACGCTAGGAGGGAGTGGTTCCTAACGGCCTTAGCCTTAGGTTACGTTGTGCTGGTCGTCGTAGACCCGACATTAGTGCGGAGAACCCCGAGCTTAGTGGACGTGGATAGCTTGGCGGTGATCGTGGCGCTACTCACGGTGTCGAGGGGGGTGGAACTCTCCGGGTTCTTCAGTAGGGCAGCGCCCAAGATCATTAAGCTGTCCGGAGGCTCGCCCCAGCGCCTCACCCTCCTCCTAGTACTGGCCGTGGCCGCGTCATCCGCCGTGATAATGAACGACACTGCGATGTTCATATTCGTGCCTTTAGTGGTCACGGTGTCTAGGATGACGGGGATGAGTCGGGCAAGGGCGGTCACGTTAACCGCGATAGCCGCCAACGTCGGTTCGGCCCTAACCCCGATAGGGAATCCTCAGAACGTAATAGTGTGGAGGAGCTACGGCGTACACCCGCTGGCATTCATTGCCGGCATGGCCCCCCACGTCACCGCATGGCTCGCCCTCCTAACCGTGGCCGTGCTCCTAACGCACCGCGGGGAGAAGGGGATCAGGGTTCCCCCCATGCCCTCCGTCCGCGTTAAGAAGGTGTTACTCGCCGCTTCAGTGGCCCTGCTCGTCGCGGACATTGTTCTGGCTCAGCTCGGCTACCCAATCATTGCTTTAGGGCTTACGCTCGCCGTGCTAGCAGTGGTTGGCAGGGAAGCAATACTCTCACTTGACTTAGCCTTAATCGCGGTCTTCACTCTGATATTCGTGGACTTCCGTGAGGTCGCTTACCTCACGTCGGCTTACGGTACGCACTCGCTAGCGGCCCTCACGCCACCAGCCTTGTCCGTGGTGGCGGCGCTACTAAGCCAGGGTGTGAGCAACGTGCCGGCAACAGTAATGCTTGCTTCGGCCGCCCCACATCCTCCTTGGCTACCGCTGACCGTTGGTGTTAACGTTGGCGGCACAGGCACGGTGGTTGGGTCGTTAGCGAACCTAATCGCGGTCAGGTTGGGTCGTGTGAAGTTGCGGGAGTTCCACAAGTATTCGATACCGTTCTTCCTGGCGTGTCTAGCCGCCTCAGTCCTCATACTAGCCGTGGCTACGGGGTGGCGTCATACGTAATTACTTTGAAGTGAAACTCATTCCGGAGTGAGTCTCTTGAGGAGGGTAACCCGCCTACTCCTTAAGGCGTTGCTGACCGCCATAGTGGCGACGGGGATTCTGCTCGGGGCAGCACGGTACGCGAGCCTACCGCCACTAACCGAGACACGAACGGGCTCGGTAAGCCCTCAGCCAACCACGTCAGCTAATGCCAGCGGGGGGACGCGTGCCGAGGTCAGGGTAGTTGTGCTTGTCGATAATGAGGAGTACGTTAAAGGGTTGAGGACGGCGTGGGGCCTGGCAATATATGTTGAGACACCGCACACTAAGTTCCTGTTCGACACCGGGCCGACTCCTGCGGTACTTAAGTACAACGCGGCTAGGCTGGGCATTAACTTAAGCGAGGTAGACTTCGTCGTGATAAGCCACTGCCACGGCGACCATGTAGGGGGCTTACCGCTAATAGCTAAGCTTAGGCCCGGTCTTAGGGTGTACGTACCTGCGTCCTCCGGGCTTCAGGGCTACGTACGTGGGTTAGGACTAACGCCGGTACCCGTCAATAACACGCTGAGTGTAGCGCCTGGAGTGTGGGTTCTCAAGCCCCTCTACGGACCCCCGTGGGAGGAGGGGGTGGCCGTAGCGACAAGGTTAGGGCTGGTGGTGCTGGTCGGGTGCTCGCACCCCGGCGTAAACAACATCGTCGCGGAGGCAGTCAAGGACCTAGGCACTAGGAAAGTGTACGCAGTGATCGGGGGCTTCCACCTGGGCGGGGCGCCCCGAGAGGAGATAGCGGAGGAGATGGAGGATCTCGCCTCACTAGGCGTGGTTAAGGTCTACCCACTGCACTGCAGCGGTGAGGAGGTTAAGGAGTACCTTAGGGAGAAGCACCCGTCAATGCTTGGCGTAGGTGGCGTCGGGCTCGTGCTAACTTTCCCCGCTCCCGAGGGGTGTGGATGAGTTCGGTAACTCGTTTTTACGTTTTGAGTCAGCCCTATGATTTTTAAGAGCCGTAAGCTGTGTATGTCGTGTAGGTTAGATGCAGATGAAATGTAGAATAGATATGAAGAAAATAATAACATCATGTATAATCCCACTAATAATCCTTTCAGCGATAACCCTCCCACTGATACAGGCGGGAGTAGCGGGGGCAGCGCAGACAACGTGGACAATCATGGTGTACGTGGTCGGGGACAACGACCTCGAGGGGTACGCGTTAGTTGACATAAATGAAATGGAGGCTGGCCTCAAGACCTACGGCCCCGGAAGCCCGGTAAGGGTCATAGTGTACGTTGACCGCTCCGAAGGCGACTACGAGTTCCAGTCAAACAACCCGCTCGTAAGGGAGGTTGCCCAAGCAAACCCTGAATGGTCGGGCGCCAAGATATTCGAGATCGTGCACGACACATCACCTAGGATAGCGTCAAAGCTCCTTAAGGATCTAGGCGAGCAGGACTCCGGCGACCCAAGAACCCTAGCTACATTCATCAAGTTCGCGATGAGTTACGCACCGGCACAGCACTACGCCCTGATAATATGGGATCACGGCAGCGGGCCAGGCGTGGTGGGCATAGACTTCGACAACGGCAGGGACTTCCTAACCCTGAGGGAACTGAGCTACGCGCTCAGCACCGCGGGAGCTAAGGTGGACGTGATGGGGTTCGACGCGTGCTTGATGGGCACCATAGAGACGGCGTACGAGTTAAGGAACTACGCATCATACCTAGTGGCGTCCGAGGAGAGCGAGCCCGCCGACGGCTGGCCCTACGACGCCATACTCTCGCGCCTATCATCCGCGCCAACCATGAGTGCCAGGGACCTAGCCCTAACCATGGCTAAGGACTACATCGCTTACTACAGGGAGGAGGGGGTGGAGTCCGGCGACGTAGTGACTCAAGCGGTGTTCGACCTAAGCGTGCTCAGGAACCCGGCCGGAGTGAATGCGTTCAAGGCATTCGCCCAGGTCGCCACCCAGAAGCCAGACGCGTTCAGGACTGCCCGGAGATACGCTAGGGAATTCACGGCATATCAAGTCGACCTGAAGACCCTAGCCGAGAGGGCGGCGACCGCTGGTGCCGGGCAGGCCGCGTCACAGGTGCTATCAACGCTCTCAAAGCTAATCGTGTACTCCGGAGCCTACGGCTCCACGAGCGGGGTTAACGGGATAACCATTCACTACCCCCTAAGGTATAACAAGGAAATATACTACAGGATAGCGTCCTTCCCGAAGGACACCGGGTGGGGTGACGCCCTAGACGTGCTCGTCAACATAGCGCCCCAGATAAACGTTCAGGTGCCGCAGCAACCGACGCAGAACGAGACCCAAGTACCCACAGGGTCAATAAAGCTGTTCACGGACATAGGGATAGACCTGGAAAGCGCTACGATGGGCGCGGCAGGAGGCGTTGACTTCGACGGCGACGGCGCTGACGAGTTCGCCGTATACGCCATAGGCTACGACGGTGCCGGGACGTACTACCTACTCCTCTCAATAACCAAGTACGTTGAGGGTAAGGGACTTGTCGAGGCCTACGTCTCGCAGCTTGATGAGGGAGAGGAACTGTCGGATGGGAGCTCACCCTTCCTAACTGCCGGGGTTATGGATGATGACTACGACGGGGACAACGTCAGCGAGATCTTCGCGGTTTACTCGTACGTGGACCTAGATAATGGGGACTTCTACACGAGCGTCGACAGGTACGATTACGAAGGTGGGGACGTCGTTCATGACTACAACACGGTAGACAATCTGGTGGCGCTGAGCGCTGACGTAGGCGATGTTGATAACGACGGCGCTAAGGAGGTCCTCATAGGGGGTTACGACATAGACACTGAGTCAGGCGTGGTGAACGGCTCCTTCTACGTGGTGGACGCAACCACGCTTGAGGTTGAAAGCTCGTACAACATAGTCCCGCCCGAGGGACAGGACGTCGACGTTACGGACGTGGCGTCAGCGGACGTTAACGGGGACGGCAAGCAGGACGTGGTGCTCGGCTACGACCTCTACGTACCGGGCGAGGAGAGCAATAAGCCCGTCGTTGGTAAGGTTCTTGCCTTCGACCTAACACCTGACGGCAACCTGAAGGGGATTGACGTCGTCAAGTTCCCTGAGTCGTTCATTGCGTCAGTCGGCACCGGGGACATAGACTCGGACGGGGTCGACGAGATACTGGTGGTGACGCAGTCTGCCGACGGTAAGCTAAAGCTCCACCTACTCAGGTGGGGAGGGAACGGCTTGGAGGAAGTTGATGATGGGTGGGACATAAACCCGAAGTACAGCTCAGCCTACGTCCAGACCTTCGACATAGACGGTGACGGCATCCTCGAGATGATGCTCATGTGCTTGGCGTATGAGGAAGGGAGTGACTACCCCAGCGAGATAACGCTTTACGTGTACTCCTACGTGACTGCCAAGGAGGACTTCCAGTTTGAGGCTAAGGTAGACATGACTGGCGAGTACTCCCTACCACTACCAGCGGACGTTAACGGGGACGGTAAGATGGACGTCGTGGTCATGACTGAGAAGAAGGACGGCATATACTTATCGCTGGGCGAAATAAGCAATTACGTCAACCCGACAGGCATCGTTAGGGGTAAGGTGCTTGACGCTTCAGGGAAACCCGTTCCTGACGCTAAGGTGAAGATCTACCCGCCCAGAGCAACGATATTCACCGCCAGCACCGACACCGACAAGTTGGGTAAGTTCGAGATAAAGAAGGTGCCCGCAGGAACCTACACCGTCAAGGCGGTCTGGATAGATGAGGCAGGAGGAATACACTACGGGAGCGCGGTAGTTAGGGTCGAGGCAGGTAAGGTGGTTAGCGTCACGGTTAAGGAAGTGAAGCCCCAGCAACCATCAACCACTACGCCACCCACTACGACCCAGCCCTCAACGACGCAACCATCAACAACTCAACCTTCAACAACGCAGCCAACCACGCCGGCCACGACGCCCGCGACAACGACCAAACCAACAACACCCCAAACCACCCAACACACAACCCCAGCAACGACGCCACACACAACACAGGCAACAACCCCAGCCACAACAACAAAACCATCAACCACGCAACCCACAACACCAGCAACCGCGCCCGGGACAACGCAGGGTGAGGGAACAACCACGGTTCCGGGCGGGGAAGGCATGCCGGTAACGTACGTGGTCGTGGGTGCGGTCATCGGCGTAGTCATTGTCGGTGCCGTACTAGCGCTCATGGCTAGGAGGAGACGTGCTCCAGCACCGTACGTGCCGCCCCCGCCGCCACCGCCAGCGTAGCCTCAGGTTCCCTAGGTTAAACACAGTTGATATTTTCCCTGTAGCGAATCTCTTCCTTGGATGTAATCAATGTCTGTTCCGTTCTCAACGGGCTTCAGTCGGAAAGCAAACCTGGATGAGGCGATTGAGGAGGCCTTCGGCAAGGCCCTCGAACGTCTTGAGGGCGAGCCAGCACTGATCCTCTCCTACCTGTCCTACAGTAAGTACCCGGAGCCCGAGAAGGTTGAGGATGCCTTAAGGAAGGTCGCTGGTGGGGCACCCTTCATAGGGGTCTCAACAGCTGGTGAATACGTTAACGACTTAGCACTGAATGGTTCCGTCGTAATGGCGTTGCTATCGAATAAGTACTTCAAGGCAGCGGTGGGTTCGTCTGAGGGCGCACAGTCAAGGCCGCGGGACGCGGGGGTGAGTGCCGCTAGGAGGGCGTTAGCGGCGCTGGAATCCGTGCCCTCAGCCAACCCCCTGAAGCCACCGGTTGTCGCGTTACTTCACTCAGCGCCGGGCAGGGAAGAAGACGTACTGAGGGGTGTTAGGGAAGTGCTTGGGCGGCACGTAGCAGTAGTTGGTGGGAGTAGCGGCGATGACTTCAAGCTCAAGGCCCCGCTAGGCTACCAGGTAAGCTCAGACGGTAGCGGCGTCGGGCGCGTGGCCTTAGTGTTAATAGCCAGCAAGCTCGATTACGAGGTGCTTGGCGGGCACCCATGCACGCCCACCAGCGCTTTCGGGCTCGCCACTAGGGTGAGTGGGGCAAGGAATGAAGTTCTGGAGGAGATCGATGGCGAGCCAGCACTAAGCAAGTACGCCTCATGGCTCGGATTAAGTGAGGGAGAGGTCAGGGAGAACATCTTGGCCCTAGGGCTCTCAAACCCCCTAGGCGTCAGGGACCCGGTCACGGGAGAGTACTTCGTTAAACACCCAGCAATGACCGTCGGCGAGTCCGGGATAGGGTGCTTCGCCACAATCCCGGCGAAGCACGTCGTACACATGCTAAGAAACGACAGGGAAAGGGCCGTGAGATTAGGTGCGGGCCTACTTAACGGGATTAAGGGTAAGCCCGTCGGCGCTCTACTAATCCACTGCGCTGGCCTAGCAGCATACCTAGGTAATGAAAGGGCGTCCTTCGTAAGGAAGATTAGCGAGTCGCTGGGTGGGGCGCCGCTCGCTGGGCTCGCGGCTTACGGCGAGCAGTGGGGGTATGAGGCGTCAGGGACTCAGGCAGTGCATAATAACCTAACAATGGCTATGCTGGTATTCACTGCTCATTGAGGTGGCGGAGCTGGGCGTGGGAGGGTGCCAAACCCCTCATCAATGCTTTTTACTCGCTAGACCCGCCTGCCCTCGGCTCGTAGAGAGGGCATAGGGCGCACAGGTACGGTACTTTCGAAACCCTAACCCTCCATAAGTCCTTGTCCCCGCCAACAACGGCGTCCTGACCGAACCGCTTAGCTAGGGTACCTGCCGCGTCCTTGCCGAGGCGCCAAGCAGTGCATAGCTCTGCCTTACACTTGCTGCAGGTCTCCGACTTCCACTTACCGACCATTAACGCTAACTCAGCCGTGCCCTCAAGTTTGAGTACCTTCCCCTGAAGAGTGCTGACGCGTTCCTCAAGCCCTCTAACCCTGTTCCTCAGGTCATTGAGGGTGTTACCTATGGCGTTAACCTCCCCCTTAAGCGCTGAGGCATCCTTACTTAAGGACTCAGCCCTGCTCACCCGCTCCTCAAGGCCCTTTAACCCCTCCCTCACGCGCCTTAACTCATCCATGACGGAAGCTATCTCGCCCCTCACCTTAGCTACCTCCTCCCTCGAAACCCAAGGAAACTGGGTTAACGGGGCCTCAAACCCCTCAGCCATGTACTCACTCACCGTAAGTGGGCTTAGGGAACCTAATTGGTTATAAGGAGTGAGGTGAATTACGCGTGGTGGGCGCAGGGATGCCTGCTAAGGATCTAGTTACGTGCCCTAAGTGCGGGAGCGTATTCAGCATCTCATACTCACGTGCCTTCAGCTGCGGCGGGTGCCCGTCAGCGACCTTCGGGAACTGCGGGTACGTTAAGTGCCCTAAGTGCGGGTATGAGTTTCCGCTGACGAGGTAAAGGGTTCCCCTCAGGATAAGTGATGAGTACTCCCCGGCCAGACCGGGTGGGATGAAGACAATTCCTTTATCTGATCCCCCCACACCGCTCAAGAGTCTTTACCTTTTTACGCGTATTCAATAACAGAAATGATGTGTGAGGTAGTGAGTGATGGTTGAGGTGGAACTCAAGGGCTGGCAGGCGATGAGGGTGCTTCACCCGAGACCGGCGGTAATCGTGATCTCCAGGTCGGAGGAGGGCAGGGTAAACGGGTGTGCTGTCTCATGGATAACGCCGGTGAACGTGGATCCGCCAATAATAGCGTTATCACTCGCGTACAGCAGGTTAACCTACGAGTACGTTAAGGAATCGGGCGAGGCAACGATAAACATACTGCCCGCGGACGCCTACACCGCCGTCCACTACGTTGGCCGCGTGTCGGGAAGGGAGGTTCCAGACAAGCTGATTAAGGCGGGTTTCCAGCTAGTCCCCTCCAGAGCTGTCTCAACCCCGCACATCGACGGGGCGGCCGCCTACATCGAGGCAGTCCTACGCGACGAGCTCAAGTACCCTGACCACGCGATACTCACGTTCGAAGCCCTAAGGGTCGTGGCGGACAGCAGGTACTTCAAGACGGTATTCAAGGAGGAGAACCCGGTGCTGCTCCACGCTGGTGGCGACACTTACGTGGTGAGGTACGAGTACGTGAAGGCGCCGTAGCTTAGCTAAGCCCCTCTGAGCAAGTACGGGTGAAAAGTAGGGGGCTAGTGCTGAGGGGAAGTGCGTGGCACCTTAATTCAAGCTGAGAACGCTTGATCACGTGACGTAAGATTACCTAACGCCATGGCGCACCTTGTTTAACGAGTTAACGTCGAACACTTAATACTAGATTATGAGTAAATTGAAGTGGGTCTCTACATGAGATGGGAAGTGGTTTGTAAACCGTCGTACTCTCTCCTTAAAGTATACCTGGAGTCCCCGGGCGAGGAACTCACGGCGGAACCCGGAGCAATGGCCGTGATGAGGGGGCCCGTAAGGATTAAGACACATACGGGGGGCCTAGGCCGGGCGTTAATGAGGGCCATAGCTGGTGGGGAGTCCGTCTGGCTCAACACGTTCATAGCGGAGGGACCCTCCGAAGTCTGGATAGCGCCTAAGTTCCCGGGGGACATATCGTATTTCCAGCTCGACGGGTCGAACCCACTCATAATAGCTGACACATCCTACCTAGCCAGCCACGGGAACGTGAACATAAGCGTTGCTTGGAGGGGCTTCAAAGGGTTACTGGCTGGCGGCGGAGGCTTGGTGTGGCTTAAGGCGGAGGGCGTCGGCGGGGTTTGGGTCTCGAGCTACGGAGGCATAGAGAGGATAGACCTAGCGCCTGGGGAGAGAACGATAATAGATAACTTCCACTTCGTAGCCATGACGCAGAGCGTCAGGTGGAAGGTCAGGAAGTTCGGCGGACTGAAGTCCGCGATCCTCGGCGGTGAAGGGTTAGTGATGGAGGTTGAGGGCCCCGGCACCGTGTACGTGAGCACGCGGTCATCCGAGCTTATAAGGTTGCTTGAGAGGGCTAAGTAGCTGGGGTAAATCAGCCACACACCTAAATTTTTAGTTGCACCCAATCATTAACACCGGAGCCTCGCTTTGAGGAAAGCCTTACTGGTAACGTCACTTGCGGTCATATGGGTCAGCATATCTGTGTCATCAATACTTATCCTGCTTTCCGGCGAGTCCGCATGGGTGTGCGCGTTCTGGAGGCTAACCCTAAGCCTCCCGCTACTGGCGCTCTCCGCCCTCGTAACGCGCACTAAGCTCAACACGCGGTTGAGCCCCCGCAACCTCATAGCCTCAGTAACCGCGGGGGCCCTCCTAGCACTGCACTTCGTGACGTGGATGGAGTCACTCCACCTAATCAGTGTGGCCCTCTCAACAACCCTCGTGGTGACATACCCGGCAATCTCAGCCTTGATAGGTAACGCCGTAATGCACGTTAAGGTAAGGCGGGAGGAGGTTGCGGGCCTCCTAATCGCGTTAGGCGGGGTTATAATAGCCCTTTACAACGGGCTCGTGGGTCACGGCGTTAAGGCATCATGGCCGCTGGGCTCGGCGCTAGCGATAGTGGGTGCCTTCGCCGCCGCAGGGTACTTCAGCCTGGGAGGCTACTTAAGGTCCTCTGGAATGAACCTAGCCCAATACACGCTACTGGCTTACGGCTCGGCGGCCGCATGGTTACTGCCCGCATCCACCCTAGCGGGCGTGCGGCTGACTCCTGCGAGGCCTGAGGCGTGGCCCTACCTACTCGCCCTCGCAGCCGTACCCATGATGGGCGGGCACACCCTTATGAACTACTTACTGAAGAAGATGCCGGCCCACGTAGTTACGTCCGTAGCTTTAGGAGAGCCTGCTGGCGCATCAATACTCGCCGCCGCGGTCTTAGGCCAGGTACCGCCGGCAAACGTAGTCGTGGGGATGACCCTAACAATACTCGGCGTATGGCTAGTAATAAGGTCCAGCCCCTACGTCAAGTAGCACCGTAATCGTAATTAAATAAATAATAATGGACATTGATCAATATGCGTGAGCCCTTATTTGTTGTATCTAATCCCCAAAATGCAAGTTAATTCATACTTAAATACGGCTTCTCTACAATTAGACTCGGTACCCCACATGAATATACGTAAGGACGTACAGACAGCATGCCTAATCATTGCCCTGCTCATGGCCTGCCTACTGGCAGCGTTGCTAAGCCCCATCATAAGCAACCGGTACGTTGAGGCGTTCCCGGGTGAAGGAGTCACCGTTACGTACGTCCGCAACCCGCCATTCCTGTCAAGCAGACTACCGTTGCTTAGGGTGAAGGATCTGTCCGGGCACCGCATCGACGGCGTCATAATCAACTTATTTGCGGTGATGCCTAACGCTAGAGTACGTTACGTCGGTAGCGCAGGTAACCTAGGCAACACGCTAATCCTACCACAGCGATACGTAGTGAAGTTCACGAAGGAAATCATACCGGCATGGAGGGGCAAGTTGGGAAGCATAGAGGGGTTTGAAACCAGCTTAATAGCATTCATAAACATCATAAGGAAAACGGGTAGCGGGGACTACGTTAGTTACCCCTACGTAACGACCATACCTCTAAATCCGTCAGCACTAAGCAAGGGATACACAATGAACTCAATAACGATCACCATCAACACAAAATCAATAAAACCAACAAGAATCAAAGTCACGAACACTCCAAAGCCCATAAGCACTAACGCAACCACAAGACCGCAAACCAGCCTAAACCTCAGCCCCCAGAACACCATAGGCCCTAACTGCGTACCACTCCACGGCAGACCGGAAAACTTCGTCTACTGCGTTGAATGGAGACTAGAGAAGGAATACGCGCACCTAGAAAACACGTTAATACCGATCATAGCGCTAAGAATACCCTACGGGTACTACACAGATCCACAAGCAGTCTTTGAGATTAGCCTCTCATTCAACTTCCAGGAGAGGACATCGGCTTACTTTAAAGTATACGCAGGAATTAAGCTAAGCAACGCATTTCAAATCTCTTACGAGAGCGTTGAGACTCTCGAGGACTTTAGCTTCACATACTACAAACACTTCTTCAATAGTAGGTGGTCTCGGGAGAAGCCTTCCTTCACTGATGACGCGACGATCGTGGTCGGTTTTAAGGGTTCAGCCACCCTAGGCTTATTCAGGGAGTACGATGCCTTTTGCGAGAACGACGAACCTTGGTGCCCAGAGGAAGACTATGTACCCACCGACACGACGGCGAACGCCACGTTAATGGACATTAACGTTAGGTACGATGGTCAGCGCTGGACAGCCCCGTACAGTTACAGCATAGATGACGTCGTGGGGGACGGGGCAGGATGGGACAAGTACTGGGACCTAACCAAAGAACATGCTCAACCAGGGGAAACAGCCTCAGGCACGGGCGAGGCAACGTACTTCTACTCTAGTAGCGCGAACACCGAAAACTACGTAGGTGTAGATATAGCTGACCTAGTAGCGATGATCGTAAAGGATCCCAAGCTCCCGTCTTACTTCCCTGTAGATGCTGGGATAGGTTTCGGTGTTAAGGAGGCGCACACAGAAACCATTATT
>Ga0256914_1001047_pt1 | contig 26399 bp, 25 predicted proteins | sample HulkmetaG_FD_191571 | JGI IMG/M metagenome (GOLD analysis project Ga0256914, IMG submission 191571) | Hydrothermal chimney microbial communities from Main Endeavour vent field at the Juan de Fuca Ridge, Pacific Ocean - Hulk | ecosystem: Environmental > Aquatic > Marine > Hydrothermal vents ... | reverse complement strand
CCATCCTGTCATCTCCTTGGATCTCAGCCTTCAACTGTCAGGTTCGGAAGTTCCTTTTAGATACTTTTTTGATTTTGTTATCGCTGTTTTGTCACTGCTACCTGATAAACTTGTAGGATTCAAAGACCCTCTAAGTGTCAGCAATATAAACACCATACTGAATATAGGAGAGTTAAAAGGAACGGTGCTTGTGGGGATACTCGGATTTTTTTCATACTCTTTGGGAGTTATCGGAGTGATTTTGGGAATGTTTTTTTACGGAGTATTCGGCGGTTATCTGTCGCGCTTCTTTTATGAAAATGCCAAAAAAAATGAAACGATTATAGTTTTTGGATATTTTTTTATCTTTTACTACGGATATTTTGTCTTTAGAGGTGATCCCAAAATCACTCTTGGAGAATTTTTTATCGTTTTGTTTGTTATAGGAGTTATCCTCTTTTTCTCCAAAGTTTATATACAAAAAAACTCTTTTGACGATACTAAAATAAAAATCGGAACAAATTATGAGTCTATCAAACAGTGAATCACTAAATCTAAAATCTTTTCTTTTTATATTTTCAAGAGATAATATTTTAATCACTATCTGTATATTTATAATCTCTTTGGCTCTTGGAGATATCTACTATAAACAAAAAACCCCTATGTATAAATCATATATCAGCATAGAACTGCCCGAAAGAAATATCCTGAACCGTCAGGGAGTCGGTGTCGAAAATATCATAAACAACATCACAACCCCAACCGTTACCGATGTGGAAACGGAGATAGACATCATAAAATCCAAAAACATAATCTCAAAAGCCCTTGATTATGTTCAAATGGATGTAAGATACCATATCAAAGACACTTTCAGAGAGATAGAACTTTTTGAACCTCCATTTAAGATAACCGATATTAGTCTTAGAAATATGGATAAGATAAAATTTGAATTTATCCCTGTGGATGAGAAAAGATTTAAACTCAAAGTTGCATCATCAAAATCAAAATACAACATCTATAATTACAACGATAAAATATCTCTAAATAAAGGGAGTTTTATCATCAAAAAAACCAAAAAGAGCATCCCAAAACAAAAATACTATTTCAAAATAACCGACAAACAAAAGATCATAAAAGACATTCAAAAAAGGATGAGTGTTACTCCCTCGTCTTTAAGATCATCTTTGCTTGTCATAGAGTACAAGGACACCAACCCCGACAAACTGCAAAAATTTCTAAATACTTTAGGAAAAGTCTATATAGAAGAGAATATCAAAAAAAGAACTCACGCCGCCTCTTCAACTTTGAAATTCATCAACGAACAGCTCAAAAAGGTAAAACAGTCTCTTGAAAAATCGGCTCTTGTTCTAAAAAATTTCAAAAAAGAGAACAGTATCATCGATATAGCCACAAAAACAAAAGAGCTGATAGATAGTTCCATAAAAACAAAAGAGGAATATGAAAAAGCAAACATCGATCTAAAAGCCTTTGAGAGCATAAGAAAAGAGTTTTTAAAAGGAAATTTTTCGGCTTTGGGAGGAATGGGAGTCAGATACCCTCTGCTTGATACTCTGATAGAGGAGTTGGATAAAACAAGGATACAAAGAGATACCCTTCTTATCGACTTTACCAAGATACACCCAAATGTCGTCAAACTGCAAAAAAACATCAACCGTCTAAAATCCTCAATCTCAAGAATCATAAAAGGAATAGAAAAAGATCTGAAAAAAAGAAAAGAGATTTTACAAAAAAGAGTTAATTTTTATAACTATCAGATAAAAAACCTTCCTACAAAAGAGCAGACTTTTGCCAATCTGCAAAGGGATTATCAGGTAAATGAGAATCTCTACTCCTATCTTCTTAGAGAAAAATCCCAATTTTCCATAGCAAAAGCCGCCAGAGTATCCGATACCAAGATCATAGACTATGCAGAGAGAGTTTCAAAACCGTTCAGTCCCAATAAAGCACTTGTTTTTGGTGTCAGCGCATTTTTGGGACTTTTGTTTGCCATGTTTGTCCTTTTTGTCAAAGAGAAACTTGATCCGAAAATAAAAAACCTGAATGATTTTTTCAGATTGACAAACCTGCCTGTTTTTGGGATGATACCCTATATCAAGGACAAAACACTCTATAACAAAGTCTATGTGCTTTATGATCCAAATTCAAAAGAGAGTGAAGTATATAGAAAAATCCGTACCGAACTTGAGTTTATACAGACAGAGGGAAAATGCAAAACCATACTTTTGACATCTTTTGTTCCAAATGAGAGAAAAACCGTCGTATGCGCAAATCTAGGAGCAATATTTGGAATGGGACATAAAAAGACACTTGTTATCTCTTTTGATTTTACAACTCCCCAACTGCACAAAAAATTTTCAATACCGAATATCGAAGGTGTCTGTGATATTTTGGAAGGAGGTATGAAGTTAAAAGATCTGATTTTTGAACATCCTCTGTTTCCAAAACTTCATATACTCCCTTCGGGAGCCATGCCAAAAAACCGCTATGATCTTGTCAATTCTGATATTACGGATAAACTTCTAAAATATTTGAAAACAAAATATGATTTTATCATCATCGACACCTCTCCTGTCGATGTAGTACCGGATGCTCTTTTGCTGACCAAATACGCCGATATCAATATCTTTGTTGCAAGAATGAATTATTCCAAAAAAAGCTATATAAAAAGTATCAATGAAACAGTTAAAAAGTACAAAATAAAAAATGCCGGTTTCATTATAAACTCTATAAAATCAAAAGAGTTAAACTCCCAAAAATATGACAAAGGATATCTCTATTATGCAAACTATTAGATTTATATCGATTTTTCTGCTTCTTTTTTCAACCCTTTTTGCAAAAGTTTATTTTGTATCTTTAAAGGGAGACGACAAAAACAAAGGAGACAAAACCCATCCTTTCAAAACCCTCCAAAAAGCCATCGATACTGTAAAAGCGGGAGACAGGGTTTTTGTAAGAGGAGGGATCTATCCTCTAAAAGGAGAATTTACAACAAACGGCACAAAAAACGCTCCGATAATTTTTCAGCCATACAAAAACGAAAGAGTGATTTTTGAAGGAGAAAGAAGAAAAGAGGATAAATTTTGGCTTTTGGGTTCCCACCTTGTTTTGAAAAATTTTGAGATAAGAAAGGGAGAAACGGGAATAGTTTTTTCAAGATACAAAGATTTTAAATCTTCTCACAATATCATAGAAAATATAAACTTTTACAATCATATATTCGGAGGAATACTCATAACAAAAGGCGCTTCTTACAATCTCATCCTAAATTGTGATTCACATGATAATTTTGATCCCAAAAACGGCGGAGAACATGCAGACGGATTTGCCGCAAAAGGATTTTTGGAAGACAAAATCCCATATATCGGAAAAGGCAACAAATTTGCAGGATGCAGAGCCTACAATAACAGCGATGACGGTTTTGATCTGTGGGATGCCGGAGAAGCCGTAGTGATAGAGAGGTGTATGTCATATTCAAACGGTTTTGACAGATGGAACTTTGAAAAAAACAGCGGAAGAAAATTTCAAGGAGACGGCAGCGGTTTCAAACTCGGTCGTTCACATCCAAACATCCATAACGATACCCACAAAGTAACAGACTCCATAGCATGGGAAAACGCCTATGCGGGATTTGATTACAGTGAAAATTACAATACCCTTTATATCTATAACAACAAAGCCTATTTAAATCCGATAAATTACATCTTCAACAGCAAAAAACACATCCTCAAAAACAATCTCTCTCTTTTACCGATAAACAGACACTTTAAAGGGATAAAAAGCAACCTTTTCAAAAATTCATGGGAAAAATACAGCGATAAAGAGATAAAAAAACATATCGTCTCTTTTGACGATACAGCTTTAAGAGGAAAAAGAGATAAAAACGGCAACCTCCCAAAAAATGATTTTTTAAAATTTAGATAAACGGATATAGGATTTTTATAGCAGGACAAAAAAATCTTATATTGTCTTGAAGTTTAAGGATATTTGGTATAAAGTATTTCATTTACACGATAATGATAAAAAAAGATAAATTTAAACTTGTAAAAATCAGCAGGTATTTAAGGTAAAAATGAACAAAACAGCTATAATCGGAGCAGGAGCGGCAGGAATCATGGCTGCCGTTATCGCCTCTGAAAATACCAGAATCGATCTTTTTGAAAAAAATTCCAAAATCGGCAAAAAAATATCCGTCTCCGGCAACGGCAGATGCAACATCTCAAATGCCAATCTCTCATCTGAAGATTATTTTACACACAATCTCGCTTTTGTAAAATATGTTCTAAAAAGATTCGGTTTTAAAGATTTTGAGAGATTTTGCAAAAATATTGCTCTTACTTTGACAAAAGATGAAGAAGGCAGAGTCTATCCCCTCTCAAAGGATGCCAGATCGGTTATAACTCTTCTTGAAAAAAAACTCCGTGAACGAAATGTCAAGATATACACAAACAGTAAAATTATCGATATAAAAAAGCAAAAAGAGGGTTTTATCATTCAAACGGAGAGTAAAAAATACCAATTTTACGATAAAGTGATGTTGGCGGCAGGATCAGCGGCAGCTTCACATCTTGGCGGAGGAGTGGAAGGATATGAGATCGCCAGAAAATTGGGGCATGATATAAAAACTTTATATCCCTCCTTGGTTCAGCTTGAGTTAAACTCAAAAACCGCCTCCAAAATGGCAGGAGTAAAAAAATACGGAAAAATCAGCCTCTATATCGACAGTGAGAAAGTACAGACGCTAAAAGGCGATATCCTGTTTACAAATTACGGAGTTTCGGGACTTGGCATTTTGGATATCAGTCAAAAAGCCTCTTTTGCCCTCAAAGATAAAAAAGAGGTTGAGATCGGACTTGATCTGATGATGGAATTTGAAAGAGCCGAATTTGAAAACAGAATAAAAAATTTTTGCAAAGAATTTCCAAAATATGATATAGAAACGATTTTATACTCCTTCATATCCCCCAAAATAGCCTGTCATTTTCTAAAAGATCTAAACATCGATCCAAAAAAAAGCGCTAAAGAGATAAATCAAAAACTTATCAAAAAAATCTGCTACTATCTAAAAGATTGGAGATTTAAGGTAAAAGATACACACGGATACAGATATGCGGAAGTTTGCGGCGGAGGAATCAATCTCTCAGAAGTAAACGAAAAAAACATGGAATCAAAACTTGTAAAAGGACTCTATTTTGGCGGTGAAATTTTGGATGTTGTCGGCAAAAGAGGAGGATACAATCTGCACTTTGCATGGGCAAGTGGCTATCTAGCAGGTAAAGGGATATAATATCTCTTTAAAAAATTAGTTCCTCCCCATCAAATTAAGGACACCTCCAATGCCATTAAGCTAAGCAAATAAAAAGCATAATTAGAAGATAAAGAAATAATAAGAATAAAAATAAATATATAATTTATTTATTTTTATTAGAAAATCACTTAATTTATTAATTTATATCTTTTACTATATTTTTATTATATTTACTTTTCTATATAATTTAAATAGTCTGAATATATCTTAAATTTTATATCAATAAGGAATAAATATCATGGAATATATAAAACAGCATATTTTAAAAAAAATCATATTACTAACACTAAATATTGGCTTCCTAATAGCGGGTAATTACTCATACCCCGTACCAAATTATACTCCTGGCTCTTATAACAATAGATCATTTTTATCACCAACTAATCATTTAGGAGAAGATATTAAATTAAAATACAATACACCAATTCATGCAATTGGGACAGGTATAATAAAAAAATATAGTGCTGCTAGTGGTTATGGAACTTTAGTTGTTGCTATAGAACATGATTTAAAAGAGAATAAAACTTTTCATTTGAAAATAGGTCAACAAAAAACGGTGACAGTTAGAAAATTTGTCTCTATTTATGGACATTTAAAAAAAGGTAATTTAAAATGGAAAGTAGGGCAAAAAGTAAATAAAGGTGATATAATTGGATATGTACAAACAGATGCATTAAATGGAGATGGTGCAGAACATTTGCATTTTGGTATATTTCTTGATAAATACAGGGGTGTTGTTTTTGGTTATACCTCTAATCTATCATATGGACTGTTCAAATATGCAAAAGCAAAATATTTTGCATCAGGAAAAGAATTCATTAATTTTATTAATAAAAATAATGATTTTAAAATTTATGATTTTTGGCAAAGTGCTAATGATGGAATATATCAGGCTTCTTGTTACAAAAATGACTGGATTTTAGATGCTCAATTTAAAATTAAAAATATCTCCAATAGCGATATTTATATTGAAAAACTTGCACTCGCTGTACATGATATAAATAATAATTATCTGTTTGATTTAGCCGTCAGAGATATATATCAAATACTTTATCAAAATGACTCATTACATTTTGATATTGCCAAAGCATATTTAACAAAACCTGGCAAATACAAACTTATAGCAAAAGTCTATTATAATAATAGTTGGCATAATCTTGATTCTATTAATTTTACAGTTATTAAAAACAATAATTGTTCAAATAATGTTGAAGATCAAAACAATACTACAACAAATCAATATATTATTGCAGACATATATATCAAAAATTTCTATAATGAATATAACACTATTTTTGGTAATAAAGTTAAAGGTCCTTATGATTGTTATGATAATTATCGTTGTACTGATTATGATACCGGTTATAAAATTGCGGTAAATAAACAGGATCTTTCACTTTACTATTATATTAATCATAAATGGTATAAATATTAAATAACCTTATTATCTCTCCGTTAAAGCATTCTCTTTTGCTTTTAAAAGCGGTTTTAGGATATAGTCCAATATACTTTTTTTGCCCGTTATGATCTCCACCCTTGCAACCATTCCGGGTATGATTTTGAGAGGTTTTTCTTTCGTTCCAAGATAATTTTTATCTGTTTTTATCCTCACAAGATAGTAGCTTTCACCTTTTTCATCTTTTATCGTATCGGCTCCGATGTTTACAACTTTGCCTTCCAATCCTCCGTATATCGAAAAATCATAAGCCGTAAATTTTATCTTCGCTCTCTCTTCGGGTCTGATGAAGGCTATATCGGAGGGCTTTATCTTTGCTTCTATCAAAAGAGAATCCTCGTTTGGCACTATCTCCATCAGATCCATCGCCGGTTTTATGGCTCCTCCGATAGTATTTACATAGATCGTTTTTATGATACCGTTAACCGGAGAGAGAACAAGTGTTCTTTTTACTTTATCCTCAATAGCGCTTTTTGACTCTTCAAGAGCCGATATCTTTGCCGTTACTTCATTCCACTGCTCTTTTGCTCTGTTTTGGAACTCATAATAGATATTTTGTTCTTTTCTTTTAAGCTCTTCCATCTGGGATTTTATTTTGGGTATCGTATAGGCGATGGCATTTAAATCCCCTTTTATATTACTTGCCTGTCGCTTCAGTTTTAAAAATTCTATTTTGGAAACCAGCCCCTTTTTTACCAACGGCGCATTGATGTCAAGTTCGTTTTGTATAAGATTGTAGGCATTTTGAAGTTTGTTTTTCTTGGCACGAGCCTCTTTTAACTCATTTTGCTTTTGAATTATCTGATCTCTTATCATCTCTTCCTGATTTTGAAGCTGCTCTTTATTTGAATTATAAAGGCTTTTTTCATGCTCCAAAAGAGTTGGAATACTTTTTTTCAATTTCTCATCGGGATTAAAAGAGAGGTTGTTTGCCTCGGCATAGAGCCTTTGCGCTTTTGCTTTCAGGGCATTTAGAGATATTTCACTCTCTTTATATTTGCTAAAAAACCCCACATCACTTATTTTTAGAAGTTTATCTCCTTTCCTGACGGTATCACCCTCTTTTACATAGATATCAAGAAGTATCCCGCCTTCCAAATTTTGAATGACTTTTACATGAGAAGAAGGTATAACCTTGCCTTCTCCTCTTGTTATCTCGTCTATCTTCGCATAATATGCCCATACGATAAACCAGACAACAGTTGCAAAAATGATCCAAAGCAAAATCCTTGAGTGTTTTGGATTTTTCTCAAGCATCACATCACTAAGATATGAGATATACTCTTTTTCATCTTTTAGGATACGGCTCATCGGATATTCTCCTTTGTGCCTCTTAGTTTTTCCAAAACATCTTTTTTTGCCCCGTCCATGATAACCCTGCCACTGTCTATAACGATGATACGATCTACAAGCTCCAGCATAAGAGGCTTGTGCGTAATCAAAAGAAGAGTTTTATCTTTTATATACCTTTTCAATCTGTTTATCAACTGAACCTCATGGGTATTGTCCATCATATTGCTCGGCTCATCCAAAAGAAGAACAGGATTTTCATCTATAAATGCTCTTGAAAGTGCAATGCTCTGTTTCTGTCCTCCCGATATCCCCTCCCCTCTCTCTCCGACAGGCATATCAAGACCCAAAGGATGTTTGTTTATAAAATCAAAACATCCTGCTATATGAACAGCTTTTAGGATATCTTCCTCTTTTGCAAAAGGATTTTTGTATGTGATGTTGTCTTTTATCGTTCCTCGAAAAAGAACGATATCCTGAGGTACATAAGAGATATTTTTTCTCAAAAAGTTGGGATCTATCTGGTTGATATCCACGCCGTCTAACAAAACAGAACCTTTTGAAGGGCGATAGAGATTTAGGATAAGTTTTTCTATCGTTGTTTTTCCAGAACCCATCTTTCCGATAATCGCTACTTTTTCTTTCGGTTTTATCGAAAAATTACAGTTTTTCAGAGCAAAATTACTCTCATTTGGATATTGAAAAGAGACATTTGAAAAGGTGATCGCACCCTTTATAAAAGGCAGTTTTATATAGCTTTTTTGCTCTTCTCTCTCTGGAGGCAGATTCATTATCTCATTTAGCGTCGTATATGCTGTTTTGGTATGCTCATAATTTGACACGAGAGATGCCACCTGCCCCAAAGGCGCAATTGTACGGGAAGCAAGTATCACACAGGCGATCAAACCGCCCATTGTAAGCTCCATATCCTTTATCAGATATACTCCGTAAACTATCAGCATAACGGTATTTAACTGAATCAAAAAAGATGTTACCGTAGAGATAGAGGCAGCATAAAGCTTTGTTTTCATACCTTTTTGTGCCAAATCAGCCGTTATCTCTTCGTAGGAGTGTTGGGCATAACTTTGTGTGGCAAAAGATTTTATAGTTTCAAGCGCCGATAAAAATTCTATCAAAACAGAACTCTTTTCCGCCGCTATGTGATAACTCTCCTCTATACTTCTTTGCATAGGCTTTTTTATAAAAAAGGTATATATCAAAAGTATCATAATCATCGTAAGCGGTATTAAAACAAGAGTTTTGCCTATATAAAATATCGTTATCAAAAAAATAACAATAAAAGGCAGATCAATAACAGCTGAAATGGTGGAGGCATTGAAAAAAGATCTGATACTCTCAAACTCTTTTAGATTGTTTGCAAAAGAGCCTACAGATTGTGGTTTGTGCTCCTGCTTTAGATTTAGTACCTTTTCAAAAATCGCCGATGACATCAATATATCGCTTTTTTTACCGGCAATTTCCAAAAAATAGGTACGCAGAAACTTCAAAATCGCATCAAGAAAAAGTACAACAATTATACCGACGGCAAACGCCCAAAGAGTATCTATGGCGGCATTTGGTATAACTCTGTCATAAACATTTCTTGTAAAAAGAGGTATAGCCAAAACAAAAAGATTGATCAAAAATGAAGCCGCCAGTACATCCATATAGATTTTTTTATATTTCCACAAAACAGACCAAAACCAGTGCTTGTGTTCAAGAGCTAAATTTTTCGCCTTCTCATTTTTATATTGATACTCTTTTTTCAAAAGAATAACAAAACCGCTGTATTCTTCCTGCAGTTTTTTTATATCAACTCTGTTTTCTGCCTCTTCAAACTCAGATGTCAAAACAGTGGCTTTTTTGTTTTTTTTGTCTATATCAAGAAGTATCGCACTTTGCCCATCTTTCAAAAGTAAAATGGCAGGAAGAACAAGAGGCGAAATATCCAAAAGATCTTTTTTTGATACTTTGGAGACAAAACCTGCTCTCTTTGCGGCTCTTTCAAAATTCGGAGAGAGTTTGTTGGAGGAGAAGAGAAGGGAAGGATTATTCTTATCCAGAGGAAGGGAAGTGATCAAATCTTCCCTGTTAACGGTAATGTTATGTAATTTTGCAAAAAGAACTAATGTATCCAGCAAAGAATCATTTTGGTTTTTTGAGTCTATTTAGCGTTCCTTTTTAATTATCATCTTTATAATTTACTTTGTTTAAAATTCTGGAACTGTCTTTACATACATCCAAACATATTTTATCTACCAAATCTATATTCAACTCTTTAAGCAAAGTTCCCATCACATATAAAAGTTTATATTTGGCGATAAGCTTGTCATAATCTGATTTTACATACTCTCTGTTTGCAGAAAAGTCTTCATTTTGCGCATCCAAAATCTCAAACAGTGACCTCTTTCCAAGATTATACTCTTCTTTATAAAGTTTTAGAGTATTTTCTATAAAAATTTTATGATCTTTGAGATATTTTTCCTTTTTCTCACTCAATTCTACCGTTGTCCATGCCATTCTCGCATTTTCATATATCTTTCTTTGGATATCTCTTAAAACTTCATTTGCTTTGTGAATCATACTGATCTCTTTTTGAAGTCTTACAAAATCTTTTCCTCCATTGAAAAAATTATATTTTGCTTTTAACAATACGGTAGTATTGTAATGTCTTCCTTTTACACCGCCTATATCTTTATTCCATCCTTTATCAGCTTCTATATTAAAATGGGGATAAAATCTGCTCTTTGCATAGTCATAATTTGCTCTTGCAGATTTCAGATTGAGTTTTTGTGATTTTATCGCAGGATTTAATTCCTCCGCTTTTTTACTCACCTCTTCAAAAGAAGAAGGAATATGCAGGTCAAAAACAGGCTTTTTTATATCGTCTATATTGATATTATAACCTGCCAGTTTATAGAGTTTTGTAACAGCATCCTGATATTGGTTTTCATAAGTTATCAGATTTGATTTTGAAAGGGCAAGTCTGCTTTTTATCAATTCGAGATTTGATTTGGCAAGTATGCCGCTTTGAGTCTGCTCTTTTATCTTTTTATAAATTTCTTCGTGATTTTTTACATTTTCTTTGGCAAGTTCTATCAGTTCTCTATCCATTAATATATTTAAGTAGGTCTGTATGGTTTGCAGAGTTAAAAAACTTGCTTTTTCATATATCTCTTCTTTTGCCGCTTTTGTTTTAAATTCATCTCTTTTTACGGCATAATGTGTTCCAAATCCGTCAAAAACTTTTTGGGTTATTTTTATATCGGCTTCTTTTCTTCGTAAACTTTTATTTTCAAAACCGGTATTTGAGTTATTGGATTTTTCATATCCGTACGCTCCCGTTATATCAAGTTTGGGATAATACTCTGAAAATGTAGCTTTTAGATCCTCTTTCATTGCCCTGTATTCTCTTGTCTTTTCTTTAATCTGAGGATTGGTATCCAAAGTTTGTAAAACAGATTCTTTCAGTGACAGCCCAAAACTTAAACTTTCTGTAAAAACTATGATTAATGGAATAACAAAATATTTATTCACGAAAAAAACTCCTATATTAAAATAGCTCTCTTGTATGATTATATCAAAAATTTTATAAAAGTAAACAAATATTTCTGAAAAAAGTGGATATTCCACTATTTTAGTTATTATTGTCTTTTTCTTACACATATTTAGTTATGAAAATATTTCTCAGACATTATAAAAATATAAAAATTAAAAATAACACATAGTTAATATATTTCAATCCAATATTAAAACTGTTTAATAACTTTATCCTACATAATATAATACCCTAAAAAGAATTATTTTATATAAATAAATAATAAAATATTTTTTAAATATATAAGATAAAAATTTTTATTTAAAAATATATACTTGAGAACTGAAATATTTTTTATACTATTCTAAAACAATCCTGCAATTACCTCTTTTAGCTTTCTTTTAGGAACACAATGTTCATCATCTTCATTTCTGTAATAATTTATATTTTCAGATTCCACTATCTTAACTCTCTCACCGGCTTTCCCAATAGCAATAGCAAAAAGAGGTTCCAAATCATCAGATAAATTAAAAATCTCTTTATATCTCTTTTTATCTATACTCGCCAAAATACACCCTCTATATCCTATTGCAGTAAGAGAAAGCATGATAGTTTGCATCGCAATTCCAGCATCCACCATGCAATAATCGGAAATACTTTTATCAGCTATCACTATGATATAGGCTGAAGGTTGTTCATCACTCTTAGGACCCTCCCACCGAGGAAGAGCCCCTGCCCATTTCAAAGGTTTAAAAACCTCTTTTTTATATTTATCTTTGGTTACCACAACATATCTTAACGGCTGCAAATTTTTGGCAGAAGATGTTACTCTTGCCAAATCTATAACTTTTATAAGCTCTTCTTGGGTGATATTAACTTTTTTAAATCTTCTGTAACATCTTGTTTTTTCTACTATTTCTTTTATTTCATCAAATCCTATCAATTTTTCCCTTATAAAATATAAAATATTAAAATTCCTATCAATGCCAACATCCCCATTGCCGTTTTAATCTCCCGAAACTCTCCTTCAATCAGTCGTATAATTATATACATAAAAGCGCCAAACATCAAGCCGTTTGTTATAGAATATGTAAGAGGCATCATCAAAACCATAAAAAAAGTACTGAATTTTATAGCCGGATCTTTATAATTTATGTTTTTTAACTCACTGAACATCAAAGCTCCCACTATAACTAAAATAGGATAGATCGCATTTGGATGGATGGATTTAAACAGAGGAAGAAAAAACAGAGGCAATAAAAACAAAAGCCCCGTTACAACAGCACTAAGCCCCGTTCTTCCGCCCTCTTCAACTCCCGCCGCACTCTCTATAAAAGAGGTTGTACTTGAAACTCCGGCAAACGAACTCATCACCGTAGCAGCGGCATCGGCTTCGATGGTTTTTTGCAACTCTTTTGATCTTTTCTCTTTAAAAATATCAGCTCTCAATCCCACTCCGACAAGTGTTCCCAAAGTATCGAAAAGATCGGTAACAAAAAAAGTAATAACAACAGGAAATAAAGAGAGAGTAAGAGCCGAGGATATATCCATTTTGAAAGCTATCGGCAGCATTGATGCAGGTAGAGAGATAAAACTTTGGGGTATTTTGGAAAGACCAAACAGCCATGCCACAGCCGCCGTTATCAGGATAGAGAGTATAAAAGCCGCTTTTATGCGTTTTGAATAAAACCACACACCCAAAACAATTCCCAAAAGCGCCAACATCACAGAAGGGCTTTTCATATCTCCAAGAGTTACCAAAGTCGCTTTGGAATCAACGATAATTCCGGCTTCCTTCAATCCTATAAAAGCTATAAAAGCCCCTATTGCCGCGCTTACAGCCTTTTTGATATCCAAAGGAATCGTATCTATCATCCACCTTCTCAAAGGAGTGATACTGACGATAAAATATAAAATTCCAGATACAAAGACTATCCCCAAAGCACTCTGCCACGGGATCTTCATACCCTGAACCAAACCAAAAGTAAAATAGGCGTTAAGTCCCATCCCGACACTCATGGCAATAGGAGTATTTGCCCACAAACCGTTCAAAACAGAAGCTATAAGCGTGATAACCGCAGTAGCCGTGATCAAAGCATCATAAGGCATACCAGAAAGGCTCATTATAGCGGCATTAACCGGTACGATATAAAGCATCGCCAAAAAAGTCGTAAATCCGGCAATAACCTCTTGTCTGACAGTCGTGTGATGTTTTTTCAGTTCAAAAAGTCTCATATCTTGCATCCTTCTATAAAATGAAAAGCTTTTGAGTCAAAAAGCCCTTTATCACTCAGTTTAAGAGTAGGTATCACCAAAAGAGCCATAAAAGAGAGTGTCATAAACGGCGCACTCAAAGAGGAGTTAAGGGTATCTTTGACATATCTGTCCATCTGTTCATATCTGTTTGCTACTTCAAACGCATCCTCTTCACTCATAATCCCTCCTGTTTTTAAAGGCAGTATCATCTGCTCTTTGTCATTGACCGCACTTATACCGCCTCTGTTTTTTATGATCAGATTAACTGCTTTTGCCATCTCCTCATCACTGCACCCAACCGATATGATATTGTGCGAATCATGGGCTACACTTGAAGCTATGGCACCCCTTTTCAAACCAAAACCGTGAACAAAAGAGAGAGCCGGTTTTTTATCTTCATAGCGGTTTGTAACCGAGATTTTTAATATATCGTTGGTTTTGTCTTTTAGTAAAGAGATATCCACCCTCTTCTCTTTTGTAAAAAGCTCATGATCAACAGCGCTGATAACCTCTATCTCTTTGCAATCATCTCTGTATAAAAAATCTTCGGTTCTTTTTTCCAAAGTATTAAAATTATTTATGGGTTTTATTTTATCGGAATGAATTAAAACTTTTTTGTTATGATAAACTCTTTTGCCGTCTATAACAGTTTGAATGATCTCAAAATCTTTTAAATCTTTAACCTCTATAAAATCGGCTCTATCTCCTTCTTGAAGCAATCCAACATCAAGATCATAGTGTTTTACAGGATTGTGGGAGGCTATACGCAAAACTTTAAAAAGATCATAACCTTTATCGACTGCTCTTTTTACCAAAGCATTGATATGCTCTTTTTTCAGATCATTTGGATGCCTGTCATCACTGCAAAACATCAAATTGTCATAATAATCATCGATAAGAGGATGCAAAGCTTCAAAATTTTTGGCAGCCGATCCCTCCCGTATCAATATCTTCATACCGTTATCAAGTTTCTCTTTCGCCTCTTCATAAGAAGATGATTCATGATCTGTTGTTATACCGGCACTTATATATTTTTTCAACATATCTGCTTTCAAAGCCGGAGCATGACCGTCAACAGGCTTATGAAACCTTTTTGCAAGTTCTATCTTTTGCATTATCTCTTTTTCTCTTCCTATCACGGCGGGAAAATTCATCACTTCACTGAGAAATTTGATATCTGGATTTTTTAAAAGCTCTTCTGTCTCTTTGACTCCGAGTTTCGCACCGTTTGTTTCAAACTCCGTCGCAGGAACACAAGAAGGTGCGCCAAAATAGAACTTAAAATCAACACTTTTACCGTTTTCTATCATAAACTCTATACCTTCTATCCCCATAACATTGGCTATTTCATGAGGATCGGACACCGTCGCCACACTCCCGTGACAAACAGCCAATCTCGCAAATTCAGAAGGTATGAGCATGGAGCTTTCTATATGGATATGGGCATCTACAAATCCCGGAAGCAGAAAAGTCGATAATCTTTCATCTGTTTTTTTTATGGATTTTATTTTTTTATCGCTGATTTTGATCAGTGCAGGAAAAATTTTTCTATTTACTACATCAACCAGATTTGCTTTTATCTGCATTTTTGCTCCTTGAGACTCTTTTAAGAGATCTAATTTTATAATAATTTCATTAAATTTAAAAGAAGCGGTAAATTTTACTTTTATATATATAAAATACGATTTTAAAAAAATATTTTTTTACTTTTAATGTTTTTTTTGATACAATTGTACCAAGGAGGCGTACATGATTAGAATTGTTAAGATATTCCTCACACTTTTTACTCTCCTTATCATGACTGGATGTACGCCTCCGGTTAATATTCCCCAATACCGTGTAACAATTGCCGGTATAACCCCCTACAAAGCAAAAAAGCTGGAAGAAGCGTTGAAAAAACAAGGTTATATCGTAAGAAGAGAGAGAGAATACACTCAAGGCAGATTTCAAAACTATGAGACAAATACCCAAACTTTCGTTATAAAAAACAAAAAACTTATTTTTAAAGATATTGAAAGAATAAGCTCTTTTATCTTAAGAAATAATAAAATACTGGATAATGTTTCTCTAAAATCCGTTCAGCAATACTATATAACAACTTCGGGAGAGGGAAGCGTACAGATACTTTTACATCTGAGTTTGCCTAAAAATTCAAAAGCCTGTTACAGAAAAACAAGAAAAGAGATAGCCTTAAAATGGGATCCAAAAGAGAAAAAAAACAGTTTTGTCTATTATAACAGAAAGGCTAGAGAAGAGTATATAGATATCTACTTTGTGCCTTTAAACAAAAGCTGCAGATCCTATAAACCAAAAACCTTTCAAAGAATTTATCTCTCATACCCCTATCAGACCGAAACAAGACCATGGAAGGGAGGTTATCTGCTACCATCTTTCTCATGGCCATTTTAGACTTCATACTTAAAAAAAAGTCTTGAAGCCTTCAGCATATTTAAAAATAACAGGATATTTGATACTGCTATCAAAAAAGCGGCGATCTTTAACAGATCAAAAAACGGCAAAAGCGTTAAAACAATAACAGATGCAATATGAAAATAGAGTTGTATTTTTGCATTTTTATCAGGAATCATCTCTCTCATCGTAGGAATATCAAAAAAACCTTTGCTGCTTACATGAAACCATGTAAGAAAAGGAACTATTTTATACAACATTCCGTTTATCAAAGATATAATAAATCCGTATCCAAAAATAACTCCTGTAATCCACAAAAAAGTATCGTTTGGAAAAAAAGTGTAAACTATAAACAAAACAGAACCTGTTATCAACATCAAACTTGAAAATCTCCAATAATTTATCGTTGTATCAACCAGTTTCCTCTTTCTCTTTTCCATCAAATAAAGCGTAAAAAAGCCAAAAAGAGCATAAAAAAGAGATAAAAGGATAAATGTTGCTTTGATATCAAAAAATATCTCTATCGAAACGATTATCAAAGATAAGAATATAACGGTTGGAAGATATTTTTTCAATCCTTTGTTATAATCGGGTGTAACATAAAACATCGGTACAACCTGAAAAGCAACACCGATGATCAAAAGTCCGCTCCAGCCAAAAACCGCCCATAATGCATGAAATTTTATAACATAAAATATATTTTCCCCGACTTTAGACAATCCCAAAGAGAGAAGCATATAAACAGCACCGATGAGAGCTATAAGAAAAGAGACAAGAGAAAACCTCATCGAAAATATCGTTTCATTTGAATATTTTGATAAAAAAATCTTATAAACGGTTACAGCTATAAAAAGTCCTATCGATATAACAAGGAACAAAGAAGAGACAAGCAAAAAAGAATCTATCCCAAAATAAAGACCCGCAGAAAGAAGAAGCGTACCGATAACAAGGGCTGTATGGATTATCTTTGCAAACAAAAGAGGTTTTGGAAAAGTAACCCCCACAAGTACCGGCAACATCTGCTGCATCGCTCCTATCATCACCATACTCATAAACCCCAGTGTAAAAAGGTGAAGAGTGGCTATCATTTTTGGAGAATAGATATTTACAAAAGATGAATCTCCAAAAAAAACAACCATTGCCGCCATAACCGCAAAAAGAGGAGCACTCAGAAAAAATCTAAGCGGAGCCGGAAAAGGGGGTGCCTGATCAAGAGATAATCCCTGAAACATTTAAAGCTCTACTTTTTTCATCTCTTCCAAAGTATTTTGGGCATCGCTCAAAATCTGATCAGCCATATTATAAAGGATTTGTTCCTCTTTCATATTATGTTGTTGAATAAGGATCATAAATGTATCACTAAGACCCAAAAATTTATCTCTGTTTTTCTCTTCGATAGACTCTCCCATCTGATCAAGAATACTTCTTACCTGATTGTGTTCCATCTTCATTATATGGACAGGTCCTTCACCCCCTCCCATAATCTCTTCCATTTCAGGAAATAAAACATCCTCTTCCATCTTAAAATGTTTAAGAACAGAATTTTTAAATGTAATAAAATTCATCAAAGCATCATCCCATTTATCAGCCATTACCGCATCTTCAACGGGAGGGAAATGTTCATCGCACTCTCTGTGATCACCACTCATATAATCTTTTATCATTGACATCTTTTTTTCTCCAAATTTTTTTAGGAGAAATTTTATCATAATTTTCTTTCTATTTATTGTATAATTTTTCAAAATTTAGGAAAGAGGGAGGTAAAGTGATAAAAATTCTAATCGGATCTATTTTAATTTTAAATATTTTGATTGCCGATAAGATTAACGGCTGGAATATTCTTCACAATGCCGTTTTTGAAAATGATTACAATATAACAAAAAATATTTTAAATTTAAAAGAGATAGATATCGATGCAAAATCAAAGGCCGGAATATCCCCTTTGCATATAGCAGTAAAAAACAGAAATTTGAAACTTGTAAAACTTTTGTTAAGAAACAAAGCCGACATAGATATACAGGACAATAACGGACTGACTCCCCTGCATTATGCAACAGGTCAAAAAAGATATAAGATAGTCAAATATCTTATTTTACACGGAGCGGATATAGATATCAAAAACAGGTACGGCATAACTCCACTTCATCAAGCAGCATTCAGCGGAGATTTAAAAACGGTAGAATTTTTGATACAGGCAGGAGCTGATATTTGGACAAAAAACAATCTTGGCGCAACACCTTATGATTTGGCAAAAGCCAAAAAAAGAGAGCAAATCGCAAACTATATTTTAAATTATATGGAGGATAAAAATGAAAGTAAAAGTAAACGGTAAAGAGATAAATATAAAAGAGGATACAACCGTAGAAGAGCTTTTAAAGGAGTTAAAGATATTGGATAAAACAATGGCAGCCGCTGTCAATATGAGTATAGTAAAAAAGGAAAAATGGAACAGCTTTATTTTAAAGGAGAATGATAAAGTTGAATTTTTAAATTTTGTAGGAGGAGGATAATGATAATTTAATAATTTTTTACTATAATATGATAAATATTTTATTTAACTTAAGGGCACCTCTAAAAACCTATATAGTCCATAGAAGGCAAAGAAGGCATAAGATTTCACAAGAGAAATTTGCAGGACTACCCAAAGGTAATTCAAAAATTTATCTTGCGAAAGATTGTGCCTTATTTGCCTTCCCTTCGGGCTTTGTCAGTTTGCCCATATACTTCGTTGCAACTCCTCGACTATGCTTTGGCATAGCCTTCGTCGTCACGCCTCGCCTATGAACAAACTGACAAAGCTATGGGCTATATAAGTTTTTAGAGATGCCCTTAATATAAAGGTTCTAAAATGATCATACACCTGATTGCTGCGGCAAGACCAAACTTCATGAAAATAGCCCCTCTTTATCATGAACTGAAAAATGATAAAAATATCAGTGTAAAAATAATCCATACCGGACAACATTATGACAGAAATATGTTTAGCGATATATTCGACGATCTGAATCTGCCCTCTCCCGATGTCAGTCTGGGTATAGGAGGAGGAAGTCATGCCATGCAGGTAGGCAAACTGATGATAGAGTATGAAAAACTCTGTCTTGAAGAAAAACCGGATCTTGTTATCGTTGTGGGTGATGTAAATGCCACAATGGCTTGTGCGGTTACGGCAAAAAAACTTCATATAAAAGTTGCCCATCTGGAAGCTGGACTTAGAAGTTTCGATATGGATATGCCAGAAGAGATAAACAGAATGGTAACGGATGCAATAGCAGACTATTTTTGGACACCTTCGGTTGACGGTAATGAAAACCTTGTAAAAAGCGGAATAGATCCGAAAAAAATAGAATTTGTCGGAAACATTATGATAGACTCTTTGGAGATGATGAGAGAAGCGATAGAAAAAGAGAATATAAGAGAAAAACTTTTGTTGGAAAAAGAAAAATTTGTGCTTGTTACCTTTCACAGACCTTCAAATGTGGATGATTCAGACAAATTAATGAAAATTATAAGCGAATTGGTAAAATTAAGTAATAAAATTAAAATAGTTTTTCCTATTCACCCAAGAACAGAACAAAACTTAAAAAAATACAATCTTTTTGAACTTATCAAAAATAAAGAGAACATACTAATCACAAAACCTCTTAGCTACAAACAGTTTATGAAGCTTGTTTTTGACTGTAAATTTGTTTTGACAGACAGTGGCGGGATACAGGAGGAGAGTACTTATTTGGGGATTCCCTGCCTTACACTAAGAGATAATACCGAAAGACCCATTACCGTTACAAAAGGGACAAATACTTTGGTTAATTTAAATAATCTGGAAGACAATATCTTGATGATTCTCTCAAATAAATACAAAAAGGGAGAAATTCCTCTTTTATGGGACGGGAATACCGCAAAAAGGGTTCACAAAGAGATTCAAAAGATTATTTAAGATTAATATGTTTAAAAAAATATTAAATATCAATAATTAATTAAAATTAAATTAAAAATTAGGAAAAAAAATTAAATCATAAAGAGTTATTAAAATATAATATTTATTATGTTACTATAATTCTATCTTTTAAAATATTCAGAAGGAAAGGAGTAAATGATGAAATTTTTAGCATCATTATTTTTGGTTTTAAGTATTGCGGCGAGTGGTTTAATAGCTCAGACTACATGGGATACAGGCAAATACAGAGATTTCGACGATAAAATGCAAGTTCTGAGTGTAAACAATGCCAAAGCTTTAAAAGTTACAATTTGCGGAGAGACTGAGTGTAATTATGATTTTGTTTCTATTTATGATTCCTGTGGAAAACTGGTTGCAAGATTAAGCGGACATATAAACAAAACCATCTATGTTCAAGGCTCTTCCATCATTGCAAAATTAAAAGCTGACGACTCTTATACCGCTGATGGTGTAAAAGTTACAGTATGTGCTGCTGAAAGTGCTGCTGCACAAGCCTGTCCTATTTATGAGAACAACTGTGACTGTATCGTAGATCAAGACAGAGACACAGGTTATCACGGAGGAATGACTCAAGATCTGGATGTTGATCCTGCTGCCCGTGGAATGACTCCAGACCCTGATGTTGATCCGTCTTTAAGATAATTTTACCACTTATTTATCAAAACAGAGAGGAGCGTCTGTTCTCCTCTCTTTACTTTAAATCGACCGTTATCAGAACTTCTTTAGCATATTTTCTTAAAACTTTGCATTGTAGCACAATGAATACTGCCGTGTTCTCTTATCAAAACAGTCGAATCAATACCGATAATGTCTCTGTCTGGAAAAAATTTTTCAAAAATTTTCAAAACCTTTTCATCATTTTTATCACTGTATGTCGGAACCAATACGGCATTATTGATAAACAGAAAATTTGCATAAGTTGCCGGAAGCCTCTCATTTTCATAAAACAGAGGTTTTACAAAAGGCAGAGCCACAAGTTCAAAACCGCTTTTTTGAAGCTCTTTCTCCATCAATGAAAGTTCTTTGAAATGTTCATCATTTTCATCTTCACATTTTATATAGGCAATCGTATTTTTATCGATAAAACGGGCAAGAGTATCTATATGAGAATCGGTATCATCTCCTTTTAGATAGCCATGTTCTAAAAACAAAACTTTTTTTAAATCAAAAAATTCAATAAGTTTTCTCTCTATCTCATTTTTTGTAAAAGCGGGATTTCTGTTTTTTTCAGTCAGACACTTTGAAGTTGTCATTAAAACACCTTCTGAATTTGAATCAATACTTCCGCCCTCCAAAACAAAATCAACAGTTTTTAAAGGAGTATTAAAAATATTTTTTCCAAAAAGCTCTCTCGTAACAACATTATCATAATTTGATGCAAATTTCAGCCCCCATCCGTTAAATCCAAAATCCAAACTTTTGATAATACCCTCTTCTTCTATCTCAATCGCACCAAAATCTCTTATCCATGTATCATTGGTTTTTAATTGAACAAAAAAAAGATTTTCAAAAGAGTTAAAATATCTCTTTGTCTCTTCAATATCATCACAGATAACAAGACACGGTTCATACTTTGCTATCGTTTCTATGATGAGTCTGTAACTCTCTCTTATCTCATCCAAACAACAAATCCAATCACTGTCTTTATGCGGAAATACGATCTGGATATGTTCCTGCCTCTCCCATTCGGCTTTCAACCTTTTCATCTAAACTCTCTTTTTTTCCAGTTTTTCCATCAAAAGCCCCTGAAAAAAAGAGGCGATAAGAATGAGCAGATTTAAAGTTACTGTAAAAACCACTCCAAAATAGTCTATCATCAAAGGCAAAAGAGGCAGTTTCACGGCTCTTGCATAAAAAAATGCAGCAACAAGCCCGTCTCTGAGTCCCTTTTTTCTCATATCTTCCAAAAGCGGATACCATGCATACATAGGACCGTGGCTCAATATCCCCGCACCAATTGCTATAAACCAACTTTTTGACCTGCTCTCATCTCCAAGATGTTTTAATATATCCATCGGCTTTGCAAAATATCCGATAACTGCCATCAAAACTATAACTACCGAAAATATAGGCAAAAGCATTGAAAAAACTTCACCGCTCTTTTCAAGAGCCTTTATCGCACAGGAACGATCATAAAAATACAGTGTTGCTAAAAGCACCAAAACAGTTACAAGAAATTTCACACCTTTAAATTCAAACTTTTTCATGAAAAGAACTTTACACTTAAAGTTGTCAAAACAGCAATGATGATAGTAAAAACAAATGCCAGAATATTTCTTAAAACCGTAAATTTGATTCCCAAAACTTTCGCTTCCAAAGGAAGCTGAACGATACCCAAAGTAACCCATGAGAGCAAAAAAGCACTCACGGCAAAAAGGGAAACTCCGTGATCTGAAAGTTCTCCGCCAACAAGATAACTCACTATCGCATTTCCCGCCGAAACAGCTCCTATCAAAGTTCCTTTTAAGGTATCCGATAAAGGCTCATTGGTAAAAAATCTCATCATAACTTCAGGTGTCAAAATCGACTGAATAATCGCCACCAAAACAACAACACCTACAATCATCGGAGAAAGAGACAAAAATCCCATTGCACTTTTTTTGAGCAAAAATGAAAATTTAGGCTTTTTATTCAAACTTGACTCCTCTTAGCAATACAGCCTTTAAAATCCCAAAATACTCATGAATAGCGGCATAGGAGATATTAAAAGCACTCAGAGTCGGAAAAAAGGTTGAATAATTGATACAGGGATTTATATGAAAATCGGTCGCGGCAGGTGTTACGACAAATCCTGCATTTTTAAAAAGAAGTTTGGATCTTTTCATATGATAAGCCGAAGTAACCAGATAGATCTTTGGATGTTCAATACCGTTTTTTTCAAAAAGTTTTTTGGAAAACAGTGCATTTTGGTATGTATCCAGACTTTTATCCTCAAAAACCACACAAAAACGGTTTTCAATACTTTTTGAAACAGGAAATTTTATCCCCAAAAACTCCTGCATCTGCCTGAGACTCTTTTTTACTGCAAAAGCTTCATCCTCTTTTACTCTTCCCTGAGAACCGCTGAAAACAAGAGGCAAATTCGATTTCTTGGCTATCATCAGACCATAGACAAGACGCTTGAAAGCAGAAGCATCAAGAGGCAGATTTGCACTTCCTGGCATACTGCCGCCTGATAAAACAACTACTGCCTGAATATCTTTCTCTGCTGTAAAAGTACGGTTATAAGGCTTTTCCAAAGGATCAAGAAGCATATTTGCAAAAAAACGGATAGACAAGAGCAAAAAAGTTATCGCGATAAACAAAAACAGTTTTCTAAACTTTTTGGAATAAACAGCAGCCATAAAAAGAGCCGCTATAAAGATTCCCGGAGGAAGGAAAAAAAATGTAAAAAGTTTAGAAAGGATAAAGATCAGATTAATTTCACTCCTCCGTCTCCCTCTTTTAATTCTCCTATCACATATCCTTCACTGTTTTGCAATACTTTATCTGCATTCTCTTCACTCACACAAAGAATCATTCCGACTCCCATATTGAAAGTTCTATACATTTCATCTTTTTTGACATATTTTGAGATAAAATCAAACACAGGCAAGGTCTTTATCTTTGAAACATCAACTGTGGCTTTAAGATTTTGAGGCAATACACGAGGCAGATTCTCAACTATTCCTCCACCTGTTATATGAGCTAAAGCATTTATTTCGTTTTTCAGCTTTTTGAATGTTTTTACATATATTTTTGTAGGGGTAAGCAAAATATCTATAAGTTTTCTTCCCTCTATCTTATCTTCAAAAGAGAGTCCAAGTTTGTCAAAAAGCAGTTTTCTTACCAGAGAATAACCGTTTGAGTGAATACCGCTGCTTGGAAGAGCTATCAAAACATCACCTTTTTTTACCCGATCTTCTTTCAAAATCTCCTCTTTTTCGGCAATTCCAACAGCAAACCCGGCAAGGTCAAAATCCCCTTCCCTGTACATTCCAGGCATTTCGGCAGTCTCTCCTCCTATAAGAGCACATTCACTCTCTTGACACCCTTTTGCTATCCCTTTTACCACATCACTTGCCTCTTTTATCTCCAGCTTTGCAGTGGCATAGTAATCCAAAAAGAAAAGAGGTTCGGCAAAATTGCAGATAAGATCATTTACACACATTGCTACAAGATCTATTCCGACCGTATCAAATTTTTCAGCTTCGATAGCAAGTTTCAGTTTTGTTCCGACACCGTCTGTTGCTGATAACAAAACGGGCTCTTTGTAACCTTTGGGCAAAGCATAGGCTCCGGCAAATGAACCGATGGAACCTATGACATTTTCATTCAAGGTTGATTTTACAAACGGTTTTATCGTTTGAACAAAAAGGTTACCGGCATCGATATCGACACCGGCATCTTTATAACTTATACTCTCTTTCATTATTTTTCCCATTTACAGGGAGGAAGAATCTTTTTGAAAAACCAGATAGAAGGACAAAAATTGGTAAATGCCCATATAAGCATCATCACTATAACAAAAGCCTGAAGTATCACAAAAGCCGTTGTATATCCTTTTACACCCAATATCAAAATAAGAGTAAGCATAATTGATGTCAAAATCCTTTGCATTCTCTCTGCACACATAAAATAGCTCCTTTTAAAAGTAGATTATTTACACACAAGTAAATTTTTTGAATAACTTTTTAAGTGATTTTAACAAAGATATGTTAAAATCGTCCTAAAACTCAAACGGAGAAAAAAATAATGTGGTTTACAAAAGAGTATAGTGATTTTTGGCTGCAAAGTCATAGAATAAGCGATAAAATTTTTAGCGAAGAATCAAATATCCAAAAGATAGAAGTTTACAGAAGCGAACAATTCGGTAATATTTTGGCGGTAGATGAAAAACTTGTTTTAACACAAAAAGATGATTTTATCCATCATGAGATGCTTGTACATGTACCTGTGTGTACGCACAAAGAGCCTAAAAAGGTTTTGGTTTTGGGAGGCGGAAACGGCGGATGTCTGCATGAACTTTTAAAATATGAGGACATAAGTATAGATGTGGTGGAACCGGATTCGGAAGTAATAGAGATTTCAAAAGAATTTTTTATAGAATATATTGATGCTTTCAGCAGCAAAAATTCTAATATCATTATAGAAACACTGCCTGACTTTGTAAAAGAGTGTGAAGATAATATCTACGACATAGTAATAGTCGATGCAATGGCACCTGTTCGTACAAAAGCCGGAGAAATTTTTGAGGAGAGCTTTTTCACTCATATACACAGGATTTTAAAAGATGACGGTTTATGTGCCGCACAGGCTGGAAGCTGGTGGCTTGAAGTCGATCAAAACAGAAATGTTTTAAAAAATATGGGCAAACATTTTAATATAGTTTTGCCTTACAGATATGAGATGTATCTGTATCCCGGATGTATATTCACCTCTGCAATCGCTTCCAAAAAATATCATCCAACAGCGGATATTGTTTTACAAAGATCCGATTTATTAGATGATCTGAAGTATTATAACAGCGATGTTCATAAAGCCTCTTTTGCTCTTCCAAATTTCGTTGAACAAAAATTAAAAGAGGTTCTGAAAAAGTAAATGCCTTTTAACAATGCCTTTCTTTTGACCGGAGGTATAGCAACCGGTAAAAGCAGTGTTTGCAACTTTTTGAAGCTTCACGGTTTTCATATCATAGACGCGGATAAAATTGCCCATGAAACATTGCAAGAGAATGTATCCGATATCGAAAAGCTTTTTGGAAAAGAGTATATCAAAGATGGAAAAGTCGATAGAAAAAAGCTAGGAGAGCTTATCTTTAAAAACGAAAAAGAAAAAAAGGCTCTTGAAGCTTTTCTTCATCCTCTGATAAAAAAAAGGATTGAAGAGGAAGCTTTAAAACTTGAAAAATACAATGTTCCCTATATCGTAGATATTCCCCTCTTTTTTGAAACAGGAAGCAGATATGATATAAAACCGGTAGTTGTTGTTTATGCTCCAAAAGAGCAACAGTTAGAAAGACTGATAAAAAGAGAAGGGTATGATATGGATCATGCAAAAAGAAGATTAAATGCTCAAACAGACATAGAAGATAAAAGAAAACTAGCAGACTTTGTAATAGACAACAGCAAAGATATAAAACATTTACAATCAGAGATAGAGAGATTTTTGGATTTTATAAGAGAGAAATATGCAGATATCAAAATATGAT
>Ga0256914_1001046_pt1 | contig 26401 bp, 21 predicted proteins | sample HulkmetaG_FD_191571 | JGI IMG/M metagenome (GOLD analysis project Ga0256914, IMG submission 191571) | Hydrothermal chimney microbial communities from Main Endeavour vent field at the Juan de Fuca Ridge, Pacific Ocean - Hulk | ecosystem: Environmental > Aquatic > Marine > Hydrothermal vents ... | reverse complement strand
CCTTCGAGGGTGCTAAGCAGGTGCTGCATGGTTGTCGTCAGCTCGTGCCGTAAGGTGTTCCATTAAGTTGGGTAACGAGCGCAACCCCTACTGTGTGTTACAAGTGTCACACGGAACTGCCCAGCACTAAGCGCATTTCGTACTTCGCGCTCAGATTTTGAGTTTAAAATTGAAAATTTGAGAACGAAGTGAAGTGAACTTAGTGCTGGGAGGAAGGTGGGGATGACGTCAAATCAGCATGGCCCTTGATGCCCTGGGCGACACACGTGCTACAATGGCCGGTACAACGGGTTGCGAAATTGCGAGATGGAGCCAATCCCTTAAAGCCGGTCCCAGTTCGGATTGGAGTCTGCAACTCGACTCCATGAAGTCGGAATCGCTAGTAATGGCGCATCAGCCATGGCGCCGTGAATACGTTCCCGGATCTTGTACTCACCGCCCGTCACGTCAAGGGAGCCGGTGGTACCCGAAGCCTCTCCATCAAGGGGGGACCACGGTAAAATCGGTAACAGGGACGAAGTCGTAACAAGGCATCCGTAGCGGAAGCTGCGGATGGATCACCTCCTTTCTAGGGAGAAAAGGTGAACGAGTTGATATGTCAATATCAGTCTCTTAGTTTTGTCTTTATGGCAATACTATAACCTATTTGGTCGATATTTTCATTTACTAACAATTTATCTAGCATTAATTTGCGGATAATTGTTTAGATTGTGGAAATATTTACTTAAATTTTATTTTTTAAAATTTAAGTGCCGGGATTTTTTTGGGCTAACCACAAGAGATTGTGATTTTTTTGTATTTTGTGTAAACTATAAACCCAAGAGGATTCCTCTTGGGTTTTTTGGTTGATTTTTAGGAAAGGAATGTTTATAATTATTTCCCCCAAATATAACTATCTTCCTGAAATTGAATACTTCCTTTTTGTAGGCGGAGGTTTTGTGATGAAAAATAATTTCTCAAATATCTTGTCACTTGTTGTTGTGTTTTTGCATCTGTTATGGCAGATATATTTATCCTATTTTTCCTAACTACTTTAGCGAAGCCGGAAACAATGATTGTTAAAAAAGATTTTTTTGATTTCGGGACGGTAATGAGGTCCGGGATTATTTCTAAAATTTTATTATCGGTTGGATACGGAATAAATCTGACCATATAAGCATTATTTTGTTGGGCAATTTCTTGCAGCCTTTTAATTTTTTTGTCAGGGCAATTCTCCGATGAATAAATTTCTCCGGTCATCGTTTTATTTATTTTATTATTATTAACTGGAAAAATTATCAGGAATTAACGCTAATATTTTCTCAGTGTTGGGAGGAATTACATTACCATCCTCATCTTTTGGAAAAAACAATTCTTCAAGCTTCTGGCAGGCTAAAATGCTTTTTCCCAAAAGTTCCTTGGCTTGTGTAGATTGATTGTCTACTTCACCGGGGACAATAATTTGAATTTCCGGAATAGTATAATCCGGAAAAAATATATACAAATTCGGACTTATATTTTCTTGAAAAAAGTTTTTGATAATGGCGTGAATAGTTTCTTTTTTAAAGCCGGGATTGTAATCTAAGATATTTCGGGAAACCACACCCCTCCCTTCCCGGTTTGTGTTTATTAAGTTTTTGATAATGGCGTGAATAGTTTCTTCTTTAAAACCGGGATAGTAACCTAAGATATTTCGGCAAACCACACCCCTCCCTTCCCGGTTTATGTTTATTTTTGGATCGGGAACGGTTAAAAAGCAAAATGAATATTTTGGATTATCAATGCCATTTCTTTGCCGTTGCGTTTTTGTTTCGGTAATTTGTAGTCTGGGGAACAAATTCCACAGTCGTGGTTTTAAGGTAAATGGCGTGACGGTAAATTTTTTACCATCAACAGTATTGGAAATTGTTTCTCCAACCGAGCTAATCTTATAACCCTGTTTAATTTCTCTAAAAAAAGGATTGTTTTGGAGATTGAATAATAGCATACCTATTCGTTGTTCTTCTGAGGAGTTTTGTGTTCTTTCAAATAAACGCATTTATTTGTTTTTAATTGTTATTAAAAATATAATAAGTGTTGTTTGTTATTGGAGCTGATTTTTATTAAAAACCGAGTAAATTCTGTCAAATCTTGGCGGGGTAGGTTAAATCGTAAGGAGAAATTGAATGTAAGTTGGAGGGTGTGTGGTGAAGATAGTTATTTTCTTTTACCTCTGTTTCTTGATAATTTAATCCTGTACCTATCTCGTTTTCGTTCCTCTCTCATTTTTTTTAGCCATTTTTCCGTTTTCGCTCTTCCATCCTCGTATCTTAATTCACTTTTTAAAACGTCTATATAAATTCCTGTTCGAAGTAGTTTTGCGTCCTCGTTGGAGTAATGTCGGATGAAAGTTCTGTTCAAGGAGTATATCAATGAAACTATTGCCAAATAAATTTTTATGAGGTGAGGGGGGATAGTAATGTGAGATTCAATTAACAGCTTTAAAATTAGAATTAAAGGTGCGATTATGAGTGACAAAAGCAAAGCACCGGATACAGTTTCTTCATTTTTGGAATAATCCAATTCATACCTCAATCTGGCTATATCGTTTTCCATTACATTCAATATTTCTTCAATATTTTCACCACAATTCCCTTGAGTATAATTTATTTTTAATAGAGCCTCAACATGTCGTCCTTCCAGCTTCGTCCTCAATCTCTCCTTCTGCTCTGCGGAAAGATTATTTATTGCCAGGATTTCTTTCTCTGAGAAAAGGGAGGTGTCTATTTCTCCACCTTTACACCATTCCAGTAAGTTTACAAATTTTGTGAGATTATCCTTCTGGTTACGCTTTGGAGAAATTCTGAGATCGGGAAATGTATTATGTATATTACTTACCGTAAGGAGGAGAAAAGTTCTCAAACCAACTCTTCCAGTGCAAGCAAGAGATATAGGTTGGTTGTGTGACTTATAAAGTTCTTCCCTTAGTTTCTTAAAATCATCTCGTAAAGCAGTCATCAAGTCCAGGTGTTTTTTTACCGTTAAAATATTTAAACCAAGCACATCCAATGCCAACCTTATTAATCTGTTCCCGGTACTTTCAACTGTTTCTTGTAATAAGTCAATTTTCTGTTGGAGAGCTTCTCTTTGTTCTGTTATTACCGGACTCTCTGGAAGACCATCTTTATCAAGAGATTGGTATTCTTTTGTTATTCGCAGAGTATCTTCCAAATCTCTTGCAATAGTATCAAACTTTGGAGTTCTAAACATAAAATTAAAATAATTTTTACAAATTTACAATTTGAAAATATTTATTCTGCACCGGTGTACGGTTTTGTTAATCCCATTAATTTATTAAATTCTTCAATATCAAAGTTCTTATCTTGTGGATAAAAAATTTCTTGAAGCTCTCGAATGGCTCCTCTAAAAAAAGGATTGTTTTGGAGATTGAATGATAGCATAGCTATTCGTTGTTCTTCTGAGGAGTTTTGTGTGCTTTCAAATAAACGCATTTATTTGTTTTTAATTGTTATTAAAAATATAATAAGTGTTGTTTGTTATTTCTCTCCTTTTCTTTTATTGCGCTTTTTAAACGTCTATATAACTTCTTGTTCGAAGTAGTTTTGCTTTTTTGTTGGACAGAAGACGAGTAAGAATTCTGACAAGGAAATATATTGTAGTAGAAACTGTTATGACGCGATGATAATTATTCGGTGTCGAAAGGAATAAAATACCTGCCATAAGCAAAAGGGGTGAAAATAGTTCGACATAGAACCGAGACAATTCATACCTCAATCTGGCTATATCGTTTTCCATTACATTCAATATTTCTTCAATATTTTCAGCACAATTCCCGTGAGTATAATTTATTTTTAACATAGCCTCAACATGTCGTCCTTCCAGCTTCTTCCTCAATTTATCCTTGTCCCCATCGGAAAGGTTATTCATTTCAGCGATTTCTTTTGGCGAAAAAAAGGATTTGTCTATTTCTCCACCTTTACACCATTCCAGTAAGTTTACAAATTTTGTGAGATTATCCTTTGTCTTGTTACGACTAGGAAAGCAGGTAAATTCGGGAAATATCTCCCGTATATCTTTTGTTACCCAAAGAGTAAACATTCTCAAACCAAAGTTGCTAGAGTAAGCAGGACTTATAGGTGAGTCATCAAATTCTTTCCTTTGTTCATCATAAAGTTCTTTCCTTAGTTTCTTAAAATCATCTCGTAAATCAGTCATCAAGTCCAGATATTTTTCTACTGTTAGATGGTTAAGACCAAGAGCATCCAATGATAATCTTATTAGTCTATTATGCAAACCGTCAACTTTTTTTTGTAATAAGTCGATTTTCCGTTGGAGAGCTTTTCTTTGTTTTGTTATTACCGGACTCTCTGGAAGACCATCTTTATTAAGAGATTGGTATTCTTTTGTTATTCGCAGAGTATCTTCCAAATCTCTTGCAATAGTATCAAACTTTGGAGTTCTAAACATAAAATTAAAATAATTTTTACAAATTTACAGAGATATTTTTCAGGTGTCTATTCTGCTTGTCGGCAATATTTAAAGCGTCCCTCAGGTAGTTCCATTAACTCAGTGAATGCTTGAGAATTAAATTTTCCTTCTTGTGGATAAAAAATTTCTTGAAGTTCTCGAATGGCTCCTGTTACTTGATTTAATTTACCTAATAAAGTTCCATAATCAAAGATTTCCTTTTCTACAAAAAATATAAGTCGATCATTTTTAAAAATTATTGGCAAATAATAGTCAGGCCAATTTAATGCTTGAAGTAGTTTGTTCTGAATAGCTCTTTTCAATTCCGGTTTGTTAATGGAAAAACCTTTACAATATTTTTCAGCTTGAAACTCTCTCTCATGTTGCATGCTTGGATTGGGAGCGGTGATGGCGTAGTATTTCTTACTTTTTTCTCTTTTTGCAACAAAAAACCCTCTGGCTTGGAAGTTAATTGCAATTAGACTGATGGTTGCCCCGGTGTCATTTTGCAAGGAAAAAGGTGATTCAACAAAATTTTCACCAGTTAACTTAATTTGCTTATTATTATGACAGACAATTATACTTGTTTGTCTTATCACATCTTCGGTAATAATACTGTGATTTCCAATGTATTGTGCATTCATTGCTGCTTTTGTTAAGAGGTTGCTCCCAACAGAGTTAGATCGAAGCATATTAATCAGATCTTTGATACAAGAAAAAGTAGTCATTGCTGACTGAAGATGGGGGGAGTAAGAATTAATAGTTGGTATCATTGCTGTCCATTTTTGAAAAATGCTCCCTTGGTCATGATTTAGTGCTGAAAAAAGGAAATCTACGGAGTGCCCATAAAACTCAACTAGGTACCCCAATCGTTCTGAATGTTTCCTTTCTTCATCTGTGTTTCTGATATCTCCCCTCATTTCCTGCTCTTGAATTTTGGATGATAAAAATATTATCAGGTAAGTTGCAAATACTTTTAATTCATAAATGGTCATTGTCCCCAGCCATTGTTCTATGGTAATTTTCTCGTTAGCTCTTTCCAGGCTATTCAACATGTCTTTTGACCCAGGTAAGCCCATTTGTTTATTCTTAATTGTTAATTCTTTATTCAGGAGGTTTATTGTAAGTGTTTTTTTGAAAAAGTCAATAAATTGCCTTTTGTGAGGTGATGGTGTATGATTAAAATGAACGCTAAGAAGTTTGAGGTTGATGATAAAAAAAATTAAAAAAGAATTGCGACAGTATGTTTCAACGGAAAGGAGGAGGAGTAATGAGTGGTTTTTTAAAACCGGGAAAGGTGATTATGGAGAAGGGGATATTTTTATTGGCGTGCGAGTGCCGGACATCAGAATGGTGGCTAAAAAATATAGAGCAGTTGATCTGTCTATTTTGAAAGAATTGTTGTCTTCAAAAATTCACGAAGAAAGGTCGTTGGCTTTGATAATTTTGGTTGAGCAAAATCAGGAGGCTGAAAATGACAAAAATACAAGCAAACAGAAAAAAATTATCAAGTTTTATTTGAAAAATCGGCGACAAGTGAATAATTGGGATTTGGTAGATTTGTCCGCTCATTATATTTTGGGACAAGCAATTTTAGACGGACTGTATCCGGAAAAAATTTTAGATAAAATGGTTTTATCCGACAATCTTTGGGAGCGACGAATAGCCATTATTTCCACTTTTGCCTTTATTAAAGCGGGAAGGGTTAACCTCACCTTGCGATTAGCAAAAAAACTCCTGAAGGATAAAGATGATTTGATACAGAAAGCGGTTGGTTGGATGTTGCGAGAGGCATGGAAATTGGGAGAATTCAATAAAAGAAAAACGCCGGCGGAAAATAAAAAAGGAAAAATTTCTCAGAAAAAAGTGGAAAAATTTTTAATAAAAAATTATTCTCAAATTCCACGCACAACTCTCCGTTATGCTATTGAACGAATGCCGGAAAAAAAGAGAAAAAATTTTTTGAAAGGAGAGTTTGATTGTAAAAAAAGGTTTAATTAATTGTGATTTAGTTGAAAATAAATTTACGGCAGGTGATAAAATTTATTTTCTTTGATTAATTAAAAAAAATAAAATGAAAAAATTTTTTAAGATAGTTGTTCTCCTTGTCTCTTTTTTTGTTTTTTGCGCGATAACTCATGCTCAACCGCAAATACACTCCGGTGAAGGAGATTTTAACGATGGTGGTGTTGTGATATTAAAAGGAGACGGTTTCGGCAGTCATAATAAAGATTATTATTTTTTGGGCGGAAGGGATGGATTGATTGAGAGAACAGCGGTCGGTTCCAGGCCAAGTTTGGAGAAATGGATTTTTGGTACTCAGTGGGCTATCCCGCAAATTGTTAATGAAGAAAAACATAGTGGCAATAAGTCTATCAAGGTCAAACCTAATAACTCTTCTTGGAATGGTGACATCCGCTTTGACTATGGAAAACCAATTGGATATAATAAGGATATTTTTGTTTCTTGGTGGGTGAAAAGAAATCACAGTGGGCAAGGACAGTGGAAAATGTTCCGTATGTGCTACACGAATAGTATTTCCGATCCCGATGTACCTCAATTCGCCATGTTTAATTGGGATAATAATGATACTTTTAATATTCTTCCGGGACCGGATGTCGGACACCATGAAACAAAGTGGGGTATGCCTTACCCGGTAGATGATGGAAAATGGTACAGACTTGACCTTAGGATTAAAACCGCTTCCGCCCATGGTCGTCCGGATGCTTTTTACGAAGTAACTCTTTTTGATCCGGAAAACAATCAAGCTCCAAAGAGCAAATCATTTCAAGCGGTTGGTTTTAATTCGGCCAATGATTATTATCGTTGGTTTTTATGGCAAAATTATTCCGGTAACGGAATAAATTTTTCCGATATTTGGATGGACGATCTCTATATTCAAGTGGGTACTCACGCCCGTGTGGAGTTGGTTGATTCACCGAACTGGTCTCTTTCCAGGAGAAGGGAGATACAGCCGATAGTTTCTTGGTCTTCCGGTCAAATAGGAATAAAATTTAATCCGGGAAGTTTTCATGCCGGAGAAAGAGCTTATTTATTTGTAGTGGATAGTCAAAATCGGGTCAGTGATGGATATCAGGTTGTCGTTGGTGGAAGTAATGGGGGAGGCAGTCATCAGTCCTGTGATTTTCACGGACAAATCATTCCACACGGTGAAAGTGTTACCGCCTATCAGCATGCAACCGTACCATTCGGACAAAGTTGTCAATCGCAGGTTAGGGTTTGTAGTGATGGAGAGTTGAGCGGGGATTATGTTTATCAAAATTGTACAGTTGAAGAGAATGGCGTTATAGAGAGAAGTGAACCGATTTTGATTACGGAGAATACGGTCTTGCAAAACGACTATGCGTTTGATTACAGTGCCTTTGTGATTAAGGGAAATAATATCACCCTTGATTTTAACGGGCATCAGGTAAAATTTGGGACGAAGAATAACACTAATGGAGAAAGCGGTGCAAACCTTGCCGTTTCCGGCATAGTTCCTTTTGGTTATACTGAAAATAACTCAGTTAATGGATTATTGAATAATGGAGTTGAGAATATTGTTATCAAAAACGGAAGTTTAAAAGAAGGTGTCCCTCATCAAGGTACTTATGGCATAGCTTCCGGAAAGAATTGGCAGATAAAAAATATGATTGTTGAAGTTAAGGGTGGGGAGAGTACAGGTGTTCTTTTGGGTGGTAATTCATTATTGATGGATAGTCAAATCATTACCGTTGATTCCGGTGGAGGGGGAAATCAAAAAGGTGTGAGAGCGTTTGATAAGAGAATTAATGTTAAGAATACTATCATTAAGCATCCCGCCTTGACCCCGATTGATTTTGTCGGTTGTTGGTTTTAGGTTGGAAAGAGGGTGAAAAATATTTTCTTTACCATTCCAAAGATGATCCGATTGTCCCTTTTATGGATTTGGAAAAATACCTTAAGGCCTTACCGACTGCCAAGGAGATGATTTTTGAAGACAGAGGGCATTTTTCCGTGGAAAATTTTTCGGAGATTTTGGAAAATATCAAGAGTAATTTTTAAAAAATGGAATTATGTCAAAATTAAAATTAGCAAAAAACCGACTTTGCGGGATTTTCAAAATTATGCTCGGGAGATGGTGAAAGAAAGGGGTTTTGAAAATGAAACTGTTTTGGAGCAGTGTCTTTTGTTGGGGGAAGAGGTTGGCGAGTTGTTTAAAGCTGTCCGGAAGCAATAGACAAATATCACTTGTGATCATAAAAATTCAAAATTTGGAAAAATTGGTGAGGAAATGGCAGATATAATGATGTATTTGTTTTGTTTGGCTAATCAGATGGATATTGATTTAGAAAAGGAAATAAGAGAAAAGGAGGAAAAAAATAAAAAGAGGATTTGGAATTAGAAATTTTTAAAGGAGAATTTACTTGTATAATGAAATTCCGGAAATGTCTTGTACGGATGAAATTATCGCCATGCAACTGATTATAATCAATCAATATTTAAATAAATCTATGAAAAAACGCAAAATCGTTTTAGCGTCCAAGTCGCCGAGAAGGAGGGAACTTTTAAAACAAATTGGTATTACGGATTTTGAAATTAGGGAAAGTGAATATAAAGAAGATATGCAAGCCAAATCCGATCCGATTGAATTGGTAAAATTTTTGGCATTAGAAAAAGCCAAAGATGTGGCTAAACATTATGATGATGCGATTATTATTGCCGGTGATACCTTTACGATTTTTGCAGGAAAATTTATCGGCAAGCCAAAAGATGAAAATGATGCTAAAAAAATATTGCGGAATTTTTCCGGTCAAGAGCATGGAATTGTTTCCGGACTGGCGATTATAGACACAAAAAGTGGTCAGACAATTCTTGATTGTGGGGAGGCGAAGGTGAAATTCAAGAAATTGACCGAAGAAGAGATTGATGATTACTTGGCGATGGGGGAGTCATTGGGAGTGGCGGGAGCATATGGTTTAATGAGTCGAGCGGCGCCCCTGATTGAAGGGGTTTGTGGTGATTTTTATTCGGTAATTGGATTGCCATTAAATAAATTGTATTTAAATTTAAAAAAGATAGGGATTAACATCTATCGTTTAAAGTAATTAATTTGTCCGATCTTGAAAAATTATTCCGCCTATCATTCACCTATCATTCAAATGTAGCCTTTTCGGAATCGATAGATAAAAATAACTATTGACAAATTTACCAATCAAGTGTATAATGGTATATCTGACAGTCAAAAATTTTGACCGTAAATTTAATTAATAGTAAGAATTATTTTTAGTTGAGTTTTGTCAAATACAACTAAAAATAATAACAAGAAGTATGAGTGAATTATTACCGGGAGGACCTCAAAAACCAGAAAAAGCAACAATATTAGAATGGCTAAGTCAATCAAAAATTATACCACAGCTTCTGATAGCTACATTCTTTCACATGCCAACAACAGCAATTGCCAACCAGATTAATTATTCAGCTGATGATACCAACGGAAAAAATGTTAGTCGTGGTGTTAGTGATTTGCTGAGTGTGGCTTCTGGTTATCAAATCAGTGAAAAGATAATCAATAGTGCAAAAGAACATGTTAGCGGTAAAGCAGGACCATGCCCTAAGCAATTAGATGAATGGAGAAGATTAAGCCTCAGTGAGTATACTGGTCAAGTTACTTCTGCACGGCTCGCTAAAGAACTTTACTTCGGTCTGACACCAGTATGTCCGGAAGAGAGTGAGGGCAATTACTGAAAAAATCAATAAAAAAACACCCGAAGATTCGGGTGTTTTTTTGTGGACAGCTTATTTATTTAAATTATTTAAATTGTTTTTGGTGTGTTAGTGGTTATTTATTGGGATTTTTTGGGTTGAAGATTTGATCTCTTGTTGAGTTGCGAAAAAGAGGTTAAGAGTGGTAGAGAAAGAATTGTAAATCGGGCAACTTGTTTTTTCTGTCTTTTTTTGCTAAACTGTGAGTAGAGAGATGATTGGGAATTTGACATATTAAGTTTATCTTATCGGACAAATAAAATGCAAAAAAATAAAAAAGGCGGAAAAAGAAAGGTCTATCGAAAAGGTTTTAAGTGGGGAATATTATTTTTAAAAGTAATTGTTTTCTTTGCCTTACTGGGATTCTTTGTCTTGGTTGGGTTATTTGCCTATTACGCCAAAGATCTACCCAATCCTGATAAAATCAATAAAAGGGTGGTGGCGCAGTCAACAAAAATTTACGATCGAACGGGAAAACATCTTCTTTATGAAATTTACGGAGATGAAAAAAGGACGGTTATTCCTCTTTCGGAAATACCTTATTCAATCAGAGCGGCAACAGTCGCTTTGGAAGATCGATCATTCTATCATCACTGGGGGGTTGATTTTCAAGGAATTCTCAGAGCTATTCTAAAGAGTGGTGGACGACAGGGCGGTTCCACCATAACTCAGCAATTTGTTAAAAACTCTCTGTTAACATCGGAGAGAAGTGTTAAAAGGAAAATCAAAGAAATTATTTTGTCATTGGAGATAGAAAGGAAATTTAGCAAAGATGAAATTTTAAGGATGTATCTAAACGAAATACCATATGGTTCCAGTGCCTTTGGTATTGAAGCGGCCGCTCAAACTTTTTTTGGGAAGCATGCCAAGGATTTAACTTTGGCTCAGTCTGCTCTCTTGGCTTGCTTGCCAAACAAGCCCGGGCGTTATTCGCCAACCGGTTCTCACACTGACATGTTATTACGGCGTTGGCGTTATGCCTTGGATTCTATGGTGGAGATAAATGCTATCACGAAAGAGGAAGCTGAAAGGGCTAAAAAAGAAGACATTTTGGCGCAGATAAAACCACGACGAACGGGACTTAACGCACCTCATTTCGTTTTCCATGTAATAGAGCAATTGGAAGAAGAATTTGATAAAGAAGAATTGGAAAAGGGCGGGTTGAAAATTTACACAACTTTAGATTGGGATTTACAAAAAATGGCCGAAAAAGCGGTTAAGGAGGGCGTGGAGAAGAATGGAACAAAGTATGGTTTTTCCAATGCCGCCCTGGTGGCAATTAATCCTAAAACCGGAGAAGTTTTGGCGATGGTTGGTTCTAAGGATTATTGGAGTGATGATATTGATGGAAAATTTAATGTTGCCTTGTCGATGCGTCAACCCGGTTCGTCTTTTAAACCTTATGCTTATGCGGAGGCTTTTCGCAAAGGATATACTCCGGAAACGATTGTTTTTGATGTAAAGACAAATTTTGGTAGGGATGGTAGTGGGAAATACTATCGTCCTCAGAATTACACCGGCAAATTTCAGGGTCCGGTAAAATTGAAAGAAGCTCTGGCTACTTCTTTGAATATTCCGGCGGTTAAAGTTTTGTATTTGGCGGGAATTAATGATGTGGTGAAACTGGCAAAGAACATGGGCGTGAAGACACTGAAAGAAAACTCAAAAAAATATGGCTTGGCTTTGGTATTGGGGGGAGTGGAGGTGCGCTTACTTGATCATGTTGGAGCGTTTGGTGTGTTTGCCAATAAAGGGATTAAGGTGGAAAGAAGAATATTTTCCAAAATTAAAAATGCTCAAGGTGAGCTGATAAAAGATTTTTCAATAAATAAAAATGAGAAAAGGGTTCTTGATAGAAATGTGGCTTTGCAAATAACTGATATTTTGTCGGATAATAAGTTAAGAACACCGGCTTTTGGAGAAAATAATCCATTGGTCGTTCCCGGTTATGAAGTTGCGGCCAAGACCGGAACAACTAATAATTATAGAGATGGTTGGCTCTTGGGGGCGTCGCCAACATTGGCGGCCGGTGTTTGGGCGGGTAATAATGATAATCACCCGATGCATCCGGGTGCCGCCGGAGTTTATGTGGCAGCGCCAATTTGGCATAATTTCATGAAAGAAGCCCTAACAAAGTTTCCAAAGGAAGATTTTGATAAGGCGGAAAAGATTGAAACCGGAAAAGATATCTTGGACGGAAAGATTGAATTTAAAATGGAAAAAATCAGAGTTTGTGAGTATAGAAGTGGAAAGTATTGTTTAGCTAATAATTATTGTCCGGAAGATGAGGTGAAAAAGAAAAAGTTTTTTAACGGACATACAATTCTGTATTATGTTGACCGGGAAGATCCGACCGGTGATCCACCGGATGATCCAACGGATGATCCACAGTTTGAGAAATGGGAGGAGGCCGTTCTGGAATGGGGCAAAAAGCATATGGGTGGCAAAAAGAAAAGAGAGATGCCAACCAGAGAGTGTCGTGCCAGTGATTTTTAAAAAATCCGGACTATTAAAGTGAGTATGGCAATATTATCGCCATTAAAAGGTTGTATTTGGAAAAATTAATAAACAATAAAATGAAAATAGTTTTAACGGGAGGCGGTACCGGAGGACATCTTTTTCCTTTGGTGGCCGTTAGGGATTACATTAACAAGAATTACAAAAATACAGAAAAAGTTTTTATTTTTTACGGACCAAAGGGTAAATTGGAAAGTGATATAATTGAATCTCGCCACATAAAGAGCAGGCATATTTTAAGCGGTAAGTTAAGACGCTATTTTTCTCTGTATTATTGTTTGGATTTAATCAAGCTTCCACTAGGTTTTTTACAGGCAATGTTTTATCTACTGGTTGATATGCCTGATGTTATTTTTGCTAAAGGAGGATATGCTTCTGTGCCGGTAGTGACGATTGCTTGGCTTTATCGTATTCCAATTCTTGTACACGAGTCAGATAGTAGGCCGGGGATCGCGAATCAGTTTTTGGGAAGTATAGCCACCAAAGTAGCTCTTTCTTTTCGGCGAGCGAGAATTCATTTTCCGCCCAGTAAAACAATTCTGACCGGTACGCCAGTCGCCGAAAGGGTGTTAAATGGTAATAAGGAAGAGGCGATAAAAATTTTAAATATAAAAAGAAATGAGAAGCCGGCTTTGTTGATTTTGGGAGGGTCGCAAGGGGCGATGTTTATTAATAGACGAATATTAAGGATGTTAAAAGTTTTGATTAAGGAGTATCAGGTAGTTCATCAAACCGGTGAGAATAATTTTGATTGGGTTGTACAAGAAGCGGAAAAAATTGGAGTGGAGGTTGGAACAGGTGATTATTATCCCGTTGCCTTTTTTGATGAAAATATAAAGCATTTTTATGCTTTGGCTGATGTTGTTATTTCTCGAGCCGGTTCAACGACAATTTCTGAAATTGCCGCCAATAAAAAACCGGCTATTTTGGTGCCAATTACCCGCAGTGCAAATAACCACCAACGCCTAAATGCCTTTGAAGTGTCTAAAAAAGGAGGGGCTATTGTTTTAGAGGAGAATAATTTTAAAACCAATTTGGTGAGATTGCGGTTGCGACAGTTGGTGGAAGATGGAGTTATACGAGAAAATATTGTAAAAAATGTGCAAAAATTTTATAATCCAAAGGCCACTGAGTTGTTGGCAAAGGAAATAATATCAATGGGAGAACGTTGAGTTCTTGGAGAGTTAAGGTTTAATAGATTTGGGATATTGTGAAATGAAGTATCTTTACTATAACGGAGAAATAATTTCCAAAGAAAAAGTTTGTGTGAGTATAGCTGACTTGGGTTTTTTGCGAGGGTATGGTGTTTTTGATGCTCTAAAAACGATTAACGGCAAACCGTTTCTTTTGGAGGAGCATTTTGATAGATTGCAAAAATCAAGCGAATTATTGGGGATAAATCTTCAAATATCAAAAAAGGAATTTGTGGACATTCTTGGTTTTTTGTTGAAAAAAAATAAAGTTAATCAAGATGTTTATGTTAAAACGATTGTTACCGGCGGTATTTCGCCCAACGGTTTGAAGTTAAACGAAAAGCCAACGGTTTTAGTGATGATTGGAGAATTGCAGAAAGTTTCCCTTCCCCCAATTACTTATCGAGAAGGAATAAAAACTTCTCTTTTGGAATATCAAAGAATGTTTCCGGAAATAAAAACATTAAACTATTTGGGAGCGATTATTAATCAAAAAAATAATGAAAGACGAGGGGTGAAAGAGGTTGTTTATTATTACAACGGAAGATTATTGGAAGGAGGTACAAGCAATGTATTTTTAGTGAAGAATGAAAAAGTAATCACCTCTCAGAATAATATTCTGCCCGGCGTAACAAGAAATTTTCTTATTGAAATTTGTCGAAAAAATAATTATTTACTGGAGGAGCGAGAGGTGGCTTTGGATGAGGTATGGACAGCGGATGAAATGTTTTTAACGGGAACTTTTAAGGATATTTTGCCGGTGATAGAGGTTGACGGTAAAAAGATTTCCACCGGAAAAGTGGGTAAATTAACTGAAAAACTAATGGGTCTTTTTGTTAAGGAGGTTAAAAAATTGACCCACTCGGAAGAATAAATTTTTTAAAACTAATTAATTTTTTAATTTTATTTAATATGAAACCACTGGCAATTTTTGATATTGACGGAACTATTTTTCGTAAAAATTTACATTTTGAATTAATTAACCAACTGGTCTTGATGGGTGTTTTTAAAAATGATGTTCGTGATGAATTGATTGATTTATATACCAAGTGGCTGGAACACGAGGGAACTTACGGAGAATATAGAGATGCCTTAGTTCGTTTGTACGCCAATAATATTCCCGGGGTTACGGTAGATACGGTAAAAATAGCCAGTCAAAAAATGATTAATTTCCACCAAAAAAGAACTTACATTTTTGCGGAACGATTGATTAAATTTTTAAAAGAAAAGAAATATTATATTATCGCCGTCTCCGGTTCGCCGTCGGAAGCTGTGCAGGAATTTAATCGGGTGCATTTGCATTTTAATGAAGTTTTCGGTACGGAGTATGCTCAAAAAAACGGGGTTTATACCGGAGAGGAATCATTTGTTCCGGTTGAAAATAAGAAAAAATTTGTTCAAGAGTATGTGCGGAAAAATAATTTTGATTTGCAAAATTCTTATGGCATAGGAGATACTTTGTCCGACGCTGGTTTTTTGGAGTTGGTTGAGAATCCAATTGTTTTCAATCCTGATTTGGAATTAAAGGCCATCGCCGAAAAAAATAATTGGAAAATTAAGGTAGAAAAAAAGGATGTGATTTATGACATTGTTTAAGGTTGGTGTTATGACTGTAAATAAAGAACCAAAATTATATTTAATTTTACATAGAATCAGAAGCGCTTATAATGTTGGATCAATGTTTAGAACGGCGGATGCTTTGGGGGTGGAAAAAATTTTTCTAACCGGTTTCACTCAAAGACCATCTTTAGAAGAATATGAATTTCAAACCAAAGCGGAAAAAATGCTTTCCAAAACGGCATTGGGTGCCGACAAGTATGTTCCTTGGGAAGGGTATAAAAATATTTCGGTGGTTATAAAGAAATTGCGAAAAGAAAAAGTGAAAATAGTAGCGGTGGAACAGTCAGCTGATAGTGTTGATTACAGAAAATTCTCTTTTTCTGAAGATACCGCTTTAATACTTGGGAATGAACCGAGAGGGATTGATAAAAGAATATTGAGTAAATGTGATGCAATAGTTGAAATACCAATGTGGGGAAAGAAGAAGTCGTTAAATGTTGCGGTGGCCTTGGGAGTAGTTGGCTACGGAATAAATTTTGGCAAAAAATTTTCTAAATAATCCTGTTAAGTGTTGATAGTTATTGAATTTTCTTGGTGAAAAAAAATTTAACTAGCTTTAAGGCGCTTCTTTTGAATAGAGCGCTATTTTTAAGTCGAGAAACCTCCCTTATAATTGTCGCTACTTTAAACAACTTGACAATATTTTTTTAGATGGTATAATATATACCTATGGTATAGGTATAATTTTTTAATATTCAAATTATGAAAAATGACAAAAAAAATAAAGTACTAATCGGATTGAAAAAAGCGCACAGTAGTTTGGGAAGAATTATCAAAATATTGGATCAAGATAATCAAAGCGGAATGGACGAAAGATGTTTTAGTCTTATTCAACAAAATTTATCGGTAATAGGTTTGCTAAAATCGGTAAATGTTGCTATGCTGGAAAACCATATTGATTTATACATTAAAAGAACCGTTAAAGGGGTAATGAGCAGAAAAGCTTTGAAAAAAATGAAAGAAGAAATTATAAAAACTGTGCGTCAGGCGCAAGATAAATAGTTGGTAAAAAGAATGAGGATTAAAATTACATTTGGTTTTAAATATTAAATAATTAATTAAACATTAACTACAATCTCAGGTTTATCGCGCCAATTGGTTTGTGGTGAATCTGCAGAGTGGTAACAGTATGAAGAAAACGTTGATAGTAATTGTAATATTGATGATTATCGGGGGAGGGTACTTTGCTTATGCTCAGTTTGGTGAAGGAGGACCGGCAGAGAATAGCAAGGGAAAAACAAAAACTGTTCAAGTGATAAAATCTGAGGAATTATCTTCCGGTGGAACAATTGTTAGACGGGGGGTTGTTAAGGGAGAAAAGGAAATTTATTTGTCGGCAAAAGCTGAAGGAAGAGTGGAGCGATTGTACAAAGAGATAGGCGAAAGAGTTTATCGTGGAGAGTTATTGGCAAGGATAGACGGACGAGAGTATTGGGCGCAAAGTAAGGTGGCGCAAACCGGTTATGAGTTTGCCGACAAAAGTGTTTCCAAAACCAAAAAGTTTTTTGAAGCGCAAATCAAACAGGCAAAAAAAGCCAGAGATTTGGCGAAAGAGGCCTACGAAAATTACAAACAGGGCGATGACGATGAAAAAACGGCGGAAGCCAAAGCGAATTATGAAATGGCAAAAAAAGCGGTGGAAACTGCAAAAAAGGCTTATGATTTGCAAGTTAGAATGGCTAAGGGAAATCGTGATGTGGCGGAACAACAATGGCAAGCGGCAAATATTGTTGCCGGCAATACGAGTTTAACCGCTCCTTTTAGCGGAGTAATCGCTCAGGTACAGGTGGAAGTGGGTGATTTGGTTGGTCCGCAACGGCCGTTGTTCTTATTGGTTGATGACAGTGAAAAAGAGGTGGAAGTTTCGGTGGAAGGAGAGTATTTGAATGGTGTAAAAGTTGGGCAAGAAGTTACGGTGATTGTCGGAGATAATCAAAAATATCAAGTTAGAGTTAAAGCGGTCAGTCCGATGATTGACACTCACAGTCGCAAAGGAATTATTAAATTGGAATTACCAAAGGAAGGAGAGTTTGTTTTGGGGGAATATGTTTCCGTTTTAATTCCTCAACCGCAAGAGTTGACCGGTGGAGAAGTTTTGATTCCTCAAGAAGCGGTGGTGCGAGTTTATCATGACACTTTTGTGTTTGTTGCTGAAAAAGGTAAGGCAAAAATGGTAAAGGTCAAGTTGGGAGATATAATTGGAGATAAAATCATTGTTCGCGATGGTTTGTCCGGAGGGGAAAATATTATTGTTGCCGGACAGCAGTATTTGCGAGACGGTGATAGCGTAAGCGTGGTTCGGGAAGGGAAATAATTTTGATTGAAAAGCGCGCAAGTAACAAGCTAATTCAAAAGTATGATTAAAGATAATCAAAAAATCGGATTTTTTGGCAAAATGGCAACCTTCTTTTTGCGTCACAAAGAGTTGGGAGTTTTGACTTTTATCGGTATTTTTGTTTGGGGAGCATTGTCTTTCTTTATGATGCCCAAGCAATATAATCCGGAAATCACCGCTCCGGCATTTCAGATCATTATCGAATTTCCGGGGGCAACCAGTGAAGAGGTTTATCAATTGGTGACCCGTAAAATGGAAGATCGTGTACGGGAGATACCGACTGTAGATAAAATAATGTCCCAATCTTACGACGGAGGCGCCAGTGTTGTTGTCGTTCAATTCTATATCGGAGAAAATTTGGAAGACGCCAAAGTTACTTTAATGCAAAAACTGCAGAGTAATATGGATGACAAACCTTTAGGCGTCAAGGATCCGCAAATTATCGCCATTGATCCCGATGATGTGCCGATTATGGTTTTGAGTTTGACGACCGATCAACTTTCACCGTCCTCTCTCCGTTCCTTCGCTTACGATTTGGTTGATGAGATAAAACAAGTGCGAGGAACATCGGTGGTGGAAGTTGTCGGGGGAAAACAAAAAGAATTGCGAGTGGATATTGATCCGAGTAAATTAGCGCAAAACAATTTAACTTTGCAAAGAGTTATAGACACCATTCGGGGAAACAATATGTATATCCCCGCCGGTAACATCACCGGAGAGAAGAATAATTATAAAGTAAGTGTTTTGGGATTAACCTCTTCTGTAGAAGACTTGAAGAATATAGTTCTTAATCAAGAAGGGGGAGCGGTGATTTATTTGAGTGATGTGGCGACTGTTTCCTATCAAGATCAAGAAGTAAAATCGCAAGTGCGTTTTTGGGAGAAAGGCAAGGAGGACAAGGAGGCCGTTTACATTGCCATTTCAAAATTGAAAGGAACCAATGCCACCGGTATTACCAAAGAGATTGAAAAAAGGATTGAAGATTTGCGAAAACGAAATTTTATTCCCGCCGATATTGAAATAAAAACCGTTCGTAACGAAGGACGAGTGGCGGCGGAAGCGACAATGAATTTAACTTCTAATCTTTTTTCCGCTATTGTCATTGTGGCGATTATTCTTTTCTTGTTTCTCGGTTGGCGAAGTTCGGTGATCGTTTTGATATCTATTCCTTTAACTTTGTCGGCTGTGTTTGGCGTGGGAAATTTATCAGGACAAACCATTAACAGAATTACACTTTTTGCTCTGATTTTGTCTTTGGGAATCTTGGTTGACGCCGCTATTGTGGTGGTAGAAAATATTTTCCGTTTATTAAAAGAAAATCCACTGGAAAATAAATTTAAAATTATCGGACAGGCGGTGGATGAGGTTGGAGCCGGATTGGTTTTGAGTACCACCACCGTTACGCTGGCTTTCGTGCCGATGGCTTTTGTTACCGGAATGATGGGACCTTATATGGGACCAATCCCTTTCTTCGTGCCGTTGACTTTGATTTCTTCCTTGATTATCGCTTTGGCAATTATTCCTTTTCTGTTGAATATCATTTCCCGACTGGGAGCGAAAGGAAAGAGTAGTGTAACGACAGACGAAGAGAAAAAACCGAATATATTTCTACGAACGGTTGATGGATTGCAGAAAAAATACAGTTTGTTTTTGGCTCATCTTTTGGAAAAAAGCAGTCGTCGTAAAGCGGTTATGGTAACGGTCATTATTGCTCTGTTGATTTCTCTTTCCTTGCCGGTGTTGCAGATAGTGAAATTTAGAATGTTGCCCAAAGCCGACAAAGAACAGTTTTATATCTATCTTGACCTTCCTCAAACAAGTAACTGGCATTACACCGACGAGGTAACGCGAGCAACGGAAAAGTTTGTTCTGGAAAACACAAGCGATCAAACGGTGAGCATTCAAAGTTTTGTCGGCACTCCGCCTATTGTTGATTTTAACGGTTTGTTTAAGGGTTCTGATGCTCGTCGCAATGAAAATCAAGCTACTTTAAAAATCAATTTGACTCATCACAAAACAAGAGATATCACTTCTGAAGAAATAGTTCTGGAATTGCGTCCCAAGTTATTGAAGTTTTTGGAAAGATATCCCGATGTTAAAGTGAAGTTAATTGAAGATCCGCCGGGTCCGCCGGTTTTATCCACCTATCTTTTGAAAATTAAAAGTGGAGACAGGAGACTGAATGAACGAGTAATGGTTGACTTGGAAGGATTTACCGCCGGCGTTGAAGGAGTGGTTGATGTTGATACAACCAAAAATGAAACCGGATTGGAATATGTTTTAAGAGTAAAAAAAGAAGAAGCTTCACGGGCCGGCTTGAGTGTTTACGATGTGGCAATGACTTTGCGACGATTTTTGTCCGGTGAAAAAATCGCCATGTACCACCAGACTGATGCTGATGGTTTGCGTAAGGCGGAACAGGAATATATTTTGGTGCGAACGGAAAAAAATAAACGAGATGAATTTTCCGATTTAAGTGAAATATATTTGACCAATCCATTTGGACAAAATATTCCTTTGATGAGCTTGGTGGAAAAAATACCGACGGGAAATGAGCCGATTATTTATTCTGACGAACGAATGCCGACCCAGTATGTTTATGCGGAAATGGGCGAGGGGAGCGTTATTTACGCAATGATTGATTCATTGATTTATTTGGTAAAAGATTATCGCCCTTTTGGCGATGAAACTGAGTTGGCGCGCTGGAGTTTGTTTGGAGTAACTTACCGAGATAAGGTGAGTGGACAAGAGTTGCAGGTTTTATTGGATGGAGAGTGGAAATTGACTCTTGAAGTATTTCGAGATCTGGGAATCGCTATGGGAGTGGCTTTGTTGATGATCTACTTTGTTTTGGTGGCGAGGTTTCGTTCTTTGGTTATCCCTCTTTTGATTATGGGGACTATTCCTTTTTCCTTCGTTGGCGTCTTACCCGGTTTTGCCATTTTGGGAGCGACCACCGGTCTCTTCTTTAACGCTACCAGTATGATTGGAGCAATTGCTTTGTCGGGAATTGTGGTAAATAATGCTATAATGTATTTGGAATATTTAAATCGTTTGCGCGAGCGAGGTTATAATATTGAGCAGGCGATTATTAAAGCCGGGCGAACCAGATTATTACCGATTATGTTAACTTCTTTGACGACGATTTTCGGTTCGTTGACTATTATTTCCGATCCGGTTTGGGCGGGATTGGCCTGGGCGATTATTTTCGGTCTATCCTTATCCGTATTTTTGACGCTGATTATTTTCCCGATTATGTACTATCGTTTTCAGAAAGCGAATTAAAAGCGTTGATATTTAAGATAAAATTTTTAACAAGTAATATCGTTGATTGGCAAGTGCCGAAAAGCCGTTGTTTATCTTTTCGGCGCGCTGAAACTTGTCAAATTGACGCCAATAAAAAATATGAAAGAAAAAAAGCAAAAAAGAAATGAAAAACTCTATCGACTAAACAGAGAGAGTTGGTATATTGAGAGATTGGTTTATTTACTTGGTGGATTATTCGTCTTTGTGTCGGCAATTCTCTCTTTAATCGTTGATTTTAAATTCTTGTATTTTACCATTTTTGTCGGCGGAATGTTTATGAATTTTGCCTTGACCGGTTGGTGTCCGATGGCAATAGCATTGCAGAAATTGGGATTCAAAAGGTTTGAAAAATAATTTTTTTCAAAATATCTTAACCCCGACCGTACAGCCGTTCAATTAAAAGTTGTACGGTCGGGAAGTTGAATTTAAGGATGGACGGAATTGAAGTTATTGCTTGTTAAATATTCATTGATACTAATTTGACTAAATAGTGATGGAAGTGTACTATACATTGTATAGGCACTTGAGGTCGTAATTTCTTTGCGACTTTTTTGTTACTGTTCCGTCAATTACAAATCGGCAAGTTTTATGGTTTGAGCAGGTGTTAATGTGACGGGAGTTTTTAATTTAATAAAGAAAATAAATTATAAGTGATGTCAAAAGTGTATAATGGTAATATTTTAGTTAACTTTATACACTTTTGACATTTAACTTTGGAATTAATTATTATGGAGATCAGAAATATTGCGATTATCGCTCATGTAGATCACGGTAAGACAACAATCACCGATGCTTTGATGCGTCAAACGGGAATGAGTGACGAAAATGCTAGTATGGACAGCGACTCTTTGGAGCAGGAAAGGGGTATTACCATTTATTCAAAAAACACTTCGGTTAATTATAAAGGCACAAAAATTAACATTGTGGACACACCCGGACATGCTGATTTTGGCTCAGAAGTGGAAAGAGTTTTAAGGGCGATTGACTCGGTTGTCTTGGTGGTGGATGCTCAGGAGGGTCCCATGCCCCAAACCAGATTTGTTTTGAAAAAATCTTTGGAAATTGGACATAAACCATTGGTGGTAATAAATAAAATTGATAAACCGGCGGCGCGTTTGGGTGAGGTGGAAGAGGAGATTTACGAATTATTTTTGGATTTGGGAGCCAATGATGAACAATTGGATTTTGAGATATTGTATGCCATTGCTCGAGATGGAGTGGTGAAAAATAAGCCGGAAGATGAAGGGAAAGATATGACGCCATTGTTAGATAAAATTTTGGAAGTGGTGGAGCCGGCGGGGAATGATACGGAGAAACCGCTGAAGCTACAACCTTTTTCCTTGGCTTATGATAACTTTCTGGGACGATTGGCGATTGCCAGAGTTTACGAGGGGATTGTAAAAAGTGGGCCGGTTTTCATTAAAAGCGCCACAGGGGAAGTGCGATCCGGAAAAATTATCAAGACCTTCACCTTTGATGGAGTTGAACGAAAGGAAGTGGAGCAAGCGGAAGCGGGGGATATAGTAATGATAGCCGGTATTGACGATATTGATATTGGTGAAACCGTTTGTGGTAGTGAAAGCGTGGAGCCGTTACCGGCAATCACTGTTGACGAACCGACCATTACTTTGAATTTTTTGGTGAATGACTCGCCGTTTGCCGGACAAGAAGGAAAGTTTGTAACCAGTCAACAAATTAAGGAGCGACTGGAGAAAGAATTGGAAGTAAATGTCGGTTTAAAGGTTAATTTTTCCGGAGGAAACACTTTTGAAGTTAGCGGGCGAGGAGAACTACACATAGCCGTTCTTCTGGAGAATATGCGTCGGGAAGGATTTGAGGTGCAAGTTTCCCAACCTAAGGCGATTGTTAAAGAAATTGACGGAGAAAAAATGGAACCTTATGAGGAGGTGAGTATTACTGTGCCGGAAGAATTTTCCGGAACGGTAATTGAGAAATTAGGAAAAAGAAAAGGAGTGATGATTGATATGAAAAAAGAAGATGATGGCACAAAAATGGTTTTTGAAATTCCCACGCGCGGAATCTTGGGATACAGAAATGAGTTTGTGGTGGATACGAAAGGGGAGGGAATTTTTGCCAGTCGTTTCGTGGAATTTAAGCCATATGCCGGCGAAATTGAAAAGAGAGCAACCGGTTCAATGATTTCCGGTGTAACCGGAAAAGCTTTGGGGTACGCTTTGTATAATTTGCAATCACGGGGAACTTTATATATCCCGCCGGCGGTAGATGTTTATGAGGGGCAAGTTATTGGTAACACAACCAAGGGCGAAGAGATGACGGTTAATCCCACTAAGGGAAAGCAACTTACCAATATGCGAGCCAGTGGAAAAGATGATGCCATTGCTTTGACACCACCGTCGGAATTGACTATTGAGAAGGGGTTGGAGATTATGGCGGAAGATGAGTATTTGGAAATTACTCCGGAAAGCGTTCGTTTGCGAAAACAGTATTTAACGGAAATTGAAAGAAAAAGAGCGAAGAGAAACGCATAGTAATTTAATTGATGAGAAAAAGTAAGGAAAGAAAATGGTTTTTAAGTGTCTCCTTTCTTGCTAAAGGTGGTTTGTGTGGCTTAAAGAGTGACTTGTAAAAGAAGGTATTCAAATTATCAAGGCGGGGTGAATTTTCCTGTGGATAACTAATGGGTAGAAAGGAGGTTAAAGGACTTGACAATATTTTTAAAGGTGCTAATATAAAATCTGCAGTTGAGCAAAGAAAATTCAACAAACAAATCTAATGATAAATTTTTTAAAATTTTTATTGAAAAAGGAGCCCGGGTAGAATAATTAACAGTGTTGATTATTTCTACCGCTTGAAAGCGGTTTTTTGTTTGTTTGAATTCTTAGCTGAATAAATATGGTACCCAATGAATTTATCAAAAGGAAAATAAATTTTTGTTTTTCTTCTGATAAATTTATTGTCAATAATCAGGGATGGTTGTTGAAAATAAATTTAGTACTTTAACAATTGAATAAAAGGAAGTTTGTCTGTTAAAATTTTTAGCAGGGAAATTTCAAGACAACAAGTAGTAAATTAAGTTATAAAATTTTCTCAAATTTTATAACAGTAAATATCAATCTGTCATTTACGATGGATTGTATTTACATTCATAACAACGATGACAAATTAATTTTTGTTATTTGTTGGTTATAGCATTGTAGGTTGCAATTACACCAAGGTGTGTGGTGGATGCCTAGGCTTGTGTAAGCGATGAAGGACGTGATAGTCTGCGATAAGCCTCGGGGAGCTGGCAAATAAGCTTTGATCCGGGGATTTCCGAATGGGGCAACCCAACCTGTTTTTACAGGTTACCCGGTTGTGTCTCACTATTGTTTGGCACCAATTTAAAATTTAAATTGCGAAATTTAAAATTTGAGTGGCGAGTGATAGTGAGACACACTGGGGGTGTACCCGCCGAACTGAAACATCTTAGTAGGCGGAGGAAAAGAAATCAATAGAGATTCCCTAAGTAGTGGCGAGCGAACGGGGAGGAGCCAAAACCTGATACTTCGGTATCGGGGGTTGTGAGATAATCATTCCTATTTAGTTAGGGTAAGTTAAAACTAAGCTTTAGTCGAATATTTTTGGAAAGAAAAACCATAGAAGGTAATAGTCCTGTAGACGAAAAAGCGAAGTACTTATGGTGATTATTCTCGAGTAGGGCGGGGCCGGTGAAACCCTGTCTGAATCTGGGAGCACTATCTTCCAAGGCTAAATATTACACAAGACCGATAGTGAACTAGTACCGTGAGGGAAAGGTGAAAAGTACCCCGAGAGGGGAGTGAAATAGTACCTGAAACCACACACTTACAATGAGTCAGAGCCGGTGTCTCACTAACGCTTAACACTAATTTAAAATTTTAAATTTAAGTGACGAGCGATAGTGAGACACTGGTGATGGCGTGCTTTTTGCAGAACGAACCAACGAGTTACTTTGTGTGGCAAGCTTAATCTATTAACATAGAGGAGGCGTAGTGAAAGCGAGGTTTAACCGCCGATTAGTCGCACTGAGTAGACCCGAAACCGGGCGAGCTATACTTGAGCAGGGTGAACCGCGAGTAAAATCGTGGGGAGGCCCGCACCCACTCGTCGTTCAACTCGAGGGGATGACTTGAGTATAGGGGAGAAATTCCAATCGAGCTCGGAGATAGCTGGTTCCTTCCGAAATAGCTCTGGGGCTAGCGTCGAGCAACTATTAACCGGGGGTAGAGCTACTGAAAGAGGGTTTGTGGCTTTTGTCAAGAGCTCTCTACCAAACTCCGAATACCGGTTAAACTATCTCGGCAGTCAGAATTCGAATTCTAAGATCCGAATTCAAAAGGAGAACAGTCCAGACCACAATCTAAGGTCCCTAAATCTATGCTAAGTGGAAAAGGTAGTGAGATTGCTTAGACAACTAGGAGGTTGGCTTAGAAGCAGCCATCCTTTAAAGAAAGCGTAATAGCTCACTAGTCAAGCGATCTTGCATCGAAGATGTAACGGGGCTAAGCATAGTACCGAAGATGTGGATGTCGTGCCTCACTATCGTTCAACACCAATTTAAAATATTTCAACTTAAAAACAATCAATGAAGTGTATGTTTTTAGATTTATTATTTTACCATTGAAAATTGAATTTAAATTTTAAATTGTAAAATTTGAAATTAGAGTGATGAGTGATAGTGAGGCGCGATGTGGTAGGAAGGCGTTCCCATCTGCAGTGAAGCTGAATCGTGAGGTTCGGTGGAGCGTTGGGAAGTGAGAATGTTGGTATGAGTAACCGCAATATACGTGAGATCCGTATACACCGAAAGTCTAAGGTTTCCTGGGCAATGACGATCAACCCAGGGTTAGTCGGTCCTAAGATGAGTCCGTGGTTCGCTGCGGGGTAGTCGATGGACAACAGGTTAATATTCCTGTACTACTTTATTATTCGATGGAGTGACGCATTCTAGTAGTCTTTGCCGGTTATTGGATTCCGGTGGGGGTGCTAAGGGTGTGTGGTAGGCAAATCCGTCACACATTAAACCCAAGGCATCTTCGGAACTTTGCTTCGGCAGAGGAACAAAGATGAGCAGGGTGCCAGGAAAAGCTTCTAAGGTTAATAATAAAGTAACCGTACCGCAAACCGACACAGGTAGACAGGGCGAGTAGCCTAAGGTGAACGGGAGAACCCTTGTTAAGGAACTCGGCAAAACAGCGACCGTAACTTCGGGATAAGGTCCGCCTGGTTGCACTTCACT
>Ga0256914_1001045_pt1 | contig 26428 bp, 23 predicted proteins | sample HulkmetaG_FD_191571 | JGI IMG/M metagenome (GOLD analysis project Ga0256914, IMG submission 191571) | Hydrothermal chimney microbial communities from Main Endeavour vent field at the Juan de Fuca Ridge, Pacific Ocean - Hulk | ecosystem: Environmental > Aquatic > Marine > Hydrothermal vents ... | reverse complement strand
CGCTCCCCCTCCGCAATGTCCGCCGCCGTGATGACTCCATACGACACTGACATTCGTACAAGTTGACGCAAAGTTAAAACTGCCTCCGCAATGTCCGCCGCCAAAACTCATTCCGGCACTAAATCCGCTCTCAAAATCACAGCACTTAACCCTGTCACACTCAAGAACCTGATATTTCAGTCTTAATATATCTCCCGGTACGATATCTCTTTCATTTATTGCGATAGGCACAAACTCTTTTGTAGTATCGGAAATCGCATCAGGTGCATCGACAATCTGCGCCGTTGAATTTACATCCTCAATATTGATAGCATCCATTCCAAACATCTTCAGCCAAAAAGGTTGAAATCGATCCTTATCGATGCCTACCGTAACTTCATCACTATCTCTCCAAATAAACTCAACTTCATTTGCGACAGAATCATAAATAGGATTTGAGCTCATAAGAGAGAGTGTCTTTTGCTGAGCGTTTTGTCTATCTTGATCTACACTATAATAATTTGCCGCAGCTATTGCCGCTTTTTCGGTAAACTCTTTCAACTTAAAATATCTGTTTTTTAAAAGCATCTCGTCAGCAACGCTTCCTCCAAATAAAAACAGACCGCTCATCAACACCGTGCCAAGCGCAAAAGGTACGATAACCGCTTTTCTCATCTTTTTCCTTCGATACTACAACTATAAGTAATATCGACACAAATGTAAAAATATTTATAACCACCGCTTGATAGGAACTATTTCCTTTACCTTTAGAACCCCAAAGGCAAAAAAGGCAATAAAATCGTAGCCGAAAACATAGCCGGAGCAAACCCAAAAACACTCTTTCTTGCGATTGCCAATATCAAAACATGAATAACGGATGACACGATAAGCCAGTAAGCGATATCCGGAAAACCGACGACAAGTGCACTCATAACACCGTAACGAAGATCTCCACCTCCAAAATCCATTCCGAAAAGAAGAGGTATTAAAAACACTACGAGGATAAAAGCGGCGGCTATTAAAGCCGGTTTCAACGGATAATCAAGATACCAGATCAAAAACAGAAGTATCAAAATCGCACTAAGCGAATATCTATCCGGAATATTTTGATATTTTATATCTTCATATAAAATTGGTAATGAAAAAAGTATATAAACGACCGATATCCAATCCAAATATATCCTTCAAAAACAAACTTTGTACTCTTTTATCTGTGTTTCATTACCGATAAATATCGGACATTTCAGTAAAATCATGAGAAAATTTCACTACGATAAAGGAGAGCGGATGCCAAAATCACATAAAATACTCTATTTTATCTATATCGTCATCTGGATTATCTCCGCGATAGATCCTAAATATCCCAGCGACTGGCTTATTGAAAACATTCTTGTCATCACTCTTTTTCCCGTCGTTATTTGGTTGGATACAAAGTATCGTCTATCGTTTTGGGCTTTATTCATGCTGCTGGTATTCGCATCTTTGCACTCGCTCGGAGCCCATTTCACTTATGCCAAGATGAGCTATTTCGATGTTATCACGCATATGTTCGGATTTGAGAGAAACCATTTCGATCGTGTCGTACACTTTCTTTTCGGGGCTTTAGTTTTTAGGACATTTTTTGAGATAATATCTCATTATGTAACGAAAAAGAGAGTCACACTTATTTTCACATTCACTCTAATCGTATCGATCTCCACACTTTATGAAATCTTGGAGTATTTTGCCGCCGTTATCTTTCATCCTGAACTAGGTATAGCTTTTTTGGGAACTCAAGGAGATGTATGGGATGCGCAAAAAGATACCATAGCCGCCATATCGGGAGCCGTCATAAATATCATGATATATCTTTTAAAAGATAAAATAGAGACTAAAAACTATAACCGATCCTCATGACTGTTTTGGAGTCGTTTTTACCGAATCCTTCGGAGGGAGTGTTATCATAAAAGGCGTTGTACTCACAAACAAAACTCAATCTCTCATCCATTTTAAAATTCAGACCAAGAAGAGTATTTATCTCATAATCGCGGCTCATATCGGAAAAATTCTCTTTAGCGCCTATTTTCAAATATATACGACTTAGAGTAAAAGCTTCGTATCCGTACTCAATATATTCGTTTAAAGAAGAGTAGCTGCTGCTTCCGCCGTTTTTATATCTCTCGTAGTTTATCGCCGGACCTAATTTTACGATCAAACTCTGCTTTTTATCACTGTATAATACTTTACCTATACCGATACTAAGATCGATTTTACTCAAGAAGTTTTGAAAATCGTTTTTTAACCAACCCAGACTCAAATAACTCAACCATTTTTTCGGCAAAGGCTGTTTTAGATTAAAAAGCGCTTTGTACTCTTGGGCACTGGTCTTGCCGTCGTCTTTTGAAAAAAAAGCACTGGTTTCAAGCACATAACTCATCGGATCGAAACTCTTTATTCGGGTTTTATGGGCAAAAGTATATTTTGCGTTGAAACTTGTCGTTTTACTGTTTCCGGATGTCGCGGAAAAACCGGCTTCCAAATGCTGAACGGGCTTTGTTTTTATATGTGATTTCGCATCGCTGGTAGGATCGTATTTAGTTTTTATATCATCGGTAGAGAGGTACTTTAGAGTATCTATTTCAATATCTTTTATCTTTTTTATCTCTTGAGATACTAAAAAAGACGGCAATACGATCATGATCAAAAATATATAAAACAATTTCAAAAAAGACTCTTTTTTTGATAAGATGTAAAATTTATGAAAGAAAGAGAAGCTTCAATGCCTCTCTTTTTTAGTATTATTCGCTGACGGCTACGACTTTAGGATCGCTCTCCCAGATACCGTGCTTCGTGCAGTAAGCCTGCGCTACAAGGTTTAACTTGTTCTTAGTAGGTATGATATGAAATGTTACGGTTGCATGAGCTTTCATATTTCCTAAAGCTCCCGGGATAAAGTCGGCTCTTGCAAGAAGCGTATCACCGTCATAAAGCGCCATATTGGCTATATAGTGATCGAAGTCGTCCGGATGGGTGTATTCATCTCCCATTTTAACGGTTACCGCAAACATCTCACCTTTTTTTGCGCTATCTTCACAATGAATAAACGGCGAATGTCTATCGATATAATCTTTTTTCGATTCTCTTTCAACCGTATCTATATCGACATATCTGTTAATCTTTGGCATATTTTTTCCTTATTATTTGGTTTTGTAATAAGATTATAACCTACTATTTCTTTAAACAGGATAAAAACTATCCCATTTAAAAACTTTACTTTTTTATACGAATGTCACATCGGCTATATTGTGATTCAAGCCCAATTTATCGGGTTCTATTCCAAGCGCCAATCCGACCATTTGCGGCAAATGAAGGATAGGTATGTCTATCTCCCTTCCCATCTCTTTGGTGATGTTATGCTGCTGTATATCCATGCGCAGATGACAAAGCGGGCAAGGCGTCACAATCGTTTCGGCACCATTGTCAATGGCGTCTAACATCGCGTTTCCGGAGAGTCTGTTCGCCGTTTTGGGAGCTTGAAGCTCTACATGAAATCCGCAACATTTGTTTTTATGCTCATACTCGACATTTTTAGCGCCAAGAGCCACTATGAGCTTGTCTATGGAGTTTGGAGTATATGGATTTTCACCGCCGTTGCTCTTTTGCTGAAGATGAGACGGTCTTATGTTGTGGCAGCCGTAGTATGCGGCTATTTGAAGATCGCTAAGAGGTTTTACCACCTTTTTCGATATCTCTTCCAATCCCAGATCGTCAACCAATGCATAGAGAAAATGTTTCACATCACTTGTCCCTTTATACTCCAGCCCGACCTCTTTGAGTTTCTCATTTACTTTTTCTTTCAGTTCGCCGCTATTGTCCAGTCTCTCTTTGGTCATGGCGGTATTTAACTGACAGGTATTACAGATAGTGACCATTGTGAGTCCGAGTTTCTCCGCGTAGCAGATATTTCTAGCGTTTAGGGTCAAAGAGAGCATATCGTCGAAATCCTGCAAATGACTCGCCCCGCAGCATGAAGCTTCATCAAGTAAAACGAGTTCTATATCGAGCGCTTCGGCTATAGCCATAGTCGATTTTAAAAGTTCAGGAGTACTCTCTCTAGCCGTACATCCGGTATAAAGTGCGTATTTTAATTTTGCCATGATTATTTCCCCTTGAACTTCGCTGTGGAAGCGGATTTGATAAGTTTTTGAATCTCATCGAGATTTTCAGATTTTGGCATTTCCCAAGGCATGACGATTTTACCTTTTTTATACATCGCGATAGCTTCCGGAATATGTTTTAACACTCCAAAAAGCCCTTCGGAGTATTTAACCAACTCTCCTTCGTCAAGAAGTCCGTGTTTGTCTATGGACCATTTAAATCCGACCGCATGACGAACAGCTACATTGTCTTGCGCCATATCCTCTTCGAAAGTTTGCTGATGAAGTTTTGTTATCTTTCCAATCGGATCGAGCTCTTTGGGACAAGCTTCCGCACACTCGAAACACTTGACACAATCCCAGATACCCGAACCTATATCGTTTACCGCTTCAAGTCTATCTCTTTTGCCTTCGTCTCTTACATCGGCGTTAAATCTATATGTAATGGCAAGTGCGGCAGGCCCTAGATAATCTTCATTTACATTCACGGCCGGACATGAGTAATAACAATTTCCACACTGGATACAGTAGTCGGCCTCATCTATCATCTCCGCAATTTCGGGAGAGACGATATTCTCTTTTTCGGGGTTTTCGTCTATTTCCGTTTTTAGATACGGCTCTACGGAGTTGTATTTACTCCAAAAATCTTTCTTGTCGATAACCATATCTTTAATGACTCTACCCTTATTTTGAGGCTCGATCGTCAACTCTTCACCAAAAAGCTCGACAAGATCTTCAACCCTATCTTTACACGCTAGTGTCGCTTTACCGTTTACTTTTACCGCACAACTTCCGCAGATCCCATGACGACAACTTCTTCTGTACGAAAATGATCCGTCATGTTCCCATTTTATACGATTTAGAACATCCAGTACAACTTCACCCGAACCCACTTCCATTTCGATCTTGTCGTAATGGGGCAGATAATCCGTCTCACTGTTAAATCTAAATACATTAAACAACAATTTCTTTTTATCTTTATTTACCATCATCTTTTCCTAGTAAGTTCGCTCTTGCGGCTCGAATTTTCCTAAAGCCACATCTGCATATTCTAATTTTATAGCACCTCTTTTACCCATATACGCAAAAGTATGTTTCAAAAACTTTTTATCGTCTCTTTTATCGTAGTCGTTTCTATAGTGCGCTCCCCTACTCTCTTTTCTCGCAAGTGCGCCTTCGACTATAAACGACGAATACTCTATCATATGCCCTAATTCTATAGCTTCTTGAAGATCCGTATTGTAAACTTTACTCTTGTCGTCTATTCTAATCTCTTTGTATCTCGCACTCAACTCTTCGATGATCTTTTTCTGTTTTTTCAAAGATTCTTCGGTTCTAAATACTCCGGCATTATCCGTCATAGAAGATTGAAGCTCGCTTCTTAACTGAGGAACTCTCTCGTCTCCGTTGTTGGTTAGAATGGTCTGCATCTCATTTATCGCTTTATCCGCATCCGAGACTTTTGCAGGCTTTAGATCGAGGTGATCAAGATCTTTCGCTATAGTCTGTCCGACATGGCGTCCAAAAAGCATAGCTTCAAGAACGGAGTTCGCACCCAACCTATTCGCTCCGTGAACACTAACGCAAGAACACTCGCCCGCCGCATAAAATCCGGTCACGGTTTCCGAAGGAGATTTTTTGACATGACCCGCGATCGTAACGGGAATACCTCCCATAGAGTAGTGGGCGGTAGCCGCGATCATAATAGGCTCTTTGATCATGTCAAGTCCTAAAAATGTCAAAGCCAGATCACGAAGCTCGGGAAGTCTTTGCATGATCTTCTCCTTTCCAAGATGGCTCAGATCCAGATATACGGCATCTTTGTTCGGACCGACACCTCTGCCTTCGAGTATCTCTTGAGTGATTGAGCGACTTACGAGATCTCTGGGACCGAGCTCCATTTTATCGGGAGCGTACTTTTGCATAAATCTCTCACCCTCGCTATTTAAGAGTTTACCGCCTTCACCTCTTGCCGCTTCGCTCATGAGGATTCCGGTACCCGCAAGCCCTGTGGGGTGAAACTGAACAAACTCCATATCTTCAAGAGGAAGTCCATGTCTTGCGACGATAGAAAGAGCGTCTCCGGTATTTGCGTGAGCGTTGGAGTTGATCTTAAACGCTCTTCCGTATCCGCCGGTTGCGAACATCACCGCTTTCGCATTAAAGATAGCCGGCTGGGAAGTTTTTATATCGTATCCCACAACACCGCTAACGGTTGAACTGCTTTCATCGTAAATGATATCCGAAACATACCATTCGTCCAAAAACTCCACTTCAAGACGATTTGCCTGCTCGAAGATCGTCTGTAAAAGTGTAAGCCCGGTTCTATCTTTTGCGAAACAGGCTCTTGGATGAGACTGTCCTCCAAAAGGACGCTGTGCGATCTCGCCTTTTTCGGTTCTACTGAAAACCGCACCCATCTTTTCGGCCCATCTGACGGCTTCGGGAGCTGTCTGACACATAAACTCCACCGCATCCTGATCGGCAAGATAATCACTCCCCTTGACGGTATCGAATTCATGAAGCTCTATGCTGTCAGCCTCCGCCAGTGCCGCGTTGATGCCTCCTTGCGCAGCTCCCGAGTGTGATCTGAGTGGATGAAGTTTTGTCAAAACAACAACATTTTTACCCTGTTTCTTTAGCTCTCTAGCAGCCGCGAGTCCCGCGAGTCCCGCACCTACTATAACAGCATCATATGTATGAATCGGTATGCTCATAAAGCCTGTCCTTTAAAAATAAAAATTTTCAACATTATAGTAAAGCGAGACTAAAAATATACCAAAAGTTACATTTTGGGCTTTTTGACGGAGTGCCAAATGTTACTATTTGTAAGTTTGCAATAAGATTTTATTATAGAGCATATTTTTTTGCATATTCGTGAAGAATATCATTTGCCTCAGCAAAAAGTTCGTACTCCTGTATCCCCTCTTTTAAAATATGAAGATATTTCAAGTGGGTACTCCAGACTCTCTTCGCACCTTCTTCTTTGCCTCTTTTATAGAGTTCGAACGCCGTAGCGCCGTTTATGAATCCCTTGCAGAGATTTTTCAGGGGATGATCACTTTTTTTTATACTTTTCCAATACTCTTCAAGATGCTCATGCGCATCCGAAAAACGCTCGTTTTTTATATCGTCGATGAAAATTTCAAGTGATTTTTTCAAACTTAATGACATTTTCTCCCTTTTTGTGCTTTATAGATTTTTATTATATCCTAAAAGCACCCTTTATTTTCCATAATTGTATGATATACTCTTTTTTATGCAAGATAAAGAATCATTTTTCATAAACCAGTTTCCAAATCCCCACATAGGTGACGACGGTGCGGTCATAGGTGATACCGTTTACTCAAAAGATCTCTTTTGTGAAGATATTCACTTTAAAAGAGAGTGGATGACTCTTGAGCAAATAGCGTTTAAAAGCATGCTTGTCAATATATCCGATGCGATTGTTATGAATGCAAAACCTAAATTTGCACTAATTGGCATCAAAATACCTTTTGATTTTACACCTTCGCAAATGGAAGAGTTATCTTCAGGTTTTTTACGGGCTTCAAGAATATACGATTTTGAAATCATCGGAGGGGATACGATAGCAGGAGACAAACTTGATATCTCCATCACTCTCATCTCTAAAACGGATAATCCGATTTTTAGAAAAGGGATAAAAAATGGTGACCTTATAGCTCATACGGGAGTTTTAGGAAGTGTAAAAAACGATCTTGAAAAACTTTTCAAAGATAAAACCGTATCAAAAGATTCCAGATTTATTACACCTTTGTTAAGAGCTGATTTTTTTTATGAAGCCGCACCTTTTATTCATGCGGCGCTTGATATATCCGACTCATTGGGAAAAGATCTCTCACGACTTAGTGAAACTAACAAACTTGGATTCGAGTTTTTCGATGATATCGAAAAAGATATACTCTGTAGCGGTGAAGAGTATGAAATACTTTTTGCATTTGATCCGAAAGATTTCGATATACTTTCAAAAATTTCAGACAAGAACAATACACCTTTTAACATTATAGCAAAAGCGATTCGCGGAAGCTACAAAAGCCGATGTCCGGAAAATCATTTTTAGGAGAGTTATGAATCGTCTTTTTTATCTAAATCATGCATCTATCGATGTGCACTTCAGTAAGAATAGTAAAGATTTCGTAGTAACGGAAGTACCTCTTTACGAATTTAGCGGCGAGGGAGAACATCTCATACTAAAAGTGCGCAAAAAGGATCTGACGACTTGGGGAATGATTCAAATATTTAGTGAAATAAGCGGCGCCAAGGTAAAAGAGTTCGGATATGCCGGTTTGAAAGATAAAGACGGTATGACCGTACAAAATATCTCCATACTCAAAAAATATGAAAAACATTTTGAAAAATTTGAACATCCGAAAATAAAAATATTGGAAAAAAACTATCATAATAATAAAATTAAAACCGGACACTTAAAAGGCAATCGTTTCTTCATACGCTTAAAAAAAGTCAATCCGACACAGAGTAAAATTTTGCTCAATGTCTTAAAAACTTTAGAAACTACGGGATTTGCAAACTATTTCGGCTATCAGCGTTTTGGCAAAGACGGTGACAACTTTCAAAGAGGTAAAGCCATACTCAAAGGAGAGATAAAAGAGAGAAACAAAAAGATGAGAAACTTTTTCATCTCGGCATACCAAAGCCACCTCTACAATCTATGGCTAAGCAAACGAGTGGAAATAAGCAAACTTTTTGACTCTTTTGACGAAAAAGAGCTCTTTTCTCTTTTTAACTTTCCAAAAGAGACGATTTCACAAATTAAACAGCAACCGCACTTTTTCAAAATTCTCCCGGGAGAATTGATGCATCACTACCCCCATGGACGACTCTTCTTATGTGAAGATTTAAAAGAAGAGAGCAACCGCTTTTTTCAAAAGCAGATAACCCCGACCGGACTTTTGGCGGGTAAACGAGCACAAAACGCAACGGGACTCGCCGGAAACTTTGAAAAAGATATAACAAAAGAGTGCGAAACATTTTGCGATAAAATGCAAGGAACCAGACGCTTTGCATGGATTTGGGCACAAGAAATAGAGAGTCTCTATAAAGAAGAGTTAGCTTGGTTCGAGCTTAATTTCACACTTCCAAAAGGCTCTTACGCGACAACTTTTTTAGAAGAGTTGACGCATAAAAGAGAGTTTTGATCCCTATTCTCGCCAAACTAATATTTTATTTTAATAAAACAACATATTTTTTGCCGATTCTCATAACAGATCAATAATTATTACACTATATTCAACAAAGTAATATTTCTTTATTTTTCCATACAAAGCCCAGAATATAGACTTTATACATTTTATACAAAATATCAAAATAAACTTTTACTTAATTATATTATTATATTTCTAATGTTATAATTATCTCCTTTATATCAACTTTCCATAAGGCATTTTATGAAAAATTACAGACATTTAACATACTCGGTCATTACGGCTATACTAATATTTGGTTGCTCCACAGACGGCAACGGCAATAAAAACGACGACAACACATCGGTAGGAACAACGGATATAAACTTTACCACAAACAGTACGAAAAGTATCACCGAAGGTATCGAGGATGTGCTCGATGTTCGGACAAATAGAACCGATATCACATTCAGTATCGTAGAGGGGGAGGACGCAGATAAATTCAGCATAGATTCTCAAAGCGGAGCGTTAAGTTTTAAGAGCGCGCCCGATTTTGAAAATCCAACCGATACGAACAAAGATAATAAATATATAGTAACGATTGAAGCTAGAGACGGTGATGACAACAGCGCTAGAGTGAAACTGACTATAATCGTACTCGACGACCCTTCCGACAACGGACCGATTTTCACCTCAACAAATAGTAAAACCGTAAAGGAGAACGAACTTCTAGGATTTATCGTTAAGGCAACCAACGCGGTATCTTATGAAATAGCGGGAGGAGAAGATCAAAGCAGATTCACTATCGACAACACAAGCGGTAAACTGGATTTTTTGAATTTTATACCTGATTTCGAACATAGCTCCGATAAAAATCATGACAATATCTATAAAGTGGACATAAAAGCGACCGATTCTTCAAATTACAGTACGATACAACATTTCTCCGTCACTATCCAAGACGATCCTAACGAACCTCAAAGCAGCGCACAACAAAGACATATCTTCAAAACCGGTGCGGACGACGGCATAGTTGCGGCAAATCCGTTTGGAGACGATAGAAATCTCGTCGCGAAGACCGTAAACGGCGAAAGAAAAATAACTCTAGGAGATAGAGTCTGGGAAGATTCGCAACATACAAAAACTAAAGTGACATATAACGATGCATTGATTTATTGTAATCAACTCAACTATGCCGGTATCGACAACTGGAGAGTTCCAAAAAGACATGAACTGTTTGAGATCATCAACTACGGAAAAAATCCTACGATCGACGATACTTTTGAAAATGTAACCGGCGGTGACTATTGGACTTCCCAACCGTTGATAAACTATAAAGGAGAGACGATCGATGACCGAGCGTTCATTATTTCGTTTACATACGGCGCTCCATATCCTTCAAAAATGGATACGGCAAATTATGTTAGATGCGTCAGCGGCTCAGAATATACGCAAATCACTCCTTTAGTGGAAAATCAAGATGAAATCTATTCGGATCAAAGCACGGGACTCGAGTGGACAAAAGCCGCCGACAATCAGACATGGGCGGATGCAAAAAAAAGATGCGAAGAGTTGAATATTTCAAACGGCGATTGGAGACTGCCGAACATAAGCGAGCTTCATTCGATTATGCCGATATATAACGAAGAGTTTTTACTCGATAAAGACGGGGACGGTTACGGAGATTTAAGAGGTCCTTTTTGGTCATCCACTCCCGCAATAAATCAGACAAAAGCAAGATATATAGCAAACTACTGGGACGGTGACACTTGGGCGGCTGACGATGAAAATCTCTCCGCCGAGCATCCGGTATATGGTCGAGATGTTTTAAACGACGATGAAGAGGCTAAAACCAGCGCGGATGTCACCGGGAGCATATGTGTCAGGGGAGGACATCTTTAAAGAGAAATTTAATCCGGTATTTTAGTTAAATACCGGATCATCGTTCAAAACCGCAAGGTTTTACCAATCTAAGACATTGTTGTCTCTCTCCTCAATTTTCGTATCTACGGTTAAACCTTCGTTTCCTTTACCGGCCCACTTATCCGGCGTTTTGCTGAATTTTGCGGTAAATTTATGCGTCGAAGCGAGCGGATTGAAAGGATTATATACCAAGTAGGGCTTGGGTTTGTAAGTTACGGTCGATACAGACGGTGTTTTATCAATACGCATATATAGCTTTTGATTGTCTATATGACTCGTTACCAAACCGGAAGAGGCATGAATATTTCCGGTCGGCGAATTGTGCGGTAAAGTGCCCGAAGAGCCGGTAACGGGTACAAAATCAAGCTCCGAAGGGACATTGTTCAAAATGTACCAAAAGATACTATCTTTACTCTCTTGGAGATTTTGCAATCCGTAATTGTTCATATTGCAGTTTTTACAATATACTTCATAATAAACCGGTACACTCGCCTCGTCTCCGGCAATACTTTGAGCCGGAATATGTGCTCTGGCATACAAAAAGCGGATCTTTTCACTTGCGGGATTTTTATTTATCTCGGTCACCGCACTTCCAAGCGCAGCGTTGAAGTTTACTATGTCAAAAGTAACGGGATCGTATGCGATGTCGGTTTTTCTATCGAGATTGAACTTAACGCGCTTCATCCCGACTCCGTCATTAAAAAAGAGAGCGTCGATACCAAACCCCAAAAAGGTACCGCCGGGAGCGGATAGATTCGTACTCAACGAACTTACACCAGGATGAAATATATTGTTGCTGTCCTGATACTCGGAAATCATCTTGTAACTTCGAGAGGAGTTACTTTGAAACGCATAAGAGATACCAAGCTGAACATTTGTAGCATAACAGCTGTTTGAAAAGTTTTTTACGGTCTGGCCGTCAAAATTTACGGTACGCGCATTGATATCAAGCAACGCGGCCATATCGGCATCGGGAACACTTGAATTTAGATCGTTGAAATAGGTATAGCCGTTTAATAGATCACCGTTTTTAAGTGTCCAATTTACAATCACTTTAGATACTCCGAAGTTAATATTGTTCGCACTTCCCTTGGATATGAGCAGATGCGAATCGGTAATCCCATGATCATTTTTGTCTATCGACGCGTATGCGAACGCTCTTTTATCTAAAACTTCAAAGTTGACCCTTCCTATTTCCGAATATTTGGCATTGTTTATCGTGGCCACACCGTTTACAAACGAAACATTCATAGGATTTGGAGTCAATGACCCCACAATACATCCGCTTGAAGCTTTGGTATCGTTATAATCTATCGCATAAGGAGCTTGATTTGCCCCGGTATAGTTTACGATTGTAGCTCCTAAAGCATCTTTGGCCTCTATTTTGATAGTAAAAGGCTTAGCGGCTTTAAGTGTGGTATCCGGAGCTATCGGCGTTAAAGAGAGTGTAAAATGATCCGGTCTGACCGCAAACGCATCGGCGGAACAAGCGCTTCTTTCTCGACCGCTTGAATCGATCCAATAAAATTGAACTCTGGCATTTTTCATAGCTTTAGCGACGGTAAACGTATGTGTCGTACTATTTTGTCCAGATAAAATGGTAAAAGGAGAAAACCCGCTTTTATCAAGAGAGGAGACGGGAAGCGAACAAACGCTACTATCAACGACTTTAACCTGCGTATTGTTCATATCGGAAGCGTCAAAAGCGGCGGTTCCGGCAGGTTTGATCGCGGCTAGCGTAAGAGTAAACGGTCTATTTACCACTTTGGTTTTGATTTGGGCGTAAGCTAAAGTCGTATCAGTGTCATAAGCCGTAAGTGTATTGAAATCGTCATTGACTATGATACCGCTTGCCGTAATAACCGCCATTGATGATAAAGCTTCTTTTATATTCGATATCTCTATTTTAAATGTCTCGTCACTTTCTGGTTTTATATCGCCTTTTATCGTAACGGGAATCGATATGTCAACTTTACCGGCAGGTATCGTAAAAGTCGTTTTCGTCGCATAAGGAGTCGTATAATCTTCACCGATTTTTGCAGTTAAGTCACTTATTTGCAAATCAAACGTAACATCTTTTGTTGCAGCCTTGGTAAGCGTGACATTCAAAAGAAGAGTTTTATTTCCGCTATCTCCCTCCGTGATGCTAGTTGTCGGGTTTATATTTAAAAACGGAGCGTCGTACATCGGAGCATTGGCACATCTAGCGCCGTCGCCCGATAGCGATGTGAGTTTGGTATTATGCATAAAAACGGCTTTTGCGTTGTTTTTCGCATCTACAATTTTATAAATTTTATCGGGATTCGAGCCGCTTTGGGTAACTATAAAGTATAAAGTACCATCATTGTCAAAAAATGTAATAGGACTGTAAATATCAACAAAACCACCAAGATCAAGCGAACCAACTTTTTCCACATCCACTTCATTTGATACCGCATTTAGGATATCCATTCTATAAAGTGAACGATCCATCGCATTTACTATATAAAGCTTATTATCTTTTGGATTAAATGCAAAGTCAGCCATCTTGATTTTTCTTTGACCTGTCTTATACTTCAATTTTATAGGAGTCGCCTGTTTGGTATTTAAATCTATCTCGTAAATCGTTTTAAGAACTTTATCCCTATAAAAAGAGTCGTAATCAAGTTTAGCTATATAGTAGCGATCCGATCCGTCCGTTGCAACATCGCCAAGATAGTAACCGTTTACCACTTTACCGTTATATCGAGAATCACTTCCTCCTCTTCCGGCCGCCGTCATTAGATTTTCCGCAATAAAATGATCGACAACTTTCAAATTCGCATCAATCTTGACAACCTCTTTATTTTTATATGAAAAGGCATATATAAAATTGTCTTTTACATTATAACCTGCAGCATTAAGATGCCCGAAACCTGTTACATCGTTTTTTTGAACGACACCGCTATTTGTAAGATTTAAAACATAAGGTACGGAATAAGCTTCGTCAACATCACCCGAAAAGAGTATGGAAGTATTATTGTCGCACGTAAAAGGCGTTCCTGCCGAAGGCGGTATATATGTATATGGCGCACCTTTCCCGTCAATGCGTATATTGTCTATCTCATGATTGTTACATCCGCCTCCGGCTCCCGAAGAAAAAGCGAGACGAAAAAAAGCCGGTCGCGGACTTTGCTGCGGAATCTGAACATCGAATCTATCTAAAATCTTCACTCCGTCTCTTTTTATAGTTACATAAAGATGATTTACATCTTTACTATCGATATTTATCTCATATCTTCCGCTGTGATAGGAAGTATTGTCACCGACCCATACTCCGCTACTATTTCTCACTAAAGGTCTTGCAAGCGGTTTTGACGATAACTGTTTGTTCCAAAGAAGCCTATAACCTTTGGCTTCATCACCTCTAATGGCTATAGTATTCGGATATTCGTCATCATCCCATTCGATGGAGCTGTAAACGGTTCCGTCAAGTCGGCGTCTTCCTTCATCATTTGCCATATAAGATCCGAATTCGTCAAAGCCTATACCGAGCCAACCTCCTTCAAATCCTTTTTGTTCTTGATATTCATCATTTGTCATCAATATATTTCCGTTCGCATATCCCATCGAACCACCGCTTGCTCCGACTCGGGGAGTCATTCCGACACTCGAGTCGAAAAGAATTACGGTTATACCGTCAGCTCCCCATTTTCCCGCTTTCATTACATTGGTAATGTAGTTATCATCATCTCTACATCCGCCGTAAGCATAATAATCAAACGAAACGGTAAGATTGTTATCTTTGGTCGGAAACTCATAATCAAGCGTCAAAGCGGTACTTAGATCGTGACTTCTATCCGTCAAACGCAAACGACCGTTGACGATGTCGGGGATAAATCCTCCCTCAGCCTTCAGGGCGCGCCACTCACTTCCAAGCACTCCCGAATCGAAGTTTTCACTATATGCCGTCACAGCATAAGTTGTCGTGACGGTAAAAAAAGTACAAAGTATCGGTAATAAAAGTCTTTTCATAAAATAATTTTCTCCCTTTCGATCTAAATAAAACAGTAGTAACTGTAAATAATATCGACCGATAGAGAAAAAACTTAAATTTTTTTTTTCGAATTTATAATGCTGTCAATTTTTGTTGTAGTAAATTTACAAATTTTTTATAATTTTTCGTATGAGGAAACGTGTAACTTTCAACAATTTTTCGAGCCCTCTTGTAGCGGTGCATCTCTATTGCCGAATCGATAGCTAAAAACAATATATCTTGAGTAAATGCGGTGCCGTTTCGCTCCATAATTTCAAACAGATCTAAAAAAAGTTTATATTCACCGTGTTCATGATACATCTTCAAAGTGTAAAAAGCGTCGTTTTTATGTTTGTTCGCATCCGTATGTTTTCTCTTTTTTACCGGATCAGGTTTTATGCGGTATTTTTTCAAAATAGCCGCTATTCGAGGCTCTTTAGGTTTGATTTTGAAGATTTCGGCAGCAAGAGTCTTTACCCGATCTTTATCGTTTACGCTTAGATAGTGCAATAATAGTTTTGTTCTATCATTGATATTCTCGGGATCGTTTTTTATCTTTTTATATAGTCGTTTTACACTTTTAGATGAAAGTTTATACTCCTTTTTCAAAGAGTTCAAAGATTTAGATTGAATCGACTCGCCGGAACTAAAAGCGAACAGAAGCGAAAAAGAGAGAGTCAACAAGAACGCTATTTTCATGATTTGATACCTTTGATATGATATTTCGGACTATATGCCTGATGATACTCATATTAAGTATCGTCATCATTTAAATAAACATTAACGCTAAAGCTCTCTATTTAAAACCAACCGCATCCACTATACCGCTCTTACAACCTCCTTTGGCATTTTTGGCTTTTTTCAAAAGAGTTTTGATATCGCTCTTTGGGGTTATCTCTCCTTTTAAATTTATCCAAAGCTCGGTAATCAATCCATTTTTGCAAATCATCTTTACTTTCCTGCCGCTTCCACTTCCAAAAGCTTTGTTAAAAACTCTGTTCAACTGTTCTTTAGTAACTCTTTTACCAACATTTCTTGCAAACAGGTCTCTTACCGGAGAATTATTGATCTCTTTTACAAGATAGATAGAATCTTTAAAGTACTCTTCTTGATCTTTTCCGTAACAAGTACCATGTTTTTTCCACTCATGATGTTGAAGTCCACTTTTTGCCGCTGGCATTACCTCCAAAAGCTCCATATAAAGCTCTTTTTCCAAAAAAACTTTTCTTTTCCCTTTACAATTTTGACGACTTCTTGGCTGAGGCCAAAGACCGTGGAGTGTAAAATTGGAAGCACTATAATGAGAAGACTTTACATTTCTACACTCTCTTTTTTTCTGATGTGTTTGACAATATGCGTTTTGCCAACTTATCGCAAGAAGATTATCCGTAGAAATCTTTTGTGAAACAGTCGTTTTACCGCTGCTATTTACCTGATAAGCCAAAAGTGCCGAAGCCAAAAGCATCAAGAGGGTAAAAAACGACTTTTTCATATCTTTAACCTTTGTATGCGTCTATAGCTTTTTGAAGCATTTTTTGCGCCGCTGCTTTATCTTGAAAATCTTTTACTTTCACCCATTTATTTGGCTCAAGCATTTTATATGTTTCAAAAAAGTTTTTGATTTTCGCCAAAGTTGAAGCGGGTAGATCTTCAAGAGAGTTGACATCATCGTATGTCGGATCGATTTTGCTAACCGGAACAGCTACCAGCTTCTCATCCATTCCCGCCTCGTCTTCCATTACAAGAACTCCTATAAGTCTGCAAGCTATTACCGAGCCCGCTTGAAAGGAGTTTTCATTTATAACCAATATATCGGCCGGATCGCCGTCATCGGCTAAAGTATTCGGAACGAAACCGTAATTTGCGGGATAGTACATGGCCGAGTAAAGGATTCTATCCACGACGACCGCACCGCTTTCTTTGTCTATCTCGTACTTTATATTCGAGCCGTTAGGTATCTCTATGAGGGCGTTTATTTTATCCGGGTTGGAACCCGGCTTGATTTTACTTATATCCATTTATATCTCCTTAAAATTTATATGTATTTTATGCAACTCTTCCTTAAAAAAGTTGCACCATTTGCGAAGTTTCGTTTCATCACTATGAGCTAGAAAAATTTCAGCCCATTTTTTTTCGGCATCAAACCCGGGAAGACATGAGAGTTCCAAATCTTTTGGAAGTTTTTGCATAACATCTATAAGCGCCGCTTCACTAGAATCCACCACAAAATTACAGCTATATTTTTTTATACTCTTGGGATAAAATTTATCCAAAATATTTTCTATCATCGGATGAGCCATTTGAGGGAATCCGGGTAAAAAGAAAAATCTATTTTCCAATTGAAATCCGGGCATCTTGTTTACCGGATTGTCTATCAATGCGGCATTAACGGGAAGATCGGCCATCTTTATAGGGTGAGGATAAGCTCTATCTTTTAATTTTTGTAAAATTATCTCTTCTGCCTCTTTATGACGAACAAGTTCTTTTCGTGTAAACGCTTTTGCCGCTACATCTCTTGTAAAGTCATCCGGAGTTGAACCAATACCACCAAATGAGAACATCACTGAACTTGGATCATTTTGAATAAGCTTATATATATCTTCAAGCAGTTTTTCATCATCTTTTATCAAAAAGTTAGCTTTATATTCCCAACCTCGTCTATTTAAGGTTCGGCTTAAAAAAGTAAAATGAGCATCTTCTCTTCTGCCGTTTAAGAGTTCGGTGCCGATTATGACGCTGTAAAAGGTCGGTTTTTTTAACATATGATTCACTTTCACTCCAATTTTTAAAATATATACATAAATTGTGTAAAGTTTTTTTCATATTTTACGATATGTAGATTGAAACCTACTATATCTCGAAGGAACCGTAATGTGGAAATATATCCTGATCATTCTTTTTCTCTTTTTCGCTATACGAGAAATAAACTTAATGGACAGCAGCATTCATCTCACTCCCGATCAAAAAAGAGTCGTTGTAGATGACGAAACGTTATTATCGAAACTTATCACTTTAATAAAACGTAAAACCTCAAATACTAAAGAGTATGAAGAAAATATAGCAAAAGAGTATAAAATCAAAAAACAAGAACCGACTACCCAGATACAAGCGGAAGAAGAAACATTCTCAAATCTAAGTTTGCAAAAAATCGAAACGAATCAAAGCGTACCGACAAAACCTTCGACAAAACCGCAGGTTAAACAAAAAGATAAGATCTCGACCCAAATACCTCAACAAAAGCATAAACAAAAAATAAAAAAACGCTCTCAGCCTCATGAAGTTAAAGAGGTCAAATTACAAACTCTTGAAACTCTCGAAAAAAAAGAGAGCGATATTTCCAAAAAAAATCCGAACGATTTACCGAAATCTTTTCAAAATGCACAAGAGAGAGTAAATGCGATATTAAGAGAAATGAAAAGATAATTTTTCACTTCTCGTCAAACAACATCTCTTTGACTTTTTCAAAAATACAGTAATCTTCCTCTTTGCAATCATCAACGATAATAAAACGATTTAACATCTTCATAAATTCCAACATTTTATATTTGTCGTCTTTTAACTCTTTTTTTATGATTCTAGTGTATTTATAGATGTTTTTGTCTATGTTTGCTCTGTTTTGAAAAAGTTCAGCGGCTTTTTCATCGTCGATTTCGAGAGAATGCCGAACGATGCTACAAAACTCTTTTAACTCGTCTCTTTTTTTAGAACTGTCAAGATGCAGGACATTACATAAAATGGCAGCCGTCGCTTCTTTAAATTTTTCCGGATTCTCCACATCAAATACCGAGTCTTTCTCTCCTATGGAATCGTACCATTGTCTGACTGTCATGATATCCTCCTGCTAGCGCTTTGAGAATATTATATCATAAAGTGAAAAAGAGGCAAAAAAGCCGCCTCTTTTAAATCTTTGTTTGGATAAAGTTATCCATATTTTCTACGATCTCTTCGATAGTTCCTTCACCGTTTATCTTTTTAAGAACTCCTTTATCTTCATAAAATTTCTCTATCTCCGGCAGCGGTTCAAGATATACTTTCATACGGTTGTTGAAAACTTCATTGTTATCATCGGCTCCGCGTCCGCGTCCCAAAACTCTATCTCTTGCAGTCTCCTCACTCACTTCCACCTCTATAACCGCTTCAAGAGTGACACCGGTTTCGTTTTGCAGATATTTATCGAGCTCCACCATCTGTTCCTGACTTCTTGGATATCCGTCAATCACAACAACTTCGGTCGGAGCATTTTTAATAGCGGTTACGATTGTCTCTATCACAATATCGATAGGTACGAGATTTCCATTATCTATGTACGATTTTATTATCTTTCCTCTCTCGCTGCCGCTTGCAACTTCCGCTCTGAACATATCCCCCGTAGAGTAATGAGTGATATTTTCATGACGCTTTGCGATAAGTTCGGCATCGGTAGTCTTTCCGCTTCCCGGTGCTCCGATGATTAAAAAGAGTTTTTTCATATCTATTTCTCCTGCGCTTTTGTATTTTCTCGGACTCTGATACTCAGTTCTTTTAGCTGTTCACGGTCAACAGGACTTGGCGCCTGAGTAAGTAGACATTGTGCACTTTGAGTTTTAGGAAATGCAATAACATCTCTTATAGAGTTTCGTTTAGTCAAAAGCATGATCAAACGATCCAGTCCAAAAGCAAGTCCGGCATGCGGAGGTGCGCCGTATTTTAAAGCTTCTACTAAAAATCCGAACTTTTCGGCGGCCTCTTCGTCACTGATACCAAGAAGTTTAAATACCTCCTGTTGGATTTCGGGTTTGTGAATACGAACACTTCCACCACCGAGTTCAACACCGTTTAAGACTATATCGTAAGCGATTGACTCTATCTCTTCGACATACTCTTTATCGAGATTTTTCGGCATGGTAAATGGATGATGTAGCGCTTTTACTTTACCCTCTTCAACTTCGAACATAGGAAAATCCACAACCCATACAAACTCAAAAGTATCCTCGGGAACGATATCCATAAGTTCGGCTAGATAAATTCTAAAGCGCCCCATATAATCTAGTACGAGTTTTTTCTCTCCCGCCCCAAAAAATACCGCATCGCCGACTTTCAGATCGGTAACTTTTATAATTTCATCCAACTCGTCTTGAGTAAAAAACTTCGTCAAAGGCCCTTTGAGTCCATCCTCTTTCATCTGAAAATAGCCTAGACCGCTTGCACCGAACTTTTTGACATAATCTTCAAAACCTTTCATCTGTCTTTTTGAAAAGATATTATCTCCGTTTGGCACTTTAAGAGCTTTTATGCGGTTTAGATGGCTATTTTTCGCAATATTCGAGAATATCTCATTTTGACATTTCGCAAATATATCGATAACATCCACCATCGCCAAATCGTATCTTAGATCCGGTTTATCGCTACCGTACTTTTCCATCGCTTCTTTGTATGTGATGCGGTTAAAGGGCGTATTTATAACGATTCCACAAGCCGCAAATACCGCTTTTAACATATCCTCGGAAACTTTTATAACATCTTCTTGTGTCGCAAAACTCATCTCGATATCGATCTGGGTAAATTCCGGCTGACGATCCGCTCTTAGATCTTCGTCTCTGAAACACTTTGCTATTTGAAAATATCTATCGAATCCTCCGACCATCAAAAGCTGCTTGAAAAGCTGCGGAGATTGAGGAAGAGCGTAAAATTCGCCTCCATGTACGCGACTGGGCACAAGATAATCTCTCGCACCTTCCGGTGTCGATTTTGTCAAAATAGGAGTCTCAACTTCTAAAAAACCGTTTGCATCGAGTATGTTTCTAGCCGCAATCGTAGCTTTTGATCTAAGACGAAAAATTTCGTATGAACTCTTTTTTCGAAGATCAAGATAGCGGTATTTTAATCTGATCTCTTCACCGACATTTGTATCGTTTATGACAAAAGGGAGAGCTTCACTTCTGTTTTCGATAATCAAATCTTCAACTACGACTTCAATTTTTCCGGTTTTTAGATTTTGATTTTCAAGTCCTTCTCCTCTTAAACGAACTTTTCCTTTCGCGATCAAAACATACTCGTCTCTGACGCTGTTGGCACTTTGGTGAGCTTTCTCGCTATCGGCGGGATCGCATACAAGCTGTATCAATCCGCTTTTGTCGCGAAGATCTATAAAAATCACACCTCCATGATCTCTATAACTATTCGCCCAGCCGCAAAGCGTAACTTCCGCCCCGATATCGTTTTCATCCAATTGGGTACAATAATGACTTCTCAATGTTTTATCCTGTTATATTGTTTAAAGTTTTCTAAAAGGGAGATTATATCTAAAATAACTGTATGTTTAATAAAGCAGATTTAAAATTTACAACTTCGCAATTTTGAATCATATTGTATATAATCTATACAAACTAGATCCATTTATCTAAATGTCTTCACCTTATTACATTTAAAACTTTCATCTTTTCCACAATAATTTCACTTAGCTTTAGATATAATTTTCCTGAAAAATTTTATTTAAAGGAGACTACATGATCAAAAAGTTACTATTACTTTTGACATTTACGGCAGTATCGCTATTTGCGATCAATTTTCAAACGGCTTCGAAAGAAGATCTTATGAGCATAAAAGGTATAGGCGAAAAAAGAGCCGCCGCTATTATGAAGTATAGAAAAACTCACAAAATCAAATCGGCCGCAGATCTTAAAAACGTACCCGGGATAGGTGACGAGATAGCTGAAAACGCAAGAAAAGGTATAAAAAATGCCGACAAAAAGATCAAAAAAGCAAAATCTCTAAGAAGTAAAGCGACTAAAAAGAGAACCTCGATTAAAGAAAAAGCGACTAAAAAAGTTAAAAAAACGGCCGGAGATAAAACGAAAAGAGTTCAAAAAAGAGCAAAAGATAAAGCTAAGTCAAAAGCTAAGAAATCACTCAAAAGCATAAAAGCGAAAGCGAAAAAATAACAAAAGGCGGAATTTATACCGCCTTTTGAACTTAGTCGAAAAATCCCTCTTTTTTCAATACGTCTATATTCTCTCTTATGGAATTTACCGAAATATCAACTTTCTTTTTCATCTCGTCATCAAGTTCTAACTCTATAATTTTTTCGACACCTTTTGCACCGAGTACAACCGGAACACCCAATGTTACATCTTTATAACCATACTCGCCGTTTAAAAGTACCGATGAAGGCATAACGATTCTTGAATCATCCAAAATAGCTTCTACCATCACAGAAATCGAACGACCCGGAGCATAATAGGCTGAAGTTTTTAGATATTTTACTATTTCCGCACCGCCCTCTTTTGTTTTGTTGATGATCTCTTCCATATCGGTTTTACCTATGATCTGATCAAGCGGAACTCCGCCGACCGCTGAAATCTCGGGATACGGGATCATATTCTGTCCATGGTCGCCTATGACTATGGCTCTAGTCTGTCCCGAACCGTAGCCCACCTTTTTTTGGATCTGATACGCCATTCTGGCACCATCAAGGGCTCCCGCCATTCCTATGATTCTGTGTCTTTCCCAACCCGTCAATTTATGTACGACATATGTCATAACATCCAAAGGATTCGAGACGCAGAGAATAACGGCATTTGGAGAGTATTTTTTTATATTGTCAACAACATCCGTAACTATTTTGGCGTTTATCATCAAAAGATCGGCTCTTGTCATCTCCTTTCTTCTTGGAACTCCGGCCGTTATGACGACAATATCACAATTTTTCATATCGCTTGGAGATTCGGCGGCGGTCACAAGAGTTCCTTTGGGAGAATATGCGGTCGCCTGTCCGATATCTATAGCCTTTCCGATGGCAACTTCGGGAACGATATCATAAAGCACTATCTCATGACAACTACCCATAAGCGCTAACGAATACGCCGCCGTCGCACCGACAAAACCGGCTCCTACTATTCCTACTTTTCTACCTACCATATATACTCCTTATATTTTATTTTTGAGACTTTATCCCAAATGTAAAGCCCTCTTTGACTCTTTCAATAAGTTCCGGCAAAATATCTTCGTATCTTCCGACAACTCCGAAATCCGCATTGTTAAAGATGGAGGCTTTCGCATTACTATCTATCGATACGATCGTTTCCGACTCTTTCATACCGGCTATATGCTGAATGGCTCCGGATATAGCAACGCTTACATAGACTTTCGGTCTAACGGTCTTTCCGGTTTGACCTATCTGTCTGGCATACTCGGCATATCCTCCGTCAACTACCGGACGGCTTACCGCCCACTCCGCATTTATACCCTGCTCTTTTAGAGCGTTTACAAGCTCTTTAACCAGCCCTAGATTATCTATCTCACCGGTCGGTCTTCCGCCCGAAACTATAATATCCGCTTCAAAGAGGTTTTGAAGTCCGCCTTCTCCTCTTACGGTTTCCAAAATCTCTACAACGAACTCTTCATCTCCAAGAGAGGGCTTAAACTCTTCAATCTCGCCTTTTGCATCTTTGTTTACCGGCGGAACCTCGAAAGTACCAGCTCTAGCAGTCGAAATTTGAGGACACACAAATCCTAAAATCGTGGCTAGTTTACTCTCTCCGTAAGTCGGTCTTCTGGATTCTAAAATGGGTGCGAAAATCTTTTTATTTTTACGATCGATATGCTCACCGATCTCCAAAGCGGTACAATCGGCGGTAACTCCGCTGTTTGTTTTAACACCGATCCTAGGAGCTAGTTCCCTTCCGGCCGTCGTTGCGGCAAAAAGCGCAATTTCGGGACGACTTTTATCGATATACTGCTTGAAAATCTCCGAATAAGGAAGAACAAGATACTCTTTTAATCTCTCATCTTCCACTACTACGACTTTGTCGCTTCCATGTTCTATGAGTTCTCTTGCATGATCTTTTATACCCTTGCCGCCGATCAAAAGAGTCGTTACCTTCGTATCTTCGTCAAGTTTTTCGGCAAGCTCTCTTGCGGGAGTTAAAAGTTCGAGAGAAGGTCTTGTGATCTTTCCGTTCGCAACCTCTGCCCAAGTTAGAATTCCCCTTGCGCCGTCTCTAAAATCGGTTACTTCGAAATCCGGTCTGGCTCTTGCTTTTTTCTCTTTTTTCTCTTTTGTTTCAAGCTCGGATTTTCCTGATTTTATATTTTTTAAAAGATCATCCACAAGAGCGCTTTCACTATCTCCTTCACTCATGATAACGGGAGCTCTCTCGCTGACGATATTTTGAACCTTCGCGACAATCGTAGGAGAACCGCTTAGTCCTATTTTTTCGGTACCAAGCCCAATATCATCGATATTAAAAACCTTTATCTCACTATGAGCGGCTTTTATCGCCCCGCTTAAAGAGGGTCGCCTTGGAGGAATTCCGGTGGGCGTAAGAGAAAGCGCACAAGGAAGGGGTAATTTCATCATCTGATAACCCCCTTCGATGATCCTTTTTGCGACTATTTTTCCATCTTCGAGATTTGCCGTTTCTATAAAAGTCGCCTGCGGAATTCCAAGATTCTCCGCAACTTGAGAAGGGACATGAGCCGTATCTCCGTCACTTGTTTGGCGACCTGCGACTATGACGAAAGGCTCGTTTGATTCTTTTGAAAAGCCCAGATGTTTTATCATCGTGGCGATCGCTAGTCCGGTTGCATAAGTATCGCTTCCGCCAAGTCTGCGGTCAGAAAGTAAGTAGGCTTCGTCATAACCCATAGAGAGAGCTTTTTTAAGAGACATTTCAAAAGACGGTGGTCCCATCGAACAGACTATGAGTCTTGCGTCGGGATGCTGTTTCTTAAGCTGCAATCCCGCCTCCAACGCAAAAGAGCAATCAACATTTATGATGGATTTGGCTTTTGTTCTATCCATCAAACCATCCTCTCCCATTCTCATTTCACTCGGCAGAGGTACCTGTTTCATCAAACTGATTATAGTTAATGCCATTTCAAATCTCCTTTTTCACACTCTTTATTATCCGATACTATGCTACATATTTTCATATTGTGGTCCATCCCCACCATAAGGCGGTACCCATAAAATGGCGTTATCCACCGATTTGATATGGCATGTTTTGCAGTGTACACAGTTTTCAGCGTGAATACGAAGCTCTTTGTTTCCGCTCTTGTCACTGTGAATCTCGTAAACTTCCGCAGGACAGAAGTAGTAACAAGCCCCTCCGTAATCTTTGATATTTCTCTCAACTTTTTTCTCATCGACTATCAAATGACAAGGCTGCTCTTCATCATGTTTTACATTTGCGTAAAATACATCCGTAACTTTGTCAAATGTCAAAACTTTGTCAAATTCCAGCTTTGAAGCAAATCTCTCCTTGAAAGAGGTTTTATCCCCCATCTCGCTCAGTTTCAAAAGCGTTTGGTTATCGGGATGGGTTTTAAGATCACCGGTGATGCAAGCTCCGTTTGTTATAAGCTGCACACCAAAACGAAGAGCTCCGGGAATGAGACCTTTTGAGAAAGATTGTCTGAAATTTCTAACCGGATAGAGCTCTTTGTGTAAACGACTATTTTTAAAATAATCTTGTACGCTTTTTAAAGTATCATCGCTAAAATCCTCTTTTATGAGTGCTTCCGCCGCACTTTTAGCCGCATTTATACCCGACTGTACGGACAGATGCACGCCTTTTAGACTTGCGGTAGCAAGCATACCCGCACTATCTCCGACGATAATGACACCGTCTGAGTAAAATTTAGGAATACTGTTATACCCGCCTTCTGGTAGAGTCTTCGCACCGTACTCTAATATCTGTCCGCCTTCAAGTATTTTTGAAACGAAAGGGTGCTGTTTCCAAACTTGCATAGCCGCATGTATATCGAATGTAGGGTCTTTATAGTCAAGTCCTACAACAAGCCCTAGCGCCACACGGTTATCGCTTAGCCCGTATATAAAGCCGCCGCCGAACTCTTCACCGTCTTTTAAAGGATATCCGGCCGTGTGGAACACTTGTCCACGCTCTATGTTTCCTTCGGGAATCTTCCAGAGCTCTTTTACTCCAAGAGAGTAAATTTGCGGATTTTTCCCTTCGTCGAGATTTTTCTTTTTGATCAAACCGTTTGCGAGCGTACCGCAAGTACCTTCCGCTAAAACTGTGATAGAAGCTTGTACCTCGGTTCCGGGCTGGAAATTGGGCATCTTGTTTCCGTTATGATCAAGCCCGGTATCTTTGGTTTTAGCGCCGTACACTCTACCCTCTTCATCATAAAGAAGTTCATCGACGCTAAAGCCCGTATATATTTCGACACCTTTTTTCTTCGCGACTTCCGCTAAAAACTTACAAACCTGCCCCAAAGATGCTATCTTGTTA
>Ga0256914_1001044_pt1 | contig 26433 bp, 18 predicted proteins | sample HulkmetaG_FD_191571 | JGI IMG/M metagenome (GOLD analysis project Ga0256914, IMG submission 191571) | Hydrothermal chimney microbial communities from Main Endeavour vent field at the Juan de Fuca Ridge, Pacific Ocean - Hulk | ecosystem: Environmental > Aquatic > Marine > Hydrothermal vents ... | reverse complement strand
GGGTGCACGGCAGGTATGGTGTTTTGGGGGCCGGTGGTCGTCTGCTCCTGCAATGCGCTCCGGGCGGTCATCGTCCCCTATGAAGGTTCTGTTGCGTCTTGGTTGTGGCTGCGACGATGCCGGAGCAGATTGCCCGGTCGGAGGAACTGCGGGCCATTTTGCCCAGGAGGTGAACGCGCGTGCGGTTCAATCCCCCGAAGCCCAAGCCTGCCGGAGGCCATCCCGGCCTGATCCGCGTCCTCCTGGACGTCGGTCCCTCGGTTGTCTATCTGCTGCCTTTGGGTTTTTTGCTCCTCTTTTTCTTTTACCCCCTGGCCGAGATCCTGCGCCTCAGCCTGGCTCCCCAGGGCCGGTTGGACCTTTCCCCCTTTGCCGCCCTGTGGCGCGATCCCTACTATGTCCGTCTGTTGGCCTTTACCACCGGTCAGGCGGCCCTCTCCACCTTCCTGACCCTCCTGGTGGGGATGCCTGCCGCCTACGCCTTTGCCCACTATGAATTCCGGGCCAGGTCCCTGCTGCAGGCCTTGACGACCATTCCCTTCGTCCTGCCGACCATGGTCGTCGCCGCCGCCTTCCAGGCCCTGGTCGGGCCGGGCGGCTATCTGAACGAGTGGCTCGTAGCCCTCCTGGGCCTGGACGCGCCGCCCATCCGCCTGCAACACACCCTGGCCCTGGTGCTGATAGCCCACGTGTTCTACAACGCTTCCATCGTCGTCCGCATGGTGGGCGGCTTTTGGTCCCACCTGAACCCCCGCCTTGAGGAGGCGGCGCGGGTGCTGGGGGCGGACCGGCGGCGCACCTTCCGCCTGGTGACGCTGCCCCTCCTGACGCCGGCCATCGTCGCCGCCGCTTTGCTCATCTTTTTGTTCTGTTTCACCAGTTTCGGTGTGATCCTGGTGCTGGGCGGGCCGCGCTGGGCCACCCTGGAGGTTGAGATCTATTACCAGGCCGTCTCTCTTTTCAACCTGCCCCTGGCCGCGGCCCTCTCCCTGGTGCAGATGGGGTTCACCTTTGTCGTGATGGCCCTCTACACCCGCCTGCAAGCCCGCTCCGCCGTGCCCCTGGACCTGCGGCCTGCGGCGGCGACCCGGCGGCGACCGGCGACCTGGGGGAGCAAGTTGCTCCTTTGGGGCGGGGTGGGCGGATTGCTGCTCCTGCTGCTGGCCCCTTTGGCGGCCCTGGTGCTCCGCTCCTTCACCCTGGGCGGGGGGTGGACGCTGCGCTACTACCGCGCCCTTTTCACCAACCCGACCCAATCCTTCTTTTACGTGCCGCCTGCCGTCGCCATCGGCAACTCGTTGCTCATCGCCGGGGGAGCCGTGCTCCTTTCCCTGCTCATCGGCCTGGCGGCGGCCTACCTGCTGACCGGGCCGCCCGGTCCCCTGCGCCGTTGGGCCGACCCCCTGTTCATGCTGCCCCTGGGCACATCGGCGGTGACGCTGGGGCTGGGCTACATCGTCGCCCTGGACCGCCCTCCTCTGGACCTGCGGGCTTCGCCCTGGCTGCTGCCCCTGGCCCACACCCTCATCGCCTTTCCCTTTGTGGTCCGCAGCCTGCTGCCCGCCCTGCGGGGGATGAACCCCCACTGGCGGGAGGCGGCCCGCATCCTGGGCGCATCCCCGGCCCGCCTTTTGGCCGAAATTGACCTGCCCATCATCGGCCCGGCCCTGGTCGTGGGGGCCGTCTTTGCCTTCACCGTCAGCATCGGTGAGTTTGGGGCGACGCTGCTCCTCGCCCGGCCCAACCTGCCGACGATGCCGGTGGTCATCTACCGGCTGCTGGGGGCGCAAGGGGTGCTCAACCAGGGGCAGGGGTTGGCCATGAGCACCCTGTTGATGCTGGTCTGCATCGTCAGTTTCGTCCTGATCGAGCGGTTCCGCGTGGGCGAGTTCTGATCGTCCGTTGGGGGATCGGGCAACATGGCCTTGTTGGAAGTGATCAACGTTTCAAAGGCATTCGGGGGAGAGCCGGTCTTGCAGGCGGTCTCCTTTGGCGTGGCGGCGGGCGAGATCGTTTGCCTTTTGGGGCCGAGCGGTTGCGGCAAGACGACAACGCTGCGCATCATCGCCGGGTTGGAGGAGGCCGACGAGGGCCGGGTGCTGTTTGCAGGCCGCTCCCTGGCCGATGTGCCGGTCCACCGCCGGGGCTTTGGGCTGATGTTCCAGGATTACGCCCTTTTCCCCCACAAGGACGTGGCGGGCAACGTGGCCTTTGGCCTGCGGATGCAAGGGCTATCGCGGGCGCAGGTGGCCGCCCGCGTCGCCGAGATGCTGGACCTGGTGGGGCTGCGCGGCTATGAACGCCGCCGCGTCTACGACCTTTCGGGCGGGGAGCAGCAGCGGGTAGCGTTGGCCCGCAGCCTGGCCCCCGGCCCGCGCTTGCTGATGCTCGACGAGCCGCTGGGTTCTCTGGACCGTGCCCTGCGCGAGGAGCTGCTGGGCGAGTTGCGGCGCATTCTCAACGAAGTGGGGGTGACGGCCATCTATGTCACCCACGATCAGCAGGAGGCGTTTGCCCTGGCCGACCGGGTGATCCTGATGCGTCGGGGGCGCATCGTCCAGGAGGGAACGCCCCAGGCGGTCTATGGCCGCCCGGCGTCGGCCTGGGTGGCCCGCTTCCTGGGGCTGACCAACCTGGTCCCCGCCCGCGTCATCGCCCTGAACCCGGTGCGCCTGGAGACGCCCTTCGGCCCTGTGGCACTGCCGGGCGAAAGAGCGGTCGCCGTCGGTCGGGAGGTCACCCTTCTCCTGCGGCCCGAAGCGGCCCACCTGCCCGCCGGGCTGCCCCGCGCCGATGAGATCGCCCTGGAGGCTACCGTGCGCCGCTGCTCCTTCCGGGGGAGCCGCTATCGCCTGACCGTGGCCCCTCCCTCCGGCCCCGAACTGACCTTTGAGCTGCCCGCCGTCGGCGCCCCTCCCCCTGCCCCCGGCGAGACGGTGACGCTGGCCCTTTATCCGACGGCGTTGAGCCTATTGCCCCCCTTCGGTGAGCCGAACACAGGTCCCGACCAGGTGCGCCGTTGAAGGCCCCGGAACCGGGATCGCGTTAACTTCCAGACGGGGTGGAGTTGTGGTATAATGTCCCCATGGATGAGCGTGACCCCCAACAGAGGCCGTTTTGGGGCCAAGCATCGTTGATTTCCGGGCGTTCGGTAGGTTTGCTCGGCCATGTTTCCCGTCCCTTTTGGGGTTTACTGGGGACGTGGGCGGTTCTGTGCGGTGTGGTGGCTTCCCATCGTTTTCAATGGCAAAAAAGCGACCTGCTGACCCTGGGCCTTGTTTGGTTCTTGAGCGAGGTAGCCTGGGGGAGCCTGTGGAGCTTGGCCGTGGGGACCGACTGGTTCCGGCTGCTGGGCCGGGGCTGGCCGCCGGAACACCCTGCCTCGGTCGTGGCCTTGCCCTATACCCACCCCCGCTCACCGGGCGGGCGGTTGCACCGTTGGCTGAGCCGCTTTTTGGGTTGGTGTCGTGAGACCTTCTGGCCGGAAGCGGGGGCGTCGCTTTTGGGGCTGTTGGGGGCGTTGCTCCTGACCCGCTTGCTGAGCCTTTTCCTCCCGGCGCGGTTCAGGCTCCTTCAGGCCATCCTGGCGGCGGTGATCGGCTTGGGGCTGCTTTGGCGTTGTCGGGGGCGCGCGCCCCTGGCAGGAGAGGCGTTTGTCCTGACCGTCCTCGGTTGGTGGGCGGGACATCTGGCCTTTGCGCCGCCGAGCGGGTTGCCGCTGATGTTGGCCCCGGCCTTTGCCCTGGCCGTGTGGGGGAGTTTGCGTCTGGAGCGGGGGTTGCGGGGTGGTGTGGCGCTGTTGAACGCCGGACAGGTGCTTGCGGCGGTGCTGTTGGTGGTTCTGCAGCGGCCTGTGGCGGCCGCTGCGGTGGGGTTGTTGGTGTTGGGGCAGGGGGCTTTTCAGCTGACGCTGCAGGCAGGAGGGGAACGGGCGGTAGTCGCGCGCCGGATATGGCCCTGGTTGATGGCGTCTATGGCCCTGGCAGCTTGGGTGGTCCCATGATCGGCTTGTGGCTGGTCGCCTTGCTCCTGGGTGCGATGGCGTTGATCGCCTTGCTTTATTGGCTGTTCATTGTCGCCGAAGGGGCTTACTTGGGGCCGAAGGTGGTGGCCTGGACCTATGACCTGGCGGCAGGTCGCTATGACGCCGTCAAGGGTTTTCGGCCGGAGGACGAGCGTCGGTATGTTGCCGGGCCGGTGTTGCACGGGTTGCAGGGTGTGGCCCACCCTGTGGTGTTGGATGTAGCGACGGGGACGGGGCGGTTGCCCCTGGCCTTGTTGCAGGTCGGCTTCGGCGGTCACATTGTCGGCTTGGACCTCTCCAGGGGGATGCTGCGGCAGGCGCAAGCCAAGTTGCGCCCCTGGAAGGAGCAGGTTTGTCTGGTGCGGCAGGATGCTGCCCGGCTGCCCTTTGCCGACGGCTCCTTTGACGCCGTAACCTGCTTGGAATCGTTGGAGTTCTTGCCTCGCCCCTCGGAGGCTCTGGCCGAGATGGTGCGGGTTCTGAGGCCGGGGGGCTTTTTGCTAGTGACGAACCGAGTGGGAGCGGAGGCATCCCTTTTGCCGGGACGGGCCTTCCCCCGGCCCCGTTTTGAGGCGGAGTTGGCCCGCCTGGGTTTGGTCGGGATAGAGGTTTATCGCTGGCAGGTGAGCTACGATCTGGCCGAGGCCCGCAAAGGCCCCGGCGTTGGCGGGAGAACGCCGGGCGGGCCGGAAAATCGCAGACCGCCCGCACATTGAGCGCGGATGCGCACGGCCCCTCGGTCTCTGTGATCCAAGCCGGGGCAAGGACCCTCCGGGGGCGCAACTCCTTATTTTCTGTCAAGGTTAACGGTTGCCCCTTCCGACCGATCCAACCTTTGGCCCCTTGCCTTCTGCCTGTGTTTGTGGTATAGTATTCCTCGTCTACCACAGATTGTGGAATGGGCAGCACTTCACCACGAGATATAGTATCACAGTGGAGAACGAAGATGAAATGTCCCTTTTGCGCTTCAACCCGCTCGCGGGTGGTGGATACCCGCAGTGCCGAAGAGGGCATTCGTCGTCGCCGTGAGTGCCTGGATTGCGGTCGGCGGTTCACCACCTATGAGCGGGTTGCGCCCTTGCGTTTGATGGTGATCAAACAGGATGGGCGGCGCGAACCCTTTGACCGCAACAAAATTTTGCACGGCGTGCAGATCGCCTGCGGCAAACGACCCATCTCCACCGATGCCATAGAGGAGCTGGTGAGCGGCATTGAAAGCGAGTTGTACCACCGCGGCAGCCGCGAAGTCACCAGCCAGGAGATCGGCGAGATGGTGATGCAGAATTTACGTCGCCTGGATGAAGTGGCCTATATCCGCTTTGCGACCATTTACCGCCAGTTTGCCGATGTGGAGGACCTTTCGGAGGAGATCAAAAACCTGATCGAGCGGCGGCGGCGGGAGGAGATCCTCAAGCAGCAGATGAAGCTGGGGATCTGACAGGTGGTGGCGGGGAGATCGGCCGTTCGGCACGTTGAAGATAGAGTCCCCCGATGGAACGAACGCTGTTCAGAATTGCCCAGATGGATTGCGCTGCCGAGGAGAACCTGGTGCGCATGAAACTCGGTGAGATAGCGGCGGTCCGGGCGCTGCAATTCAACCTGGCCCGGCGGGAGGTGGTCGTCATCCACGATGGGGACCTGCCCGCCGTTCAGCAGGCGTTGGAGGAACTGGGGTTGGGTTCCCGCCTTTTGGAGACGGCGCCCACTGCCGAGCTTCCCCACGAAGAGGAAGCGGAACAGCGCAGGCTGTTGTGGGCCGTGCTGCTGATCAACTTTGCCTTCTTTGTCATTGAATCGGTGTATGGAGTGTTGTCAGGGTCCATGGGGCTGGTGGCCGATAGCCTGGACATGCTGGCCGATGCCATCGTCTACGGCTTGAGCCTGGCGGCGGTGGGAGCGGCCCAGCACCGCAAAAAATCCCTGGCCACGGTCAGCGGCTATTTTCAGATCACATTGGCCCTCCTCGGCTTGGCCGAGGTGATCCGCCGCTTCTTGGGGTACGAACCCCTGCCCGATTTCCGAATCATGATCGTTGTCTCTATGCTGGCCTTGTTGGCCAACGGCGCCAGCCTGTACCTGCTGCGACGCTCCGGGAGCCGCGAAGTCCACATGCAGGCGTCCATGATCTTTACCAGTAACGACGTCATCATCAACCTGGGCGTGATCCTGGCCGGAGTGCTGGTGTATTGGTTCAATTCGGGGATCCCGGACCTGGTAGTCGGCGGCATCGTGTTCGTGATCGTCATGCGAGGGGCGATCCGGATCCTCCGTCTGTGAGGGCTGTCGTTATGAGCGTGATTGAGGTCAACCGCCTGACCAAATATTACGGCAAAGCGCGGGGCATCGTTGATGTCTCGTTTCAGGTTGAGGAAGGGGAGATCTTTGGCTTTATCGGGCCGAACGGGGCGGGCAAATCCACGACCATCCGCCTGCTTTTGGCCCTCATCTATCCCACCGCCGGCAGCGCTACGATCTTTGGCAAAGATTGTATCAAATATGGGCCGGAGCTGCGGCGGGAGATCGGTTATCTCCCCTCCGATGTGTTTTATTACGATCGCATGAAGGTCATTGACCTGCTCAAGTATTCGGCCAGCTTCTACCCCGGCGATCATGAAGAGCGGATGTATGAGCTGGCCGAGCGGATGGAGCTGGACCTGCAACGTCGCATTGAGGACCTTTCCTACGGCAACAAAAAGAAGGTGGGGATCGTCCAGGGGCTGTTGCATCGGCCCAAGTTGCTTTTCCTTGATGAGCCGACGGCCGGTCTGGACCCCCTTATGCAACGGACATTCTTTGATCTGATTCGTGAGGAGAACGAGCGCGGAGTAACGGTCTTTTTCTCTTCCCACATCCTGAGCGAGGTGCAACGTCTGTGCAACCGAGTGGGCATCATCAAGGAAGGGCGGCTCATTGAGGTTTCGGACATCCGTACTTTGCAGCAGGATAACTACAAAAAAGTCCGCGTAGTCGCCGATGGTCTAGAGCCTGCCCTGTTTGATCTGCCCGGCGTGACCAATGTGGAACATCGTGAAGGCGAGGTTCGCTTTTTCTTCAAAGGGGACATCAACGCCATCCTGCGTCGGCTCGGATCGCTTACGGTTTTGGATGTGACCATTGAGGAGCCAACCCTAGAAGAGATCTTTATGCACTATTACGAGTGAACGGGGCCATGAGCGCGACGGTTTTCAAGTTTGAATTCAAGATGCACTTGCGCTCGGTGATCATTTGGTCGGCGGCCGCCGTTGCCGTGATCCTGCTCTATGCTTCCTTCTTCCCTTCCTTTTCTCAGGAGGCGGAGCTTCTGAACGATCTGATCTCCCGCCTCCCACGGGAACTGGTGACCGCCTTTGGCATGGGGGGCGTCAATCTGGCCACCGTGCTGGGGTATTTCGGCTTCATCTATTCCTTCTTGCAGGTGTTACTGGCCGTCCAGGCGGCCCATTACGGTTTCGGGCTGGTCTCGGTCGAGGAGCGGGAATGGACGGCAGATTTTCTGCTGACCAAACCGGTGACCCGTTCTCAGATTATGACATCTAAGCTACTGGCAGTTCTATCCGGCCTTGCTCTGACCCAGATTGCAGTTTGGGCGGGCACTTTTGCCTGCTTGGAAGCCTTCAAAGGGGAACAAACCTATGATGTAACCGTCTTGGTGTGGCTACTTTTGGGATTGATCCCGTTTCAGTTGGTTTTTCTCACCGTGGGGTTGGTGATCTCCCTCTTGGTCGGGCGGTTGCGCAATGTGACCCCCTATGCTTTGGGGTTGGCCTTTGGCATGTATGTCCTGAGCGCCTTCGGCGGTATGCTGGGCGAGAACATCTTGGAAAAGATCACGCCTTTCAAGCATTTTGAAGCTGCATATCTCCTTGAACACGGGACCTTTGATTTGCCGTTGGTATCGCTCAGCGTTGTGGCGATTCTGATCTCGGTGGCCGTCAGTTACCCGCTCTACATCCGCCGCGACATCCCGGCCGTCACGTGAGGGAAGGGGCATGAATATCTTTTGGCGGGAGATCAAAGCCAATTTCCGGTCATTGCTCCTTTGGGGCGTCATCGTCGTCCTGCTTGCTCTTGAGGGGTTTGCCGAATTCTCGGCTTATGCCGATAACCCTGAACTGTTGGCTATTTTGGATAGTATGCCTCAATCGCTTTTGGATGCCTTCAACATGCGTGCCTTCAATCTGACCACCGTGAGCGGCTTTTACGGGGTGATGTTCATCTATTTTGCCCTCCTTTTGTCCATAGCCGCTGCCATGTGGGGCAGTGATGTGATCACCAAAGAGGAGCGGGACAAAACGGCAGAGTTTGCCCTGACCCTGCCGGTGACGCGCAGCAGGTTGGTCACGGCCAAAATCTTGGCCGTGCTGGTCAATTGTCTTGGCTTGCTGCTCATCACATGGGGGGCAGTGGCCTTCAATGCACGGTCGTATCGGCCCGATGCAGAATTCTATCGTTTTTTGCGTCTTTCTATGCTTGCTTTGTTCTTCTTACAGTTGATCTTTTTGGCGTTGGGCGTCTTTTTGGGCTGTGCCATGCGGCGGTATAAACGGGCCGGTGCGATGGCGGTGGCCGTTTTGCTGATCTCCTATTTCTTTTCCATCATCTCGGCAATGCACGAGAAGTTGGAATGGCTCAAATATCTTTCCCCTTTCAGATATTTTGACGCGGCGGTGCTGCTGCACGAATCCAGGATGGACCCCCTGTTCATCGGTCTCTCGATCGGGATTGTGGTCTGTTGCCTGGCCGGAGCGTATTTCTTTTATGCGCGGCGGGATATTTACATCTGACTTGTGTATCCTGGCAGAGACTTTAGCAAAAAACGGGAATGAAAAATGTCTGAACAAGATCGCATTCAATTGCCCCTTGGCCCTTTGCCGGACGATCTGAACCGTGACATCGCCCTGAGCGAGAATGCCCTGACGGTGCTACGCAAGCGGTATCTCTTGCGCGGCCCAGACGGTGAGCCGACCGAAACGCCCGCCGAGATGTTCTGGCGGGTGGCCAGCGTCGTCGCCGCGCCCGATGCCGCGTACGGCGGCGACGCCGAGGCCACGGCCCGTGCCTTTTACGAAATCCTTACTTCCTTCCGCTTTATGCCCAATTCGCCCACCTTCACCGGCGCGGGGACGCCCCTGGGGCAGCTCGCGGCGTGCTTTGTCCTTCCCATCAAGGACGATATGGGCCGCGATCCGGCCGGGATCTTTTCCACCTTGCGGGTGGCGGCCCTCATCCAGCAGACGGGTGGCGGCAACGGCTTTTCCTTTTCCCGGCTGCGGCCCAAAGGGGCGCGGGTCAGCACCAGCCAGGGCGTCGCCACGGGTCCGGTGGGCTTTTTGCGGGTGTATGACAAAGCCTTTGGCGAGATCGCCCAAGGCGGGTCCAGGCGCGGCGCGAATATGGCCGTCCTCCGCGTGGATCACCCGGACATTCTGGAATTCATCCGCTGCAAGGGGGAAGAGGGCGACATCACCAATTTCAACATCTCGGTCGGCATCACCGACGAGTTCATGCGGGCCGTCGAGGCCGATGAGGAATATGACCTGATCAACCCCCAGGATGGGACGGTGTGGCGGCGGCTCCGGGCGCGGGAGGTGTTTGACGAGATCGTCAAACATGCCCACCGCAACGGCGAGCCGGGCGTCCTCTTTCTCGATACGGCCAACCGCAGCAACCCCGTGCCCCATCTTTACGAATTAGAAGCGACGAATCCTTGTCTGACCGGGGATACCTGGGTCACGACCGATGCCGGGCCTCGGCAGATCAAAGAGATCGTTGGCAAGCCTTGTAGCCTGTTGCTGAATGGTGACTTCCACCCGACCAATCACTATGGCTTTTTCCCCACCGGGGAACGGCATACTATCGAGATCCTAACGGAGCGAGGGTTCCGCCTCAAAGCCACGCCCAACCATCCGCTGCGGGTGGCTACCCGCGTGACACGCCATGTCTTGGAGTCGGAATGGCGCAACGCCGGAGACGTGGCCGTTGGAGATACCATCCTTCTCGGCGATAATCGCCGGGCGCAATGGGAGGGCCGGGGAACAGAGGATGAGGGATACCTGCTGGGCTTACTGGTAGGCGATGGCACGATCACCGCAGGCAAGGCGGTTCTTTCCGTCTGGGGAGAGGGTAAAGGGGCAGATGCCGTGCGCCAAACGGTGGAAAAGATTGTTTCCGCCCTGCCCCATCGTGCCGACTTTCGAGGGTTTGCATGGATACCGGAGCGCAAAGAAGCGCGTCTGACCTTGCGTGCCGTTTACGACTTGGCCTTGCAATATGGACTCTCGGAGAGTTTCAAGGGCATCTCGCCCCAGATTGAGAAAGCGAGCAGTGCATTCTACCGGGGCTTTTTGCGGGGCCTCTTTGACGCTGATGGAACCGTTATCGGCTCTCAGGACAAAGGCGTTTCAGTGCGTCTTTCCCAGTCCGATCTTGGGATGCTGGAAGCCGTCCAGCGGATGTTGCACAGATTGGGAATTGTCTCAACCATCTACCGCAATCGCCGTCAAGAACAAACCAGAACCTTGCCGGACGGTAAAGGCGGGCAGCGGCAGTATCTCACCCAGGCTCAGCACGAATTGGTGATCAGCCGCTCCAACCTGGTCGAGTTCGCCCGGCGGATCGGCTTCCGTGATAGCGACAAAGCGGCTCGTCTTGACCGCTTGCTCGCTTCCTATCGGCGGCGGATCAACCGCGAACGTTTTGTGGATCGTGTTGTTGCCATTACCCCTAACGGCAAGGAACCCGTCTATGACGCGCACGTGCCGGGTGTCCATGCCTTTGATGCTGCCGGTTTCCATGTCCACAACTGCGGCGAGCAATGGCTGGGGCCTTATGAAAACTGCTGCCTGGGATCGGTCAACCTGGCCCGCCACCTGGCCCCGGAAGGCGGCGTGGATTGGGCCAAACTCCGGGAGACGGTTGAGCTGGCCGTCCACTTTTTGGACAATGTGGTGGATGCCAACAAGTATGTCCCCGCCGTGCCCGAAATCGAGGCGGCGGCCCGCCGGGCGCGGCGCATCGGCCTGGGCATCATGGGCTTGGGCGACCTGATGTTCCACAGCGGCATCCGTTACGGCAGCCCGGAAGGGGAGGAGTTTGCCGCTCAGGTGATGGAATTCATCCGCTACCACGCCATGCGGACCAGCATCAAGTTGGCGCAGGAGCGCGGCCCCTTCCCGGCCATTGCGGGCAGCATCTACGACCCGGCGGACCTGAAGTGGCGGCCCCCGACGCCCCTCACGCCCTACACCCGCGATTTTGGCCGCCCGCCCCTGGATTGGGGTGAGATCGTCCGGGGCATCAAGGCCCACGGCATCCGCAACGCCGCCCAGACGACGGTCGCTCCCACCGGAACCATCGCCACCGTCTCCGGCTGCGAAGCCTATGGCTGCGAGCCGACCTTCGCCCTGGCCTACATCCGCCACTTCAAAGACGGCGACCGGGATGTGGAACTGACCTACACCAGCCCTAGCTTCATCCGGGCGTTGGAAAAGGCGGGGCTGGATGAGGAAACCCGCCAGCGGATCATTGAGCAGGTCTCCGTAACCGGCAGCTGCCAGGGGATCGCCGAGGTTCCGGAGGACATTCGCCACACCTTCGTCGTCGCCAACGACATCACCGCCGAGGAGCATGTGCGGATGCAGGCGGCCATCCAGGCTTTTGTGGATAACAGCCTTTCAAAGACGATCAACTTCCCGGAAGATGCGACGGAAGAGGACGTAGCCCGTGCCTATCAACTGGCCTGGCGGCTGGGCTGCAAAGGGCTGACCGTCTATGTCACCGGTTCGCGGGAGAAGGTGGTTCTGGAGACAAAGAAAACCCGGAGGGCCAAGCGGGGCGAGACCCGGATTGAACCCCGCCGACCGCGCCCTGCCGTGCTGCACGGCACGACCTATCGCACCCCTACCCCCCTGGGCACGGCCTACATCACCATCAACGAAAACGGCAATCACGACCCCTTTGAGGTCTTTGCCAACGTGGGCAAAGCCGGTTCCGACACCGCCTCTGTGGCCGAGGCCATCGGTCGCCTTATCAGCCTTATCCTGCGGATGCCTTCTCCCCTTAGTGCGCGGGAACGACTCACCGAGGTCATAGATCAACTCTCCGGCATCGGCGGGCGACGGCCCCTGGGCTTTGGCCCCAATCGGGTGCGCTCCTTGCCCGACGCCATCGCCCAGGTGTTGGCCCGCCACATCGCCGGTGTCGAGGCCGAGCCGCCGCCGGAGCAACTGCCCTTGCCTATCCCGTCCTCCACCGCCGGTTCCAAAGCCGACCTGTGCCCCGAATGCGGGCAGGCAACCTATGTTGCCATGGAGGGTTGCCGCAAGTGCCTCAACTGCGGCTATAGCGAATGTTGAGGGCCGATTGGAAAATTGGGCGCGAGGGTGATATAATTGCGCCATGGTTCGACGGCTTTTCCGCGCCCTGCTGACGCTGACCGCCCTGGTGCTGTTGGCGGGCGCGGCGACCTTTCTCTATCTAGGCTGGCGCATCAACCGCACCGGCGCATCCGACCGGGCGCAGCGGGCCGATGCCATCGTCATCCTGGGCGCCCGCGTGGAGGCCGACGGTCGGGCCGGCCCCGACCTGCGCGTCCGCACCCAACACGCCGTGGACCTGTTCCAGCGGGGGTTGGCTCCCTACCTGATCTGCACCGGCGGCTATGAGGGTGACCGCCTCTCGGCGGCCTCCGTCGCCTGCGATCTGGCCGTGGCCCAGGGCGTGCCCCCGGAAAAGGTCCTGCGGGCCGAAGGCTCCATGACCACCCGCGAGGATGCGGCCAGCGCAGCCGCCCTCATGGCCGCCCACGGTTGGAAAACGGCCAATCTGGTCAGCCACCCTTTGCACCTGGAGCGCGCCCGCCGTCTTTTTGAAGATGAAGGCGTCACCGTCTACCCCAGCCCCACCAGCACCGACCTCTCGGCCATCCCCTGGACGACGCGCATGTGGCTCACCGCCCGCGAGGCAATGGGCATCGTTTGGATCGCTTTGGAAGACCTGGGCGTGCCCTACGACTGGACCATCCCCCTCAGCCGCCTGGTCTACGGCTCCCCCAACTCCCAATCTACCGACCCTAACGTACCATGACCTGGCGACAGATCGCGGCCCTGGAGCGCAAGCTGGAGCAGGAACAGGGGGCCATCCGCAAGGATTGGGGGGGACGGCTGCCCATCGCCCTGGTCTTTCCCAACAGTTACTACCTGGGCATGTCCAGCCTGGCGGTGCAGACCCTTTACCGCCTGTGGAACGCCCGTGACGACGTGGTTTGCGAGCGGGTGTTCACCGATGTCACGCCCCCTCTCGCCCTGGAAAGCGGCGCACCCCTGGACTATTTCCCCGTCGTCGCCTTTTCCATCGCCTACGAGATGGACTATTTTCACGTGGTCGGGTTGCTGCGGGCGGCGGGCATCCCGCCCCGCGCCGCCGACCGCGACGAAAGCCACCCGCTGCTCCTGGCCGGAGGGCCGGCCGTCTCGGCCAACCCGGAGCCGCTGGCCCCCTTGCTGGATGCCGTCGTCATCGGCGAGGTGGAGCCGATCCTCACCCCCCTGACCGATGCCCTGCGCCTGCTCCCCCAAAGCCGCGACGCCGCCCTGACCGCCCTTTCCCGGATCCCCGGCCTTTACCTCCCCAATTTGCATGTTCCCCACCCTCCCGTCCTCCGTCGGCACCTCCCCGACTTGGACGCCTTTCCCACCCACACGGCCATCCTCACCCCCGATACCGAATTCGCCAACAGGGGCCTTATTGAGATCGCGCGGGGCTGCGGGCGGGGCTGCCGCTTTTGCCTGGCCGGGTATGTCTACCGCCCGCCGCGTCGGCGGTCTGTGGAGAATGTCTTGCAGCAGGCCCGCGCCCTCTTGGAGCGCACCGACCGTCTGGGGCTGGTCAGCGCCGCCGTTTCCGATTATGAGGAGATTGACCGCCTGGCCGTCGAGCTGCGCAAGATGGGGGCGCGGTTCAGCGTCAGCTCCATGCGGGTGGACCCCCTCTCCGAGCCGCTGCTCCGCGCCCTGGCCGAATCGGGGGTGCGAACGCTGACCATCGCCCCGGAGGCGGGATCGGAGCGGCTGCGGCGGACCATCAACAAGACCCAGAGCGAGGAAGATGTGCTCCGCGCCGTGGAGATGGCCGCCCGTTATGGCTTTGCCCAGGTCAAACTCTATTTTATGCTGGGGTTGCCCGGCGAGGAGGAGGCCGACGGGGAGGCATTGGTGGCCCTGGCCCGCGCCTGCGCCGACCGCTTCCCTCGCCGGGTGACGGTCAACATCACCCCCTTTGTGCCCAAAGCCCATACGCCCTTCCAGCGGGCAGCCCAGACCCCGGCCTCCATCGTCGGGGGCCGTCTGCATCGGATCGCACGTGCTCTGCGGCGGCGGGGGATCGCCGTCAAGGGGGAGAGCGCGGCCTGGGCCGAGGTGCAGGGCACGTTGGCGCGAGGCGACCGCCGCCTGGCCGAGGCCCTTCTGTCTGTGGACAGGGTGACGCCGGGCCGCTGGCGGCGGGCGTTGGCCCAAACGGGCCTTGAGGCGGAGGAACTGCTCGGCCCCCGCCCGGAGGATGCGCCCCTGCCCTGGGATTTCATCGTCGGCGGCGTGGAGGCAACCTACCTGGCACGGGAGGCCCGCCGGGCCGAATCGCTCCGCACGACGCCGCCTTGCCCGCCGCGTGGCTGCACCGCCTGTGGGGTGTGTCGGTGAAGGCCGAGGGCGGGAAGGCCCACGGGCGCACCTATCCCGCCTCCGACCTGCGCTTGTTCGGGCTTCCCGGTTATTTCTGCTCCAGCCAATTGCCGATGATGGGGTACTTGAAGTTGTGGCCGCTCAGGCAGCGAATCGCTCCCCACAGCCCGCCGAGGATCCACAGCCCGGTGAAGGCCATGGGGGCGAGCATGAGCAGCAGGGAAAACCAGAAGAAGGCAGGCGGTTCGCCTCCCCGGTCGGCGGCGGCCATGAGGGGGATGAAGGAAGCGAAATAGATGGCCATCCAGCAGAACCAGCCAAGCATCGTTGCTGCAATGCCGACGATCTGGTAGACGGTGGCCTGCAATGCTTGGAAGGCAAGGTAGCGGGACCGGTCCTTTTGCGTAGCCCAGATGACGATGGCCCCGATGACGCCCATGCCCAACATGATGGCGCAGGCGTGGGCTATCGCGGCCATGATGCGGTCATCGCGACCGATTTCGGCTTGAGTCATTGTGCAATCCTCCTCCTTGCAAATTCATGGATCTCCGGGTTGGCGCAACGGTGCTCGGCGCGATCCGACGTCGGGCGGCCGTGTGCAACTCTCCGGGTCTGCCCCAAAGGGGCGGCTCCGGTCGCCCTGCCGTTTCTAGGGCGGCGCAAAGTGGACTTCCGCCGTGCCGACGCCGTCCATGTCAATTTCTATCCGGAAATCGGAACCTTCGGGCCACAGGATGTAGGTCCCAGGCCACAGGCCGCCGAAGCTGCACGCGTCGGGGCCGAATTCGGGCTTGGTCCCGGTGATGCAGGTGTCACTCCAGCTGCCTCCGCCGGTGATGTGAACCGGTACGCCGCCGTAGTTGATGACCCGCACGACAATGATGGACGAAACGCCGGTCCCTCCGCTTTGGCCGCTGGTGTTGCTGATGATCCAGCCCCGCCAACCGGCCCTGGGCGTTGCGGTCGCCGTAGGCCGGCCCGGAGGCAGGGCTGTGGCCGTTGGTGGATGGGTGGGAGAAACGGTGGCGGTCGGTTGGGAAGGCGGAGGAGCGGGAGACGGCGGGGTGGAGGTGGGTGGGGGTGGAGCTTCCCGTACCTCGTCGAAGCGGACCAGTGCCCAGCCCTGGCCGTCCATCGTCACTTGCAAAGAGACCCCCAGGTCCTTCGGCGTGATGGTGTAGGTTCCGGCCCGCAGACCGCCGAATTCGCACGCCGCGGGATCAATATCGGGTTTGATCCCTGTGGTGCAGGTGGCAACAAATTCTCCGGCCCGGATCTCAACTTCATGCCAGGGCCGCCCGGCGACGATGACGGCAACGGCCGAGTTGGTGTATTCGGTCGGTTCGCCGCCGCTGCTGTTTTCAACGATGGTGCCGACCCAGTGGGTGCGCGGTGTGGGGCCGTGGTAGGTGAACTCTACCAAGACGAAATCGCGCAGCCCTACGGTGACATCCAGCGACGTGCCCAGGTCGCGGGGGATGAGGCGGTAGGTCCCGGCGTTGAGTGCGCCGAACTCACAGGCATCGGGGGCGATCTCCGGTTTGGTTCCCGTCTTGCATGTGGCGCGCCAGGGGTCGGCGCGGATCTCCACTTCCTGACCGGCGGGGCGACCGATAACGCGCACGGCGATTGTGGCAAAGTAGCGGCCCTCCAGGTCGCGGAGATGCCGGACGACATGGCCTTGCCAGCCACCGGGCTGGGGTGATGGAGTAGGTGAGGGGGTGATGGGGGCGGCGGTGGCCGTCGCTGCCGGACGGCCGGTGGGAGCCGGTGGGCGGGCCGTCGGCGTGGCCGTGGGAGTAGCCGTCGGCGCGCAGGGGCGGCGGGTAAAGTCTACGCGGGTGTAGTTTTTGCCGTCCAAAAAGATTTTGAAGGTCAGGCCCAGGCCCTGGGGTTCAATGAAATAGATTCCTCTGCTCAGGGGGGCGAATTCGGCCACGTTGGGACCGTATTCCGGTTTCGTGCCGGTGGTGTTTACCGTCACAAAGCCGCCTTCCGAGCGGACCCAAACCGGCAAGCCACCCAGGCCCTGGACGGAGACCCGCAGCACGCTGCCGGCCAGCTCCAGGTTGGGCCACTGTTCGGTGATGGCCGCCTGCCAGCACTCTGCAGACTGGGCAGAGGATCGCTCCCCCGACCACGGCAGCAGCATTCCCAGCAACAGCAGGCCGCCGAGCACTACCGTCAACCCTTTGCCGGTGCGCTTGTTTCGCGCCACAATGTCACCCCCTCCCCGATTATTGGCTTTTGATCCGCATGTAGTACAGGGCCGAATCCAGGTACTCCCTGGGCGTCATTTTGAAGGGGAACATCCGCGTTTTGATCGCCCAGCCTTTCCACAGTTTGTAGATCAGCCAAAACAGGCGGTTAGGCGGCAGACGGATCAGGCGGCGGATGATCGGGAGCAGCCAGGGGAATTCCACACCCAGGGCAAACAGTTTCTGTAGGTTTTCAATCTGCCGCTTTTCCGCTTCGCTGCCGAATCTGATGACGGTGTTGTCGCTGACCGAGCCGGATAGGTCGTCGAAGCTACCCATCATCCAGCCATGCTCATAGGCCCATTCGCCCAGCTCTGTTTTGGGGTAGGGTTGGAAGAGAAAGACGTTGGCATAGGCGGGGCGGCATTGGGCGTTGAGGTCCAGTGTTTCAAAGTCGGTCTCCAGGCTGCCGGTGGGCAAGCCCAGCATGTTGTTGGTCATAAAGGCAATGCCGTGGCGACGCAGGATCTCGGCGGCGTTTAGGATCTGTTCCCGGCTCATGTTGCGGTTGAGGACGGCGTTACGCAGCCGGTCGTTGCCCGCTTCCAAACCGAAGCTGACCGAAACGCACCCTGCTTCTTTGAAAAGGGCGATCTTTTCATCCGTCACCAAGTTGGCCCGCACCTGACACCAAAACGGCAAAGGCCGTCCATCCCGCCGTATCTCGGCCTTGTAAAGGGCCATGAATTCCCGCAGCCAGGGCATTTGTAGGATGAAGGTGTCGTCCATGAAAAGGAGAAAGCGCACATCGTGGCGGGATGTGACCTCTTTGATTTCGCGGATGACGTTTTCCGGACTGCGGCGGCGGAAACGATGGCCCTTGCCGCCGTACAGGTCGGAGAAGGCTTTGTTGAAGCAGAAGGCGCAGTTGTAGGGGCAGCCCCGCCCCGTGATGAAGGGTTTGATCTTGGTGCGGCGGCTTTGGGCATGGGCGGCATAGAGCAGTTCCCGGTCGGCGAAGGGCAGGGCGTCCAGCTCCTCCCCGGTGAGGAGGGGCCGCAGGGGGTTGCGCACGATTTCTCCGTTTACTTTGAACCACCAGTTGGGGATGGCCGGGTCGGACAGGCGGACGCCGTTGTCGTTGCGCTCCAGGGCGTTCATCAGGTCCAGGGTGGCATATTCGCCTTCGCCGATGCACAGGCCGTCTACCCCTTCTTGCTCAATCATTTCGGGGAAAAAGGTGGGATGCGGCCCGCCAAAGATGGAGAACACGCCGGGGAGCCGGGCTTTGATGCGCCGGTTCAGTTCCAGATACCAGTTATGCGGCCCGGTATAGACGGTGTAGCCTACCACATCGGGTTGCAGGCGCAGGGCCGCTTCGACCGGGTCTTCCTCCGTTGCCACTACCAGGCTGACGTGATGCCCCCCCTGTTTGAGCACGCTGCTGATGAGCAGGATGCCGTGGGGTTCGTTATCAATTTCCTTGACGATAAACAGAATGTGCAATGGTCGCGTTCCTCTCCGCGGGGTTGCTCGTCCTTTCTCCTTCCGGTCGGCGGCCCGATGCCGTTGCCGCCGGGCACAATTGTAACGATTGTTGGGGATTTTGTCAAAGGGCGGTCAGGGCAGGAGGCGGTTTTTCCCGGCGGTAGTGGGGCCGGGGCCGGTATCGCCTTTGCCCTGTGCACTTCACAGTGCCGGGCGGGTGATCCCGATCCAGCGGCGGATGAGGTCAATCTTGAAGCGGTAGAGGTTGCTCCGGGGAGCGGTGCGGGTGAGGATGTCCTGGGCTTGCAGGGAGGCCAACGCCCGTTTGAGGTCGTCTTCGGGCAGGTCGTAGCCCTTGCGGCTCAGTTCGTCGGCGATCTGGGAGGGAGTGGCCGCCGATTCGGGGTCGGGCAGCAGGTCGGTGAGGGCCAGCATGACCTGGCGTTCTTCCGGTGTGGCTCCGGCCCAGATGTATTTGAAGTGGGCTTCTCCCCGCTCTACGATGCGTTCCAGCACATTGTCCACACAGGTCACGGTGAGGTAGTTGCGCCGTGTTTCGTTGTGGTAGGCTACCATTTCGTGGCAGACGACCTGGGTAAAGTAGGGATGCCCGGCGGTAACCTGGATGATGCGCTCCAGGGCCAGGGGGTCGTATTCCATGCCGTAGGGGGCCACCGGCTCTGTTGCCAGGCGGCGTACCTCATCGGGGCTGAGGAAGGTGATGTGCTTGTAGGCGGCGATGTTGAACAGGATGGACCAGTATTCGGCCCCTAGCTCCTCCAGTTTGTGCGTTCCGGAAAAGAGAAAGTCAAGGCGCGGTTCGTGCTGCATCAGGTTGCGTAGGAAGGGAAAGATCCCGGCGTCCAGGCGACCATCTTCTACCCGCTTTTGCAGCTCTTCAAACTCGTCGAACATGAGAAGCAGGTTGCGGTCGTCCAGCCGACCGATCACCGAACGCAGGAATTTGGCGCGGAAGGTGAACTCCGGGGACTCTTCATACTCGCTCCGTTCCGGCAGGTCTACGAGGATGTCGTGGTTTTCCAGATAGTAGGCGATGTCGTCGCTGAGGGCGTAGAGAAAGTCCGCCGTGCCCCGTGCGGCCATGCCCTGCATGTCTATCAGGATGGCGATGTGGGTGTCGGCCAATACCTCCTGCAAGCGGTAGAGGATGGATGTCTTGCCGGTGCGCCGCTGACCGTGGAGGACGATGACGTTGTTTTGGTATGTGCCCAGCAGGTGTTCGCGCACGAATTCAAACACGTCTTGGCGTCCGACAAACATCTCACCGGAGCGCAAGGGTGTGCCGGTGACGTAGGGGATGGGGAAGATGCGCCGGAAGGGACGCTCGGCCCGTTCCTGCACCAGTTCCATGGCATCGGCGAATTCCACGCGGCGGCCCCGGTCCACGGCATCGTCAAAGGTCAGTTCCCAGGTCAGGCGCAGGCGGCGGGGCGATTCGGGAACCAGCCAGAATTCCAACTCCCGGCTTTCACCGGGGCCGAGGATGTCCACCGTCTGTTCGCCTCCGCCCACGATCAGGTAGCCTTCGCCATCGGCGACCCGCAGGTGGACGTTCTGGGCCACGTTGAGGCCCTCGTTGGTGACGACGATGCATTGGCGCACGCGGGGAGCAAAGGCGGTACGCGAGGCCAGCAGGTGGGCTTGCAGGTCGGCCCGGCCCTGAAGCTCCTGGGTGGTCATCAAGACAATGCCTTGCCAACGGTCCAGCAAGGTGTGCAGTACCGCCATCTCCGGGTAGACGGTGGCGCAGGAGCGGCACTCCGGGCTGTTCCGGTCGGTCTTGCGGTGCAGGTCCAGCAGGGCGGCTTGGGCACTGTTGAGGAAGATGATCTTGGTGCTCAGATCGTCCACCCGTTCAACTTTGTTCAGCTCCCCCAACACCCGTCCGATCCCTTCGCAGACCTGGGCCAGCAGCACCGGCAGGGCCGATGTGACCTCCTGGGGGGGCGGTTCAATGGCCGTGATCTGATCCAGGGTGCGGGCCGCCAATCCCTCGTCCAGGATGCGGTAGAGTTCGCCCACTTCTACCCGCCATCGCCAATGGAGCTGCTCGCTGAGCACCTGGCGGATGACGGCTACGGCCCAGGCTACGTCCCGGTCCTCGTTGCCCAGGGTGTGGTAGGCGGCGACCAGACGTGTGGCTTCCGCATCGCGGAGCAGGAAGGCCAAGTGGGGCAGGACGCGCCAAGCATGGGCATCGCTGTAAAAGAGGCGGTACAGTTGCGGCAACAACTGGGTTGGGTCGCGGTGTAGGGTGCGGGCGATGCGGGCGGCCCTGTCCACCGGACGGCGGAAGATGAGGGGCAGGGCCAGGCCGTACAGGATCGCTTGGGGGGCCAACCAAAGCAAGGCCACGATCAGGACAACGGCCAGCAGGCCGAGGGGGACGATGTAGAACAGGGGCGGCAATAGGATCGGCGAGCGGATGTAGGTCCGCAATAGATATGCCTGCTCCGGTGTCAGGATGATGTTGCCCTGGGGGTTCATGGGCCTGGCCTGGAGCAGCAGTTCCCAGCCTAGGTAGCGGGCCAGGCCCACCCAATAGCGCACCATCTGGGCCAGGGCCAAGAAGGTGGGCACGGCGGCGACGATTCCGGCGAGCATGACCGCCTGGAAGCGGGAAAGGTGGCGGCGCGGCGGGTCTTTGAGGAGTAAGACGGCCAACGCCCCCGTGCCGACCACGGCCAGGACCAGCAAGGGGAACAGACAGCCGGCCAATGCTTCGCTGGAGAGGGCTTGTAAGAGGAGGTTGCCTTCTTCGTCCACCAGCCGTTCCAGCTGGGGCAGGTCGGCCTTGAGGCTGACAAAGAAGCTGATGGTCAGGCTGAGCCACATGACCATCCCCACGATGAGGCCGGAGATGATCCCCGCCCGCCATACGTCGTCCTGTTCGGCGAACCAACGCTCACGGGGGTTCGGCTCGGTGATGACATCCAGCAGCGAAGGGGTGGGTTCTATCCTGTTGCGACGCAGCCAGCCGACCAATGCGCCTTCCACTCCACCCAGTAGCGCGCCGATCAACAGCACAAGGAGGAAGGGTTGGTACACCCCCTGGGCCGTCTCCTGGACAAAGCGGAGGACCAGCGGGCTGGGCGGCGTCGGCGACTGGGGTGAAAGACGGTGGGTCCACAGGATGGCCGCCGCCGTCAGGCCGGAAGTTGGGGCGAGGACGACGACGTGTAGCACGATGGCGGCTACCGTCCCGCTGATGGCTCCGGCGCGGAACCCCTGCCGGAGGTCGTGGGCACGGCTGCGCCAGGCGGCTCGGCTGCCGACCAGGGCGAGGAGGACAACGGCTGCCAGGCCGTGTAGGACGAGGACCAGGTAGCGCACCGAACGGGGCCAGGGGGGCCAGTGGAGGTGCAGGATGCGGGGGTAGACGTACATGGCGAAGAGGGGGAGGAGACTTACCAGGGAAAGGGCCAAGCCGATCAGCAAGCCGTTGACGACGCTGCGCCGGATCATGCGTTGCCTCCCCATCCGGACAGGCCCCAGGCCCGTTCCACGGCGGCGACCAGGGCCGCGCCGGACGGATAACGGTCTTCGGGCTTTTTGGCCAGGGCACGATTCAGCACGTCATCCAGGGCGGGGGGCAGGTCGGGGGCGCGCAGGTGGACGGGTGTCGGCGTATCGGAGATGTGCTTGAGCAGGACGGCAACGGGGGTGTCGGCGGTGAAGGGCAACTCTCCCGTCAGCATCTCGTAAAGCACCACGCCCAGGGAGTACAGGTCGGCGCGAGGGGTGATGGAGCCGCCGCTGCCCTGTTCCGGGGCCATGTAGTCGGGTGTGCCGATGGTCATGCCCGTCCCGGTGAATTGGACACCCTCCATGATCTTGGCGACGCCAAAGTCGGTCAGCACCGGCGTAAAGGCGGCATCGGGGTTGCCTTCCTCCTCCACGCGGAGCATGATGTTGGCCGGTTTGACATCGCGGTGGATGATGTCCCGCTCGTGGGCGTAGTCAAGGGCTGCCGCCACGCCGCGCAGGACGCTGAGCACCTCCCACGGCGACAGCCGCTCCCCTTTGGCCTTGGCCGCCCGCATCCGCATTTTGAGGGTGTCCCCGGCGATATATTCCATGACCATGTAGTGAACCGAGCCGCTGACGCCGAAATCGTAGACCTGGACGATGTTGGGGTGGCGCAGGCGGGCGATGGCCGCCGCCTCCCGCTGGAAACGGGCGCGGAACTCTTCATCGGTGGCAAAATGGGGGGCCAGTACCTTGATCGCCACGTAGCGATCCAGCATGGGTTGGTAGCCTTTGTAGACCTTGGCCATGCCACCCTGCCCCAATGCGGCCAGGACGCGGTAGTTGCCCAACCGCTTGCCGGTGAGGTCGGTGGCGGAGACGTTGACGATGGTCGAATCGGTGGGCGTGACCTGCGTCTTGTGGCGTTGTTCTTCCAAAAAGACGGCAAAAGCGTGTCCGAAGGGCACATAGCGGCGGCCCTCCCGGCGGATGAGGGCTTTGGCCAAGAGCCGCTTGCGCAGGGCTTCGTCGGCCATGTTGGGGGAAAGGAGGGCCCGTTGCTCCTCCGCGCTGAGTTGGGACCAGAGGTAGCGGTAATGGTCTTTGGCCTCGGCGGTGTAGCGTTTTGCCACCCGGTCATAGGCATCGGGCGGCTTGGGGCTGCCGCGCCCCGGTGCTTCGTAAAGATGGTAGCCGGCGATCTGCAAAAAGAAGGGGTGCGGCCCGGCCAGTTCCAGGGCCAGGTCAATCTCCTCCTCACAAAAGCCCGGCCCTTCCCCCAGGGCCGAGAGGGTGGTCAACAGGCCCCGCGCTTCCTCTTCGGGCATCAAGCCCAGAGTCAGCTCGGAAAAGATGTTGAAAAAAGGAGAAGAGAGGGTTTCACTGTGGTGATAGGTTAGCTCGTAAAGGCTCCGCTTGGAGGCGGTGAGGTAGACGATGCCCAGCTCCCCGGCCAAGCTGCGCAGTTCACCGTAGAAATCGGGTTCAAAGTTGGGGTTGCGGGCCAGGCCCTCAAATTCGTCCAGGGAGAACACCAGGTCCAACCCGGCGTCGCGGATGCGGCGCAGCAGGCGGCGGACGGTGGTAAAGCGCAGGTTGCCTCCATCCAGGAGCCGTTCCGCCTGGTCTTGCAAGCGGCCCGGCGGCAGGATGGTGCTCAGGCGATCCAGAACTTCAATCCAAAAATCGTCCCGTTCCGCGGAGAGCATCCCTTCCAGATCCAGGTAGACAAAGAGGGTGCGCTCCGGGTCCAGGCCGTAACGCTGCATCATCTCCGGGCGGGCTACCGCCGTCAGCAGGGAGCTTTTGCCCAGCTTGCGCTCGCCGACGATGGAGCGGCATTGGTGGGTGATGACCGCGCTGTACAGGGCTTCGATTTCCCGCCGGCGACCGTAGAAGCAGGCCGGTTCGGTGATTCGCTGGCGGCTGAAAAAGGGATTGCGGAATCGTCTGAGGTCCATGGGCGGTCCTCCTTAGCCGGTTGGGGATGGCAGGCTCAAGCATGGCCTGTCTGTTGTCGGGCGGCCAGGGTCGCCCGGTATTTCTCCCGGATCGCATCCAGGTTCACCATACGACCGTTTTCCTGTACGTACCAATGTTCCCATCCGTTGCACGGGGCGCCGTTCATATAGTGCCTACCGGCCTGATGGATGCTGCCTTCGAATCCATCCTCCGTGCGCAGGCGGGCGTCCGGCTTGATGGTGGCGGAGCGTTTTGCATCTCGCCGGAAAAAGAGTTTCTGCCCCGGCTGCAAAAATCCGTTTTCAACGAGGGCAGAAAAGGCAACCCGTGGGGCGGCTTTTTTCTTGCTGCGGACATCAAAGGTTCGGCGGTCGAAAAGTTCCGGCCGGATGGCGTCAATGCGTTGCCGGGCCAGTCGGATGTATTTTTCCTCCCGTTCAATGCCGATCCAATGCCGGTGCAGCCGTTTGGCCACCGCCCCGGTAGTGCCGCTGCCGAAGAAAGGGTCCAAGACCACATCCCCCGGATTGCTTGAGGAGAGGATAACGCGGTAGAGCAACGCTTCCGGCTTTTGCGTTGAGTGGGCCTTGTTGCCCTGTTCGTCGCGTATCCTTTCCGCACCCGTTGCCAGAGGAAGCAGCCACCAATCGGAGCGCATCTGCTTTCCGCCGTTCAGCGTCTTCATAGCGTGGTAGTTGAAGGTGTATCCGGCCCCTTTGCCCGTGCTGGCCCAGATCAGGGTTTCGTGGGCGTTGGTGAACCGCACGCCGCGGAAATTGGGCATGGGATTGGTTTTGATCCAGATCACGTCGTTCAGAATCCAAAAGCCCAGGTCCTGCATGATCGCCCCCACCCGAAAGATGTTATGGTAAGAGCCGATCACCCAGATCGTGCCGGTCGGTTTGAGCACCCGCTTGCAGGCCGTCAGCCAGGCGCGCGTGAACTCGTCATATTCCCGGAACGATGCGAACCGGTCCCACGCATCGTCCACGGCGTCAACGCGCGTCATATTCGGGCGGTGCAACTCGTTTTGCAGTTGCAGGTTGTAAGGTGGGTCGGCAAAGATCAGGTCTACCGATTTTTCGGGGAATGTTGCCAGAACCCGGATGCAATCCCCCTGGATGATCTGATCCAACGGCAATTCCATGACTTTCCTCAAATCAGCCGTTCCCTTTTTGCGCCGGATTGTAGCGCAAAATCACAAGCCTCCCGGCTTGTGCCACGTGGCCCGGTGTAGGCCACGGCCTGCCACGCCCCCCTTTTTGCGCCCGATTCGGTTGGCCGATGCTCCGCAGTCCAACCGGTATTATACCTCAGATTCGCCTGGGAGACAACTGCCCTGTCGCCTTGTAGGGCAAGGGTGTTTGCAGGGCTTGGCACGCAGCGGCCCGTCGGCGACCTGTGCTACCCTCCGGCGCAGGCCACCACCGACCGCCATGCAGGGAGTGACTTGATCTGCGAATTTGCTCAACCCCCCGCCATATGTTATACTTACTCTCACCGAAAGGAGGCAGTCAAGATGGCGCTCAAACCGGGTGATACGCTGCTCAACGGTCAATACCGCATTATCCAACAATTGGGGCGAGGCGGCTTTGGCTTTGTGTATCTGGCCCACGACATGCTCTTGGGCGAGCAAGTGGCGATCAAAGAGTTGATCCCTGCCCTGGTAGGCGATGAATCGATCCTCAAACGTTTCCTCACCGAGGCCAAAGCTACCATGCGCCTGACCCACGAACGGATCGTGCGCACCTATAACGTCTTTCATGAGGGGGGGAGCTACTATATCGCCATGGAGTATATGGCCGGTGGCTCATTGGGGGATCGGCTGCGCCAACACGGCCCCCTTCCGGTGGAGGAGGCAATACGCATCATCGCTCAGGTGTGTGAAGGGCTGGAATATGCCCATCGGCGAGGGGTGGTGCATTGCGATTTGAAGCCGGTCAACATCCTCTTTACGGCCGATGGAGAAGCAAAGGTGGCCGATTTCGGCATTGCCCACATCTCCGATCAGCTGGTGGAGCGCACGTGGCACACCATGGCCGGGTTTGTGGCCGGGACCCTGGCCTATATGTCGCCGGAACAGGTCAACGGTGTGCGCGACGACCCACGCATTGATGTCTATGCGTTGGGGGCGATCCTCTACCGGTTGCTGACGGGGCGGCCCTATTTGCAATTTGACAACCGCGACACCCCTGCTGCCCAGGCGGAGAACGTCATGCGCATCCGGACCCAGCGGACCGTCCCGCCCAGCAAGTATAACCCCCGCGTTCCCCCTTGGCTGGATCAAGTAGTGCTCAAAGCGTTGGCCAAAGATGCCGACGACCGATTCGCCAGCGCGGCCCAGCTGCGGGCGGCGTTGCTGCAAAAAGGGCAAGTGGCGGAGACGCCCACCGCCCCGGCCCGGCGGCAGCGTCCCTCTGCGCCGCCGCCCCCTCCTCCCGGCCCACAGGAGCGCACGCCTCCTCCGCCGCCCGGAACACAGACCCCCCTTCCGTCTCAAGCGGTTCCGCCCGCCAAGCGCAAGACCCCTTTGTTGATCTGGTTCCTGATCGGCGGAGGTGTGTTCCTCTGCATGGTGGCCGTGCTCGTCCTG
>Ga0256914_1001043_pt1 | contig 26434 bp, 18 predicted proteins | sample HulkmetaG_FD_191571 | JGI IMG/M metagenome (GOLD analysis project Ga0256914, IMG submission 191571) | Hydrothermal chimney microbial communities from Main Endeavour vent field at the Juan de Fuca Ridge, Pacific Ocean - Hulk | ecosystem: Environmental > Aquatic > Marine > Hydrothermal vents ... | reverse complement strand
CCTTTATGTCGACGGAGGTATCTTGGCCACACTGGGAAGCCATGCCGGAGAAGAATGATAAACCCCTAAACTGACAGTCATGAAAAACATCAGACCGTTCGTCCTGAACTTGTTCCTTTTCTTCACGCTTCTGTTCACGGCCTGCAACGGAAAGAAAACGGTCGTGATCACACTGAAGAATCCTGTCGATATTGACCGGCCCGATGAAGCGATCGTATTACAGCGTTCCTTCCTGGATTCTCTGACAGGAAGTATTCCCGAAGGGAAGGTGCCCTGTCTGATCGATGAAAAAGGCAAGATCATACCTTCACAGACCGATGACCTGGACCGTGACGGGAAATGGGATGAACTTTTTACCCTGCTTGATTTTTCTCCGCGTGGTGAGCGAAAACTGGAGATCACATTTGTGTCTCCCGAGAAGCTTCCCGATTTCTCCCCGCGGGCCAACATACGTTTTGCCAACTATCCGGAACACAGGGAGCTGGATCATGCGGACAGATTACGGACCACCGACTCTCCCAGTACCCAGAAAGCGTTTCAAATGGAGGGACCTGCCTGGGAAAATGACAAAGTGGCTTTTCGTAACTATTACGATGCCCGCAATGGTATCGACATTTTCGGAAAGAGGGTTTCGAGAATGGTTCTGGACAGTGTCGGCCTGATACCTCATTCTTATCATGTACTGAAAGATTGGGGCATGGACATCCTCAAGGTGGGCAATTCACTGGGTGCCGGTGCCATCGCCCTGATGGTCAATGACTCTGTCTTTCGTGTCGATCTTCCCGAAAAAGGAACCTTCGAGCGTGTGGCCGATGGTCCGCTGCGTGTGATCTTCCGATTGGGATATTATGGCTGGCATGCGGGAGGTCATACCTATGACATCCTCGATGAGATCAGCATCTGGGGGGGCACCAATTTCTATAAGGCCCGTGTGAGCGTGAAAGGAGTGACAGGAAATGAATCGCTTATCACGGGGATCGTCCGTCACTGCGATTCCCTTCACATCGACCAGCCGAATGATAAATACATCTTTTTCTCTACTCACTGCAACCAGGCTTATGAGGGGGAAAAACTGGGAATGGCCATTCTTGTGAAAGCGGAAGACTTCATCACGACCATTCAGGCACCCACGTCGGGAGAAGGGATCGTGAACACATATATGATTGACCTGAAACTCCACGAAGATCATCCTACAGAATATCTATTTTACTCCGGATGGGAAAAACAGGATCCCCGTTTCGCGGAAGCCGGATATTTCCACAGCCTTATCACCCGGGATGCTCAGCGTCTGGCCCATCCGATCATGATCAGGTGAATCTCAGGAACGACTGGCACTCTCAGTGGCGGGTGGAAAAGGGGGAGTGCGCATCTTGATGCCCTGTTCAACGGTTCTTTTTTCTTTGGCGATGCGTTCGGGGTTCCAGCCAAACCTTCGGGCGAACAAAGCGAGAAGTGATGGCAGTTCCTTTTTTACGTTGGGAAGGTCAAAAAGCATCCGCCCGCTGCGTCGTTCCAGGAAATCAAGAGGATGGAACGTCATTTCTTTATCGATGGCATGTTCTGCTTCTGCCAGAATGAGCGACTGATCCTCCTCTTTTGCCCTGCTGAGGATATGCTGTGCATCCCGGCCGTATTTCATCACCATCTCGTCCGCTTCTCTGGCCGATATCCCGGGATAAAGGTGTACCATTTCCTCTCTGAAGGCGGTGATCTCGTCGAGGTCCCGGAACGGATCATCGGTGAGCGGGATATGTTTTGTGCGGCAGCGTACTTTCCTGCCTTCCCTGCGCAGGATCCTGTCCACCACCTTTTCAGCCATCCTGCGGTAACCGGTGAGCTTGCCCCCGGCCATGGAGATCAGGCCGGTAGGGGAAATGAAGATCTCATCCTTTCTTGAGATCTCTGAAGCTGATTTGCCTTCCTGATAGATGAGCGGCCTGAGACCCGCCCAGGAAGACAACACGTCTGTCACGCCCAGATCCACCCTGGGAAACAAATGCCGGATCCCGTCAAGCAGATAGGTCACATCCTCATGTGTCACGGGCGGATCATGCTTGTCACCCGTATAGGGTGTGTCGGTGGTGCCGGCATAGACGATACCGTGGCGGGGAAGGAGGAACATCATCCTTCCGTCGGGAAGATCAAAGTATATTGGATGGTTGAGAGGGAGTTTTTCCCTGTCAAAGACCAAATGGACCCCTTTGGTGATGAAGAGGTGTTTGCCGGTGAGGGAGTGATCCATTTCACGTACCTCGTCCACCCAGGGGCCTGCCGCATTGACCACATGTTTGGCCTGCACCGTGAAGCGCTCCTCCGACAAGCCGTCCTGAGCCTCTACACCGTTCACCTTGTTCTGTTTGTCGTAGGTAAGACGTGTGACTTCCGTGTAATTCAGACACCATGCACCATGACGCATGGCCGTCTTGATGACCTCCAGCGTCAGGCGTGCGTCATCGGTCATATATTCGGCGTAGTAGCCGCCGCCTTTCACACGTTCACGGGGCAGCAACGGTACCTTTTGCAGGGTCTCTTCCCTGCTGAGCATCCTTTTTCTGTCCTCTTTCCGGACACCTGCCAGCAGGTCGTAAAGGGTGAGTCCCAGGGCGATCATGGTGCGGCCCATACTGCCTCCCCGGAGAATAGGCAGAAGCATCTTCTCGGGGATCACCAGATGAGGGGCAAGGCCATGGACGATGGCTCTTTCGCGGCCGGTTTCTGCAACTACATGGAACTGCATCTGCCTGAGGTAACGCAGCCCGCCGTGTATCAGCTTGGTGGAACGGCTGCTGGTGCCCGAAGCGAAGTCCTTTTTTTCCAGGAGTAGCGTTTTTAGACCGCGGGAGGCAGCATCGAGGGCAATGCCCGCTCCCGTGATCCCTCCACCGATGATCACAACATCGAACCTCTCGGGAGTGGATACAAGATGATCCCGCATCTGCTGTCGCAGGAAAACCGTATCCTGTGCCGGTGATGACTTCCTGTTCATGCTTTCTCCTCCAGCCAGCCCAGGGTCCTTTCCACAGCCTTTTTCCAGCCTTTCAGCAGGGTGTTGCGTTTCTCCTCGGTGATATCCGGGATGAAGATGCGATCGATCTTTCTGTTTTGAAGGATCTCTTCCTTTTTCCAGAGCCCTCTTTCGATCCCAGCCATATAAGCTGCGCCGAGTGCGGTGGACTCGGTGACCAGCGGACGTTCCACGGGGATGTTCAGGATATCTGCCTGGAACTGCATCAGGAAATCGTTGGCCACGGCCCCGCCGTCCACCTTCAGGGAGGTGAGGGTGAGTCCCGCATCTTTTTTCATCACTTCGAGCAGGTCCCTCGACTGATAAGCAAGCGACTGCAGGGTGGCCTTGATGATATGGGCCTTTCCCGTGTCGCGGGTGAGGCCGAAGATGGCTCCACGTGCGTACATATCCCAGTAAGGAGCACCCAGACCGGCAAAGGCGGGTACCACATACACTCCATCCCCTTCCGCCTGGGCTGCGAAATATTCCGTGTCGGAGGCTTTGTCGATGATGCCCAGAGCATCCCGCAGCCACTGGATGGCCGCTCCCGCAATGAAGACACTGCCTTCCAGCGCATAATGGACTTCGTCGTCCAACCCCCAGGCAATGGTGGTCAACAGCCCGTGGGAAGACCAGCGGGGCTCCCTGCCTGTGTTCAGCAGCATGAAACAACCTGTCCCGTAAGTGTTCTTCACCTCACCAGCTTCGAAACAGGCCTGACCGAAAAGCGCTGCCTGCTGGTCACCTATCACTCCGCTTACGGGAATAATGCTGCCCTCGTATTCCATATCACCATAATGCCATGAAGAAGGATGCACTTCGGGAAGAAGAGAAGAGGGGATGTCGAAAAGGGCGAGAAGTTCCTCATCCCATCTTCTTTCACGGATGTTGAAAAGCATGGTGCGTGAGGCATTGGAAAGATCGGTGGCGTGGACCTTCCCACCCGTCATTTTCCATACCAGCCAGCTGTCCACCGTCCCTGCAGCCAATTCACCCCGACGGGCTTTCTCCCTTGCTCCGGGCACATGGTCGAGGATCCAGGCGATCTTGGTGGCTGAAAAATATGCGTCCACAACCAGCCCCGTGCGTTCGCGGATCATTTCACCATGTCCTTCTTTTTTCAGACGCTCACACCGATCAGCCGTTCGTTTGTCCTGCCAGACGATGGCGTTCATGAGAGGCCTGCCGGTGAACCGGTCCCATACCACCGTGGTCTCACGCTGATTGGTGATGCCGATGGCCAGTACGTCTTCGGGTGCGACCCTGTTGCGGCGTAACAGATCACGGAAAACAGCCATCTGACTGTTCCAGATCTCTTCAGGATCATGTTCCACCCACCCCGGCTCGGGAAAAATTTGCCTGAATTCCTGCTGACTGATATCCACCAGCTGACCCTCACGATCGAAAAGGACCGCTCGTGAACTGGTCGTACCCTGATCAAAGGCTGCTATGTATTTCATAGGTTCTTTCTGTAAGTTATGGTGCAACAAGATAAAGAAAATCAGAATGAAATCGGAGAAAATGAACATATGAAAAAGGGAGATTCGTTCCTTGTCGGAATGAGCCGGGTAGAATGGCACATTCCCCGGCTTCCTCCGGAGGAATATATTGGAGGATGGTTCCTAAATGCAGGATTTTGCGTTTATTTGGAAAATAATAATTTCGTAATTTTGGCGCTATTGAAAAGTTGCCTCTTTAATGCGTAATAAAAACCTGGTGTGATGGATGATGAAATGAAAGAACGAGAGCAAAAGGAGAACGAAAACCGGGAAGCAGGGACACTTCGTCCCGGTGAAGAGGAAAAAGTACGCAGGGAGGATAGCGACCAGGAGAGAACAGGTTCTCCTGAAGAGGAAACTGCTTTGCAGGAAGAGCAGGACAGCGAAAGTGACAGGGAGCTCACGGTGGCACAGGGAGATGGTGTGGACGGTCATTCTGTCGGGAACCAAAACAGGGATCTTTCGAACAACGAAGATCATGACAGCATTAGGGAAAAAGAGGTTGATGTTGTAACTGAAGATGTTGCAAATGTTGCAGAAACCTCAGGGGAAGATCCTCATGAGAAGGAACAGGTTGATGAGAAGGAAGAGCCGGTAAGGGAAAGCAGCAAGGAGCTTGCAGGGAACAAGGCGCAGATGGAAGAAGAAGAAAAAGAGCTCCCGGATCAAGAGGAGGAAAAAAAAGAAAAAGAAGAGATCACGGTCGAAGAAGTGGATTATTCCACATTTTCGCTCGATGATCTGGTTGACCGGCTGGCACTCCTGCTGGAAAAAAGACCCGTGAACGAGATCCGTAATGATGTCGAAAGGATCAAGGTGGTCTTCTATAAGAAACTCAACCAGGAGAAAGAGGAAAAAAAGAACCGTTTTCTTGAAGAAGGCGGCGATCCCACGGATTTCACCCCCCCTCACGATGTCCGTGAGGAAAGGATGATCGACCTTCTGAAAGCTTACCGCTACAGGAAGGCCCAGTATAACAAGGAACTGGAAGAGCAAAAGCTTCGCAACCTGGAAGAAAAAAAACAGGTGATCGAAGAACTGAAAGAACTGGTCACCCGCAACGAATCGTTGGGGAAGACCTTCCAGGAATTCCGTGATCTCCAGAAAAAATGGCGGAACATTGGTCCGGTACCCCAACAATATACCAATGAATTGTGGGAGAGTTACCACTATCATGTGGAGAAGTTCTACGATTACATTCGCATCAATAAGGAGCTTCGGGATCTGGACCTGAAGAAGAACAAGGAAGCCAAGCTGCGTCTGTGTGAACAGGCAGAACAGCTGCTCCTGGAACCGGATATTGTCACGGCTTTCAAGACCCTTCAGAAATACCATGAGCAGTGGCGGGAAATAGGTCCTGTCCCCAAAGAACACAAAGCCGAGCTGTGGGAGCGTTTCAAGGAGGCCACCCGCAAGATCAACAAAAAGTACCAGGCCTATTTCCAGGAGATCAAGGAAATCCAGAAGAAAAACCTTGAACAGAAAACTCTTCTGGCTGAAAAGGCTGAGGAAATAGCCGCCATGGAACTGAAGTCCCCCAGGGAATGGGAAGAAAAAACAGAGCAAATAAGAGAACTTCAGAAAGTATGGCGGACCATTGGTTTTGCTCCCAGAAAATACAACAACGCCATCTATGAACGTTTCCGCAAGGCCTGTGATCTTTTTTTCAGCAGGAAACGGGAATTTTTTGCTGCCAACAAGGAGCTGCAGATGACCAATCTCCAGCTGAAAACCGATCTGTGTGTTCAGGCCGAAGCGTTGAAGGACAGTACCGACTGGAAAAAGACCACGGAGGACCTGATCAATCTCCAGAAACGCTGGAAAGAGATCGGGCCGGTACCCAGAAAATATTCCGATCAGCTCTGGAAACGCTTCCGGGCCGCCTGCGATCATTTCTTTGAGGCCAAGGCAAGGTATTATCAGGGCCTGCGTGAGAACTTCGAAGAGAATCTGCGGAAAAAGGAAGAACTGCTGGAGGAGATGCGTGCTTTCACGCCAACCGGCGATACCGATAAGGATTTTGCAGCCATCCAGGATCTCCAGCGGCGCTGGTCAGAGATAGGTTACGTGCCTCTTGAAAAAAAGGAAGAGATCAGCAACGCATTCCGCAAACTGGTGGATGAACTCTACAACAAACTCAACCTTAATGAGCATACCAAGAGTCTCATCAAATACAAGGCAAAACTTCAGGAACTGGCCGGATCACCCAAAGCTACCGTCAAACTTCAGAAAGACAGAGAGAAGTTCATCAGCCGCATCAAACAGCTGGAAAATGATATCACCATCTGGGAGAACAACATCGGCTTCTTCTCCAACTCCAAGAATGCCGAATCGCTCATTCGCGACGTAACGGTGAAGATCGAGAATGCCAAGGCCAGTATCCGCCTGCTGAAAGAGAAGCTGAAACTGATCGATGAAATGGACATTGACTGACCCTAAACCTTTACCACCTTGAGTACAACCAAGTATATTTTTGTGACGGGAGGGGTGACCTCGTCATTGGGAAAGGGGATCATTTCCTCCTCACTGGCCAAGCTGCTGCAGGCACGCGGTTACAAGGTAACGATCCAGAAACTCGATCCCTACATCAACGTCGATCCCGGCACCCTCAATCCCTATGAGCACGGGGAGTGCTATGTGACGGAGGATGGAGCGGAGACCGACCTGGACCTCGGCCATTATGAACGTTTTCTCAATACCAACACTTCCCAGGAGAACAACGTAACAACAGGGCGTATCTACCAGTCGGTGATCGAGAAGGAACGCAGAGGCGATTACCTGGGAAAGACGGTGCAGGTGATCCCACACATTACGGATGAGATCAAGAACCGTATCCGCCTGTTGGGAAAGAAATACGATTATGAGATTGTGATCACCGAGATCGGCGGTACCGTGGGTGACATCGAGTCCCTGCCTTATATCGAATCGGTGCGGCAGCTTAAATGGGATCTTGGTCCTGCCAACTGTCTGGTGATCCATCTGACGCTGGTACCTTACCTCCCCACCTCGGGAGAGCTGAAGACCAAACCTACCCAGCATTCGGTCAAGCTATTACAGGAAGCAGGTATACAGCCCGATGTTCTCGTGCTCCGTACCCAGAAACCGCTTTCTCTTGATATACGAAAGAAAGTGGCATTATTCTGCAATGTCGATCTGCCCAGTGTCATCGAATCGATCGATGCCGAGACCATTTACGATGTGCCTTTGCTGATGCTCAAAGAGCATCTTGACGAGACCGTACTCAGAAAGTTAGATCTGCCCGTACGTCAGGAACCGGAACTGAAACCCTGGAAGGATTTCCTGAAAAGGCTCAAATCACCCCGCAGAACTGTGAAGATCGGTCTGGTGGGGAAATATGTGGAACTGCATGATGCCTACAAGTCGATCTCCGAGTCTTTTACCCATGCCGGCGCCGCCAACGAATGCCGGGTGGAGATCGAGTACATTCATTCGGAGTACCTCAACAACACGAATGCCGAACAATTGCTTTCCCGTCTTGACGGCATTCTGGTAGCTCCAGGTTTCGGGAGCCGGGGTATAGAAGGAAAGATCATTGCGGCACGGTATGCACGTGAACACGATATTCCTTTCCTGGGCATATGTCTGGGATTGCAGTGCGCGGTCATTGAGTTTGCCAGAAACGTGCTGGGATTTGAAAATGCCAACTCCACCGAGATGAACCGAAAGACACCTTATCCGGTGATCGATCTGATGGAAGAACAAAAGGGCATCACAGCCAAGGGAGGGACCATGCGTCTGGGGGCATACCCCTGCCGGATCGATCCCAAGAGCCGTGTTTACCAGGCTTACAGAACCGAACTGGTACAGGAACGACATCGCCATCGTTACGAGTTCAACAATACTTACCTGGATGACTTCGAAAAGGCTGGTATGAAAGCGGTGGGGATCAATCCTGACACCAACCTGGTCGAGATCATGGAGATCCCTGCACACAGGTGGTTCGTAGGAACGCAGTTCCATCCCGAATACCGGAGTACGGTGCTCCGTCCCCATCCTCTTTTCGTCAGCTTTGTGGAGGCCACACTCAGGTATGCAGAAGAAAAGAAACATAAAGCAACAAAAGAAGAAAAAGAAAAGGAACAGAAGGAAAACACACTGAACTAAACGGAGAAAGCTGCCTGGCATGGACAAGAACACAATAACAGGATTGATCCTCATCATCCTGCTTTTCATCGGATTTACCTATTACAACAATGTACAGAGGGACAAGGCTTATGAATATGAAGTGCAACGTGCGGATTCGCTGTACGATGCAGGGAGATACCAGGTAGCCAGGGAGAGTTATCTCCGGGCACTGACACTCAGACCTTCCGAACAATATCCTCGTAACAGGGTTCTCTCGATCGATTCCCTGCTTCATGTGGATGCCCTTTCCGATACATCGGCTGTGACCGATACGTCCGGTGTCACCGCCCAGAAAGAGCTTCTCCCGGCTGAAGTGGTGGTGCAGAAGGATTCCGTAGCGCTGATCCCCGTCAGGAAAGGGAAACGTTTCATCACCGTAGAGAACGAACTGGCCAGGTATACCTTTACCACATTGGGTGGCAGACTCTACTCAGTTGAGTTGAAGAAATACAAAACCTGGGACAAGAAACCGCTCATCCTCTTTCACGGCGATTCCACCGAGTTCGGCTTTCGCTTTTTCTCGATCGACAACAAACTGATCGATACCAAGACCCTGCTTTTCCGGCCGATCTCCGATACGGGGCATATCGTGGTTACCGACAGTATGTATCAGGCTGTCTTCCGCCTGCAGGTGGGCCAGGACCAGTATATGGAATATCGCTACATCATTCCGAAGAATGACTACATGATCGGCTTTGATGTGGTGTTGCATGGGATGGACAAGGTGATCGCCCAGAACCTCACCGACCTCTCCTTGCGGTGGAAGATCTATATGCCTCAACAGGAACAGGGACGCATGAACGAGGACAACTATTCCACCATCAAGTTCAAGTATTACCAGGATGAGGTGGATGGCCTTCCGATGCGCAGCAGCAAGGAGGTACTCGAAGAGGATATTCCCACGCGGATCGAATGGGTGGCCTTCAAGGATCAGTTCTTCTCGTCCGTGCTCATCTCACCGGAACCTCCTTTTACCAGCGGCAAGGTGCATTCGGAGAAGATGCCGGAGGATTCTCCCTATTTCAGGGAGTGTGAGGCCGATCTGAGCGTTCCTTACCGGCCTGCGCCCGATGTGACCTACCATATGAAAATGTATTATGGCCCCAACCACTTCAAGACGCTCAAGAAATACGGGATGGACCTGCAGGAGCTGGTCTTCCTGGGAAGGAACATTATCCGGGCCATCAACGAGTTCGTGATCATCCCCATTTTTAACTGGCTGAACAAGTATATTGACAATTACGGCATCATCATCCTGTTGCTCACACTGATCATCAAGATCGCGCTCTCCCCCCTGACGTACAAGTCTTACGTTTCGCAGGCAAAGATGAGGGTGCTGAAACCTTTCATAGACGAGATCAACAAAAAATATCCCCGCAAGGAGGATGCCATGAAGAAACAGCAGGCCCAGATGGCCCTGTACAAACAGGCCGGCGTCAATCCCATGAGCGGATGCCTGCCTATGCTGCTGCAGATGCCGATCCTCTTTGCCATGTTCCGTTTCTTCCCCACTTCCATCGAACTGCGTCAGCAAAGTTTCCTCTGGGCTCATGACCTTTCCACTTATGATTCGATCCTTCAGTTGCCTTTCACCATCCCTATGTACGGGGATCATGTGAGCCTGTTCACACTCCTCATGACCGTCTCCACGATCATCACCATGAAGATCAACAGTCCTTCGGGAGATTCTTCTCAGATGCCTGGAATGAAGGGGATGATGTACATCATGCCCGTCACTTTCATGTTGTTCCTCAATAACTTTGCGGCCGCCCTTACCTATTACTATTTCCTGGCCAACCTCATTACTTTTGCCCAAAACATGATCGCCAAGGCATTTATCGATGAGGAGAAGATCCTTCGTGAAGTGGAGCAGCGTCGCAAGATGCCGGCGAAAAAATCGAAATGGCAGCAGCGTCTCGAGGAAGCCGCCAAAGCTCGTGGCTACAATCCCCCGAAAAAAGGTAAAAAAAGATGATGTGCAACATCGTAAGGAAACTTTGAAAATAGGCGCGATTGGTATACCTTTGACACTTCATTGATTGTTGGGAACTAAATAAAGAAATCGGTAATGAGCATTTTGGTCAACAAGGATTCGCGGGTGCTGGTCCAGGGTTTTACTGGAAGTGAAGGCACCTTCCATGCACAGCAGATGATCGAGTACGGCACCCGGGTGGTCGGGGGAGTGACCCCGGGCAAGGGTGGACAAAAACATTTGGACCGTCCGGTATTTGATACTGTGAGTGAAGCGGTCAAAGAAACAGGGGCGGATGTTTCAGTGATCTTTGTGCCGCCACCCTTTGCCGCAGATGCGATCATGGAAGCCGCCGACGCAGGGATCCGCGTGATCGTGGCCATTACCGAAGGAATCCCCACCAGCGACATGGTGAAGGTGAAAGAATACCTCAGTCGCCGGGATTCACGACTGATCGGCCCCAACTGTCCCGGCATCATCACGGCCGAGGAGACCAAGATCGGCATCATGCCGGGTTTCATCTTCAAGAAAGGACCTATCGGAATAGTTTCCCGCTCCGGCACGCTCACCTACGAGGCGGTCGATCAGGTGACCAAGATAGGTCTGGGACAGACCACCGCTATAGGGATCGGAGGAGACCCCATCATCGGCACCTCCACACTGGAAGCGATCCAGCTCTTCATGGAAGATCCCGAGACGGAAGGCATCATCATGATCGGTGAGATAGGGGGAACCATGGAAGCCGATGCCGCTTACTGGGTGCGGGATCACGGTACTAAACCAGTGGTGGGCTTCATCGCCGGCCAGACCGCTCCCAAAGGACGGAGAATGGGGCATGCCGGTGCCATCATCGGCGGCAAGGACGATACCGCTGCTGCCAAGATGAAGATCATGGCCGAATGTGGTATTCATGTCGTGGAATCGCCCGCTCATATCGGTGAAACCATGGCCAAAGCCCTGAAATGACCCCTTCCGGATGGAACCGCTGGAGCAGGCCGCAGAGATCCTCAGGAAAGCTTCTCACATCACGGCCTTCACCGGAGCAGGGATCTCGGTAGAAAGCGGGATACCTCCGTTCCGGGGCAAAGAAGGTCTCTGGAGCCGTTACGACCCCATCGTCCTGGATATCGACTATTTCCATGCCCATCCTTTGGAATCATGGAAGGTCATCCGGGAGATCTTCTACGATTTTTTCGGCCGGGCGGCCCCGAACCCTGCTCATTACACCCTGGCCGAAATGGAACGGGAAGGACATCTGGCCGCAGTGATCACCCAGAACATCGACAACCTCCATCAGGAGGCAGGCAGTCGCAATGTGATCGAATATCACGGCAATTCACAAAGGCTGCTGTGCGAACGCTGTGGCGCATCCTACGCTGCCAAGGAGATGGATCTTCGTATACTGCCCCCGAAATGCCGGCACGACGACAGTGTGCTGAAACCGGACTTCGTATTCTTCGGCGAACCCATACCCTTCGAAGCAGCCCGCAAAAGCGAGGAAGAAGCCCGCAATGCCGACGTCTTCCTGGTCATCGGTACCACCGGCGAGATCATGCCGGCCTCGTTCATCCCTCGTTTGGCCAAAGAACATGGTGCCACCATTGTTGAGGTGAACCCCGAGACCTCTGCCTTCACACATACCATTACCGATATACACCTGAAAGGAAAAGCCGGTACCATCCTGCCGGCCCTCTGGAAAAGGATAAAAGAAATGAACTGATCCTTCCTTTGTGGGATTTTTTTCTTTTTTTTGTCTGTTGTTGAACCAAAACCAAACACAATGGATCTGTTGAAAGGAAAGACCGCCGTGGTCACAGGCGCTGCCCGTGGAATCGGCCGTGCCATAGCCATTCGTTTTGCCCAGGAAGGGGCCGATGTGGCCATCACCGACCTTGCTGTCGACGAGAACGCACAGGAAACGGTAAAAACAATTGAATCATACGGGGTAAAGGCCAAGGCTTTCGCCTCGGATGCTTCCGACTACGAAGGCACCCAGAAAGTGGTGGAAGAGATCATCCAGACGTTCGGAAAGATCGATATCCTGGTCAATAATGCCGGTATCACACGCGACACGCTGCTGATGAGGATGACCGAAGAACAGTGGGACCTGGTCATTAAGGTGAACCTCAAGTCGGTGTTTAACTTCACCAAAGCGGTTCAGCCTTACATGCTGAAACAGCGCAGCGGTTCGATCATCAGCATGAGCTCAGTGGTAGGTGTTAGCGGCAATGCCGGACAGTCTAATTATTCCGCCTCGAAGGCCGGTATTATCGGATTTACCAAATCGGTGGCCAAGGAAGTGGGATCGCGCGGGATCCGTTGCAATGCCATCGCTCCCGGTTTCATCGACACAGAGATGACCAGGAAACTTCCTGAAGATGTCCGAAAAGCCTGGACCCAGCAAATCCCCCTACGACGTCCCGGACTGCCGGAAGATGTGGCCAATGTGGCATTGTTCCTCGCCTCCGACCTTTCTTCCTATGTGAGCGGCCAGGTGATCAACGTTTGCGGGGGAATGAACACCTGAAGCCGGCCCGGCAAGTCGCCGCTATCTCATTTTTTTGTATCTTCATTCTCAAAAGGGGAGGAGATGGCGGGCGGAAAAATGAAGGCAGGGGTCTTTTTCCTTCTGGTGATCTTCCACACTGGCTGTATGGTACAGAAGGAGATCGCGGTGGAAATCACGTTCCCTCCCAAGGTGATGCTCCCGGCAGAGGCACATCACATGCTCCTGGTGCTCTCGGTTCCGGAAAGAGTGAATACGGATGCTTCTTTTGTTTGTGTGAGCGTGCATGACCGGCTCTGTATCCAGGCTGCCGGTGAACGGGCACTGATAGGGTTCTCTGAAAGGATGTTTGAAGAAGGAGACATCGAGATCAGCGGGATCCTGGAATGGGTCGATACTCTTGAAGGACAGGATAGGAGGGCAGAGCCCCTGGAGTTGGAGACGATATGCGAAAGCCCGGATACCGTCGACCTGGTACTGTATCTGGACCATCTGGATCTGGAGGACAGCCTGGTATTCTCAACCTACAAACGCTGGCCCCGTGAGGCCCGCAACAAGATCTGGTCCAAGACCATCCTTTACCGGGTGGAACCTCAGATCATGCAACAAGCCGAAATGAAGATTTTCAGTAAGGCATGGTGGAAAATCTATGACTGTAGAACAAAACGCTTTATATTTGAAGGGTTGTTCCGTGATTCGGTGAGTTACAAGGTGGATGGAGCGACCGTGGATGAGGTGAAGAAAAAACTCCCCTCATTGCGGACAGCATCGGAACGTGCGGGCTATGTGTTGGGGTGGAACCTTTCGGCTCTTCTGTTGCCTTCTTCGACTACAGTGCTGCGAAGGTTTTACACCTCGAGGAGCAGATTGATGAGAGAAGCCACCCGGATGGTACGTTTCAGACAATGGGACAAAGCCGTAAATGCATGGGAAAAAGCTCTGGAACAAACGAAAGGTGCACGTAAGGCCAGGCTCCTGTACAACCTCGCACTTGCAAGTGAACGTCATGGAGATTACGACAAGGCATTGGAATATCTGGACACAGCATGGAAACTATATCCCTCGGAAGAGATCAGACGATACAGAAGCCTCATCGAACGTGAACGAGAAAAAAGGAAATACTGAGAACCGGACAACCTTTTTCGTTCCTGTAATATCAGGGATCTGCCTCGTCTTTCTGTTCCTGCTTCCTTCGTGTTATACCACCAGGGAAGTCGGTATCCAGGTGCTCCATCCACCGGAAAAGATCCTTTTCAATACCCCACGCAATTTGGTGCTTCTGAACCGGATGCCCGGAGAAGAACTGTGGAAAGACACCCTGAGGTTCCATGATCTGAAGATTCCGGTAAAGATGTACAACGATCTGACCTGGAAGGTGATCTATGGTTTTACGGATGTGGCTTCCGACTCCCCCTGGACCGACAAGATCCTCTTTGACTCGCTGATGGTGGACAGTCTCGGTCATCAGCTGCCCCTGCAGCTCGGAACGGTCTTATGGAAAGAGATCCTGCAGAAGAACGGCGGACAAACCTGCATTGACATGGCTTCTCTCTGGTTACGTGATTCCATCACACGCAGTCAGGAATTTGCCATTGTGGATGAGGAAGGGGAAGCAGCCTGGATGACCACCATCAACGTCTGGTTGTTCACGCGTACCGTCTGGTTCGTATATGATGAGGAAAAAGGGCTTCTCGACAGTACTGTGCTCTACGACACGATCCGGCTCAGCAGTGCGGGACACTCTTACCGCAGCGCCTTGAGCCGCCTGCCCAGTCTGAAAAAGGCCGTGTTCGACCTGGCAAGGATGTCCGGAGAACATTATGCTTACCTTATCTTCCCTGTATGGGACCCCGTTCAAAGGATCTATTATGCCGGCGGTAATCCTTCTCTTAAAAAAGCGGGACGTTATGCGGAAGAGAACAAGTGGCTGGCGGCAGCCGAGATATGGCGCAGGCTCGCCTATACCGCCGGAAACCGCACCGCCGCACGTGCTGCCTTTAACATGGCCCTCGTCAGCGAGATCAATGACAAACTGGGACTGGCCGAAGAATGGCTGCGAAGATCCCTCGACCTCGAAGACAACAAGATCACCCGCCAATACCTCGAGATCATACGCAACCGCTTGCTGGATTATAAGAAGATGAACCTGGAGATATCACCTTACTGAGTTCGTAACCGGAAGATCCATGCAAAACATTTACTTCTGGCTCATACTCTTTTTTATTTTGTTAGGGTATTTCCTGGAAAGGTTCCTGGAGTACCTGAACACCCGGGCCTGGAGCGAAGAGGTGCCCCCGCCGCTGCGGGGGATCTACGATGAGAAGGAATATGCCCGTTCGCAGCGCTATTATCTGGACAACCTCCGCTTCGGAGTAATGACCTCTGCTTTTTCCACAATACTGACGCTGGCCATGATCCTGACCGGAGGATTTGCTTTTCTTGACCAGTGGACAGGGACAATATCCTGGAACGAGATCCTCCATACGCTTCTCTTTTTTGGTGTGCTTGGACTGGGATATGACCTGCTTACCATGCCTTTCCAGTGGTACGACAATTTCGTGATCGAGGCACGTTATGGTTTCAACAGGATGACGAAGAGAACCTTTCTGACGGACAAGATGAAAAGCTGGTTTCTGGCCGTCGTTATAGGAGGTCCCTTGCTGGCCGCCTTAGTGATGTTCTACCAGATGGCGGGAAAGACCTTCTGGCTCTGGGCATGGATGCTTTTCACCCTATTCAGCCTGTTCTTCACCATGTTCTATTCCTCCCTGATCGTTCCACTGTTCAATGAACAGAAACCACTTGAGGAAGGCCGGCTGAGGGAGAGGATACTGAAAATGTGCAAAGAGGCTGGCTTTCCCCACACCGAAGTCTATGTTATGGACGGTTCCCGGCGTAGCAGCAAGGCGAATGCATATTTCACGGGTATCGGAAAAAAGAAAAGGATCGTGCTCTATGATACCCTTCTTCAGGATCTTTCCGAAGAGGAGGTGCTTGCAGTGCTGGCCCATGAGATAGGCCATTACAGAAAGAAACATGTGTTCTGGTCACTTCTGTTGTCCGTGCTGGAAACGGGGTTGTTGTTATGGGTCCTTTCCCTTTTTCTGCGAGATCCCCGTTTGTCGGAAGCCTTGGGTGGTGAAGGAACCTCTCTCCGCCTGGGGCTCGTGGCCTTCACCTTGATCATCTCTCCCCTCACCACACTGTTAGGGCTGGTCACGGGCCTGATCTCACGCAGGAATGAGTTCGCGGCGGATGCTTTTGCTGCTGCCTTGGGATATAAAACCTCCCTGAGCTCCGCTCTCATCCGGCTTTCCATGAAGAACCTTTCCAACCTGACCCCGCATCCGGCATACGTTTTCTTCCACTTTTCGCATCCTCCTTTGCTGGATCGTCTGAGTGCCCTGGACAAAAATGCACATGGATGATCGGAAGATTTTTTTCCGGGAACATATTGAATATTTCCCTGTGAAATTATATTTTTGTGTCCCGTTCCACAAGCCTCCTTAGCTCAGTTGGTAGAGCGGCTCACTCGTAATGAGCAGGTCGTCGGTTCAAGTCCGATGGGAGGCTCCGAAAACAGACCGTTATAAGAGGATCTTCCTCCGAACGGTCGCATGCGGGAGTAGCTCAGTGGTAGAGCATCAGCTTCCCAAGCTGAGGGTCGCGGGTTCGATCCCCGTTTCCCGCTCGAAAAAGATCCCACCGGCAAGGTGGGGTCTTTTTTTAATCCCAATCACATCTCCCGTTCTTGCTTTTTCACTGTCTTTCTCCGGGGAAAGAACGCTTTCCTGACCGGAGATGACATGAAAAGATGGCTGCAGGGGTTGAATTTTTTGTTTAGTTTTCCTATTTTGCTGCTAAAAGGATCAGGTATACAGTGAACCTCGAGGAGAGGTTGAAATACTGCCGGTTGTGCCGTCATAGTGAACGGCGTCTTGATGTGGGTCTCATTTGTTCCCTCACAGGGAAAAAACCCGACTTTGAGGGGAAATGTGAACACTTTGAGAAAGATCCCGACGTCATACCTGAGATCCGGAAAAAAAAGTTCAAACATCACAGGATACTGAGCACGGCAGGAATCCATCTTCGTATCCTGAACGGCCTGATCGACCAGGTCATGATCGTCTTCTTTTTCTTTTTCCTGGTGCTGGACCTGTTTGTTCTCTATGCTCTGTTTCCTGCTTACTTTCAGTGGTTTGCAAACATGGGCGATTTTGCTACCATGATATTTTTCAGCATTGTCTATTTCTTGTATTACTTTCTTTTCGAAAGCTTCTGGGGACGTACTGTCGGGAAATGGATCACGCATACGGTCGTGGTGAATGAAAGCATGCAAAAGCCGTCCCTTGTCGAGATCCTCTTCCGTACGCTCCTCCGGTATATTCCTTTCGAGTGGTTAAGCGTTTTCGATGGGGAAGGACTGATGATCCACGACAGGAGCTCGGGCACGAGGGTGGTGATGAAACGTCACGTGGATCTCACGAAGAAGCACTCCCGTACCAGGCATTAAAAAATTATCTTTGCCCCGCAAAAGGACGGAAAGGATGATTGGTTCTTTCAAGCGGGAATTTCGTGTGATCATAGCGCTTCTGTTGTGGAGTTGCATCCGGGTTCTTCCCGCTCAGGAACGTCTGGAAGGAAGAGTGACGGATCGAGCCACCGGTCAACCGTTAGCAGGAGCCCATATCATCCTTCTTCCGGGAGGGGAAGGGACCAGCACGGACTCCTCCGGACATTTTCAGCTTTCAGGGATCCTTCCTGCAAGTTACCATCTGAGAGCAGGTGCGGTCGGTTACCGGGAGGTGGTGCTTCCCGTGGTGATAGAAAAGGGAAAGATGAAATATCTGATCATCTCCCTGCCTCGGGATACCACCCGCATAGAAGCTGTGAACGTATATGCTGCACTCGCGGTAATGCGCCTCCGGAAGGATCCGCAGGCTGAACCTTTTTCACTGCTCCCTTCGGAGACGGTGATCCTTCCCGCTGACATGGAAAAGTATGCTCCCGTCACCCTGCCTGAGGCCCTCCGGTATGTTCCGGGAGGATGGATCGAGTCGAGGGGCAGGAAAGTGAAGGAATTCTTCACCATCAGAGGGCAAACTTATCCCTATCCGGGATACTCTCTCAACGGGATCATCCAAAAAGAGTTCTGTGAGACCGCTCCCTTTCTGCATACTCTTGACATCGGGAAGATCACCGTCGACCGGTCACCGGCAGCGCTCCTGAAAAGCCTGTCTCCGCTCACGGGAGTGATCGATGTGCAAAGCAGGGAGATCGACACAGTATATACCGCGGCAGAGTTGTTCTATGGAAGCAGGAACACTATTTCTGCGGGTGTGATGCACGGCAACGGAACAAAAGCCGTGAAATATACCGGAAGCGCAACTTTTTACGGCACCGACGGACCTCCCGGAAGGAACGGCAGAGAAAGGATCGTCCACCTCTACGGTAATCTGCGATGGAAGATCCGGCCCGGGATGACCATGCGTTTCTTTTCATACTGGATCGGAGGTGAACGTGGACTGATACGTCCCGTGCCGCCTGCTGCCTTGAAATTCCGGACAGCCACCGAACATTACCGGCCGCTCAATACTCTCCTGACTGCCGCCAAAATGAACTATCGGGTTTCTTCCCGTTTGCGTGGTGAAATGCTGGTGAACGTGGCACTCCGTGATCCGGAATATCGTTACCGGAACGACACTTCGGACATGAGCCTGCAATATCGGGAAAAAGACCGGGAAACCACGATCAGTCATATTTCCATCCTGAATCTGGGCAAACACAACGTCATGCGTATCGGTGCCCTTTACAACCACTGGGTGGCCCCCAACGGCAAACGGTATTATTGGGAACATCCTGCCAATGTCCATACCCTCTCTGTCGTGGGGGTCGACCAGCACATTCAGGGGAAATGGGTGATGGATCTCGGGATCCGCATCACGGATGAGTTCTTTCGGGAATGGTCTGCATTCTCCATTGAAGGTTCTTCAAAAAAGTTCCAGGATGTCGAGCCTATCCGGAACGAATGGCAACCGCCTGTCTGGCAGGCAATGGGAGGTTTGTCGTTCATGCAGGGAGCAGCCTTTTCGCTTCACGGTAACATCGCGACCGGTATCGTCACCCCACGCAAAGGAGCTCTTACCGCAACAGGTGAACCTCCCCGGAATGAAAAAAGGACCAACCTGGAGATCGGGGCTGTGCGCCATTGTCACGGGAACGGAACGCTCACGTTCAATCTTTTCTTTATCGACAGGAACGATGCCATCGGCTATTCCGGAGAGACCGCCGAAGCGGACAGCGGGGTTCTTGTCGAGCTGTATGAGAACAGAGACAGGAGGAGCTATGGCATGGAAGCTGCCCTCCGCCGGCAGATCATCCCGGGAAGATGGGATATCTTCGCCAACCTGATGTGGATGAAAGGAGAGGCAAGAGACTCTTCCTGGACATACGACGACGAGACACCCCGCTTGATCTGGAATGCCGGTACTTCCTGCAGGTTTGGAGAGATCCGGATAAACCTGCTGACCCATTACACCGGAAGGTATTACAACGACCGTTTCCTCAGCAAAAGCTGGCTGAAGGAGCATGGCAAGATGCCCCTCGGGAATTTCGTTGACATCGATCTGACCCTGGAAGGGACCATACCACGTGACGGAAAGATCCGGCTTTTTGCCGGAGTGGATAATCTGCTGGACCATCATTACCAGACCGTTCCGGGATGGCCGCATGAAGGACGCTCCTTCAGGAGCGGAATGAGGGTGGAATTTTAAAAATGGAAAAGAAATTTTTCCTGTGTTTCTGAAAGCTCCTCTTTGTTACCTTTGTCAGGAAAGCTGAAGCTGATGATTCTTCTTAAAGAGATCTGGTACCGGCGCTGGAATTTCTTTCTGGGATCACTGGGAATGGCCGTGGCTGTGACAGGGGTGGTCTTTTTTGTCATCATGACCAGGGCCTCTCAGAACGAAACACGCATACTTACCCGTAACATGGGATTCAATCTGCGGATCATCCCGGATTCGACCAACATGAACGAATTCTGGACAAGAGGGTATTCTTCCCGTACCATGCCGGAAAAATATGTTCAGGTATTGGTCGATAAAAAAGCCATCTACTATGCCCATCTGACCGCTACGCTCCATCAGCGTATCCGGTGGAGGGGCATGGACGTGATGCTTACCGGCATCTCGCCGGATGAGCTCAACCCCAAAGGAAAGAAACGAAGCAAGATGATCTTTGCGATCCCTCGCGGAAAGGTGTATGTGGGCTACGAGATCGCCCGTGCCGCAAATGTCCACAGTGGGGATACGCTCACGATCCTCGGAAAGCGGTATGTCGTAGAAAGAACGCTGGCCGAGACGGGGTCGGAAGATGACGTCAGGATCTATTTCGACCTCAATGATCTGCAGAACCTCCTGCACAAGGAAGGGCTCATCAGTGAGATCATGGCCCTGAACTGTATGTGCTCAGCGCAGGGGGATGATCCTCTGGGCGACCTGCGTCGTCAGCTGGAGACCGACCTGCCCGATGCCAGGGTCATCATGAACAGAACCATCGCCGTGGCCCGGGAAAAACAGCGGAAAATGATGGACAACTATTTTGCTGTATTGCTGCCTGTGTTGTTGCTCATCGCTGCCATCTGGACCGGTGCGCTGGCCATGATCAATGTGATGCAGCGTTCCCGTGAGATAGGTATTCTCCGTGCTTTGGGTTTCCGGGGATCGCGCATCACAGGGATCTTCTTTGCACGCGCTGTCCTGCTGGGTCTGGCCGGGGCAGGGATGGGATATTTTCTCGGTACCTGGCTGGCCATGAAACATGGTCCGCAGGTGTTCCGCGTCACGGCAAAGGCCATTCATCCTCTTCATGAACTGCTCATTTGGGCCATGTGTCTTGCACCTTTCTTTGCTGTCGTGGCCTCTGCCATCCCGGTCGTCCTTGCTGTATACAAACAACCCGGTGAATTGCTGAAGGAAGAATGAAGATGATCAGAACAGAAGGATTGACCAAGGTTTTTCGGCGTGGGAAACACAGCGTGACGGCTCTGGCCGGGGTCGGACTCGAGATAGGGGAAGGAGAGTTCGTGCTCATCAAGGGCCCCAGCGGGTCGGGTAAATCCACTCTCCTCTTCTTGCTTGGGGGACTCCTCCTGCCTACCGCCGGCAAGGTATGGATCAGCGGTCATGATCTTTTTCAGATGAACGACAGGGAACGGTCCCGCTTCCGGGGAGAACACATCGGTTTTGTGTTCCAGTCGTATCATCTGTTGCCTTACCTCAGCGTAAAGGAGAACATTCTTCTGGCCAACAAGGCGGTTGCACGGAAAGACGGGAGGGAAGAGCTCCGCATACTGCTGCAAAGATTGGGTCTTGAGGAAAGAGAGGATCACCTTCCTGGGGCTCTTTCTGCCGGAGAGAAACAGCGGGTGGCCCTGGCCAGGGCTCTGCTGCGCCATCCGAAGCTCATCCTGGCCGACGAACCTACCGGAAACCTGGACCCCGCCCATGCCGGTGTGGTCATCCGTCTGCTCCATACCTACCAGCAGGAAGGAGGGACCGTCGTCATGGTCAGCCACGACGACCATGCCGACCGGGTTGCCGAGCGGACCATCCTTATGGAAAAAGGAAGGATTGTCCAATGAAAAACATCTTGTTGCAATGATACGCATCTTTACAAAGATCCTGGTAGGGATCACTCTTTTCTCCTTACTGACCGCATGCAAGGAGCAGCAGGTGAAGGAGAACGACTGGCCGCAATTCAAACGCGACAACTACCGCAGTGCGAAGAGCCCGGTCAGTATCTTCGGGCGGCCTTTCGGCCTGCGATGGGTATATGAGGCCCCCCATGAGCCCGTTCCCGCGTGGTACGGACCGGCCAGGGAAGATGCTTATGCCCTGAGCGGACCACTCCCCTCCATGCGCGACTATGATCTGGCTTACAGCCCCGTCATCGTGGGAGAGCATCTGTGGTATGCCTCCACCTCCGATGATGCAGTGCACTGCCTCAACACCCGGACCGGAAAAGAAGAGTGGCATTTCATCACAGGTGGACCCATCCGTATTGCACCCACGTGGTGGAAAGGACAGCTCTATATAGGTTCCGACGATGGTTTCGTATACTGCCTCAACGCTTCCAACGGCCGGATTGTCTGGAAGTTCTCACCTTCACGCACGCAAGAGAAGGTGCTCAACAACGGCCGTCTGATCTCTTTCTGGCCCGTCCGTACAGGCGTGCTCATTGAGGACGGCATCGCCTATTTCAGTGCCTCGCTCATCCCCTGGAAGAAGAGCTTCCTATGTGCCGTGGACGCCCGGACCGGCAAGACGGGCAAAGAAGGTACCTGGGTACGCGAAGTGGAAGATGTCACTTTTGAAGGGGCCATGGCCTCCTCGGGTGACCGTCTGATCCAGCCCCAGGGCAGGGTCTCTCCGGTCTTCTTCGATAAACACACCGGAAAGATCCTTGGACAGTTGCCTGGCGACGGAGGATGTTTCGTGCTGGTAACCCCCGACAGGCATGTCGTCCATGCCCTCACCTCACGATACCCATCGATCGTCGACCTTGACCTGAAAAAAAAGAAACCTGAATACATGTCTTTCAAAGGTGGGAAGGAGATGGTGGTGTCAGATGACAAAAGCTTTGTGCTCTCTGACAATGCTATCTCCGCCTACGACAGAAAGACCAGGGAAGTGCTGTGGGTACAAAGGGCTTACTATGCTCACCGTATCGTGATGGCAGATACGGTACTTTTTGCCGGAGCTACCGATACCGTCTATGCACTTTCAGTGACCGATGGCCGCCCCCTCTGGAAAGGACTCGTGAAAGGAACGATCTATGCTATGGCAGTGGGGGACAGCGCCCTTTTCGTCTCTACCGGCGAAGGCAGGATCTATTGTTTTTCCAGGGATGGCCGACCGCAAACCTTCAGCCCCCGGGACAGCTTTCCTGAAGGGAAGAGATGGAAGAATTCACCGAAAAATTCACTTGACCTCACCTCAGGGCCTTACATTACCACCTTGGATAAGAACCACATCGCCCTTGAGTTCCAAACAGGAGAACCCCTTTTGTGTTCTGTTTACTGGCGTTCCAACAACGATATTGAAAAAAAGATACTGCGTGACAAGGCACCTTCCCCCCGCCACAGGTTTGTGATACCGGTAAGAAAGAACTTTATTTATGATTACCGGATCGAGGGGGAAGGGAAAGTGTCGCAGCGGTTTGAATATGACAATTTCTTTAATTTTTCTCCGGAAAAAGTATCGCCTTCTCCGCACTGGCAGGAAAACGGCAAGCAGGTGAAGCTGGCTGCCGGGATCCTTTCTTTGGCCAGCGAACCCCGGAAAGGGCTTTGTTTCGTTCTGGGCCTCGACGACGGCACGTTGCCTGTAATGCTGGCTGCCCGTTCCTACTACAATGTGGTGGTTTTCGACCCTTCACGCCGCAAAGTAACACGGTTCCGCGAAAAGCTTTTTAGGGAGGGTATTTACGGAGGGAGGCTTTCAGCATACGCCGTCGAGGATCTCTCTCGCCTTCCTATTCAGTCCGATCTTGCTGATCTCGTTGTGTGTAACGTTTCCCCGACTCCCGATGTGGATGAAGTGATCCGTTTGACAGCTCCTCACGGGCTGGCATTCTTTCTCAGGGGGGAGGATAAGGAAGAACTGGCCCGAGACTACTTTGAAAAGAGCAACAACAGCAACGAACTGTGGCAGGTGGAAGAGGAAATGGTCCCTTTTGATAAGGGATATGCCGTAATACTACGAAAAAAAGAACCCGACGACGGTGGGGTATGGACAGCGGAGTACGGTACGCCGGACAACAGTGCCTTTGGGGGTGAGAGCCTGTGGGGGACCACCTCAAGCGACGAGTTCGAAGTGCAATGGATGGGACGTCCCGGACCGCGCTTTCAGGCCGACAGGAACGGAAGAAAACCTTCACCCCTGGCCATCAACGGAAAGTTGTTTGTCCAGGGTCTGGAACGTATTGCCGCCATCGATGCATACAACGGGACCATTCTTTGGACTCGCGTGATCCCCGGCTTCATCAGGATGAATGTTGTGCGCGACTGTGCCAACTGGGCCGCCGACGACCGGTACCTGTATGCGGCCAAAGGTCCCTCGCTCTTGGTATTGGACCAGGAGAACGGGAATGTTGTGCGCGAAGTACAGGTGCCCCGGGCAGCTGCAGATGATTACGACTGGGGATACGTGGGGCCTGCTGACGGCATCGTGGTCGGTACCGCCACACCCCGCCACAGCGCCTTTGTCTCCTACCACGGTGAATGGGGTTGGTACGACGAAACCCATGGTCCTGAAACGGACAAGGTGATGAGCTACAGACTCTTTGCGATCCCCCGGGGAGGGGCGGATATCCTCTGGGAATACAACCCGGCCCCCTCCATGATCATCAATTCCACCATCACCATCTATGAGGGAAAAGTGTTCTTTGTGGAATCGGCTACTCCCGAGCTGACCGACAAGAAACGGGGCGGTGAAGGGATCTTCAGAGAGCTGTGGCTCACCGCCCTGTCTCTGAACGACGGGAAAGTGCTCTGGCACCACCGCATCAAAACCCAACCGGGCATCGCTGCTTATTACATGGCGGCCGGAAATGGCAGGCTGGTGATCGTAGCCTCATACAAAGGTACTTATTATCTTTACAATTACGATGTACGCGACGGTTCGTTGCGTTGGAAGAACGGCATGCCCTGGCCATCTGACAACCACGGTGGTCACCTCTCACGTCCGGCCATCGCAGGGAACCGCCTGATGCTCAAACCGGGTCTTTTCAGGATGGATACCGGCGAACGTATCGGCTACGATGTGCCCAAAGCCGGCCACGGTTGTTCCTCCTATACGCTCTCCGAACAAAGTGTTTTCTACCGCGGTGGAAGTGTGACACAGTTCAACTTCGATACACGTAAATTCTCCAAATGGGAACGTCTGCGCCCCGACTGTTGGATCAGCACCATTCCGGCGCTGGGGATGGTACTCTCACCCGAAGGAGGTGGGGGCTGCTCCTGCGGCACCTGGTACGAGACCTCCATGGTGATGGCACCCAAATATCGTACACCGGTCATGTTCCTCTTCAGCGGAGAGAGCCGTTTCATCGACACCCTGTCGGTAAAACTGGTGGTGAAGAATGGGGTGAAAGGCCGTCTGTTTTACACTCTGGACGGCAGTGATCCCGATTCTCTTTCCATACCCTATACAGGGCCCATCCTCCTCGACAGGAGCACGGAGATAAGTCTCGCCTTCTATACCCGCAAGCAGGGAAAAGAGGTCAAACTCCGGCGTGCCCGCCATTTCGAACGCCTGCGTCCTGCTCCTCAGATCCTTCCACAAAACGCCATTTCCGACGGAAAGCGGGAGATCCTTCTCGAACGGATAGGACATACCGGTGAGATCCATTACACCCTCGACGGTTCACTGCCCGGTCCCGGTTCACCCCTGTACGGGAATCCTATCAGGATCGCCGACTCTGTGACCGTGAAAGCCGTGACCGTGTGGAAGGAAAATGGGAATGTCCGGATCAGTGAGGTATCCCAAAAAAAGGTGGGTATTCCCAGACTTTTGCCTGCACTTACCGTACCCACCCGGCCGGGCGTAAAGGTCCGCTGTTACGAAGGCATCTGGACGATGGTGCCGGCCTTCGACAGCCTTGCACCCGAAAGGGATGGTGTGGCACGGACTCTCGATCTTTCCTGGGCCCGGAAAGAGGAACATTTCGGTCTCTGTTTTGACGGCTTTCTGAGAGTTCCTGCCGACGGCATCTATCATTTCTACATACAAAGCGACGATGGTAGTATCCTCTGGATCGACGGGCAGAAAGTGGTTGACAACGACGGTACCCACGGAGCACGTGAGATGTCGGGTGAGATCCCTCTTTCACAGGGTTTGCATGCTTTCAGGCTGGGATACTTCCAGACCGTCACGGGGAAAGCCCTCCGGGTTTTCTGGGACGGGCCGGGAATGGGAAAAAGGAAGATCCCGGATGAAGCCCTTTTCCATTGAGCCATGGAGAAAACAAGAATGAGTGGAAGAAAGGTTCTCGGATGGGGATTGGGGATCATGCTCCTCCTTGTTTCCACACCCGAGGCTTCCGGTTGCAGGTTCACGATCCGGGAGATCGGCTACACACCCCTGAGGCTCCAGATCTACATCATGGAGCTGGAAGCGGACACGACAAGATACCATGATCTGGTCAGGAGTTTCAGGACGATCGCTGATGACATGGAGGCCACAACCAACATACATTACCGGATACGAGACACAAAGGATGCTGATAAGGGACGTCTTGTACTG
>Ga0256914_1001042_pt1 | contig 26465 bp, 31 predicted proteins | sample HulkmetaG_FD_191571 | JGI IMG/M metagenome (GOLD analysis project Ga0256914, IMG submission 191571) | Hydrothermal chimney microbial communities from Main Endeavour vent field at the Juan de Fuca Ridge, Pacific Ocean - Hulk | ecosystem: Environmental > Aquatic > Marine > Hydrothermal vents ... | reverse complement strand
CGGCTTTTTTTTTAGCTCTGCCTGTGATCAATTACGCTCACAGGATTGACAACCCGGTGGTAAAATGTACCTCTTGGCTGCAAACTCTTACGTCCCGGTTGCATCACGGCGAGGCGAAATAGCCGATGAGCCCGAGAATGATATTGCCGGCGACGATCACCCCCAGCAATCCCATGGCGAACTTCCGGTGTCCCGGTCGTCTCTCGGCCCGACGATCAAGAAAGGGCAGCAGAAAGAGACCGAGAATCATCAGCGGCTGCAGGGCAAGCCCCACCACCTCCAGCTTGCCGGGAAAGAGCTTCAGGAACTGGTACATGGACAGAAAGTACCATTCCGGCTTGGGAACAAAGGAAGAGTCCGACGGATCGGCCGGATCCCCCATCTCAGCGGGCAGAAAATAGGCAAGCGCGATGACGCCGATGAAGATCAGCAGCGCCACCACCGCCTCCTTAAAGAGAAAAGTCGGGAAAAATGTCTCCTGCGATTGTTGTTTTTCCATGATTTCCCTCCTATAACGGTTCGGCAACGCCGGTTTTTCTGATCATCCAGAAGTGAAGTCCCAGGAAGGCCAGGGTCAGAATCGGCAAATAGATAACATGGGTGGCGAAAAAACGGCTGAGAGTCAGGGCACCCAGCGGTTCCCCGCCCCTGACGACGTTGCCGATGAACTCCCCGGCCTTGGGAATGGTGGTGGCCATGCCGATCCCCACCTTGGAGGCCCAGTAGGCCCGCATGTTCCACGGCAGCAGATAGCCGGTGAAACCGAATCCCAGGGTGAGGAGAAAGAGAAACACGCCGCTGATCCAGTGAAACTCCATGGGGTTTTTGTAGGAACCGGTAATGACGATCCTGATCATATGCAGACAGATAAAGAGAATCATCAGATTGGCGGACCAGTGATGCAGCCCCCGGATAATGGAACCCAGGGTCACCTCGAACTGGAGATATTCCACCGAGGCATAGGCGGCCTCCGGACTCGGGACGTAATAAGCGGCCATGAGCAGCCCGGTGACACAGAGCAGGCAGAAGAGAAAAAAGGTGATGCCGCCGAAGCAATACATGAAGTTGAGACGCGGCGGAACGGGGTGGTCCAGGACATCCTTTTCAAAGGAGTCCATGAAGTGAAAACGGTCGTCAAGCGCTTTGATCAATCCTCTTCGCTCTTTAGCCATGAGACTCACCCCCTTCTTCCTGCTTGTTGTAAACGAGCACGGTGCCGTCTTCCACCTTGACCGGAAGTTTCGGCAGCGGATGGGGCGGCGGCCCGGCGATGTTTTTTCCCTCTTTATCATAGACACCGGCATGACACGGACAGACAAACTCGCCGCGCTCCTCTTCCCAGCGCACGTTGCAGCCGAGATGGGTGCAGACCGCGGACAGGGCGTAGAGTTTTTCTCCCCGGCGGCGCACATAGGCCAGCATCTTCTGGGTGGCGTAGGCCCAGCCGTCCTGGATGGAAAACTCCAGGACCACCTGATTGTAGGTATCCTCTTCAAAATCGTCGAGGGCACCCACCTCGATCCACTGCCCTTCGGATTTGTTGGTCAAGGCCGGCGAGCCGAGGAAAACCGCTCCGCCTCCCAGGGCGCTGAGACCGAAAATCGTGCCGATTCCGGCCAACCCGGCCTTACATAAACGGCGCCTGCCGCTGTTATGCTCCATTTTCTTTTTCCCCCTTTTCAGCATAAATTTTAAACGTGTGTGTAAAATCTTCCTGCTGAGAATGAATGCGTGTGACCACCTGCCAGTGGCCGTAGGCAGGCAGGGTGACGTCGGCCACATAATGACCGGGCTCTTTTTCCCTGGCCGCCAGGGGCGCGAGCGCCTCGGGCGTGGCCGGACGCGACACCTCCATCACCACGTCAAGTCCGGAAACCGGACGGCCCTCCCTGTCGACAACGGCAAGGGTAAGGTCCACCGGGGTCCCGGAAACCATCCGCTCACCGCCTCCTTCAAATTGCCAGCCCAATTCCTTGAGACGGGCAACCTTGCGGGGATATTCCATCCCCTTTTCATAGGAGTGCTTCACGGCTCCGTCAAAGGTCTTGGCGGCAAAGACGGAGTAGCCGATCACAAAACTGAAAAACAGTGTATAGATTGTGTAGAGAATCTTTTTCACTTCACTTTTCCCCTGATGTTGAAAGACGATTTCAAAGCGGCGCAACAACCAAAAAGGTGGCTACGGCAGATTGAAATAGACGGTTTTCCTCTGCGCCCCGGCTTGTTCCCGGGTATCCTTCAATTGAATGACCAGTTTGAGATCCGCCCCCGGCTTGCCTTTTGCGCGGATAAAGAGCGGAAACTTCTCCACCTGACCGGCGGGAACCGCCAGCGGTTCGGCAATGGAGTGGGTAAATCCCTGGGCGGCCGCTTCCGGCAGGCTGAAGACAAGCTTCAGGTCATCATTTGATTTGTTTTTGATCGAGAGGATATAGGCATTCATCACATCCCCCTCCCGGGTTACCCGCGGGGCCATCCGGTGGGGAAGGATGGAAAAGTCGAAACTGCTGCGACCCACGGACTGATAGACCAGGGCCGCGAGAAATCCCAGGGTGGCGAGCCCGAAGACCAGTACCGCCGGCCGCAGCAGCTCACCAATCCTGGTATAGCCCTTTTTGCCGAAGCTGTAGATGATCAGGCCCGGCTTTTTCTTGCGCCCCATCACCTTGCGGCAGGCGTCGATGCATTCGGCGCACATGATACAGGCCACCTGCATTCCCTCCCTGATATCGACGCCGGTGGGACAACTGCGCACGCACATCCTGCAGTCGATGCACTCGTCGCGACGGGCGGGATCCATCTGAATGATGAGCGATTTCCCGTCGGTCATGACGCCCTGGATCTTGGCATAGGGGCAGATGGTGGAACAGAATGTCCGCCTGATGATTCCCAGGTTGATGTAGGTTAGCAGCGCCAGCACCAGCATGGAAACGGCCGGAACCGAACCCAGGGAGCCGTTAAGAATCTCGGGAATCGACTCATAGGGTGATTTGAAATAACTCACCGTCACAAAACCGAAGAGCAGCGACAGCACCGCCAGCAGCAGATGGGTGCCGACCCTGGCCGCTGCGGAGCGCCTCTTCCGCGGCTCCACAAAAGTAGTCAGGTCGCAAAGCACGGTCTGCGGACAGAGCCAGCCGCACCAGACCCGTCCGAAGGTAACGGTGAGAAAGAGAAACAGTGCCACGAAAAACAGCACGGCCAGGAAGAGAAAGAAGAACTCCTGCAGCCAAAGGGCCGTGCCGAAAAAATGCAACTTGAGAGTGGGGACGTCGAAACGCAGGGCACTTTCTCCCCCGATGCGGAGAAAGGGCAGACAGATATAGACAAGCAGGCTTATCCACTCAACAATCCTGCGACGTGTTCTGATTTTCATGATGGCTTGGGAAACGCCGGGATCTTTCCCCGGTGCGTCCCATCCTCCTGTGTGTCCCGGTTCCGGAGCGAAACCGGGACGTATGTTGGAACGGGTAATCCCCCCGCCGGACAGGCGGCGGGGGGAAAGGAAAAGACGGCGTCTTACTGGGCGAGCTTGTCCAGTCCGGCGCTCTGGGTCCAGCCGGTAAACATCGGTGTATAGCTGTAAACGTAGTAGATCATCCAGGCCACGGTGGCCCCTACATAGAGCAGCCAGCCACGAGGGATATTGCTTTCGCCCTCACCGATACCATCGGTATCCTCCGGAACTACGTATTCTACCTGGACGTTTTCAAAGTTATCTGCCATCGGATCTATCCTCCGTTGTCTTTGATTGAGAAAGGGGGGAAGAGGCGCCGCCGGCGGCCTTCCCCCGGGAAACGGTCTACTCCTTGGCCTCCTTGGAACGGATATAGGCAACAATATTCCAGATCTTGTAGGTACCCATGAAATCACCGAATGCCGGCATACCGCCCTCGGCCCGGCGCTTCATGCCGGCCACGGTGCCGTTGTCGATGATATCGAAGATCTCCCAATCCTCGAAGTCCTCGGTGGAGTTAAGCCAGAGCACGTCGGTGAGGTCGGCGCCGACGCCGCCCTTCAGATCGATGCCGTGACAACCGGTGCAGTTCATCTCGAAAATCTTCTGACCGTTTGCTATCGAAGTGGCGTCGGTGTTGGGATTTTCCGCGCCTTCCTTGATCTTCGGCGGCCGTGGCGGACGTTTCACCGCGGTTCCCAGCTTCTGCAGATAGGCGACAATGGCATCCATCTTGGTAAGCCCGTCAAGCTCCTCGATCTGTTCCTTGGTATAGGGAAAACCAAGCACCTTGATGCGTGCTTCGACTGTGGCCGGATTGAGCTCGGCATCGGCCAGGAAGTCATACTTGGGCATATTGGAGCCGTAGATCATCTTCGGCGGATCGACCATGTGCTTGTAATGCCACTTGTCGGAGTACTTGCCGCCCACACGGTGCAGATCCGGGCCGGTCCGTTTGGAGCCCCAGAGAAAGGGCCGGTCGTACTCGAACTCCCATGCCTTGGAATAGGGGCCGTAGCGGGCAACTTCGGCCTTGAGCGGCCGGATGGTCTGGGTGTGACAGTTGTTGCAGCCTTCCGCCTGGTAGACATCGCGACCGGCCAGTTCCAGCGGCGTATAGGGCTTCTGCAGCTCATTGTGCGGCTGCGTCGAGGGCAGAAACTGCGGATAGATCATCATGGCGACCGTCCCCGCCAAAACGGTGAGGGTTGCCATTATCGTAAAGAGAATCGGCTTCTTATAGATAGTCATTTACGCCACCTCCTTTGCCAGACGGCGACCTTGCTTGACGGTCATCGTAACATTAAAGACAAAGACCAGAAAACCAAGCAGGAAGATAGCGCCGGCAATGGCTCTGATCTGCCAGAATGGGATATTGGCGAGGTTGGTCTCGATAAAGGTATAGGTCAGGGACCCGTCGGGATCCGTTGCCTTCCACATGGCGCCCTGCTGGATACCGGTGATCCACATGGTGACCGAGTAGGTCAGCTGGCCGATGAGCACCAGCCAGAAATGGGTATTGGCCAGGGCGACGCTGTAGATTTTGGTCTTGTAGATCTGCGGAATCATGTAATAGGTAGCGGCGCAGATGGTCATGGTGACCCATCCCATGGTTCCCATGTGCACATGACCGGGAACCCAGTCGGTGTAGTGGATCAGGGAGCTGATGGAGCGCAACCCCTGGGTGGGACCCTGGACGGTCTGCAGGCCGTAAAAGGTGATGCCGAGGATGAAGAACTTGATCAGGTAGTTGTTGCCCATACGATCCCAGTTACCACCCATGGTGTAGTAGCCGTTGATCACCGAACCCCAGGAAGGCGCAATCAGGAAAATTGTAAAGGCCATGGCCAGGGTCTGGATCCAGTCCGGCACCGGCGTATAGATGAGATGATGGGCACCGGTCCAGAGATAGGCGAAGATCAGACTCCAGAAGGAGACGATGGAAAGCCGGTGACTGTAAATGGGCAGATTGGCCGTCTTCGGAAAAAAGTAATAGAAGATGGCCAGGAATGGGGTGGTAAAGATAAATCCCACCGCGTTATGTCCGTACCACCACTCCACATTGGCATCGTTGACACCGGAAAAGATGGAGTAGGACTTCGTTAAACCGACCGGGATGGCCAGATTGTTGATGATGTATAAAACGGCAACGGCGATAACCGTCGCGATAATGTACCAGAGCGATACATAGAGGTAGAGATTTTTCCGCTTGAAGATCATGCCGAAAATATTGATGGCGAACATCACCCAGAGAATAACGACCACTACATCAAGCGGCCATTCCAGTTCCGCGTATTCCTTGGTGGTGTTCATCCCGGCGACCAGGCTGACGGCGGCAAGCACGACGGCGATGTTGAAAAGCCACAAGTGGGCCCGGGCCAGCTTGGGAAAGGGGATGGAGACCCCGGTCAGCCGCTGGGTGATGTAGTAAAACATCCCGAAGAATGACCCGATGCCGAAACCGATGGCACCGGCATTGGTATGCAACGGCCGCAGGCGGCCAAAGGTGAGAAACGGGGCAAAGTTCAAGTTCGGATAGACCAACTGGCTGGCAATCAGGATTCCCACCAGGATGGTCACAGTGCCCCACAGCATTGCGGAAAAGGTAAAACCCTTCACCACGTCGTATGAGTATTCCTGTGTAGCCATACACTCCCTCCTCGTGTTGATCGCACGTGCTTCCCGATTCACCTGTTCACCCCCGGAATCGGGAGCGATCAACGGATTTTATTTTCGATACGTTTACTTGATGACGTTTTTTCGTGTGAGCGGCCGAGTTGTTTTCACCTCCCTTGCAGTCGGACCGTTTCTCTTTTTGGTGTTGTTTTGCCTCTATCTGATCCTTAGCCCAGCCGGTGCTACATGGAATCCGGAACGTCTCCTCTCCCTTCAACCGATGATTGAACGGAAGTGCCCCGGCGATGAAAGTCCAGTTCGCGTTTTGCGACCTGGTGTATCTTGTATCCGCAATCCTGGGCTATACCGAAAACCAACAGGCAGCCGTCGTCGTCCGCAGCCGCGCTGCCCGCGGCCGCCAACTCGATGAGTTCCCTGCTCAGGGTAATCAGTTTCAGGATATATTGATCATCAAACGCCATAACATGTTGAATTTTGCAAAGAATGTGCCGCCTTTGTCCTCGGTGGCCATTCATACCAAAAAAATCTGAATTTTTCCTGAAAGAACAAAAAGATAAAAATGAAGCTCTCCGGGCCGGGACCCGGGCGCAGGCCGAAAAAAATGTATCAGCAGCAGACTTTTGAGACACTTTTCCAGAAAAAACAATAGAAAAAAAGTATGATGGCCGACGGCGCCGTCAAAAGGTGCAGCGCCCCGGGCCGTCTTTGGCCCCGGGAGTTACTCAGGTTTAGCGGAAAAGAACGCCTCCGCGGTGTGTAATTGGTCTCACCACCGCATCTTCACCCGATCTCTCCCGGCCGCTCCCGGACGCGCCTGGGCCGGCGACCCGGTTGCCCGGAACTGTTTCAATAAAAATTAGACACTCGGGGCTAAATGAAACACTTGAGACAGGAGACGGCTTCCGGTCACGGGTGTTTCAGATTTGCAGGCTCTCTCCGGGCCGCTTTAGCCCCGTTATGCGGCCGGGAGCCAGCCCGTGAAGATGCGGTGGTGAGATCAATTACCCGGGGATCTTTTCAAAGACCTCGGTGACCGGGATATCCCCCAGGTTCGCTCTCTCAACTGCCGTCAGTCCGCCCCGCTCAATGTCCGTCATGGCGGCCGGGGCGTGATCGCTGAAGAGGACCAGTCCCGGGCGGCCCAGATGGGAGGCGATATGGCTGGGCCCGGTATCGTTGCCCACCACAAAGGCTGCCTTTTTCAGCACCCCGGCAAGTTGAAACAGGGGCAGGTATTCGCCGGGCCCGGTGAGAATGATCCCCGGTAAACAGTCCCGCATCTCCTCCTCGTCCGGACCGAGTATGGTAACCACCTGCCGCTTTTGGGCCAGCAGAAGTTCGGCCAGATCCCGGTAATAGGGCCAGCGTTTTTCCGGATGATTTGCCGAGCAACCGGGAATAAGAGCGATGAAGTCTCCCTTGACTCCGGCCCCATGCAACAGCTCATCAACATTATCGGCCATCCAGGAGAGATCCGGATGCAGGGTGTGGCGAGTGGGAACGCCGGCTTCGGCGAGCTGATTCGCGGCATGGGCAAGGGGCGAGAGGCGCTTGCCGCCGGTGAACGGCGCAAGCCACAGGTCTGCGCCCGACCAGGGAATTCCCCGGAAAAAGAGGAAACGGTAGAACGTTGTCCTGCCGACGTTCTGGAGATCATAGACCCGGTCCCATTGTCTCTGCTTCAGCCGCCTGCCGAGCAGCAGCATCCGGGACAGGTTCCAGCGGGAATCGCGGGGATCGAGGAAGATATCATCCACCCAGGGACAGCGCCTGAAGATATACTCGTAGGCCGGAGTTGTCATGACGGTGATTTCCGCCTGCCGGTGATGGGCGCGGATATCATGCAGTACCCCTTCGGTGCGGACGATATCTCCCAGCGCTCCGAGTTTGATGATGAGGATTCGCTCCGTGGCCATAAAAACACCTGTTTCCAAACCGTTCCGATCGGGTGCCGCCGATTTGCGTAAATCTCTTCCGGCCGCTTATATCCTCACTATGCGGCTGAGAGATTTAACTGAAAATACGGTACCTGCGATCAATTACGGCGGAAAGGACTTTTGAAAATTCCTTGCAAATGGAGTATAAGCCTTTTACACAGATGGGGCTATCATATACCACTCCGAGAAAAGACAGGCAACCTGCGAATATCATAAAAGATGAAAGGTATTATTCTCGCCGGCGGCTCCGGCACCAGGCTATTTCCGCTCACCCGGGTCATGAGCAAACAACTGATTCCGGTCTATGACAAACCGATGATCTACTATCCGCTCTCGGTTCTCATGCTCGCCGGCATCCGCGATATTCTGCTCATCTCCACCCCCTATGACCTGCCGCGCTTTTCCGAGCTGTTCGGCAACGGTTCTCACCTGGGGCTTCACATCACCTACACCGACCAGCCGCGTCCCGAGGGGCTCGCCCAGGCCTTTCTCCTGGGCCGGGAATTCATCGGCAACGATTCGGTTTGCCTGGTCCTGGGGGACAACATCTTCTTCGGCCACGGATTTGCGGAAACCGTCAGGCGCTGCAGCGAACTCACCGAGGGCGGCATCATCTTCGGCTACCTGGTCAAGGATCCGGAACGATACGGCGTTGTCCAGTTCGACGAGGAGCAGAAGGTTATCGGCATCGAAGAAAAACCGGCCAGGCCGAAGTCCCGTTATGCCGTTCCCGGCCTCTACTTTTACGACAACGATGTGGTCTCCATAGCCGCCGGGATCAAACCCTCGGCCCGGGGTGAACTGGAGATCACCGATATCAACAACACCTATCTCAGGCGGAACCGACTCAGCGTCGAGCTCCTGGGCCGTGGCTACTGCTGGCTTGACACCGGCACCCATGAATCACTACAACAGGCCTCCGCCTACGTCCAGGCGGTGCAGGACCGCCAGGGACTGAAAATCGCCTGCATCGAGGAGATCGCCTATCGCTTGGGATACATCGATGCAAAACAGCTTGAACGGCTGGCCGGTTCCATGCTGAAAAACCAGTACGGCCAATATCTCATGGATATTCTCCGCGAGGAAAACGACTGATCCCTCCAAATCATCCCTGATCGACACGCTCCCATGTCCACCACTATCCTGATCACCGGAGGAAACGGCCAGCTCGGCGCCGACTGCCGGCGGGTTCTGCAGAAAAAATATCGTGTTCACTGCCTGGCATCAGGGGAACTGGACATCACCGATCAACAAAGAGTCGCCGCCTGCCTGGCGGAGATCGCTCCGGAGGTGATCCTCAACTGCGCCGCCTACACCAGGGTGGACGGCTGCGAAAGCGACCGGGAAACCTGCCTCCGGGTCAACGGCGAAGGTCCGCGGATTCTGGCGGAGGCGGCCGAAAAGGCGGGAGCGCGGCTGCTGCACATCTCCACCGATTATGTGTTTGACGGCAGCAAAGATGTTCCCCACCCCTATGACGAGGAGGATCGGGTCAACCCCCTCTCCCTCTACGGCGAATCAAAGCTCAGGGGCGAGGAGGCGGTGCGGGAAATCCTGGACAACCACCTGATCATCCGCACCGCCTGGCTCTATGGGATGGGGGGCGCCAACTTTCTCAAAACCATGTTGCGGCTGGCCGTGAGTGATCCCCGGCGGACCATACGCGTCGTTGATGACCAGTACGGCTCTCTTACCTGGACCTTTGAACTGGCCAGGCAGATCAAGCGGCTGATTGATGCCGATATCACCGGCACGGTCCACGCCACCGCCGACGGCTACACTACCTGGTACCGGGGTGCCGCGTTCTTTCTGGAGGCCATGGGGATACCCCATTCCCTCGAACCCTGTACCACGGAGCAATATCCCACCCCGACCCACCGTCCCGCCAACTCCATCCTTCGCAACCAGCGGTTGCGGCAGGCGGGTCTTGATATCATGCGCTCCTGGCAGGAGCAAGTGGATGACTTTGTTCACCGCCACCGGCGCGAACTGCTGACCGAAGCCGGTTACCATCCTGAAACATGAAGGCCGGCAAGGAGCTGATCCGGCAACGCTTCCGCCGCGCCGCCGCAACCTATGACGCGGAAGCGGCTATCCAGCGCACCACCGCCGAGTACCTTCTCGGCATCCTGGAACAAGTTGCGCGGATCAAGCCGCGGTACACCCTGGAAATCGGCAGTTGCACCGGTATCCTCACCAGCCGCTTCCTGGCGCGTTATCACGGGGCCGTCCACCGGCTCTATCTCAACGATCTGGTGGACGAGATGCAACCTCTGCTGCTCCGGAAAATCGCCGACCACCTTCACCTGGTCACCTTTCTGCCGGGGGATATCGAAGAGATTGAGATCCCGGGCGGGCTCACCTGCATCCTCTCCTCATCCACCTTTCACTGGCTGCATGATCCCGGGGAACTGCTGCAACGGCTGGCCGCCGGCCTGGCGCCGGGGGGGATCTTGGCGTTCTCCCTGTATGGACCGGATAATATGCGGGAGATACGGGAGATTTGCGGCATCGGTCTTCGTTACCGCTGTCTGGAGGAAACGACCCGGTTGCTGCCCCATAGCATGACACTGCTGGCTGCCCGGGAATACCGCCGCACCCTCTGGTTTCGGGATGGGACCGCAGTCCTCCGCCACCTGCGACGAACCGGAGTCAACGCCCTGAGACCCGAACCCTGGAACAGAAAACGGCTGGCCCGTTTCAACGCGGCATACCGGGAACATTTCAGCGGTCCCCGGGGGGCGGCGTTGACCTACCATCCGCTTTTCATCGTTGCCGTGAAAGCACCCTGAAAAACCGATAGTGCGCTTATGGCTGTTATCTACATTTCGGGAATCGATACCGGAATCGGTAAATCTGTCGCAACCGGTCTGCTGGGCCGGCAGCTGCTGCTGGCTGGAAAAAACGTCATTACCCAGAAACTGGTGCAGACCGGTTGCGGGAAAATCTCCGGGGATATTCTCATCCACAGGTTGCTGATGGGTATGGCATGGAACCGCTTTGACGACGGCGGGATCACCTGTCCCTACACCTTCCCGTTCCCGGCATCACCGCATCTGGCAGCGGAACTGGCCGGAGAGATGATCCGGCCGCAGGTCCTGGCGGAAAACACCAGCCGCCTTGCCCGCAGCCATGAGGTCGTCCTGGTGGAGGGGGCCGGCGGGCTCATGGTCCCCTTGACCAGGGAGATGACCCTGCTCGATTACCTGGAGCAACAGAGAGCCCGGCTGCTGCTGGTCTCCTCCTCGCGCCTGGGCTCCATCAACCACACGCTGCTCTCCCTCTCGGCTCTGGCGAAGCGGCGCCTGGAGCTGCTGGGTCTAATCTACAATATCGACCACAACACACCACCGGAAATCACCGCCGACAGCAGAGAGATCATCGCCTCCCGCCTGCACATCCTCTTCCCTGCCGCCGTCATCCTCGATATGTGGAAAGAGACGGACGGCAGCTTCCGACTGGCCGCTCGGGAGCTGCCGCTGCTGTAAAAAAATTCGGGAATAGCTGGGTTAAATGGGGCTGCTGATGCAGAGATCGTCCACATACCAGTCCATTGCCTCCCTCAGCCCCTCGTCGATGCGGTGGCTGGGTTCATAGCCCAGCAGCCGACGGGCCAGAGAGATATCGGCAAGGGAATGACGAACGTCGCCCGGCCGGAAATCCCGGTAAACGGGACGGGCTTCCCGCAGGTGGGGAAAACGGGACAGCAGCAACCGGCGGATCATGGTGTAGAGATCGTTGAGGGAGGTGCGGTCACCCACGGCAACATTATAGACCCGGTTGACGGCCTCCTGATCCTCAACAGTTGCCGCCAGCAGATTTGCCTGCACGGCATTGTCGATGTAACAGAAGTCACGACTGGTCTCGCCGTCGCCGTTGATAAAGACCCGCTCGTCGCCGATCATGGCGGAGACCCACTGGGGGATGACCGCTGCATAGGCCCCGTTTGGATCCTGCCGCCGGCCGAAGATGTTGAAATAGCGCAGGCCGATGGCCTCGGTCTGATAGCATCGCGCAAAGACATCGGCATAGAGTTCGTTGACCAGTTTTGTTACTGCATAGGGTGACAGCGGCTTGCCGATTCTGTCCTCGACCTTGGGCAGATCGGGATGATCGCCGTAAGTGGAACTGGAGGCGGCATAGACAAAACGTTTGACCCCGGCATCCCGGGCCGCGACCAGCATGGTCAGGAAACCGGAGATGTTGTTGTCGTTGGTGGTCAGGGGATCGGCCAGGGACCGGGGCACCGATCCCAGGGCAGCCTGATGGAGAACGTAATCCACCCCGCGGCAGACCCGGGCGGTTACCTGGGGATCACGGATATCCCCTTCCACAAAGGTAAAGTTCTCCCACTGTTCCGGGGTAACCTCCCGCTCCACCTTATCGAGATTGAAGCGGTGACCGGTGGCGAAGTTATCCAGACCCACCACCCGTTGATTCAACCCAAGCAGGGTCTCCAGCAGGTTGGAGCCGATGAAGCCGGCAACTCCGGTGATCAGCCAGGTGGAACAGCTACCGGCCAGTTTCTCCTTCAGATTCTCATATCTGCTCATCAATTCAATCCTTTTTGATTGTCAGGAAGTTACGCCCTTATCCGTCGCCTCCATGCCCGGGTGCAATGACGTCCCGGCAGGGATCGGGAGTCTCCCCGGGGAAAATGTGCTCCTGCTCTTGTTATCACTCACAGGTTTCGTGACCCGGGAGGTGTTAATATGCCGCTCTTGGCTGCAGCGCTCACGGGTGGTTAACCTATTATAGCATATCGGCGCCTTGCCGTGACAAGCCGCTTTTTTTTTTGCTCCACTTTGTTTTTTGTTGACAAAAACTCCCGTCCTTCACATTTGTATTATCCTGTCGCCTGCCTTGCCGGTACAAAACATGGCCGGCCAAACCCGGCGGCAGAACAACTCCAGCGGGTCCCACAGATAAACTTCGGGCCCCGGTCCGGCTGTCAACGCAAGAAATGATAGAGCAAGAAATCACAGGAGGAAAATATGTGTCGTGAAGTCAGGAAAAAATGTGAATGCGGAAAAGAAAATGTTCAACTCCACATGCGCGATAATGTCATGGGCGAGGAGGTTATCTCCCGCCTCTTCTGTCCCCACTGCTCGGTGAATGTGGAGTACGACAGTGCCACCATGGTCAGGGACAACGGCTGGATTCTCGAATATGATATGGATATGGCTCATTTTTTCGCCGTTTCCAAACTGATGATCGATCCCACCCATGTACAACCGGAGTATATCTTTGATCAGGGCTACGCCACCTGGCAGGAAATGTATCCGGGGGAACAGCGCGATATCCTCGCCGAGCGCGAAGAGATCATGTCACTTGCTAAAAAAGAACCGCGGCTCTACCTGGAAAAAATCTCCTCCTGGAATATCGCCCGCGTCAACCGGCTCAAGGAGGAAGGATGGCGCAAGGCCCTGCAGGCCTGAGCCCACATCAAAAGACGAGTAAACATACGGCGCTCCCTAAGGATATCCGGGAAGCGCCGTTTTTTCTTGACCTTGCAAGGTGAACAGGTAAGATGGGAGTGCTTGGGGAAATCCGCCGCCGAATCCTTTGCCGGAGTCGGCAGGCCACGACTGAACGTGCATACCTACAATGTCATCATGGAAAGGAGATTACCATGAAAACACCCTTTCGACTCTTCATTGCCATATCGCTGTGCTGCTCACTCGTCCTGATGGGCGGATGCGCCAAGAAAACCCTGAGCCCGCACGGCTCGGTCTCCTCCGACAACATGCCGGAGGGAAAATCCATTGAGTATCCGCCGCCGGCATCGGGCATCATTGGCGAGGACATGGGCCCGGTGGATGAAACTCTTGATGCAACGGGAAAAAACGATTCCCTGGCCGCTGACCGGAACAGCGATGAGTATAAAAAACTGCACGGTCGATCCTCACCGGAGATGATGCCCATCTACTTCGACTTCGACTCGGCCGCCATCCGTTCCGATCAGACCAGCCGCCTGGAACAGAACAGTGATTACCTGAAAAACAATCCGGCGGTAAACGTGGTGATCGAAGGCAACTGCGACGAGCGGGGCACCAACGAGTACAACCTCGCCCTTGGTGAACGCCGGGCCATCAACGCCAAAAACTATCTTATCCAGCTGGGTGTGGAGACCCACCGTATCCGCACTGTCAGTTACGGAGAGGAACGGCCCCTCTTTCCCGGCCAGGATGAATTTTCCTGGTCCCAGAACCGCCGGGATGATTTTCTCATCGAATAATCCCCAGCGGCATTCTCTCATGGTTTAAACCGATCACGGAATTTGTAACCCTGTGATCGGTTACGATGTTGTCCTGCAACCGATCACGACGTTTTCGTTCCCGGGGATAACGGCCTTCCGTTATCCCCTCTTTTCTCCCCACCCGTTTCTTCCCCGAACAAAATTCAGGAAGAGAGATGTTTTTCCTTGACTTGATAATGATTCCTAATTACAAATAGGAATCATTATCAAGTCAAGGAAAAACATGGTTGAAGATCTTCTGAAAATGACTAACCAGCGGGAAGTCATTCTCGCCGAGCTCAAGCAGTGTAGCTCGCATCCCACGGCCGATGAACTGTTTGAACGGGTAAAAAAAAAATTACCCCGTATCAGTCTGGCCACGGTCTATCGTAACCTGGATATCCTCGCCGGTGCCGGGCTGATCACCAAGCTCGAAACCAGTGGACGCCAGAAACGCTTTGACTGGGATGTGATGGAGCATGATCACATCTTCTGCGTCGAATGTCACAAGGTTGATAATATCGAACGACTTGAGAAAAAACGCCTCATGGTTTCTCCCGAAGAGGGGAGTGGATATAAGGTTGTCGGGTGCAGGGTGGAGTTTTTCGGCATCTGCCCGACCTGCAAGGCAAAAAAAACAAGAAAAAACAAGAAAAAAGGAGAAAAAGCTATGGGTTGTAAAAGCTGTGGAACATTGAGCGACAAGGCCCGCCGGGTACTTAAGGCCATGGCGGACTGCAAGGAAGCCTGCGCCAGCAAGGATATCGCGGCCGCCACCGGCCTGGAGCCCAAACAGGTCAGTTGCCAGATTACCGCACTGAAAAAGAAGGGATATGTGGAAAGCCCGGCCCGCTGCAAATACGAAATTTCCGACGAGGGAAGAAAAGCGCTGGCCTAGGCGAAATCATTTGAGAAATCACACCAACATAACCAATCAATAACAAAATCATTTCACAAGGAGACTATCCAATGAGCACACTTGTAACCAAACAGGCACCCGAGTTCACATCCGTTGCAGTCATGGGCGACAACAGCTTCAAGGAGGACTTTTCCCTTGCTGATTTTCGCGGCAAATATGTGGTTCTCTTTTTCTATCCCCTGGACTTCACCTTTGTCTGCCCCTCGGAAATCATTGCCTTTGACAAAAAACTTGCCGAGTTCCAGAAGAAAAACTGCGAAGTGATCGGTGTCTCTGTCGACTCCCAGTTTTCCCACTGGGCCTGGAAGAACACCCCGGTCAACCAGGGCGGCATCGGTAACGTCCGGTATCCCCTGGTGGCGGATCTCGACAAGAGCATTTCCCGCCGCTACGGCGTGCTGCTCCCCGACGGTATTGCCCTGCGGGGTACCTTCCTCATCGACAAGGAGGGAGTTGTCCGCCACGCAGTGGTCAACGACCTTCCCCTGGGCCGCAACATCGACGAAACCCTGCGCATGCTCGATTCCCTGCAGTTCCATGAGAAGCATGGCGATGTCTGCCCGGCCAACTGGAAGGAAGGAGAAGACGCCATGACCCCGACGGCCGACGGTGTTGCCGAGTACCTGGCAAAACACGCCGGTTAAGACAAATCACCGGAGATGGGTGGGCGGGCAGCGTGCCTGCTCACCCGTTATTTCACGGACCGGAAAGTCCCTTTTCGCTCCCCTTATCCTTCACACTTCACTCTGGAGAATGACCATGACCAAGAAAAATCAGATATACAAATGCCTTTTATGCGGCAACATCGTCGAAGTACTGCATGGTGGCGCCGGCGAGCTGGTCTGCTGTGGACAGCCCATGGATATCATGGAGGAAAACACCGTCGATGCCGCCCGGGAAAAACACGTTCCGGTGGTGGAAGAGGTGGACGGCGGCTACAAGGTCAGCGTTGGCAGCGTCGCCCATCCCATGGAAGAAAAACACTATATCGAATGGATAGAACTGCTGGCCGACGGCAAATGCTACCGGCGCTTCCTGCAGCCGGATGATGCTCCCGAGGCCTTCTTCGCCGTTGATGACGAGGAGGTTACGGCCCGCGCCTACTGCAACCTGCATGGCAACTGGAAGAGCTGAACCGCTCCATCCGGCAGGGGAAGCCGCCACATCCATTGAACAGTGAGGAACCAAAATGAAAAAACATGTCTGTGTCATCTGTGGATATGAATATGATCCTGCTGCCGGAGATCCCGCCGACGGCGTATCGCCGGGTACCGCCTTTGAGGATCTTCCCGACGACTGGACCTGCCCCGTCTGCGGAGCCTCCGGTGAGGAGTTCGAACCGGCGAGCTGAAAGGGGGAAATTCCGGCAGTCACAGCTCACGGGTACCACAGATTTGCGGCGATAGTCCCGGGCCCCCTGGGCCTGGAAACAGCCCCGGAACTGTGGTGCCGGTGACCGTTTCTTCCGGGTTTCTCCACTGGATCAGGCTGGAAAACAGCTGAAAAACAGCCTCGCGCATGCCAAGACTGCTTTTCACCTGTTTTTTCGCTTACCATATTCACCACAAGCCGGACCAGGAACGGTCCGGAAATGAACCCGAGTCCGTCCGGACCCGAATCACCAGGAGGAGGAACGACCATTGAAAACCATAAAACTTGCTGAAAACGTCTACTGGGTCGGCGCAGTGGACTGGCTTACCCGTGATTTCCACGGCTATTCCACCCTGCGCGGCACCACCTATAACGCCTACCTGATCATGGGTGAAAAGATCACTCTCATCGACACCGTCAAAAAATCATACAAAAACGATCTGTTACATCATATACGACAGATCGTTGATCCGGAAAAAATCGACTACATCGTCGTCAACCATGTGGAAATGGACCATTCGGGCTGTCTGCCGGAGATGATGGAAATCATCAAACCGGAAAAGGTCTTCTGCTCAAAAATGGGGCACAAGGCCCTGCTCAAACATTTTCACCAACCCCGGTGGCCCTACCATATCGTCGCACCCGGGGAAGAGATTGATCTCGGCGGCAAGACCGTTTCCTTTCTCGAAACCAGAATGCTGCACTGGCCGGACTCAATGTTCACCTATCTCAAAGAGGACCAAATTCTCTTCTCCAGCGATGCCTTTGGCCAGCATCTTGCCACCAGCGAACGGTTCGACGACGAGGTGAACCAGGATGTCCTCATGCACGAAACCGCCAAGTACTACGCCAATATCCTCACCCTCTACTCACCGCTGGTCAAGAAGCTGCTGGCCAAGGTGGAGGAGATGCGGTTACCCATCAGGATGATTGCCCCGGATCACGGCATTGTCTGGCGAAACAATCCCGCCAAAGTCCTTGAAGCCTACTCCCGCTGGTGTGTCCACGAATCCACCGGCAACGCCATCATTATCTACGATACCATGTGGCATTCCACGGAAATGATGGCCAAATCGGTTGCCTCAGGGCTTGCCGACGAGGGGATCCACTACAAGCTGATCAACCTGCAGGTCAACCATCGCAGTGACGTCATGACCGATGTTCTGGACGCCGGTGCCATCATCCTCGGCTGTCCCACTCTCAACAACGGCATGCTGCCGCGAATGGCGGGTTTCCTCATGTACATGCGCGGATTACGGCCCACCAATAAAATCGGCGCCGCCTTCGGTTCCTATGGTTGGTCGGGCGAGGCGGTCAAACTGATGAATCAGGCCATGCTCGAGATGAAACTGACGATCTGCCACAAGGGCTTGCGGGTCCAGTACGTTCCCGAACACACCCACCTCAAGGAATGTGTCGACCTGGGGCGTCTGGTGGGCCGGAAACTCAAGGATGTCCAGGCAGGCAAGGAAGTCCAGTCGGTCATTGAATGACCTTGTCCCGGAGATCGAGGTTTCCACCCATTTCTCCGGAGGAAGAAAAAATGAAAATTCAGGCTGACATTTTCCAACACCAAAAACCATCCACTTGAAAAGGAGACACGTAATGGAAAAATATGAATGCCCCTGCGGCTATATCTACGACCCCGAGGAAGGCGATCCTGATAACGGTATCGAGGAAGGAACCGCCTTCGAAGATCTTCCCGATGACTGGGTCTGTCCCAAATGCGGGGCGGAAAAAGATTTCTTCGACGTCTATTGAGAGCTGAAAGTCCCTCATCATAAAAGGTGCGGGAGGGGTCCGTTCCTCCCGCCCATCACCTCTCCCCTGCCCCGTCCCCTCCGGTCGCTACTGTCTCATCCTTTCACCAGGCTCCGTAATACCCGCAAGTTCTCGACATCCTCCGCCAGATCCTTTCCCTTGGGTGTTTCCAGCACCATGGGATGGTCTGCAAAGCGGCTATCGTTGACCAGTCGGCGGAAGCCGGATATCCCGATCTTCCCCTTGCCGATATGCTCGTGGCGGTCAACCCGGCTTCCCAGCTCCTTTTTGGAATCGTTGAGGTGAAAGAGGCGGATGAGGTCGATCCCCACAATCTCGTCGAAACGGGAAAAGGTTTCGTCGTAGCCTGCGCTGCTGCGGATATCATAGCCGGCAGCAAAAATATGACAGCTATCGACGCAGATTGCCAGTCGCTGCGGATAGCGGCTCCGGTCGCGGATGGCGGCAAGCTCTTCGAAACGGCTGCCGAGGCCGCTACCCTGTCCCGCGGTGGTCTCAAGCAAAACAGTCACCGGAGGGTCATCGGCCGCTGTTTCGAAAACTTGGTCCAGATTGACGGCCACCCGTCTGATCCCCTCCTCGACGCCATCGCCTCCGTGGCTACCCGGATGAAGCACAAGCCACGGGACTCCCAGCTGTTGACATCGTCCCATCTCATCCACGAGTGCGGCCACCGACCTGGCAACCAGATCCGCCCTGCCGCTGCCCAGGTTGATCAGATAGGAGGCGTGCGCAGCCAGGGGCATCGCATCGGTCTGCAGCCACTTCTCCCTAAACAGCGCAACCTCTGCGGCGCTGTAGGGCCTGGCGTGCCACTGTCGCTGGTTTCTTGTAAAAATCTGCAGCGCCTCGCCACCTACTTTCGCTATCCGGTCAAGGGCATTGGCCACCCCGCCGGCAATGGACATGTGAGCTCCGAACAATGGCATGAATTTCCCCACCCTCCATCTGCATCATTAAAATAATTTTCCTCCACCTCCATGGCGCTCACCCACGGCTCGTCCGGAGGAGCGGCACACAAAAAAAGCACCTGAGCCCGAAAGCCAGGTGCTTTTTGATCTTGGTCGGGACGAGAGGATTTGAACCTCCGGCCCCCTGAACCCCATTCAGGTGCGCTACCAGACTGCGCTACGTCCCGACACGATATGTAATTTTCACCCATCCTCCGGCGGCGACAAGGTTTCAGCGGGTGGCCAGCATTCTGTTGATGGCACGCAATTCCTTTTTTATGAGCGCCAGCCTCCTGTCCGCCGGTGTCAAGGCCGGAGCTATGATCCTTTTCCGCCCTCTTTTTTTCCTGCCGCCGGCCAATATCTTTCTGGCCCCGGAGATGGTATATCCCTCATTGTAGAGGAGTTTTTTGATATAGAGGATATTTTCAACATCCCGCTTCCGATACAGCCGCTGGTTTGACTTGGCCCGGTGCGGTTTGATGATGCTGAACTCGGTCTCCCAATAACGCAGCACATAGGCCTCCACGCCGACAAGATTGCTGACCTCCCCAATCTTGAAGTAGACCTTGTTGGGAATTTTCGGCGCCTTGAGAAGAACCTGCTGCTCCACGTTTTACCTGTTGATCCGCTCCCGTAATCCTTTGCTGGCCCGAAATGAAATCATCCGTCGCTGAGAAATGGTGATACTTTCGCCGGTGCGGGGATTTCTCCCCCGGCGGGGAGCCTTCTTGCGAACCGCCAATGTACCGAACTGGACCAGCTTGATGGATTCACCCTGGACCAGGGTCTCCTTCATGGTCGCAAACACCGTATCAACGATTTCCGCTGCATTCCTCTGCGATACACCCAGGCGATCGTTGACGGCGGCGGCCAACTCCTTACGGGTTACATTCTTTCCGTTCATGTCCATTATTTCTCGCGATAACGTCCCTCAAACCGGGACATCAAAGAATTTACTATTGTTTCGTGAAATTTGTCAACCGTTTCATCGTCCAATGTCTTCTCGGCCGATCTGTAGGTGACGGAGATGGCGATACTTTTCATACCGGCATCAATGGTTTCCCCCTGATAAACATCAAAAATCTCCGCACATTCAACCAGTTCGTTCCGCATGCCGTAAATGGCCTGCAGCATGTCGTCGGCAGCCACGCCCTTCGGAACCAACAGGGCGATATCCCTCTTCACCGCCGGATAGCGGGGCAGCGGGGCAAACAGCCGTTCCGCTATGTCGATTTCTCCCACGGCGGCCAGGTCGACCTCCAGGAAGAAGACCTCCTGCTTGATGCCGAAGCGCCTGCCCACGCCGGGGGAAAGTTTTCCGAGCCTGCCCAGCAGCCGATCAGCGCAGATGATGCGCATACCGCTGTCCGGATCACAGTAAGGCTCGGGGGAGTCGTCCCGGACAAAGCGCAGCACCTCTTTCTCTCCACCGGGAATGCCGATACGCAGCGCAAGAAACAGGGACTCGGCAACCCCCTTGATGTCGAAAAAATCCGTCTGCTCTTCACTGAAATAGAGGGCTGGGGCCCCGGGATAGCGTCCGCCGCTCATCACCGCGCAGAGTTGAAATCTCTCGTCGGGCAGTTCACCGCTTGCTTCAAAAAAGACCTTGCCGCTTTCAAACAGGCGGATATCCTTTTGCTGAAAGGTGGTGTTACGGCGGATATTCTCCAGCAGGCCGGGAAGCAGCATGGTTCGCATCACGGCCTGATCCTCGGTGAGAGGATTGAGAAGCTCCACGGTTCGCCTCCGGGAATCTTCCACTGCCAGGGCCAGGGAATCCAGATGTTTTCTCGAGGTGAAGCTGTAGTTGATGGCCTCGTGGAAACCCAGAGCGGTCAGCACCTCCCGGCAGTGGCGAATAAGCTCCCGGCCGGGATCAGGGGGCGGATTATCCATGGAGATACGTGGCATGGCGGTGGGTATTTCGTTATATCCCACCAGCCTGGCAACCTCTTCAACCAGATCCACCTCCCGTTCGATATCGACTCTGAAACTGGGCACCGTTACCTCAATCACCTCTTCAGAGAGGAGCTTGATGCCGAATTCGATGGCGCCGAGCAAGGTGCCGATCTCTTCCGCGGTAAGGTCCATTCCCAGCAAATCACAGGTTTTGCTCCGCCTCAATGGAATAATCAGCGGCGGCTTCCGGCCGGGATAACAGTCGATGCCGCCTTTTTCAGGGACGGCACCGGCCAGCTCAATCATGAGGCGGCAAGCCCTTTCAAGTGCCGCGGTGGCACCGCCGGGATCCACTCCCCGTTCAAACCGGTAAGCGGATTCGGAATGCAGGTTGAGATGCCGGGCGGTTCTCCTGATACTCACCGGATCAAAACAGGCACTCTCCAGCAGGATTTCTCTCGACTCATCGGTGACCTCGGACTCAAGCCCTCCCATGATCCCGGCAATGGCCACCGGTTTGTCCGCATCACAGATCAGCAGCATTTCTCCGTCAATCCGCCGCTGGTTGCCGTCCAGGGTGGTGAATCGCTCCTCCGAATCACGGGGACGCCTGACAACGATGCGGCCCCCGGCCAGTTTTTCGGCATCAAAGGCATGCATGGGTTGCCCATACTCGAGCATCACCAGGTTGGTTATATCCACGACATTGTTGATGGGGCGCATCCCCACTGCCAGCAACCGCCTTTTCAGCCACCAGGGAGAAGGGCCGATGCGGACATTTTTCAACACTCTTGCCGCATAGCGGGGGCAGAGATCTTCAGCCTCGATTTCCACCGCAAAAGTCGTCTCTGTGCCGTCAAAACGGGGAACCTCTTCCGGGGGAACCGGTCTTGTCAGCGGTTTTCCGGTAAATCCGGCAACTTCCCTGGCAATCCCCAGAACACCGGCACAATCGGGACGATTGGGGGTGAGGTCGATCTCCACCATGATATCCTGGAGATCAAGGGCCGAGCCCAGGGGTTGTCCCGGAGGTATAGCCGCTTCAATCTCCATGATGCCGTCATGGTTTTCGCTGATCTCCAGTTCCTTCTCCGAACAGAGCATACCGGCGGAGAGTTCTCCGCGCACCTTGGCCCGGCGTATTTTCATTCCCGAAGGCAGACTTGCCCCTGCTCCGGCAAAAGCGGTATGCAGACCGGCCCGGGCATTGGGCGCCCCGCAGACCACCTGCACCGTTTCCTCTTCCCCGATGTCCACATCGCACAGAACCAGTCTGTCGGCATTGGGATGCGGCCTGACCTCCTGAATCACGGCGGTGATGATCCCTTCAAGTCCGGTGTAGAGGGGAGTTACGGCATCAACTTCCAGGCCGAGCATGGTGAGTCGATCGGCCAGTTTCTCCGGAGTCAGGCCATCAATATCGACATATTCACGCAACCAGTTGAGAGTAAATTTCATCGTCTTGTCTCAGGGATTTTCTTCCGTCGGGACAACGGTAACACACCGTGTTGGTGATTTCGGCCCATGCTCATGATTAGAATTGACGCAGAAAACGGAGATCATTCTCATAAAAGAGCCGGATATCGTCAATGCGGTATTTCAGCATGGCGACCCGTTCAATACCGAGGCCGAAGGCAAACCCGCTGTACACCTCGGGATCATACCCCACCTGCCTGAAAACCTCGGGATCGATCATGCCGGAGCCAAGAATCTCGATCCAGCCGGTGCGCTTGCACACCCGACAGCCACTGCCGCCGCAAATAACACAGGCGATATCCACCTCGGCGCTGGGCTCGGTGAAGGGGAAAAAACTGGGACGAAAACGAAGGGCCAGATCCTTCTTGAACATTCGGCGGGTAAAAACGGTGAGAACCCCCTTTAAATCGGCAAAGGAGACCTTGCGGTCCACCAAGAATCCTTCCACCTGGTGAAACATGGGGGTATGGGTGATATCGGAATCGCAGCGATAGACCTTGCCGGGAGCGATACAGCGAAGGGGCGGCTCCTGCTTCTCCATGATTCTGGCCTGCATCGGCGAGGTATGGGTCCGCAGCAGGGTTGAATCGGTCACGTAAAAGGTATCGTGCATGTCCCGGGCCGGATGATGGCGTGGGATATTGAGAGCCTCAAAGTTGTAGAAGTCAAGCTCCACATCCGGCCCCTCGGCCACGGTGAATCCCATGCCCGCAAAGATATCGCACACCTCGGCCATGACCCGGCTGATGGGATGCGGTGATCCGAAAGGATGCCGTCGACCCGGCAGGGTCAGATCATCGGCGGCCGCAGTCTCGCTGCCGATGCGGCTCATTTCTTCCCGGCGGTCACGATAGCGCTTTTCCACCTCACCCCTGACCGCATTGGCCAATTTCCCCAACCGCGGCCGCTCCTCCTTGGGCACTTCGCCCAGTCGTTTCATGATCGAGGGGATCAGCCCCCGGCGTCCGAGGTATTTAATGCGGAAGGCTTCAAGTGCGTCCGGGCTGTCGGCTCCCTGCAGGGTTTCCAGGGCCTCCGTCTTTAACCGCTGCAGTTCCTTTTCCATACGCTCCGGTACTCCCGGCTTGCTAGTTGGCGACGGACAGTTTGGCTATCTCGGCAAAGGCATGGGGGTCGACAATGGCCAGGTTGGCAAGGACCTTGCGATCCAGCTCCACCCCGGCCTTTTTCAGGCCGCCCATCAGCCTGGAGTAATTGGTGCTGTTCATTTTGGCGGCGGCACTGATCCTGGTTATCCAGAGCCGACGGAAATTTCTCTTCTTGGTGCGGCGATCCCGATAGGCAAAACAGAGAGCCCGGTCCACGGTTTCGGTGGCGGTGCGATAGAGACGATGTTTGCCGCCGCGATAGCCCCTTGCCATCTTCAACACCTTCTTCCGCCGACGGCGGGCCTTGAATCCACGAGTTACACGTGCCATTTTTGTACTCCAATCAATGTTAGCGGGCAGGGTTTCCATGCCCTGCGATATTGTTAGTCCCGGAAATCCCTTCCTGTCCTTTCTACAGATAGGGAAGCATCCGCTTCACCGAGCGCTGATCCGATTCGGCAATCAGCCCGGCCTTGCGCAGGTTGCGCTTCCGCTTGGCGGATTTCTTGGTGAGAATATGACTGGCAAAGGCCTTGCGGCGACGGATTTTCCCCGCCCCGGTTGCCTTAAACCGTTTGGCGGCGCCTCTGTTACTTTTCATTTTCGGCATGGTATGTCCTTTTTTTCACTATCAAAAATAAAACTTATCGCTGCCATATATCAATACAACGGATCCATCCGCTTCGACAGCACTTGATCGGCCCCACCGATGCAAACCGGGCCGACTGTAATTCTGTAGGTGATCCGGAAAAATGGGACTGACAGGAATTGAAGAAAACCGCGCCTGCGGCTGTCGGGAAATCCGGCCGACGCCTACCTGGGCCCGAACATCATCACCATCTGCCTCCCTTCCATGGTCGGCTCCTGGAGGACAACGGCGTCATCCTTGAGAATCTCGGAAATATTTTCAAGCGCTTCCAGGCCAATACTCTGGGCATAGACGATTTCCCGTCCCCGAAACCGCATGGTCACCTTGACCTTGTTCCTCTTTTCCAGGAATTTCCTGATCTTCTTTATCTTAAAGTTGATATCGTGGGTTTCGGTCTTCGGCCTGAATTTGATCTCCTTGATCTCGACGACGGTCTGTTTCTTTTTGGCCTCCTGCTGTTTCTTCTTCTGCTCGTACCGGTATTTGTCATAGTTCATGACCCGACATACCGGCGGTTTGGCCTTGGGTGCGACTTCAACCAGATCAAGACCCTGGTCGTAGGCGATCTTCAGGGCATCGGCTACGGAGAAGATTCCCCGCTGTTCACCGTTGCTGTCAATGACCCTGACCTGGGGATGGCTGATATTTTCATTGATTACCGCTTTTACTTCCTGCCTGCTTGCGTACTTCTTCCCGCCTCTCCTTTTGATGTTTCTTCCTCCTCAAACATTTCTGATGTATAACCAGTTGCAGGTTGTATAACCCTTAATTATTTCATGCTTTCACGCTGTTACCTGTCACGGGCGCTGCAAATTCAGAGCCTCGCTCCATCCGCATAAACTCCCCGGGCCGCCATGGCCCGTCTATGAGTCGGGATCGGCACTGCGCTCTTCGATCATTCCGATAAATTCATCGACTGTCATGGGTGGCAGGTTTTTTCCGTCCCTGCGCCTGACGGTTACGCTGCCCGAGTCCTTTTCACGGTCTCCGATAATAAGCATAAACGGAATCTTTTTCAACTGCGCTTCCCGTATTTTATAATTGAGTTTCTCGTTACGCAGATCTTTCTCCACCCTGATACCCGCGTTTCTCAACCGGATGAACACCTGCTCGGCATACTCGGCCTGATCATCGGTGATATTCATGATCCGGGCCTGCACCGGAGCCAGCCATACCGGAAAGGCCCCGGCATAGTGCTCAATGAGCACCCCGACGAAGCGCTCAAGGGAGCCCATGAGCGCCCGGTGGATCATGATGGGCTGATACTCGGACCCGTCGGCCGCCGTATAGGTCATGCCAAAGCGTTCCGGCAGGTTGAAGTCGACCTGGATGGTCGAACACTGCCACGACCTGCCGAGCTGATCCTTGATTTTGATATCGATTTTGGGGCCATAGAAGACCCCCTCGCCGGGATCGATCTCAAAGACAAGCCCCTTTTTTTCCAGGGCCTGTTTCAGTGCATCGGTGGACAGCCGCCAGTGCTCGTCACTGCCGACAAACTTTTCAGGCCTGGTGGAGAGGTAGATATCGTAGCTGTCAAAACCGAATCTCCTCAAAATACTTAAGTTGAGATCAAGGATATTGAAGATCTCCTCCTCAAGCTGCTCCGGCAGGCAGAATATATGGGCATCATCCTGGGTGAAACCGCGCACCCGCAACAGGCCGTGCAGGGTGCCGGTACGTTCGTACCGGTAGACCGTGCCCAACTCGCACCAGCGGATGGGAAATTCACGATAACTGTGCTTCCGGGTCTTGTAGATACCGATGTGAAAGGGGCAGTTCATGGGCTTGAGCTGATAGCGCACCTCGTCGATATCCATGCCCGCGTACATGTTTTCGCTGTAAAAATCGAGATGACCGCTGGTCTTCCAGAGATCCTGCCGGGCGATGTGCGGCGTGTACAGCAGTTCATACCCGTGGCGATAGTGCTCCTCTTTCCAGTAATCCTCAATCAGTTTCCGCAGCATGGCGCCCTTGGGCTGCCAGAGAATGAGCCCCGGCCCGATCCGGTCCTCGATGGCAAAGAGCTCCAGCT
>Ga0256914_1001041_pt1 | contig 26469 bp, 32 predicted proteins | sample HulkmetaG_FD_191571 | JGI IMG/M metagenome (GOLD analysis project Ga0256914, IMG submission 191571) | Hydrothermal chimney microbial communities from Main Endeavour vent field at the Juan de Fuca Ridge, Pacific Ocean - Hulk | ecosystem: Environmental > Aquatic > Marine > Hydrothermal vents ... | reverse complement strand
CTTTTTCTTTCCAACAACAGGAGCGTTAGATTGTTCTTCATATTCTAAGATTTCCTCAAGGTTCTTAACGAGATACTTCTTGACGTAATCCGGTGGAGAGACAGAAGCTCCGTCGTACGCTAAGTTCCTCTGTTTTTGCCTTTCCTCCAAATACTTCAGATAATCCGGTGGAGGATTCTCCCACTCCCAAATTTTACCTCTCTTGACCAATTTACAGATATAGTTTATCGGTCCCTGATACTTTGGATGCTTCCGCCTGTATCTGTGATAGCGCTTAAGGAGTTTCTTTCCTAATTTATCGAGAGCTTTAACCTGATCCTCCGTAAGACGGTTATTTACCGTCTTCTGGATGTGATGCCCCATTCTTGAAAGGAAATTGATCAATGCCTGATCCAACCAGATCGTAAACTCTCTCTTATCCATAATCCTTGGAATTCCAAAGATTATAGAGTGTCTGTGCAAGCTGAGACATTTTTGAGGTTCATCTGCATAGATATGAGGAGGAGTAAATCCGTAATGACTTCTCAGATAGTTTTTGATCCTGTGCCACAAGAAGCTCATAGCGTAGCGTTGAATGTATAACGGTAGAACCGGAGGATCCAAGTTTAAGATTTCAGGATGATAGAACACGAGAGGAGCGTTGAACTTTATGGCGTTGAAAGCTATCTTTAGAACGTTAAGGTCGTTTGAAATCTCGTTGAAGAATCTTCTATACTTTTTTCGAATTTCTATTTTCTTCTTTATATCTTTACATATTTCCTTTGAGTTTGGTTTAGGAAGGTCAAAGAAAGCTTTCACATCAAAATCGTGTAGTTCAACCTTAACCTTCTGTCCTTCAGTAAGAACGGGGGGAACGTAAGCAACCTTTACCGAAACTCCTTCTCCTCCCTGCAGGATGCACCTGAGCTTTCTATACGTTACATATTTCCTCAAAGCTTCGAGCATGCTCGTAGCATATATGTTCTGCCCAGTCGAAATATCAGCGTAGATCTCATCAAAGTTAAGCTTTACGAGCTCCTTGAAGATGAAGGTTATCGTATTCTCCACAGAACCCTCAAATCGTGCAGAAGAGTATTCTCCAACCGATGGAATCATCAGAACATCTGCCTCAACGCCTAAAAGCTCGAGGATCCTTGTCTTAAATCTCTCTCTGTCTTTCAGCAACCCGATAGCATTATCCACATTATCCTCAATCTTTGTGATAAGGCTATCTGGAACCAGAAGAACGATCTTCGCATCTCTATTTAGCCATTCGTAAATTGCGAGAGCGGACAGATTAGTCCTGTAAATTTTTCCATCTATTATAAAATTCGCGGTCTTGTATCCTTTAGGATCTCCTAACACCTGAAGAATTGCAGTAGTCATACAAGCTACTTCATTTTATTATATTTAAGGACTCTTATCTTTCCCAAGCCCGACGTTCTTCCTCCCCCAACGTTCGAATACTCACCAAAGCTGAGCAGTCTTGATGTGATCCTTGCAAATTCCTCGTTATATGTATCATCTGGGATTGAGAAGTTGACTTCTCCTACGAAACCTACGGACCACGAACCCTTCTTCAATAAAACCTTCTCAGTTCTGATATTGCAACCAGATACGGCAATTCCCCATTCGTCAAGCCACTCTCTGTACTCCCTCGGCAAGCTTGAAACATAAGCTTCGTAAAGCCTCGCTAAACTCCTAAAGAGGAGCTGTGGAAGCGGTAACGGAACGAATCTATAATCTAAATTGGGAATTCTAAAGTAGCACGGTGTTAGAAACTTTATTCTGAACTTTCTAATTTCTTCATCTTCGAAATCATCAACATACCTTACCTCTATCCCATCTAATTCATTGAGCATACCGACAAAGGGTATCCGATCGATGCTCATTAAGTATTCCTTTAAAGCTTCTCCAATCTCCTCAACAAACACTGAAATCGTAAAAGAGTACTTTTCCCCCTTTACAAGCTTTTCAATAGAGTAGTTATCATCTTTAGAGACTGGAGACGTTGCAAAAGGTGCCAATCCCTTGCTGGAGTGTAGTTCCTCAGCTAAGATTCTATTTATCTTCCTTAAAACCCAGTAAAGAAAACCCCTAACGTAGGCTCCAGAATACATCCAAAGGTATCTCGATTCAGATGCTATGAAATCGATGGTAAAGTAGACTATCATCCCAATCATAAAAATTCATTAAGATTTAAATTTTTAAGATTCGCTTAACATAAATTGGCTGTCAGCTTATAGTACTTAGTTTTTGGAATTAGGCATTGGTTTCAGGTTCTATTAAAGATATTACCTATGAACATGGTTGATTTAATAAAATCTCACGCATGCACGAAACCGGCCTTTAAGAAAGTTGTTGAAGACCTCGTTAAAGACCGATATTTGATGGATATACTACCCAACTACAGGGCCAGTCGGGAATGGTGGGATGTGGCGAAGAGGATGTTGATAAAATCCCCTATCGAATACACGGAGTTTGACAAGGAGTATCTGGAGCTGTCGTTTGAGGTGTGGAGGGAAGATGTCAAGGATAAGGTCTTAGTGTTTGTAGATCCGGAGGGAGAGCTGGTCTATATACCGTATGAGACGAGGTTCACGTCTGAAAGATATGCTAAGAAGCTAATAGCGAAGTTCAATAGAGCTTGGTCTAAAGCGACAGAGATGTTCGACGTAGGAGTATTCTTAACGATAACGCTTCCTCCAATATTTTCACCGGTGATACAGAAGTATGCTCTTTCATATCTGAGGCACAGGATTAAGGCGTATTTGAGGAAGAAGTATGGTAATAGAATTCTGTTTGCGAGCGATTTTGAGGATAAGATTGAAGATCTGAAGACTCCGCCGCACATAAGCGTTTACGAGCCGCAGAAGAAGTATCTTAATCCGCATTTACATGACATCTACTTTGGCATTACGAGGATAATGGATAAGAGGGACATAACGAGGTGGCTTGACGATCTGCTAATCAGATTTCTTTCAAAGATGGGGCATCACATTCAGAAGACTGTGAATAACAGATTGACGGAGGAGCAGGTGAAGTGGTTTAACAAATACGGTAAGAAACTTCTCAAGAAGTATCTGAGGTATAAGAAGAAGCATCCCAAGTATAGAGGTCCGATAAACTGGATTACGCAGGTAAGAAGGAAGAGCTATAGAACAGATGACGGAAAAATCATCTACTATTGGGAATTTGCTCATCCTCCGCCGGATTACGTTAAATTCTTAGAAAGACTGAGACAGGCTAAGCTTTCGACGGATGGAGGTAGCTATTCACCGGTGGATTATCTTAAGAAGTATCTGCTGAAGAATCTGAGAGAAGTGGTTTCTGAGGATGAAATCAGAGAAGAAGCGGGAAAGGAGAAAGGGAAGGAAAAGAAGAGGGGGAAAAGCAGATTGGCATGGTATTGGCTTACGAGAGCGAGGTTCTACACTATCAGTCCGATATTTAGGGAAAAGGAGGAAAAGCGGGGAGGGGATTCGGGTTGGAGGTTTGTTGGATCATTCAGGAAGGACGATCTGGAGCGTTTTGAGTGGCTTGAGCGTAAAGGTATTGTTTAATTTAGCCTAAGTGTGGGTTATGGGTAGATGGAAAAATGCCAAGAGCACGGCTTTATATTTGGAGTGCTTAAAGAAGGGGCACAGAGTTGTAGTGAGATCCACATCTGGGTTTGGATACATTCATCTTGAGTGTTTAGATTGCGGGAGGATGTGGAGGGTTCTGTTTTACAAGCTTCAGTATATGGAAAGTGAAGAGGTGCCGGATGTTTTTGGAGGGGAGGAAGAATACGTTTGAGATCAAAATATATCGGTGATGTGAGTCTATCTGGGAAGACCGGCCAAAGCCGTGAGCGCGGGAATCCATCGAATTGGCTTTCGCCGCTCATTTGACCCATTTCATAACAAAATGATATAAAGACATCCAAAGAGCGACAAAATTACATATAATGTATCAAAATGGGTATATATGGGAAGGAGGGGGCCCAACATAACGTTTGAAGAAGCGCAGGAAATAATCCGGTTGAGAGATGTAGAACGCAAGACGTTCAAAGAAATTGCAGAAATTCTGGGTAGGAGTGAGCAAGGAGTCAGAAAGGCGTATCATCGGTTCAAAGAGCGAATGAGCTATGATAGGGGTGATCTGGAGGCGAGGCTAATCAGGGCGTTTAAGAGGGGGCTCACACCGACGGAAGCTGCGGAGAAGCTGAGAATTCCTCTCGAAACTGTTTAGGAGGTTTGGGATCTCTACAAACTTCTTGAGGAGGATGCTAAGGTTGTGAAGGTCATTAAAAAGGAGGATATGTCTCAAATCTATCTGGATGATATCAACATGTCTCTCGATGATCTTCTGAAATTGCTGGGTGATGCGGCTAGACGACTAAAATCAAAGTTAGACGAACTTAGTGATATTGAGACAAAGATTAGGGACATTTACAATACGTTGGATGACACTTACGTGCGTTTAAATGATTTGGAGCAACGTCAAGACAATATAGTTCGAGAAATAGAAAGTATTAGGAGGATTCTGGAATCTTTAGGTAGTGAAATTAACAAGCTAAAAAAAATCTGTTGAGGAGCTACATAAGCAGGAAAAAGAGAAGAGAAAGTTCTTTGGACTGAGATAAAAGATCAAATATAGTTCCAATCTATTATGATATGATGAACTTCGAAGTTGAGTACATACTGGATGTGATAGATAAGCTTGGATATAGGAAGGAGGAAGTAATGAGGGATGCGATAATGCTATTATTAGCTGTAAACAGGGAATTGAGGGAGAAAGTTGCTGTGGAGTTATACAGGGAAGGGAAGATAAGTCTTGGGAAGGCGTGCGAGATTTCCGGATTGAGCTACGAGGAAATGAAGAGCCTCCTGCTTAAGAGCGGCGTGCCGATAAGGAGAGGTCCTGAATCGGTGGAAGAGCTGAGAAGGAAAGCAAAAGAGCTAAGCAGGCTGTTGTAGACACAGGGTTTTTAAGTGCGCTCCTGAAGATAAACCGTATTGTTTTCAGGATTGTCGATTCATAACTTTTGAAGTCTACGAGGAGCTGAGCAGGTGCAGGGAGCTGGTGAAATCTCTAATTGAAGCCATGAAAACACATCCAATAGATTTGATCGAATCGGAGGATTATTCTGAGCTTAAAGAGAGGGCTTGGTAGGGGTGAGCTAAGCGTCATTGCTTCTGCCAAAGGAAAGATAGCATTCATTGAAGATCGCAAAGCTGAAAATCTTGACAGATCTGAGATTGCTCAGATTATTAAGGATTTAAAAGATAAAGACTTCTATCTGTTTAAAAAGGAGAATGAGCTTATGAGCTGACACGATTTCGCTTAGGACAATTTTCTTTACCACAGTATTCGCAGTGGTCTCCGGGGTTTAACTTATTATCAATCAATCTTTCTGCAGTACACCATATCAGTTCCATTACTTCTTCCAGCAATTTTTCATCTACATTGCAAATCCTAACTTTTCTGCTGCCGTTTGAGAGCATCAGCTTAACTTTGCGGTTGAGGGCTTTTCTAAGATTCAAGACGTATATTTGACATCCTCCCCGCACTAAAGTGCGAGGATTCCGAGCGGGGAGGTTTGCAGTCCTCCTAAATGGAGGACTGCGGGGTGTGCTAGCACCCCGTTATCCCTACCCCTCCAAGAGGGGTTCGGGATTATGGCTTTACACTTTTTAGCGATATTCAAACAACCAACGACATCAGCATTCATGATTTGGTTGTACTTTGGACAGTAGAACAAACCTCTTGTTACTCTCTTACCTTTAGTTCCACAAAATGGACAAATCGACGATGTATGATTCTCCTTAACCAACTTAACCTTAATTCCGAAGTTCTCTGCTGTCGTGATTAACCTATTGATGACATATCTGAAACTCCAGAAGTTGTGAATCATTGCATTGACTTTAGCGTTCTTGTCGTTGTTTTGCCGAATTCCACTGACATCTCCAACGATTATTTCACTTACTCCCTTCTCGTAGCAAAGTTTAACGAATCTGTGGATGATTGTATTTACAGCGTGTCTAAACCTTAACTGCCTTATGCGGTAGTATTTTCTGATTCTTTTCGTTGTATTAACTCCATTAACTTTCTTAGCTATTGACTGATAATGTGCTATTTTCTTAGTCCAGTACCACCAATCTGCTAATAGAGGTTTACCTGAGAATGCTATTGGTTGTTTTTCACCCTCAATCCAAGCGGTTGTGATGTTTATAACTCCCAAGTCCACGAAAGCTCTCTTCTCAGGGGAGATGGTACGCCTTGGCTGATTAACTTCAACTGACTGATATGCGTACCACCTCCCCGTTAAGTCGTCGTAGATTATCTCCAGTCTTTCTTGTTTACCCCTCCATTTTATTTCTCCAGTTATTCTAATCCTTAATCCCTTAGGTAGAATTAACCACGTCTTTCCTCCCACCTCTTCTATCCTATAACAGTCATTCCTAATGACAGTCATCAATTTTCTTCTACCACTTTCTCTGTCTTTCCAATAGCGAGGAGGTGATACTTTCCTTATATGAGAAGGAAGCTTACCTTGATTCTTCAATCTCATCATGCTGTATTTTGTCCTCATCGAGATCTGTAATCTTTCGTAGCTGGCAAATCAGCTCCCAGAGCTCCTTCAAGAACTAATTCTCGGTCTGTAACATGCTAAGATTTAAATTTTTCAATTTCTTTCAAAACGAGCTTATAAACGCTTGAACTTAGATACATGGTATCTACCAGCCTATCCAGACCTTCGAGGGCTTCTCGATAGGTGATTAAACCCTCCTTTAAGCCCTCAATTAGCAAACCTAACGATCCTCTAACTTTGACACCTAAACTTCTTGCAAAAACTCTTGCAGGATCTTCATCGAGCAAGGCAGTAATTTTATTTTGGTAAGCGTAGTAAACCACGCCGATTTCAGCCTCATGCAGTCCAGCTAATCTTGCAATTTCTGCAAATTTCTCATCAACTTTTATCTCAATCACTCTAATCCAACCATCATCTATCGCTTTCTCAACTAGGAATGCGTCGGAATATCCTTTCTCCTTCCCAACATCGACGACTTCACGCTTAACTTCTTGAGGGATTAATATATCGTAAAGTTTTATCAGATGGAGTAATCCTGTCTTTGCCAGATGTATAAGTGGGCCGGAATTACTCACCGCTAATTTCACGAGTTAACTCCTCCGCGGTAATTGGGAAAGGAACGTTATGTTCTCTCAACTTTTCCAGCATCTCCCTGTAAGTTATCCCGGCGATCTCCGCAGCTCTCCATACGGTAACCTTCCTCTCCCTCACTAGTTCTAAAGCTCTCCTCAGTTTGTACTCCTTCAACCCAATATAAAGGAGCTCCCTGATCACTGTCGATCGATCCGTACCCCTTTCCTTCACAATCTCATCTATTTCATCGGCTAATTTTTTATCTATCCTTGTCGAAATCGTTATCATTACGTATGCATCTTATTAAATCGTATATAATGTTTACTACGAGTTTAAGGAACTTCAATTAATACTTTTCTAAAGACCTAGAAGTTTTGAAAAATTGAGCTCGAATCCTTGGTGTGTAGAACTGTTGAAACTGAGAAGCATTGAAACTGAAGTTTCCATTTTTTAGATAATTTTTATTCAGTATTCTTAATATAATCTTCCATTTTAATTCAACCTCATTAAGTTAAGTAAGATAACTTCAAGCTTAATTAAGATTTTATTTTATATTTAAAATATTTTATGAAAATTCTAATATTAGCTCCTAGTGACTAAAAGGTTAGGAACGTCTAAGGGGTCAAATTTCAACGCTTCTTCGTAAAGTTATGATTATGCACGATTTTTCAAGCATAAAGTTGTTTTTGAGGTTTAAAAGAGGAGTTAAGATTGTATCGTCGAGTTTAGTTTTGGCTGAAGTTGCTTTAATATCGGATTCGCGGAAAAGGGAATCCGTGATCGAACTAATTAGGAAAGCTTCGGACGAGATACTCCACGTCGACGAGTTATTGGGTGTGCTCGGGTTAGCCAAAAGGATTAAGGAGGAATGCGGGTTGACGTCATCTGACGCACTTCACGTTGCTTTGGCATCTAAATACGCCGACGTTTTCGTAACCGTCGATAAAGGAATTTTGAGGAAATTCAAATGCTTGCAAAAGTATATTATTGTCCTAAATCCTATTGAATTTAATGACTACCGTAGAAGAAGTGGTGACCAAAGCCTTTAGAATATTGAGGAGAGAGCTAACGGACGAAGAGTTTTTGATTTACCTTCAGACTATAACTCCCAAGAAAGGAGATTCCGTGAAAGAGATAAAGGAGAAGACTAAAGATCTGTCGTTCGAGGAGCTTATAAAAATGGCTAAGGATGCCGAGAGGAAGTATCTTCTTTGAAGTGAAATCGTTATATGCGTTGAGATCTAATAAGTCGTGTAATGTTAAAGCGGGATATTCTCAAAGATTTGATCGAAATAAGGGAAAAGATAGATTCTCTCATCGAAACGCTGGAGATAATGTCCGATGACGAGTTAATGGAATCGATCAGAAGGGCAGAAGAGGACGTTAGAGCCGGAAGGGTTAGGCCCTTGGAGGAGTTCCTCGAGGAGCTGGATGAGGGAGTTTAATACGCCATCTTTCGATGCTTTATCGTCATCAGAACGACTCTTTTATTCTCGTCGTCGATCTCGTTGGCTATCTTGTAAACCCTTTCGACTCTGATCGTCCACTTCCCCGCTAAGTCGTGCGATAACGGTTTCCCAAACTTAGGATTCTCTCTGAGCTTATCGATAACTTTCAATGGTCATATGATAATATATTTAGTAATATAGATACTATAAATTTTTAATTTAATCGCATAAAGAATAATTGCGACGACCAATCCCCACCTAACGGGTGTTGTGCTAATCCGTGTCAAGACGAGGGTTTCATCTACCTATGCTTGGATGGGGTTTATGTTCCATCTATCTGTCCCATCCTGTTGGATGAAAGGTTGATCCAAAAGGAGAAAGAGGAAGGAGTTAGGCAGAGATTCCCGAGAAACGACTATTGTGCCAACTGTGACCTTCCGTGTGTATATGCTGAGCGTATAAGGGATTTTGAGGATTGGTTATATAGGAGCAAACGGCAGGTTATGGTTGTTGAGTATCAAGATAAAGATGGGAACACTAAGCGGAAGGTTGTGCCTAAACTGATTCGCTTTTCTGAGTATTACACTAAAAGGGTTAGGAGGAAGTTCTATCGTCTTATTCCTCATCTTATGGTGGATTATGAGGTGATGTTCTTCCTCACCTTAACGGTTCGTCCGAATTGGGATCTTAAGGGGATTTTTGATCAAGTTTCGGAGAGGTGTCATCGTGTTTTTGAGATTCTAAGGAAGAGGTTAGAGAGGCAGGGTATTGGGATGGATTATATTAAAGTCTATGAGCCAACGGAGAAGGGAGTTCTTCACGTTCACGTTGTTTTGTTCTTGTCTAAATTCCCCATGAGGGGTGGGAAGGTTTGGCTTATTGACAAGAAGGAGCTTGATGAGATTTGGGGTTTGGGTCATACTTGGTTAGGCTGGGAGGATGAGCGTGGAAAAATGATTTGGTTATCTCTTAAGCGGAATGGGAAACGTAATGCTAAGAAGGCTCTTAATTACCTTTTAAAATACATATCTAAAGCGCATAAGAATAAGCTCTTTGCTTCTTTGATATGGGGTAAGGGTAAGGGAGGGGGTTTAAGGAGTTGGACTCTTTCGAGGCGTTTATCTTCTTATCTCAGCGAGGATATTGAGGATATTCCGAAAACAGGGGTTGTTGTCTGGTTTGGTTATGTTTGGGATGTTCCAGATTGGGTTTTTCTTGCTGAGTTTAACGGTCAAGTTGTTTCATCGAAAGAGGAGCTTGAAGATTTACTTATCCGGTGGTGGGATGATGTTGGTTGACAAAGAGCGGGTTAGGGTGTATTATCGGAGGTTAAAAGAGGATATGGTCGATTTATGTCATGAGAATTCCGAATACACGAGGTTATGGGTTCAGAAGGCTAAGAACTTGAGATTAGTGGGTGCTTGGTTCCATTACATGGTTTTGATCAGGAAAGCGAGGGATTATGTTAAAGTAAACTGTCCTTGTTATTTGGATAGGTTTGAAAGGATATTGAGGGGTGGTCAAAATGGTTAACGAGGAGGTTTTTGATAGGATTTGGGATATGCTTGATAAGGGTTATACTTACAGGCAGATCCGGAAGGAGTTGGGGGTTGGTAATTGGACTATATCGCGGGTTAAGAAGTATAAGATGCTTATAGAAGGTCTTAGGGGTTTTTTTAACAGAGGGGATTTTGTCAGGTTATGTCGGAGGGTTAGGAAGGAGGAAGCTCGGTTAACGTGGGATAAGCTTGTTGCGTTATGGGATTATTGGAGTTGGATGGAATTTTTCTACGTAGAACAGCCTTTACGTGGGTGGAGGAAAGCGGTTCTTTTGGATAAGATTGTTGATTCGGTTCTTCTTGGTATTTATCAGATTTGGTTATTATTGGATCAGTTGTATCAGATGTTGACTTATGGTATGTTGGTTGTTTTGAAGTGTATCCCTTGCACTGGTGCACTGTGTGTTTATCCTCCTGCAACGGGTCTTAGGGGGTACCCCCCGTTGCCCTGTTTAGGTCATATTATTTAATGGGTAGATGATGCAGTGCATCAGTGTACGGTTCTGGGTGTTTTTTAACTATTTATTTTGTGTCTTTTTTATATTGGTTTAAGAAATTAAATAATTATCTGTTGTAGTGTAGATTATTTCGTTCTGTTATATGTTCTATGTTGGTGTCTTGCCTAAATCTTGGTATAAAAACGATTATATACTCGAAACGCCTATCTCCTCCGGGGGAGGGCACCTCCATGATATGGGTATATTTTAATACTTCAAAGGTTAAGGATTGCCTGAGGACGGGGATGCGGGGCAGGGTTACTTAACCCCGTTCTCAGGAGGTGCCCTCCCCCGCCCTGCCCCGCAAAATAATGCTTCTTCAAAAGGGGTTGTTGAACTTGAATGGGTTACACTCCCCGAGGAGGGGGCGCTATCTTCCGATTCACAAGCGGTTTTAGAGCGCCCCGAAGGGGCGCTCCCGCTTTACCTTGACGTTTATTTATTTTTATTTCGAAACATTTTTATACCAGTAGTTAAAAATGTAACTATAAAGCTGATAGAGGTGACAAGCCATGAGAATTGAGCAAAAGCCCGAGGAGAAATACACATCCAAGAAGGGAATAATACTACCATCTGTCTATTGTTGTTGCTGTTGCTGGTGCGGTGTTGTAGTATAAATATTTTAATTTTTAATTATTTTTATTTCCTATTGTTTAAATCTTAATAGGCTATTATAAGTTTTAAAGCCTAAGAATTATTATAAATTAAACAAATTAAACTCCTAAATAAATAGATAATTATTATACTGTATATTATATATTACTTATGAAATTATTTATATAATTTTATAATGATTATAAAGCAAAAAATAAAGTAATTTTCCCCAAAACTATAGCCATTAAAAATGTTGTTTTTTGAAATGCATTAACTCCCTAGATTGATTGAATTCATCTGAGATTCTATATTATCTAAATTATTATTAAAGCACTATCTTAACTTCAGAATACTTTTTAAGTAAACCTTATATTTTTCAGTAATTTTCAGTATGTAGATAATACATAAGAAGTTTAAATATTACTCTATAATAGAAATCCAAGGACACGTAGCCTCTAGCTTCATGTTCTTTTGCCAAGTACTTTACGTAAATGCAGGTATAACCTTCTAATCTTCCGCTGTAAGTATATAATTAAAACTCTTAATAATTTTGAGTACCCTCTTAATTTTTCCCTTTATACTCCATATCTCTAATGGTATAGCCATACGAGAGTCATAGTATTAATATAATAAATTAAATTTATTTATTATTTCTTAAGGATATTTTAAGGATGGTACTCCAACTGAGATTAGCAATACTGGTATTTCTTCCTCCGGTAAATTGAGTAGGTTTATAATCTCATCTTGATTAAAACCAGCAATTGCACAAGCACCGAGATTCAATGCTGTAGCAACTAAATAAATATTCTGAGCAATAAATCCAACATCAAGGAGAACGAACTTATAATATCTAGCAGAGTATTTCCAAATACCTTTACTTAATACTGCTGTAATAACTACTATAATACTTGCTTTTGATACAAAAGCTTGGTTTAGGCATATTTTTATTAGCTTACCCTTTAAAATTCCTGTAAAGAGTTGTTCTAAACAGCATTCCAAGGGGTTAAAGTGATATATTCCTGGGTGTAAGTTTTTGACATTATTAACTATTATATAAAGTTCTGGTCCCTGTAATCCTCCTGCAGTCGGGGCCGTTCGGAAAGGATATTCTGCAAAGTTGTACGCTGGCATAAATTCCCGGATACCATAAGAATAGTTTAGTAAAGCTGATAAGTCCTCTTGAGAGATAGGCTCGTTTTCATTATACTCTCGTATGGATCTTCGACTCAGAATTATATCTCCAAGAGGTTTGTTAAGTTTTGGGGGTTTAGGTAATTTAATCTTAGTGGAGTTGGGATATTCTTTTATAATTTTAATTCCCTCAGGTATTTGTTTAAAAGTTTCTACATATTTAGATTCATTATTTTCAAAACTTTCTTTATATTTTAGTAGATTATCAATTATAATTGGAAGTATATAATCAAAGTTGTCTACCTTCTTTTTTATATAATTTTCGATATCATATAATATTTCCTTATTAATCATTGTTTATCACCTCCAATGATTATTATCGCGTGCACAGCACACTCTTGATTATTAAGATTGAGAAATTCGTTAATAGGATCATCATAAAAGATATAGGTATATTGCGCGCTATACTTACCATTTGAATCCAAGATATGTTTTATTGATTCTACTACTCTACCACATTCGAGAAGAATTACCCTATAACCTCTGGTACCATAAATGATTCTACTAATAACGTGATTTCCGTAAATAAATAAAATAGCTTGAGGATATTCGTATCGCTGCTGATTTATGAATACATTCTCCTCTATAAATTTAAAAATATCTTCTGAATTCAGTTCTTTTATTAACACCACACAATTTGATGATCTATCAAATTTAAATAAATTATATGAGTCTCGATCACTTCTTATAAGAAGGAAAGTACCAATGAAGATAGGTGTTTCTTCTTGAATTTTGTTTAGGCATTTTCTTAAATGTTCTGGAATTGACTCTAACGGTTTAAATATTCTTTCATCTTTTATTATAAATTCATCTTTTGGAATAAGACCGCATTGGAATCTTATTTGGTTTAACTTTGAGAGTGTTAACTCGATTGCCTTTAAATCTATCGTACTTTTTGAATATTTACTGTTCTCATTATAAAGTTCGTCGATAGGAGTTTTACTTGAGTCATAGAACATTAACTCTCTTGCTAAGTTTGTATTCCTGAGAATTACAGATTTAAAAGGTGGAATTATCGGTCTGGGAGACAACAAATTTGTTAACTTTTCAATTTCATACTGACGAAACTTCCACATTGTATTCACCTCATAACTCTATGAGCGATTTATGAGATGGCTTTAATTGTGAGCAAACAGGGCATCTTGGATTTTTAAGAATATCTTGGATATCCATCTCAAGAGACTCAAAATTTAAAAACAAGACTCTACTAAGTAGAGGTGAAATGTCCCCTATTAAAAATCTTATGAGATTATCTACAACGAACCCTGACACGATGTCATAGAGGGGAGTAATTTGACTTATGAAATATGTTTGTCCCTCTTCATAGAGCATCATCTGATGCTTATAAGATATGAAATTCTCTCGATATTGCAAACATGCCTCAACAGCGTTTTCAAAACACATATAGCAAGCAGTTTCTTTTGGTATTATTAAAGGCCCCACTACACCAATGCTTCCATCTATAAATCCATAGATCAATGTAAACATATTTTTATGAGCTAATTCATTGATTTCATTGAAAAGTTTTGGTCTGTAATATTCAGCAGTAACAATTGTTATATCTGATTTTTTTGCTATATCTACAAATAAATCTTTATCTGTATCATTAGATATATGATATATAGATATTTCATTTTTCTTAAAATTCTCAATGAAATTCTTAATGATATCTGTATAAGTTTTACAAGATATTATGTATTTTCTTAGGTAGTATGGATATTGTAAAATCTCTTCCCTTGAGTTTAAAAATAACCTATCATCAAATATATTAATATGTTCAAATCCTAAGCTCAATAGAGTGAGTATAATTCTAATGCCTAATGGTCCACATCCAACTATACAAATATTCTTACTTACTAAATCTGGAAGTTCATCATAATGGATTTTATAATATGCTATTATTGGATTTTCATCCGCCTTACAAATAATACCAATCCTGTAAATATCGTTTATAAGATCTTTTATATATGACGTGTTCTCTGGCGATAATTTAAGCTCTGATATTAATTCCTGAATGGAGGTTGGTTGTCTTAGCATGTCAAAAATTTTACTAAGCACACCAAGTCTACGATCATCCACTATAGTATAGCTGTATATAGATCTAAAACTATGTGTAACATAAACTTCGTTTGGATCTATTTTAATTATCTTATATTGCGGATTTAAAATTAATTTACAATCCTCACTTAATGGAAGACACTTCCTAGCTAATTTCATATTTTTCGTACCTCCTTACTTTTTACCTTATTGTGTAACGATAGATAAATATAAATAAATATTTCGATATCAGTTTTATGGAAGGATGCTGACAATTTGAACGCGAGATGATAATCATAAGGAAGTAATGGTATTTAATCAAATATTATAAAGAAGAGTATTCAAGAATAAAGAGAATTAAGATTTAAGATTCTAAATGAAATAATGAAATTTAGTAGAAGTATTGGTAGTGCTACGATACTGTTGATGAATTATGATAGTAGATCCACAGTCTAAGTGAGCTTTCGAGCATTTGGAGAGATTTAGAGAATCTGATAGTTTTTCTGGTAAATCGGGGGTTATCGTTTCTCAGAGTCAGAAACAATCTATGGTTAGTTCCTCCTCTTTTTTTACTATTCTTTGCTTATAGGGGATTAAGTTGTAAGCATCCCATCGATCAGTGTAAAATACTGCATTATGTTTGATTTTATCGCTAATTCCACCCCATAATTATTTAAATGTATCAATGGAGCGATATCTCACTGCATAACCGATAACTTTACGGGAATTTACCTCCAAAGCCAACCAAATTCATATTTCTTTTCTCCTACTCCCAACAAAAATCCACATCTCGTCCAATTCAACAATAGGATTATCATGATTGATTTCGTTACTCAGATCCTTTTTTTTGAGAAATCTCTAACCCAAGCTATTACAGTCGTTTGTGATATCTTAAAAATCCTACTAGCTTGCCTTATCCCTACCCCTTCCTTTACTACTGCTCTTATAACCATCCTTTTAAATCCTTCAGGATAATTCCTCGGCTTTATCAGATTCGGAACAAACATCCTTCCACATCCCTTACACTTATACCTCTGCCTCTTCTCTCCCGATTTCGTGAAATAATGCTCCCATCTTAACCACTCCCATCGACTTACAGTGCGGACATATCATCACCTAATTATATACTTAAGAGAATATAAACATTACTGTAGCATTACCAAAGTACTCCAATTCTTTGTCTCTTATTTAAGAATAAAAGTGAATTTAATCAAAGAACTCTTACTGAAAGTACTTACGCTTAATTGGTTATTATCTTAACAGCTTTATACACGGTCAATTTATATTAATTATTTACGAAACGCTTATATAGTCTTGTAAAATTTTTAATAGTAATGTCTAAGATAAAAATTTTAGCACCTGTAAATTCGTATAAAGCAATGAAATTACAAGCAGAGGCTGGTGCTGATGAAGTATATGTAGGTTTTACATCTCAGCCTTTAGCAAAAAGTAAAGGATTATTTAATGCTAGAAACGAGAGCTATGCTGATGTTAAACACCAAACTCAAGTATCTTCCGAAGATGAGCTTAGACAGATAGTAGATTTCGCACATAGTTGTGGAATTAAAGTTCATTATTGTGCAAATGTACCAGCGTTACGTGAACCTTTAAAGGAACACTATTTAAGGTATGTAGAGATAGGAATTAGTGCTGGAGTAGATTCAATTATAGTTGGATGTGTTGGTGCTATTATATTTCTTCGTGAAGTAGGAATAAAGATCCCTATAACCGCTGGTAGTTTCCTACATACATTCAACACGGAACAGATCGACTTCTTGAAGGAGCTTGGAGTATCTAGAGTTATTTTGCCACAAGATCTCACAATTTCAGAGATAAAACAATTAGTATCAGCTGCACAAGAAAGAAATATAGAGGTTGAAGTATTTGGACATTTAGGAGCGGGTAATATTTGTGGAAGATGCATGATGTTCCACAGTACAGTAACACATGAGCTTCCATGTGGATGTAGATGTGCATATACAGTTTCTGGACCAGAACATAAAGTGAATAAATACCTATTTTTTGGATCTCATAAAGATTGTGGCATTTGTAGTCTACCACACTTAATAGATGCGGGAGTTTATGCTATAAAACTCATTGGAAGAGAAATTGAACCCGAAATAATGAGTAACATTACAAGGATTTACAGGTACGTCATTGATGCCCTATATAACGGAAAAACTATAAATGACATTCTTAGAGAGTTTTCTTCGCAACCGTGGTGGCATTCTGTATGGGTTCCTCTATACTGTGAACAAAAAAGCTGTAAATATATTTATCTGTAGGGGGTTAGTAAGATGGACATAGAAGTACGTATCTCAGACTTAAATCAATTGAATGATGTCATTAGTTATGGGATTGATTGTGACATTATAGGTGTTGGTGATGAAGGTTGTGTGTATAAGTTACCATCACCAGATGATCTACCAGATATAGTTGACAAAGTAGAAGAGACAGGACTAGAATTTAGGTTAGTAACACCATTTGTTCCTCAATCACATTTTAAGTATGTATTCAGTCTGATACAAAAGTTGAGTGAATTAAAAAATCATGTTAATATAGTCATTAATGATTATGGTCTTTTGCATGCAAGTCAACGATTAAATATAAGAAATCCTCATTTTATAATTGGTCACTTTCTTTCAGCTACACATGAAGCTAGCCCATGGTTTGAGTTAATGGTAAGCCAAGAAAGTGAGTTTGTAAAGAACATATGCGCACAAAATTTCTTAAATGATTCTCATCTTAATACATTCCTAAAAAGGTTAGGTGTCGTTGGAATTGAAGCAGAGTGCCTACCTAACGAAGTTAAGTCCTTACAAGAAATTCATGAGAGAGGGCTATATATTGGTTTATTATTGGATTTCGTACCTGTGACATTCAGTAGGGTTTGTCATACCAGTAGGTTTTATAGGTTACATCCACCAAAGTGTCGTACAAAATGTAATAGTCCTCTTGTATTACAAATCACGCATTACCGAGAATGGTGGATCCCCAGAGCAGAATTTAAAGAAATTAGTTATGAATTACGACAAAGAATACCTAAGTTATATGTATATGGAAATATTGTTTACAGAAAATCCCCAATTAAGTTAAATAAAAAATTAGATTTTGTAGATTATGTAATTTTAGATGTAAAGTTCTATTCTCTTAAAGAACTTTCGGAAGAAATAAGAAATATTAGAAAGTTAACATAGATTTATGAAAATCTGTAATATTACTACCATCTAGTTAAAACTGGGTATTTAATAGAGTTGTCTTGCTTGAAAAATTTTAAAGAGAAAAAGGCCTCCATGTGTTTGTCAACCTAAATGTGGATAAAAAATAGTAGCAGTGGTTATACATTACTAATTTAAGGAAATGGTAATGGATCCTTTCTAAGGTCATTATATGTCAACTCCTTATTTGTTAATCCTAGCTTCTTACAGATCGTATAAAATCGAGGATGGCCATAATAGCCATAAACGCTAAAGTACATTGTTAATTCTGGAATAAATGTCCTTATGAGTTTAAGTTCTGTAAAATCGTCTGGTGTGAGATCAAAGTACACTGGTGTAAGATTATTCTTTTTCAAGACATTTAAAAGTTTTTCATACTTATCATCTTTTTTCCTATGATGCTTAGGTGTAATTGTAGAAAACTGGATCTTCTCAGCCCTTGAGTAGAAATCTTCAACTTTTCTTAAGTTTTTATCATAACTATAGTATACTATAACTTTATACACATTGTCTATCTCTGAGAAGTCCGCATCTGGTGACACTTTCATCCAAGGAAGTAGTCCTAACTTTGTTAAAATTGTTGATAAAATGTTAGCCTGTCCAACTTCACCAAAAGCTTTTATTAAAGCATCAAAGAATGATAAGTCTGCACCACCCCCTGGATAATAATTTAGTAGCTTAAGAGACATGTTTACGCAATGTATGGTGACCACGTAAATGTCTGAAATATCTAATGACCAGTCGTATACTCTTAATACCATGAAAGGATTATCGAATGGAAATTCTGGTAAAAGTTTATGTAATAATTCTGTGTTTTCAAACACTATCTCTTTCGGGGGAATGTTACATACCCATCTGATATTTATTGCATCTCTTTCTATTAACTCACAAAATCCATGATAAAGTGCATCCTTCTTACTTACATGTGTAACTAATCCAGCAGATGAAGAATAGCAAATACGATCCTCTCCCCTTATAGGCCTATACCCAAAAAGTGTCAATTGTGCTGGAGCATAGACCTCTTCGTTTGTTAAAACATTCCTTCCTTTCACCCACCCTACGTAACTATGATCTGTGAATGGCTTAAATGGGAAGTTTTTCTGAGCGTATTGGTGATTAGCAAAGAAATATAATTTATCTGGGCCAAGTATATTATATCCTTTTTTTTTCATGTCTCTTGGTGTTGCATATATTATTTCATTTTTAATCTCTTCAGCCCTAAGAATAGATAGGAATCTTTCAATAGCTTCTCCTATTGTTCCCATGAACACGTGGGATAAGATTGCTCCTTTTCCACCAGCAGGTATAATACCTAAAATCCCAGATAAATTGATTGCTTCTAAGTTGTAATGTTCTGCAGCACCAGCATACATTTTAATGTCTGTAGACCTCGGAAAATGAATTCGTATATCAGTTACTGGGCCTGTTAATGGGTTATATACCATCAAAGCCTCTTTTATGGCCTGAAGAACCTTACTATCCATTAGGGTTGGAAGTATTTTTAAACTTCTATTTCTAACTTCTACTCTCATAATTGATCTTTTTGAATATTACTTCTAATAAAAGTTACTCTGTTGAAAATAGAAAATAAGTGGAAGGTTAAGATGAAGAAGAGTAAGTGCGAAGGAAAACTCAAAAAGCCATTAGGTATAAAGAGTTAGGAAAAATTCTGTTGAAAGTTTTGGTCTAGCATTGTAATTTATGTTTCATAACTATCCTAATCTTCACTATCTTTAATATAATCCTTAGGAGGTGATGATACCAAACATGTACGATTTAAATCTTCTATCAACAGTGTTGTGTCACTACTCCTTAAGATTAATTGCTATTGCCGGTAACATTTTTAAATTTTTAAGGATGATTTGCTTACAATGCCAGATTCAGTTATAGAAGTTAAAAGTCTTACAAAGAAATATGGCAACATAATTGCGATAGATAGGATTTCCTTTACCGTTTACCGAGGGGAGATATTTTCCCTCATAGGACCGAACGGCTCTGGGAAGACAACAACAGTTGAGATACTTGCATGTATTAGAACTCCAACCTCTGGAACTGCTAAAGTTCTAGGTTTCGATGTATTAAAGGAAGATAGAGAGATAAAGAAGAGAATAGGTGTATTACCTCAGGAATTTGATGCTTTTGATAGACTAACGGTAGAGGAAAATATAAGGTTAATCGAGAAGATCTATGGAGTAAAAGCCGATATAAGAGGACTTTTAGAGGAATTTGAACTCTGGGAGTTAAGAAATAGGAAGTATGGAGAGCTATCCGGTGGTCAAAAAAGAAAAGTTGGTATCTGTATGGCTCTTGTTAATGATCCAGAAATTGTATATTTGGATGAGCCAACCACTGGCCTAGATCCAAAGGCAAGAGAAGACTGCTGGAACGCATTGGAAAGACTTAAGAAATTAGGAAAAACAATTTTCCTGACTAGCCACTACATGGAAGAAGTGGAGAGGTTGTGTGATAGAGCAGCGATAATCGTCAGAGGAAAGATAATCGATATCGGTGAAATCAGAGAACTCGTATCGAAGTATGGTGGTGGAATAAAGTTAATTGTAAAGGGTTCCGTAGAACTCTCAGCGGATAAAATTTACAGGAGTGAGAATAAGACTATTGGTATATTTAAATCGAGAGAAAAGGCCCTAGAAACTATCGCAGAATTATTTAAAAAGGGATATGAGTTTGAAATTAAGGAGCCATCTTTAGAAGATGTCTTCTTATATCTCGTTGGAGGCAGAATAAGTGAAGACGGTGAGCTAACATGAGAGCTATAATAACAATATGTCTGATGCTCATCAAAAATTGGGCTAGGAGTAGAAGTGGTGTTATCTTTTCTATCCTATTTCCTGTCATGCTCATTTTAATCTTTGGTTCTGTTTTTGGTCAGGAAAAGGTATCTTACACACTGTATGTTCAGAACTTCGATACTTTTGGGAGAAAACCCACTCAACTATCCGAAGAATTTGTCAAAGCCCTAAACAATACAGGAGTACTCAAAATCAAGAAGCTCGATTTGAGAGTAGATGCAAAGGAATTTATAAGGGAGCATTTATTTGAAAATTACAGGGTTTTGATAATTCCAAAAGGATTTCAAGAAAGCATCACTAAGGGTAAGGAAGTTAAAATTGAACTCCTAGGGAATAAAGGAGACCAGTACCTACCATTAGTCGAAAGCATCGTGAACACTATTGTATGTTCTTTTAATATTAAATTTTTTCATAATAAAAAAATAATAAACATTACTCAAAGTTACGTAGTTAAAGAAAAGGTAAAACCGGTCGATTACTATGTTCCCGGCATTCTCGCAGCTTTTATAATGACAAATGGAGTTATAGGTGTAACCGTGAACGTATCTGAATTTAGAAGAAGAGGGATAATGAAAAGACTCATAGCTACGCCACTATCAAAGTATGAATGGATTCTCGCAAATTTATTCCAACAGGTTTTGTTGGCTTTCATTCTTACCGCTGTAATGCTTGGTTTAGCATGGTTGGTATTTAGCTTCAATAAAGTGCTCAACATCTATTCGGTTTTGCTAATCATCCTAGGAGCCGTAACGTTTTGCTCGCTGGGAATTTTTCTTGGAGGTATCGTGAAAGACGTGGAAGCTGCAACGGGAATAGCAAATGCAATAGCTTTTCCGATGATGTTCCTTTCTGGTGCTTTTTGGCCAGTTGAGTTGATGCCGGAATACTTGCAAATTGTGGCAAAGTTCTTGCCACTCTATTATCTAAACAACGGATTACGGATGGCTATGATATATGGGAAATTTGATTACACATCATTCTTGGTGCTTATAATTTTTGCATTTATATTTATTACATTGGCAGTAAAAATCACTAAATGGAGGTATTCTTAGTCTTTCCTTCTTAAATGGAAGATTCCAACGATTATAATCACAACAACTAAACCAATCATAACATACGTCACCTGAGTATATTGAGTGCTTTGACCTCCATATACTTCTTTAGTGAATTTAAACTGTTCTCCAAGCTCATTTGTCCAAGTGACTGTTATGATGTATTTTTTCCCAGGTAATTTAACTTCAAACTCCTGAATATCTGAAGGTTTAATCATTCCAATAAAATAATCTTTTTCACCACCTTCTGATTTAATGTGAAGAAGCACGCTATACACTGTTCCACGCCCCTGATTGCCTATATCTCCAGCTATCTTTCCGTCTTTTACATCTATATTTGTAAGAGTTAAAGTATATTCAGGAATGATCTTTATCGATACACTCTTAGATGTTTGATATCTGTTACCCATACAATCCTCATACTCAATTTTTGCAACTAATTTGTCATCTAACCCATCTTCCGGAGGTGAATATTTAAAAATTATAATTTTACTTGTATTTGGTTCTAGATATGGAACCTCAATATCCTTTGGAAGTACACTGCCATTAACTGTCATATGGATTTTTACATCGTGTATTTCATCTGTTCTTGCGTTGGTGATCTTCAGTAATATGGGAACTACATCGGAGCGGTATATCTCTTTTAGATGTAAAGATATATTCACGATCACACCCCAAGATTTCCTACAAATTGGAGATATCTCCTGCTTTATAGTATGGAAATTATCTCCGTTATAGAATGAAATCCTAAATGCTAGTTTTTTAGTTTTATTTATATAACATTTGAAAGAGAGCTTAGCGGAATCTTCGATACTTTCAAAATATATTTGGACTGGTTCAGCATTAAAAAGCGGTGTTATGATAACTTTTTTTATTGGAATAGGCGTTTCAAGAATAAGATCTAACCTACTAACTTCACCAAGCTTCAACGATGAGATAGGTATGAGTCTTGGATATCTTTCTTCGACCTTAATCCTGATGTATTCCGTAATAGTTCCCATGAATGTTGAAGCATTCCATAGATAAATATTACACTTCAATATATATGTGCCTGGTTTAACAGCCTTTACAGTAAACGGCAACTCATATGTCGCGTTTCCTGGAATCCATCCAATCTCAAAAATACTCGGTTCTTCCACGTAGATTCCAGCTTGAGCATCTAACACACATGTAACCCTAACACTCTCCCGGTTTGGATTGTATAAAATAAGCTTACAATTAGCAGTATCTCCCGGTAAAAGTTTTGATGGATATACCTTCACATGAGCTTCAACACTTTTAACACTCCCAACAGCTAGTGCCGTTGGAGATAAGAAGAAAGTAATTAACAAGCTGATAATTAAAAATACTATATTACGCATGGAATTACAATATCGTCTTACCATATATTTTTTTGCTTTAGTTCTATTACGCATGGAATTACAATATCGTCTTACCATATATTTTTTTTGCTTTAGCTCTGTCGAACTTAACTATGCATAAATAGTTTACAGGAAAAAAACTAAATTTTTAGTTAAATAAATATATCTTAAGTGTATAAAAAATATATTATATTTATATTAATATTTTTATTTTAGTAATTTTATTATAATAAACAACTAATTTTTTTCCCTTCAAACGCTTTTAAAATTTCCGGTAGTGTTACCTTAATGTGTATGAATTATGATAATGTATCCATAATTTGAGGGAATTTTCGAGCATTTGGAGAGATTTAGAGAATCTGATAGTTTTTCTGGTAAATCGGGGGTTATCGTTTCTCAGAGTCAGAAACAATCATGAACTCTGGGTTTTCGGAGATGAGATAACGGAAGGAATGAGAGAAGAGATCGAATACTTCAAGAAAATCAAAGGAGAAAACAAAATTAGATGGATAAAATAGTGTTTCTGCTTTACTCTAATTTGGCAAATTCAAATTATAATGGTTTATGGTTAACGGTTAACAATTAACGGAAAATGATTTATAGTTAATGATGAACAATTAACGATCAATGATTAATGGTGAGATGTTAAAGGTTGCGATAGCGAATCAGAAGGGAGGAACTGGAAAGACCACTACTGCCCTAATTCTTTCCTATCTGCTCTCAAGGAGAGGTTACGATGTGTTAGCGGTAGATCTCGATCCTCAGGCGTCGCTAACTTTGGCTTTAGGTTACGATCCAGACGAAGTGGAGAAGAGCATAACGGACGTATTTTCGGAATACGTGGCATTCTACGATAAGAGGCTGAAGAGGGAAAAACCGGAGCTGACGATCGAAGACGTAAGAGAACGGGTAAACTTCATGGATGCGGAATTTGACTTCGTTCCTTCGAATCCACGTTTGGAAGCCTACAACCTTCAACTTGGAGCTATGGTCGGTGGTGAAAGACTGCTCTATCGAGTTCTAGATGATGTTAAGGGTTATGACATTGTAATCATCGATACTCAACCGACCCTTAGCAAGCTCGTGATCAACGCCTTAGTAGCCTCGGATAAGATACTTGCACCTGTAGAGCTATCCTACTTATCCATCGGCGGGCTAACGTTGCTCATGAGCACGGTTGCGGACGTGAAGGAGCTATACAACAGAAACCTAAGCTGGCTCGGAATTCTACCGGTTAAATACGAGAAGAGGAGCGGGATCGTGAAGAAGAACATGGAACGATTGAAGGTTCTGGAGGAGCACGTCAAGATCTACCCGCCGGTCCCGAAGAGCGTAGCGCTTGAGAGATTGTTGATTGAGAGAATATCGATTGAAAATCTCGTGAAGAAGCTCAAATCCGCCAAAGAAGTTCTCTCTGCCTATGAAAACGTCGTTAGGGATGTTGAAGAACTGATCAGGAGGTGATGTTGTGGACGTTCTTGAGAAGAAGCTTAAGAAAGAAGCTGAAAGGATGGAGAGTTTGGAGAAATCGGAGAAGCTCGTAGACGAGAGTATCAAGGCCGTTGCTGAAAGGTTCGTGGACGAATTAAAGTTGAAAGGGCTCGAAGATGCGTTGAAGCCTGAGACTATCGGGATCAGGTCTAACAAAGCCGTTAAAACGATGTTGGACGTGATAGCGGACGCTACAGGGATTGAGAAGAAAGATCTCTTAACGTATTTCATTCTAAGGGCTTTCGTCGAGGTATGGGATTCCGCTCCGGAACCCGTGAAGCAATACTATAGGTATAAGTTCAAGGAGATCGATGAAGTGTATAGGATTGCAAGATCAATCTTGTAGGGGATGTTCCATGATCTCGATAAAGAAGGAGGTTTATGAGGAAATCGTGAAGAAGCTTAAGGAAGAAGCTGATTATTACGAGGCGATAGTCAAGAAGTTCGAAAAGAAGTATGGCTGTTCTTTGGAGGAGTTAGAGAAGAAGATAGAGAAGGAAGGAGTTCCAATTTATAATCACGAAATATGGGAAGATAGTATAGAGTGGAGGAACGCCGTCGAAGAACTTGAGAAGTTGAGGAAGCTCTTAGAGGAGCTTAGATGATTCTCAAAAAGATCGCTAAGAAACTACTGGACTATGACATCGTGGTGAGAGTAGAATTCTTGGGAACTAAGGTTAGGGCTTACTTGATTAAGGGATACATTTTGGACATCTACTACAACCAAACTCTTGGGAAATACAGCTATACTCTGATAAAAGAGAACAGAAGAGTGATCGGATGGGATAACGCTCCTCATCACGTTAAAGTGGAAACTTATCCACATCACTTCCACGACATCGATGGCTCGATCAAACCCTCTAACCTTTCCGGCGATCCTCTAAAAGATCTCAATGTCGTTATGGATGAGGTTAGAAAAGTGATCTTAAGCTTATGATTTTAGGAACTTAAGAAGCTCTATAGACAAATCTGAGCTAAAATTATCTTTTGTCTCATAGGACTCTTTTACGTTATGTCAGATAATATTGAGTTAATTGTTGGGTTACTTAGGATGATAGGATCAGGTGCAGTAGGTGGTATTGCAGGCGCTTTATTAGGTGCCTATTTAAATAACCGTTTTACAAAGCAACGAGAAATAGAAAAGAAAGCAGTCTTAGAGTTCTTTCAAGAGCCAATATTACATAAGTTTCGGAATTCTGTAAGGGTTTACTTAGGTGTAAGATATGCTGAAGGCGAGCTTCCAGTTTTTAATGCTACAGGTTATTTAACTATCGAAACAGAGGTGAACGGACGAAGATCTAAGAAAATACCTAAAGAATTATTAATCAAGAAGGAATCGTTCTGTTTACAAACTTTGAAAGACTCAGAGGATGAATTACGTAAAAAAAGGGGTCATACCTGTTATTCTAGGGGAAAATGCATGTTTTGTTTAGGTAAAACGTATTTGGTTCCATATTATAGTCCTGAAGTTGAGTGGGAGGCGTTACCTTGGACACTTCCTGTATACGTTGGAGAGGGCTTGGAAGGAGACAAATATAACCATGTTACTCATATTCCCGTTAGAGGTAACGCAAAGTTAGCAGTATTCGATATATATAGAGTTAAAATGGTTGAACTAAAGTATGAAGAGGAATTTTACTTAATTAAAGTCCATAGTGAGTATGGTTGCGATATTCGTCCGAGAATATGTTTAAAATTGCCTTTACGGAAATCTGTGAATGTTATCTTCAGAATAAAGATAGGAGGTGAGAATCTTCGAGAAATGCCTGAAAGCCCTGAGCTAAAGATTGAGTATAAAAATGGTGACTATCTCTTATCCTATGGGGGTTTCTCCCAAAGCTTCAGTGATGTTTTAAAGGATAAGCTATGCACTATTGATCTGCGTTCAAGAGGACTATAATAAAACCGTTCAATTATATTTTCTTGTTATGAAAATACGGTCACTCGATGGGATTGCAATATTCCAAAATACATCGGAATACCTCAACCTTAACGCGGGTAGGTGGGGTTAAACAAACGAAATAGCCGGGGATATGGGATGGAGGTATTAGAAATTGAAGGATTTTTAATATTAAATGGATA
>Ga0256914_1001040_pt1 | contig 26485 bp, 23 predicted proteins | sample HulkmetaG_FD_191571 | JGI IMG/M metagenome (GOLD analysis project Ga0256914, IMG submission 191571) | Hydrothermal chimney microbial communities from Main Endeavour vent field at the Juan de Fuca Ridge, Pacific Ocean - Hulk | ecosystem: Environmental > Aquatic > Marine > Hydrothermal vents ... | reverse complement strand
TCGCCGGCGGGGTCACGAACGGGAGGAACGGCGGCGCTTCCGGGCGGCGAACTCGGGGGCCTCGCGGATGCAGGTCCCGAGGACCCGGATCGAGTCGACGAAGGTCTGCCAGCCGGTCCTGGGGGCCCGGGCGGGCTGGTCCCCCAGCTCGGGAAAGCCGCGCTCGTCCGGGGTGAGCTCCTCCCAGTGCTCGAAGAGGCGGCCCCACGGGGAGTCGAGCACGTCGGCCATCTGCCGCTTCGCCCGGGTCGGGTACCAGAAGCTGTCGTGGTAGAGGACGCTGGCGACGTAGGCCCAGGGGGCGAGGACCGTCTTGAGGGACCACTCGATCGGTTTCCTGAGGGGGCCCCAGTAGATCAGGTGCTGCATCCGGGAGGCGAAGGTCATCTTCCGGAACGGACCCTCGAAGTGCCAGTTCTCCCGGGCCGCGTCCTCGTCTCCCGCGATCTCGATCTCGCGCGGGTCGCCGACCCCGAGGCCCATCTCGTGGGCGAGGGCGATGTAGCGGAGCTTCATCGGGTCGAAGCCCATCATCTTCGCCGCGACCGCGTCGATGGCGACCTGGTCGGCACTGGCGAGGATGACGTCCTTGACGTGGGGCTTCATGCAGCGGGGCCCCGGTCCGTCCCCGGCAAAGGTCCCGTCCATCACCGCGAAGATCCCCGCGTGGATCTTCTGCTGGATCATCAGCAGGTCGACGAGGGTCTCGTGGATCACCGGGTGGGTCCAGTGCCGGCGCTCGTTCAGCAGGCCGCCGAAGGCGTTCTTCATCGCCCCGGTCGTCGTCGTGAAGACGTGGGTCTTCACCGTGGGCAGGTGGACGATGTTCTCTCCGATGAACCGCTTCGGGACGTGGAACCCGTCCGGGTAGACGTCGTTCAGGACGAGGAACCGGTCGGCCAGGTCTCCGACCGCCTCCCGCACGTGGATCCACTCCTCTCCCTCGTAGAGATGGACGTTCCGCAGGCCGTGGGCCTCGACCACCGGGAGCTGCTTGTTCTCCCGTTCTCCCAGGTGGGCGTCGATGACGACCGTCCGGTTGTGACAGGCGTGGATCAGCTCCCGGCGAAACCCGTCCCGCAGCATGGCGCGGATCACCCCGTCGAGCTGCCAGGGGGTCGTCGAGCTCCCGGGGAAGAAGAAGTGCCACGAGATGTTGATCTTGAGGGCCGTGTCCACCGACTTGTCGAGGACGTCCTGGTAGCCGGCCAGGTTGAGCAGGCGGTGGTAGTCCTCGAGCACGGTGCGTGGGGTCGTCTTCAGGACGGCCACCTTGCTGCGCGCCATCGCATCCTCCGGGTCGGGCACCGGGTCCGGGGGCGGGACGGCCCCCGGGTCAAGTCTGCGGCGTGGCGCGGAAGGCCGCCAGCCGGGCGGCGTAGAACTCCTCGAGCCGGTCGACCAGGCGGGGAACCGTGTAGGTCTCCCGGGTGACCCGGCCCCCTTCGGCGGCGCGGGCCCGGGCCGTCGGCAGGTCGGCGAGAAGCTCGGCAAGGGCGTGGGCCAGGGCTGCCGCGTCCCCCGGGGGGACGATCCGCCCCCAGGCCCCGTCGCCCAGCAGCTCCCTCGCGGCCCCGACCTCGGTGGCGACGACGGGAACGCCCAGGGCCAGGGCCTCCTTGATCATCCCGGAGCTGGCGTCGCAACCAACCGACGGCAGGACCGCCACGTCGAGCCCCGCGAGGAAACCCGCCACGTCCTCGACGAACCCGAGGAAGTGGACCCGCTCGGCGATCCCGAGCTCCCGGGCGGTCGCCTCGAGCAGGTCGCGGTCGTCCCCGTCCCCGGCGAGGGCGACATGAAGGCCGGGATGGGGCCCGGCGACCAGGGTCGCCGCGGCGTCCAGGAGATACCGCTGCCCCTTGTCGGGGACCAGCCGCGCGGCCGTCCCGACCAGGACGTCCTCCGCGGCGAGCCCGAGCCGGCGGCGCAGCGCGTCCCGGTCCGGGGGAGGATCGAGGCGGAGGTCCGGTCGAAGGGCGCTGGGGATCACGGGCACGTCCGCGAGGTCCAGGGCGCCCCGCTCCGCCAGGGGCCGGTACCGGTCGAGCACCTCCCGGGCGACCACCGCGAGCCCGTCGAGCCCCCGCCGGTAGAGCCAGCGGTTGGCGGCGGAATCCCGGACCCGCTTCGTGTTGTGGCGGGTCAGCACGTGCACGAAGGGGGGCATCCCGGGCAGGAACCGGTGGGCGATCGCCACGGCCCACGTGTCCTGGGAGCCGTGGGAGTGGACGACGTCGGGTCGCACGTCCCGGAAGAGCCGGGCGAGGGCCCGGATGTCGTGGAGCAGGTCCAGGACCCGGCCGGCGGCCCGGAAACGGACCTCGCCGAACACCTCGAGCCCGGCCTCCCGGGCCTGGCGGGCCGGTCGCCCTTCCCCGGGTACCGCCAGGATCACCCGGTGCCCCCGGGCCGCCAGCTCGCGGCAGACCCCGAGCACCCGGTTGATCTGGCCGCCCCAGCCCCGGTGAAAGTCGGTGTGGACGATCGTCCAGGGCCCCGCCACGCCCGCGCTCCTCCCGGTCACGGACGCTCGAGGAAGAGCTCGCGCTCCACGAGCTCGCACAGGACGTGTCCCACCAGGACGTGGACCTCCTGGATCCGGGCGGTCTTCTCGCCGGGCACGACCAGGGCGTGGTCGCAGACCTCCCGGATCGTGCCTCCGTCCCGGCCGAGGAACCCGACGGTCGTCATCCCCCGCTCGCGGGCCGCCCGGAGCCCGGCGAGGACGTTCCGGGACCGGCCGGACGTGGAGATCCCGATCGCCACGTCGCCCCGTCCCCCCAGCGCCTCGACCTGCCGGGCGAAGACCAGGTCGTAGCCGTAGTCGTTGGCGACGGCGGTGAGGACCGACGTGTCGGTCGTCAGGGCGATCGCCGGGAGCGCCGGGCGCTCGAGCTGGAAACGGCCGGAGAGCTCCGCTGCCAGGTGCTGTGCGTCCGCGGCGCTGCCCCCGTTGCCGAAGAGCAGCACCTTGCCGCCGCCGCGCAGGCACCGGGCCAGGAGATCCCCGACCCGGAGGAGCTCGTCCGCGTGGAGTTCGAAGAAGCGCGCGACGAGGAACGCGTGCTCTTCCGCGATCGCCTGGACCTGCCTCGTCTCCATCCCCACCTCCTGGCCGCGCGGCGGCGTCACCCCAAGTCTACGCCGGCCGCGGGGGCGGCGGGCATCTCCCCGTTGCCCGATGGGGGGGCGGGGTGTCAACATTCTTCACTCTTCGCCGGCGGGCGCGGTGCGCCCGGGCAGGGAAGGAGTGGACGGAGGATGCGGCCCCTCGGACCGGGCGAGACCCTCGAGCAGCGCCTGCGGGAGGTCGGGGTGCGGATCACGGCCCCCCGGCGGGCGATCCTGCGGGTCCTCGAGGAGGCCCGGGAACACCTGGACGTCGAGCAGATCATGGCGCGGGCGCGGAGGCTGGACCCGCGGATCCACCGGGCGACCGTCTACCGGACCGTGGAGCTGCTCAAGCGGCTGGGCCTCCTGGACGAGCTCGACCTGCTCCACGTGCGGGGGGACCGCCACTTCTACGAGCTTCGCCGGGGGGGCGATCACGCCCACCTGATCTGCACGTCCTGCGGCCGGGTCATCGAGCCCGGTGGCGTCGTCCGGTTCTGCCGGGACCACCTGGCTGCCGGGACGGAGTTCCGCATCGAGTACATCCGCCTCGAGGTCGGCGGGACCTGCCCGGACTGCCTCGCCCGGGAGAGGTCCGAGCGCCGCTGAACGGCCCGCGGGCTCCGCGGGCGGGAGGTCCCGATGAACACGGTTGCCCGGTCGATCGCGGAGAAGCTGTCCCGCGCTTCCTGGATCCGGAGGATGTTCGAGGAGGGGGCCCGGCTCAAGGCCGAGCGCGGCGCGGAGAACGTCTTCGATTTCACCTTGGGGAACCCGGAGATCGAGCCGCCGGCCGCCCTCCTCGAGGCGGCACGGCGCGCCCTCGACGGCTCGACTCCCCGGGCCCACGCCTACATGCCGAACGCCGGCTTCCCGGAGGTACGCGAGACGATCGCCCGACGCCTCGCGGCGGCGACGGGGCTGCCATTCGCCGCCCGGCACGTGATCATGACCGTCGGGGCGGGGGGCGGCCTGAACACGATCCTCAAGGCGATCCTCGACCCGGGGGACGAGGTGATCGCCCTGGCCCCGTACTTCGTCGAGTACGGGTTCTACGCGACGAACCACGGCGGAAAGCTGGTCGTCGTCCAGACCGGGGACGACTTCCTGCCCGATGTCGACGCGATCCGGGCGGCGATCACGCCGCGAACCCGCGCGATCATCGTCAATTCCCCGAACAACCCGACCGGTGTCGTCTACCCGCCCCGCGTCTTCGAGGAGCTGGAGGCGATGCTGCGGGAGTTCGACCAGCCGATCACCGTGATCTCGGACGAGCCGTACCGGGCGCTGGTGTTCGACGACGTCCAGGTCCCCGAGGTGCCGGCCCTCGTGACGCGTGCGGTCGTCGTCACGTCCTGGTCGAAGACCCTCGCGATTCCCGGGGAGCGGATCGGGTACCTGGCGATCTCCCCGCGGGTCCCCGATGCCGAGGATCTCGTCGACGCCTGCACGTTCACCAACCGGATCCTCGGCTTCGTCAACGCGCCGGCCCTCTGGCAGCGGGTCGTCGCCCGGGTCGGGGAGCTGACGGTCGACGTGGCTCCCTACCGCCGCAAGCGGGACATCCTCTGGGAGGGACTCCGGGAGATCGGCTACGAGTGCGTGCGCCCGCAGGGCGCCTTCTACCTGTTCCCCCGGACGCCGATCGAGGACGACGTCGCGTTCGTGCGCCGGCTCGCCGAGGAGGGAGTGCTCGCGGTCCCGGGCTCCGGGTTCGGCCGCCCGGGGCACATGCGGCTCTCGATAACCGTTCCGGAGGACGCCGTAAGGAGATCGCTCCCGGGGTTCGCCCGGGCCTTCCGGGCTTTCCGCTGAGACAGGTGTAGACTGAACGGGTCGGAACCCCCGAGAACTTGCCCGGAGCCCGCGGCGGTTCCATCTTCTAACCGGCCGACGGGCCCTCCCGGAAGGACGGGGGGCGGCGTGCGGGAAGCAAGGAAGTGTCGGCGTCCGCCGCGAGCCCGGGCGGCGGCGCGAGAAGGAGATGGAACCGATGAAGTGGATGAGAAAGGTCTCGGTACTCGTGGTGGCCCTCGCCCTGTCCCTCGGGTTCGCCCTCGCGGCGGATCTCGGGGGAACCGCCTGGCAGCTCTCGGGAACGACGAAGGACAAGGTGAAGAAGGTCGGCAGCCAGAAGGACGTCCTGCCGGAGACCTACATGTACTTCGACCCGGACGGGACCTGCACGATCCAGGTGTGCGACCCGGACGAGGGCGGATGCGAGGGCCTGCCCTGCACGTGGGAGAGCAGCGAGGGCAGCCGGAAGTTCACGTTCCAGATGGACGATGACGCCCTCGAGGAGATCCTGGGCAACGCCTTCGAGGACCTGGTCGGGGCCGAGCCCACCGACGGGACCATCCTGATGAACCGCGGCAAGGGCAAGGTCTCGAAGGACATGAGCAAGATCAAGCTGAAGCTGAAGCTGAAGGCCTCGCTGACGACGACCGTCGAGGGTGAGACGGTCACCCGGAAGACCACGGTCAAGTTGAAGGCGAAGGGAACGCAGATCAACCCGAAGTAGTTCCCCTCGCGATCCACCAGTCCGTTCCCGCGGCCCGAGCGGGACGGGAGAGAGCAGAACGGCAAGAGGAGGGTCGACATGAACGTCACGAAGAGCGTCCGGCACGTGCTGCTGCTCGCCGTCGTGCTCGCGTGCGCGGTGAGCCTGGCGGCGGCCGCCGATCTCGGCGGTACCCGCTGGGAGATCGGCGGGTTCGTGAAGAGCAAGGTCAAGAAGATCGGCCGGGAGAAGCAGGACATTCCGACCGCCTACCTTTCCTTCGAGGAAGACGGGCAGTGCGAGCTGGAGTTCTCCCTGCCGGGCTTCCCGGTGACCGAGGCCATCACGCCCGTGGTGACGATCGGCTGCACCTGGGAATCCGGCCACGGCCGCAGGTTCACGGTGAACTTCAACGACGAGGACCTGCAGGATGCGCTCTCCCTGTTCCTCGGATCGTTCTTCTCCCTGACGCCGGATGAGCTCCAGGTGACGACGGAGAAGGCGAAGGGGAAGGTCTCGAAGGACCTGGAGCGCATCAAGCTGAAGGTCGGGTTGAAGGCCGACGTGGCCGCCGAGGTGAACGGCGAGACGGTCAACCGCCGGATGAAGACGAAGATGATCTTCACCGGGACGGCCGTCGAAGAGGAGGGCCGCTAGGCCACCCGGGCGGAACGAAACGGAACGACGAGGGGGCGGGGCCGACGGCCCCGCCCCCCTTTCTCTTTCCGCTCGGAATGGCCGACTACCAGCGCCAGCGCCGGCGGGAGGTGAAGTCCTCCACGCGGAAACCGCCGAACTGGTCGCCGATCGACAGCGGCTTGTTGCAGGACGTGACGAAGCGCACCTCGTGGAGAATGTTCCCGTCGGCGTCGAGCACGCGCCAGATCAGGATGTTCGGGAGCTTGTGGCGGAACCGGCGCATCCGGAACCGCTTGTGGCGCTTGAAGACCTCCCAGGGACTGCCCGGGAGCTCCGAGTAGTCGAGGGAGAGGGAATCGCCGACGAGAACGTCGGTCCATTCCTTGAGCACGCGCCCCTTCTTGTTCACCACCTGCACCGTCACCGGCTCGGCGAAGAGCGGGTCGCCGTCGCAGACCACCTTGCCGTCCTGGTCGTTGCTGGTCGCGGCGCAGGAGTCGCCGGTGTAGTCCATGACGATCCTCTTGAGACCGCCCCGGCACTCCCCGCCGGCTTCCTCGTTCTCCTCGGCCGGGGCGAAGTACTGGACCTTGTAGGCCTTTGCCTCGCAGCCGGCCTCCCCGGTGGCAACGGCGTCGAACCGGGTCTTCTTCCAGGTCTTCGTGGTCGCCGTGAACGTCGCCGTCTCTCCCGGGGCGAGGTGCGACGCGTAGCCGACCTCGCCGAGAAGGTCGTCGTTGACCACGAGCTCGCCGGCGTCGGCCGTGCCGTTGTTCGTCACGGTGTAGGTGATCGTCGTGTCGGTGACCAGGCTGACCTCGTCGCCCCCGGAGGTCGTGAACCCGGCCAGGTAGAAGCTGCCGAACTGGTCGCCGGCGAACACCTTCTCGCTGCAGTCGACGTGGATCTTGGCCCGCTCCAGCTCCTCGCCGGTGGCCGGGTCGATCACGCGGAACCAGGCCAGCCCGCCGAGATCATCGAGCCCCGCCTCGGCGGCATCGAAGGTCAGCAGGTCGCCGAGGTGGACGTTCTCCCGCCGACCGATCACCGTCCCGCAGCCGCGGACCAGCTCGACGGTGGCCGGCTCGAGGAAGCCGGCGGTGCCCCAGCAGCCCGAGAGGAAGGCCTGCAGGTGGTCGCTCGCCTCGCAGCCCTGGCCCGTGTACTCGACGGTGATCGTCGTCATCGGCCCCGAGCACTCCATCGGCGGGTACTCGGGCTCTTCCGGATCGATGCTCATCGACATCTCGAGGGCGCACTCCCCGGCCTCCTCGCAGGCCCGGTCGAAGTCGAGGGTGGCCGCGAAGTCGACGAAGTTCTGGTAGTGCTCGTCCGTCCGGCTCTTCGGAAGCAGCTCGTGCTGGAAGCAGGCCCAGGTGCTGCCGGCGGGCAGGTCGACCTGGCCCTGGAACACCGAGATCTTGTGACCCTTGAAGCCGAAGTCGGCATTGATGATCTTGTTCTCCTCGAGGATCGAGAAGATGTCGATGAGCGATTCCGGGTGGTCACCGGACCCGGTGGCGAACCAGGTCCGTTCCGGGGCGCCGTAGGAAACCCGGTCGGTGCCCGGCACCTCGTAGACGTCCTGGTGGGTGCCTCCGATGGCGATGGACAGCGTCGCGGTCTGGTCGCACTCGAGGGCGTCGAAGTCGAAGCAGATCACCTCGCTGTTCGCCTGGTCCTCGTACCCTTCCATGCGGTGATAGCGATCGTAGTTGGCGACGTCTGCTCCCTCGAGAGCGATCACTTCCCGGTCACCCTCGCCTGCCGGCACCTGGTAGAGGACGACGATCGCGATGCCGTGCTGCTCGCGGTAAGGACGCTGGCCATCCGCGCCCCGCTCGTTGAAGTCGGAGAAGGTGAAGACGTTCTCCCCTTCCTGGAGCGCCCAGAGGGGCAGCTCGGCCTTCATCACGACCTCGCCCCCGGTCTGGTCGGCCTCGTCGGGGAAAATCACGTTCCGGCGGCCCACCTCGGTGCCGACCAGCTCGTACGGCGAGTCCAGGGCTCCGCCGGTGACGGAGATCGACGGGTCCGGGTTGCCGTCGGCGTTCGTCTTTCCGGACCAGAACACCCAGGCGTGCAGGGGATCGCCGGGCACGTCGATCGTGATCGCGTGGTCCCCGTCCTGGGTTCCGACGCCGGCGACCGCGGCGCGAACCTCGCCCCCGGAGACGCGCTGCAGCTCGTGGAGCGGCACGTCGAACGGCTGCGAGTCCTGGGCGAGGACGGGAAAGGTCAGCAGGAAGAGCGTGGCCAGGACGACCCCGGTCCACGCCATGCGGGACGGATGCACCATTTTGATTCCTCCCCCCGGACGGTCCTCCTGTCCGGGTGTTTCGTTGGTCCCCCCGTTGCGGCAGCGCCGAGCGTCGGCAGTATCGGCTGCCCAGCGGCCGGATACCGCGAAACCGGGTGGCCGGCAAGCGGAAAACGTCCGGGGGACGAAACGCCGGTCATCCGCTCTCGTTCGCTGCCTTTCGACACTTGACACCCCTGTCCCGGAGGCCACACTTTCGACGGGGGGCGTTCCGCGCCCCGCGGAGGGATCGTGCATGGGTGACGACGGCGGGAACGGCGCACCCCTCGTGTTCCGGGGGGTGACGAAGCGGTACCGCACCCACTTCTGGCAGCGGCCCGTGACGTCCCTTGCCGGGCTCGATCTCGCGGTGCGCCGCGGCGAGATCCTCGGGTTGCTGGGCCCGAACGGGGCCGGCAAGACGACGACGATCAAGCTCGCCCTCGGGCTGATCTTCCCGGACGCCGGGGAGGTTCGGCTGATGGGGCGACCTGCCAGCGACCCGGCAGCCCGCGTCCGCGTCGGCTTCCTGCCGGAGAACCCGTGGTTCCCGGACGACCTGACCGGCCGGGAACTGGTCGAGTTCGCCGGGCGGCTCCACGGCCTTCCCGCTGCCGAGCGCCGGCGCCGCGCGGCCGAGCTGCTCGAGCTGGTCGGCCTCGCCCACGCGGCGGACCGGGCGATCCGGAAGTACTCGAAGGGGATGGTCCAGCGGGCCGGGATGGCGCGGGCGCTCGTCGCCGACCCGGAGTTCGTCATCCTGGACGAGCCGATGTCGGGTCTCGACCCGATCGGGCGCCGGGAGTTCCGGGACCTGGTGCTGTCCCTCCGGGACCGGGGCGTCACCGTCCTGTTCGCCTCTCACGTGCTGGCCGACGCCGAGATGCTGTGCGACCGGGTGGCGATCCTCCGGCAGGGACGGCTGGTCGACGTGCAGGAGCTGGGAGCCCTCGAGAGCCGTCGCCGGATCCTCGGCTGGGAGGTGGAGGCCCGCGGCGGCGGGCCGGTCGCCGGCGCGGAGGAGGTCTCGCGCCGCGGCGAGGAACGGCTGCTCCGCTTCCCGCCGGACACCGACGCCGAGGGGATCCTCGCCGCCCTCCGGGAGGCCGGGGCGCGGCCCGTCGCGATCGTGCCACGGAGGGAGACCCTGGAGGACCTGTTCCTGCGGGTCCTGGGCCGGGAGGAGGCCGCCTGATGGAGCGGGTGCTCGCCATCGGGGGGGCGACCTTCATGGAGGCGATCCGGCACCGGATCCTCTACCTGCTGCTCGTGTTCGCCCTCGTCATGATCGCCTTCTCGCGGGTTCTCACCCTGCTCACGGTCGGGGAGGACGCCAAGATCATCATGGACGTCGGCATGACGGCGATCGACCTGTTCGGGCTGATGATCGCCCTCTTCGTCGGCGTCGGCGTGATCTTCAAGGAGATGGAGCGCCGGACCGTCCAGGTGACCCTCGCGGGGCCCGTGGCTCGCTGGGAGTACGTGCTCGGGAAGTACACGGGGCTCGCCGCCGCGATCACCCTGAACGCCGTGCTGATGGCCCTCGCCCTGTTCGGGATGCTCCTCCTGCGGGGGGCGTTCAGCCCGGCCCTCGTCGTCGCGGTCTTCATGCTCTGGGTCGAGCTGATGTTCATCACCGCGGCGGCGGTCTTCTTCTCGTCGTTCTCGACGCCGATCTTCTCGGCCCTGTTCACCGCGATGCTGTGGGTGATCGGGCACCTCGCCTGGTCGCTCACGCTCCTGGAGTCGCGTCTCCCGGAGGGTCTCGGCCGGAAGGTGGTCCACGCGGTCTACCTGCTGGTCCCCGACCTCGAGTACGGGGACGTGCGGGCCCTGGCCGTCCACGGGTTGCCGATTCCGCCGGCGCGGGTCGCCTGGGCGACGGTCTACGAGCTCGCCTGGGCGGCCCTCCTGCTGGCGATCGCGTGCCTGGCGTTCCGGCGCCGTGACCTGGTCTGAACGATGCGTCGCCCGGTCGCGGTCCTCCTCGCGGTCCTGCTCGCGGCGACGCTCCTTGCCGGGGTGGCCCGCGCGCGCCTGGAGGGGCTCGGCGAGACCCGCGTGCCCGCGGGCCTCCTGTACCTGCCGAAGGGGCCCTGGCTGCGCGCCCTCGCCCTCGGCCAGGAGGAAACCCTGGCCGACCTGCTCTACATCTGGGCGATCCAGTACTACTCGAACTACGAGGACACCAGCCGCTACGACTACCTCGACCAGGTCTTCCGCGGGGCGATCACCGAGCTCGACCCGTATTTCACGGAGGCCTACCTGGTCGGGGCGCTGATCATGTCGGTCGAGGCCCGGCGTCCCGACCTGGCCCTCGCCCTGTACGACAAGGGGCTCGAGAAGATGCCCGACAACTGGGAGCTCGGTTACTGGGCCGGGTGGGAGTGCTACTACCAGGGACGTTTCCTCTGCGCCCGGGACTACTGGGCCCGTGCCGCCCGCATGCCCGGGGCGCCGCCCGTGCTGACCCGCCTCGCCGCCCGCATGCTCGAGAAGGCGGGGGACCTGGCGGCGGCGATCCGGGAGTACCGTCGGCTCCTCGAGCATCCCCCCGACGAGAAGACCGCCCGGATCATCGAGTCGTGGATCGAGCGGATGAGCACCGAGCTGGACCTTCGGGCCCTGGACGCGGCCATCGCCGCCTTCCGCGAGGAACGGGGACGGTGCCCGCGGGACCTGGGGGAGCTCGTCGAGGAGAGGTTCCTCGCGGCCCTGCCGGAGGCGGCCGACGGCCGGCCCTACCGCTACGACCCGCGGACCTGCCGCGTGCTGCCCGCCCCGGGCCAGTCCTTCGGGGGTGGACGGTGATTCCGGGCGAGCTCGTGCGCCTCGAGTGGCTTCTCGGCCTCGGCGTGGTCGGCGCCGTGGTCGGCTCGTTCCTCAACGTCTGCATCTGGCGGATCCCGCGGGGCGAGAGCGTCGTTCACCCGGGCTCCCGCTGCCCCGCCTGCGGGACACCGATCCGCCCCTGGCACAACGTCCCGGTCGTCTCCTGGCTCGTCCTCCGGGGAAGGTGTGCATCCTGCGGCGCCCGGATCTCGCCCCGTTACCCGTTCGTCGAGGCGCTGAACGCGGTGCTCTGGATCGTCGCGGGGTGGCGATTCGGTCCGGGACTCCCGGCGCTGGTCCTCCTGCCCTTCCTCTCGGCGATGATCGTCCTGTTCTTCACCGACTGGGACCACATGATCCTGCCGGACCGGGTGACCCTCCCGCTCGCGGTGCTCGGCCTGGCCGTCGCCCCGTGGAATCCCCGGCTCGACCTCGGGCCCGGCCTCCTCGGGAGCGGAACGGTGGTCGGACGACTCGCCGCCGCCCTCCTCGGAGCCGCCGTCGGGTGGGGGCTGTTCTTCCTCCTCGTGCTGACCTGGCGGGTCCTCTTCGACCGGGAGGCGATGGGCGGGGGGGACCTCAAGATGATGCTCGGGGTCGGCGCCTTCCTGGGATTCGGCGGGGTCGTCACCACCGTCTTCCTGGCCTCGGTCGTGGGCACCCTCGTGGCGGCCCCGTACCTGCTGACCGCCCGCTGGCACGGTACCCGGGAACTGCCGTTCGGCTGCTTCCTCGCTCCCGCGGCGATCGTCTCGGCCCTCTGGGGCCGGGAGATGATCGCCTGGTACCTGCACCTGTTGCCCGCCTGACCGGACACCCGTCCGTCCCCGGACGGGAACCGCCGGGCTCCTCGTTCCCCGCGTCGACGCGCTACCTGCCGTGCTGCCGGGAGTTGGCCCGCCCCGGGACCCGGCTGGCACGGGACGTGCTGTCGCCGGGTGGTGGAGGTGGAGCCCGTGGAAGAGCGGAAGACGACGGGGCACGGCACGGGGCGGGAGGCCCCGGGAACGCTGCTGGTGGAGGCGCTGGCGGCGCTGGCGGTTCTCGGGTTCGTCGCGGTGGCTGCGGGGGGAATGGGGGCGGCCGCCCTGCGGGGGGCGCGTCTCGCCGACGATCACGCCGCCGCGCGACGCGCGGCGGTCTCGGTCCTGGCCCGGGCCGCCGCGGTCTCCTGGGCGCGGGTCCCGGCGGTCCTCGGGGGAACGCCGGACGACACGGCCCTCGTGGTCTCCTCGTCGGAGCGACCCGACCACGAGCTGCTCGCCGGTCTCGCACGGCGGCCGTCCGGGGCCGTGGTCCGGGTCCGGGCCCTGGGGCTGGCCCCCGGCGGGCTCCCGGAGAGGTTCCGGCGCGCCGTGGCGATCCGCTTGAGCGTGCGGGTCACCTGGCAGGGCCGGGACGGCCGGGAACACCGGGTCAGCCTCGTGGAGACCAGGTTCTGATGGACGGGGGATGCGGCCCGCGGGCCGGCGAAGGGGGTGCGACCCTGGCCGGAACGGTGGTCGGCCTCCTCGTCGGCACCCTCGTTCTTCTCGGGGCCCTCGCCCTGGCCCGGGGGTTCGTCCGGCTGGAGGCGGGGCTCGCCGCGGGCGGGGGGGCCCGCCTGGGGGCCGGGGCCGCCCTGGCCCGCGTCGTCGACGCGATCTGCCGGGCCGGGGCCGGCGTCCCCGCGGGGGGCGTGGACGAGGCGGTCGAACTGCTCGAGCCCTGGGCGATCGCGGTCCGGGGCGACCGGGACGGCGACCTGCCCGGGCGGGCCCTCGACCCGGAGCGCTGGCTCGATCCCGCGGGAGGCGTGGTCCCGGTGGCCAACGACGAGGTCCTGGTCTTCCTGCGCCGCAACGCCGGCGGCGGTGGCCGGCACCGGGCCCGGTTCGAGGCCGACCTGGACTCGCCCGACCGAGTATCGTTGCCGGACGGCACGGTGCTCGCCCGGCGCGACGGCCTGGTCGAGGACATCGACGCGGGTCCCGCCGCCGGAGGAGAGGATCCATCCCCCGGCGTGCTCTACCGGGTCACGTTCGTCCACGACGCGCGCCGGGCGGGCACCGGTCGCTTTCGCGTCGTCGAACCGCTGCTCGACCGGGTGACCGGGTTCCGGGTCTCCGCGCGGGATCGGGCGGGGCGGGAGGTCGGTCCCTGCGGCGGCGGCGACGCGCTCGCCGCCCGGGCCTGCCGGGCGCGGGTCGCCAGGGTGCGGGTCGAGCTCGCCGTGGAGGACGAGCGGGGTGGGGTGACGCACCTGTCCGTGGAGGCCGCGGTAGGCAGCCCCCCGGGGTGGCGTCCATGAGCGGGAGCCGCTGCCGCCGGGGCCCGACCGCCGGCGAGGGCGGAGCGGTGCTCGTCGCCGTGCTCGTCGTCGCCGCCCTGGTGATGGCGGCCGCGCTGGCCGCCCGGTTCCTCGCGGACGCGCGCCTGCGGGCCGAGCGACGAACCCTTGCCCGGCAGCAGGCGTTGCTCCTCGCCGGTTCCGCCGCCCGAGGGGTTGCCGGGTGGTTCGAGGAGCAGGAACGGGGAGCCCTTCGCGGCGCCCCGCCCCCGGGTCTCGGCCGCCGGGACCGGCGCCGGGTCGACCCGGACGGGGACGGGCGGGGGGTTCCCTTTCACGAGGCCCCCTCCCCCTGGAACGTCCGCTGGAAGGACCCGCCCGCCGTTGTCTTTCGTCCCCCCGACGGTCCCGCCCCGGGTGACCGGCTGGCCGGCACGCCGGATGGCCCCGACTGGGAGCTGGCCTCGGTGGATGGTCCCGCTTCCGCCGAGTGGCTCGACGGGTGGGCCCGGCTCCTCGATCCCGGGGGCCGGGGACGCCTGGTGCGGGTCGCCCTGTGCGGTCCCCGTCCCGGGGCACCGGGGGGAACCCTCGGGCGGGTGCTGGTGACCGTAGAAGCGGATCTCCCGGGTGGCGCGATCCCCGTCCGGGCCCGGGTCGCGGCCGACCTGGTCGCGGTGCCGGTCGAAGACCTGCGCCGCCCCCTGGTCGTCCGGGGAGATGCCAGGCTGGCGGGCGATGTCGCCTGGGAGCGGGGCGAGGCGGTCGTCGGGGGCGACTTCTCGGCGCCCGTCGGCATCGAGGACGGCTGGCCGGGCGGCATTCCCTGGGCCGGTCCCGACCGGCCGGTCCGGCGGGACATGGACGGGGACGGCACGGACGACGACCTGGACGGGGATGGAACCGGGGACTGGATCGCCTGGCGCGAACTGCCCGGCCCCGTGCCGGATCCCTGGTGGCGCGCCCGCGTCGGCGGGGGGTGGACGGGCCGGTTTGCGGCCCCGGGATCGTGCCGGGCTCCCTGGCCGTTCGGCCCACGGAGCGACCCGCCCGCGCCGCCGACGCGGGAGGACCGATCCGGCTTTCTGCTCGGCTGCCCGGTTCGCCCGTTCCCGGCCCCCGTGCCCGCCGCGTGGTGGCGCCTGGCCGCGGCGGGGGTCCGGGGCACGGCGCGCCTCGTCGAGGACCCGGAACGCCCGGGGTGGTTCCGGCTCGACGGGGCGGGACGATCCCGGCCTCTCGCGGAACTCCTCGCGGCCACGGGGGGACTGCGCCGGATCGAGCCGGCACCCGGCCGGTCGCGCCCGCTGGTCCTCGTGCTCGACGGCGTCGCCGGCGGAATCCTCGTCCGGGGCATCCCCGTCGTCCGGGCGGTCGCGGGCCGGCGCACGGTTCCCGGGGGCGGTCGGGCGCCGGCCGATCCGGCCGACACCGGCGGCACAGACCGCCCCGGCGTGGTCGGTGATCCGCGCCTCGCGCTGAGCGACCCGGACGGATCCTGCACCGGCTTCCTGCCGGGGGAATGGACCGTCGGCGCCGCCCTGGTGGAGCCCCGGGCCTGTCCTCCCCTGGGGGCGGCGCTGGACGGCGTGCTCGCCGTCGAGGGCACGCTGCGCCTCGCGGGACCCCTCGCGATCACGGGGCAGGTCCGGGCGGAAACCCTCGATGCCGACGGCAGGGTGGGACCGGTGCGGTGGGTCGGGATTCCCGCCGCCGGCGCCACGCCGGCGAGGCGCCCGGGCATCCCGGGAGCACCGCGGGTGCTGGTGACCGGCCTGCGGGCGCTTCCCTGAGCGGGCGGGCCGAGGTCCTTCTGGACGAACCTCCCCCGGCGGTGTCATATTCACGGATGGAGGTCCACGCCCTGGAGAGACCATGCGACCCGCTCGCCTCCTGCCGCTCCTGTTCGCGCTCGCCCCGTTCCTTGCCGCGCCGCCCGCCGTCGCGGGGAACTACCGTCCCCTGAAGCCGAGCCCGAAGAAGACCGCTCCGGGTGCCGCCGCGAAGGGGACGCCCGCCGGGAAGTCCGTCCGGCCCGCGGGTGACGCGGGCACGATGGTCGAACTGAAGGGCGAGGCCGCCCGGGAGCGGATCGCCGACCTGGCGCCCCCGCGCCCGATCGCGGACGTTCCCTACCCGGTGGTGGTCGACCCGAAGACCGGCCAGAAGGTGATCGTGATCACCAACGACGTCCTCGAGCGCCGCTTCGGCCGCTCCCGGCCGACGCCCCCGCCCCCCGGGGCGAACATCCCGATGCCCGAGCCGGTGAAGCGGCTGATCGACGAGCAGCGCAAGGAAGCGGAGGCCCGGAAGCAGGCCGAGCAGGCGGCCCGGGAGCGCCAGGAGAAGATCCGGCAGCTCGAGCAGGAGATCGCCCACCTCGAGCGGAGAATCCTCGCGATCCGGAATCCCTTCTACCGGATGCCCCCCCGGGACCAGGCGGACCGCCAGGAGGACGCGGCGGCGAAGAGCAACGTCGAGCGGCTCGCCGCCGCCGAGAGCCGCCTGCGGAAGCTCCGGGAAGAGCTCGCGAAGTTGAAGGCGCAGGGCGCTCGATGAGCCCCTTCCGCGCAGGTTCCCGCCGGGCCGCGCCCGGTGTCGGAGCGTGTCGATGAGCCCCTCGTCCGCGGCCACCGGGAGCAGGTTCGTGCCGGCCGTCCTGGTCGGCTGGCCGGGTGGCGATCCCGCCCGGGTCCAGGAATTCCTCCGGCCTCTCGTCGAGGAGAAGGCGCGGGTGTTCTCCCCCGACGAGATGGAACGGCGCGCCCGGCGCCTCGTCGATGCCGGCCTGGTCATCCTCGTGCCGGGGGACGACGGCTCGTTCCTCGAGGGGCTCCGGGAGCGCCTTGCCGGGTTGCGGGAACTGGCCGCGGGGCTGCCGGTGATCCTCGTCGGTGACACGCTCGACGCGTCGGCGGTGGCCGCTGCCCTGCGGTCCGGGGTCGACGAGGTCGTCTTCGTCGAGCGGGAGGGAGACGCCGCCCGCGAGCGGCTCGCGCCCCTCCTCGAGAGACGCCGCTCGATGGTCGCGGGCCGCCTCTTTCCCCCGGGTCCCGGAGTCCCCGAGATGATCGGCGCCTCGCCGCGGATGCGGCAGGTCGCGGACCTGGTCCAGCGGGTCGCGGCCTCGGACGCCACGGTCCTGGTCCTCGGCGAATCGGGGACGGGAAAGGAACTGATCGCCCGGGCCCTTCACGCCTTCTCGCCGCGCCGGAAGAAGCCGTTCGTCGCGATCAACTGCGCGGCGATCCCCGAGACGCTCCTCGAGAACGAGCTCTTCGGGCACGAGAAGGGGGCCTATACCGGGGCGAACGCCCGGGCGATCGGCAAGGTGGAGGCCGCGGAGGGCGGCACCCTCTTCCTCGACGAGATCGGGGAGATGCCGCTGCAGCTCCAGGCAAAGATCCTGCGCCTCCTGCAGGACCACACCTACGACCGGATCGGGGGCACCCGGACCCGGAAGGCGGACATCCGGGTCGTCACCGCGACGAACCGCGAGCTCAAGGAGGAGGTCGCGGCGAAGCGATTCCGGGAGGACCTTTACTACCGGCTCTCGGTGGTCCCGGTGGAACTGCCCGCCCTCCGGGAGCGCCCCGAGGACATCCCGGTCCTTGCCCGGGCGATCCTCGAGCGGCTCGCCCGCCGGCTGGAGCGCCCCGGGTTGCGGCTCTCCCCGGAGGCGATGGACCGCCTGGTCCGCTACCGCTGGCCCGGCAACGTCCGGGAGCTGGAGAACGAGCTGGAACGGGCGGCCGTTCTTTCCGCGTCCGACGAGATCGGCCCGGAGGCACTGTCCCTCCGGAGCCGGATCGCCGACCCGGACCGGGCGGCCCTGGCCCGCCTGGCGCCCCTCGATGCTCCCCTCGGGGAGACCGTGCGCCGGGCGGCCGAGGCTGCCGAGCGGATCCGGATCTCCGTCGCGGTCGAGGAGGCGGAGGGGGACCTGGACCGGGCGGCCGAGACCCTCGGGATCTCCCGGGAGGAGCTGGAATCGCGGCTCTGACGGCGACCTCCCGGGGATGGAAGCCCCGTGCCCGGGGGGGTATCCTTTCCGCTTTCCTTCCCCCCACCGCGTACGACACGGGGGCACGCCCCCGGGAGGTGAACGGATGTCCGAGCGCAGGGTGATCATCGCCGGCGCCGCCGGCCGCGACTTCCACGACTTCAACGTCGCCTTTCGCAACGACCCGACCGTCCGCGTCGTCGCCTTCACCGCGACCCAGATCCCCGACATCGATGGCCGGGTCTACCCGGCCGCCCTGGCGGGGGAGCGGTACCCGGAGGGGATCCCGATCCTCGCCGAGGACGACCTCGAGAAGCTGATCGCCGAGCACGACGTGGACGAGGTGGTCTTCGCCTACTCGGACGTCTCCCACGAGCACGTGATGCACCTGGCCAGCCGCGCCCTCGCCGCCGGGGCGGACTACCGCCTGCTGGGCCCGAAGGCGACGGAGCTGCGCTCGACGAGGCCGGTCGTCTCGATCTGCGCGGTCCGGACCGGCTGCGGGAAGAGCCAGACCACCCGCAAGGCCTGCCGCCTCCTGCGGGAGGCCGGGCTCCGGGTCGTCGCGATCCGTCACCCGATGCCCTACGGCGACCTGGTCGCCCAGCGGTGCCAGCGGTTCGCCACCCTCGAGGACCTGGACCGCTACGACTGCACGATCGAGGAGCGCGAGGAGTACGAGCCCCACATCGCGATCGGCAACGTGGTCTACGCGGGCGTCGACTACGAGGAGATCCTGCGCGAGGCCGAGAAGGAGGCCGACGTGATCGTCTGGGACGGCGGCAACAACGACCTGCCGTTCTACGTCCCGGACCTGCACGTCGTCGTCGCGGACCCGCTCCGTCCCGGCCACGAGACGAAGTACCACCCGGGCGAGGCGAACGCCCGGAAGGCCGACGTCTTCGTGATCAACAAGGTCGATTCCGCGTCGGCCGAGCAGGTGGAGACCGTGCGGAAGAACCTGCTCGCGCTGCGGCCCGGCGCGCAGGTGATTCTCGCCGAGTCGCCGGTGACCCTCGAGGATCCGTCCCTCGTCTCCGGCAAGCGGGTCCTGGTCATCGAGGACGGCCCGACGACGACCCACGGAGGCATGGCCTGGGGCGCCGGCGTGGTCGCGGCGAAGGCGGCCGGCGTGGCCGAGATCGTCGACCCGCGGCCGTTCGCCGTCGACACCATCGAGGAGACCTACCGCAAGTACCCCGACACCGGCGCGATCCTGCCGGCGATGGGGTACTCGGAGAAGCAGGTGGCCGACCTCCAGGCGACGATCGACCGGGCCGCCGAGGCGGTCGACGCCTACGTGATCGGCACGCCGATCGACCTGCGCCGGCTGGTGAAGTTCCCGAAGCCGGCGGTGCGGGCCACCTACGAGCTGGCGGAGCAGGGGAAGCCGGACCTGGCCGACGTGCTCGCGCCGATCATCGAGCGCGCCCGCGGCTGAGCCGGCGCGACGGAGGGCCCGATGGCCACGGGAACCCCGGATCGGGGCCGCGAGGCGCCGATCGCGCTCCTCGCCTTCGGCGGGAACGCGCTCGTCCCGGACGGCGGCGAGGGAACCCAGGAGGAGCAGGCGGCCGAGGCGACCCGCCTGGCGGAGGTCCTGGTCGACCTGGTGCGGGATCACCGCCTGCTCCTCGTCCATGGCAACGGCCCGCAGGCCGGGCAGCTCCTGATCCAGGTGGAGGCGGCCCGGCGGCAGGTGCCGGCCTGGACCCTCGATGCCTGCGTCGCCGGTACCCAGGGGATCATCGGCTACCTGCTGGAGGCGGCGGTCCGCGGCCGGCTGGCCGCGGAGGGGATCGACCGGGAAGTGGCCGTCCTCGTCACCCTGGTCGAGGTGGACCCGGAGGATCCCGCCTTCGGGATTCCGACCAAGCCGATCGGGCCCTTCTACCCGAAGTTCGTCGCCGACGAGCTGATGGAGAGCCGGGGCTGGCTGATGGTCCCCCAGGGGGACAAGGGCTGGCGCCGGGTGGTCCCCTCGCCCCAGCCGATCCGGGTCCACGGGATCCCGGTGGTCCGCCAGCTCCTCGACACCGGCCGGATCGTGATCGCCGGCGGTGGCGGCGGGGTCCCCGTCGTCCGCCGGAAAGACGGCACCTTCGTGGGGGTCGAGGCGGTGATCGACAAGGACCGCACGTCGGCAATTCTCGCGAAGGAGCTGGGCGTCGACATGTTCGTCATCCTGACGAACGTCGACCGGGTGGAGAAGGACTACGGAACCGACCGGGCGGCGCCGATCGACCGGCTCGATCCGGCCGAGGCCCGGGCCCTCCTCGCCGAGGGCCAGTTTCCGCCGGGGAGCATGGGGCCGAAGGTGGAGGCCGCCCTCGATGTCGTCGAGGCGACCGGGAAGGCGGCGCTGATCACCTCCGTCCGCGCCCTGGCCGACGCGCTGCGGGGCCGGGGCGGGACCTGGATCGTGCCGTCTTCCTGAGGACGCCGCGGAGAGGAGAACCATGGACCTGAAGGGGAAGGATCTCGTTGCGCTGTGGGACTGGACGCCGGAGGAGCTCGCCGCCCTGCTCGAGCTCGCCGTGGAGGTGAAGGCGCACCCGGAGCGCTACCGGGAGGCGATGGCCGGCCGCACCGCGTTTCTCTACTTCGAGAAGCCGTCGCTGCGCACCCGGGTGACCGGCGAGGTCGGGATGGCCCAGCTCGGCGGAAGCGCGGTCACCCAGACCCCGGAGATGGGCCGGATCGGCGTCCGGGAGTCGGTCGAGGACGTGGCGCGGAACCTGGAGCGCTGGGTCGACGTGATCGCGATGCGCACCTTCTCCCAGGAGCTGGTCGAGCGGATGGCGGCGCAGGCGCGGGTGCCGGTGGTCAACCTGCTGACCGACCTGCTGCACCCGTGCCAGGCCCTCGCCGACCTGCTGACGGTCCGCGAGGCGTTCGGCGCGCTGCGGGGCCGGCACCTCGCCTTCGTCGGTGACGGGAACAACGTCGCCCACTCCCTGCTGGTCGCGGGGGCGCTCGCCGGGATGAAGGTGACCGTGGTCGGTCCCCGGGAGCACGAGCCGAACCTGCGGGTGATGGACGTCGCCCGCCGCATCGCGGCGGAGACCGGGGCCGAGGTCTCGTACACTCCCGACGTGAAGGAAGGGGTCGCCGGCGCCGACGCCGTCTACACCGACGTGTGGGCCTCGATGGGCCAGGAGAGCGAGGCGGAGGCCCGCCGGAAGCGGTTCCTGCCCTACCAGGTGAACCTGGAGCTCTTCTCCCTGGCGAAGCCGGAGGCGATCTTCATGCACTGCCTGCCCGCCCACCGGGGCGAGGAGGTCACCGACGAGGTGGCCGACCACGAGCGGTCCCGGATCTTCGACCAGGCGGAGAACCGCCTCCACGCCATCAAGGCGGTCTACCTGGCGCTCACCGGGGCCGCCTGATCCGCCCGCCGGGGAGGTTGCCGATGAAGGCCCTCGTCCGCCTGTCGCCGGACATCACGACGAAGGCGCCGCGGACGAGATCCCGTTTCGTCCGGCGCCTCGTCGCCAACCTCCGCGCCGCCCTCGACGCCGAGGGCATCCCGGCGGGGATCGAGCGGGACCACGTCCGGATCTACGTCGAGACCCCGGATGACCGGGCGCTCCCCGTGCTGCGCCGGGTCTTCGGCGTTCACTCGCTCTCTCCCTGCCTCGAGGAGCCGGCCGCCGGGCTGACGGACCTCGTCCGGCGGGGCGAGGAACTGTTCGCCGACGCGGTCCGGGACCGGCGTTTCGCGGTCCGGGCCCGGGTCCGGGACCGGGTGCCGTACCGCGGGCAGGACGTCAACGTCGCCCTCGGGGCCGCCCTCGCCCGCCACGGGAAGGTGGACCTGACCGCGCCGGAGATCACGGTCTCCCTCGAGGTGCGGGGTGGGATGGTCCGCTGGTACACCGAGACCGTCCGGGGAGAGGGGGGGCTGCCCCTGGGCGTCCAGGGGCGGGCCGTCGTGCTCCTGTCGGGAGGGTTCGACTCGGCGGTCGCGGCCTGGCTCGCGATGCGCCGCGGGGTCGAGATCGACCTCGTGTTCTGTCGCCTCGGGGGGGAGGCCCACGAGCGGGCGGTCTTCCCGATCGCCGACCTGCTGGCCCTCGACTGGGCGGCCGGGAGCTCCCCGCGCCTCTTCGTCGTTCCCTTCGAGGAAACGGCCGAGCGACTGGCCGCCCACGTGATCGAGCCGATGCGGCAGCTCGTCCTCAAGCGCCTGATGTACCGGACCGCTGCCGCCGTCGCGCGGCTGGTCCGCGCCGAGGCCGTGATCACGGGCGAGGCCCTGGGCCAGGTCTCGTCCCAGACGCTGCGCAACCTGCGGGCCCTCGGCGACGCGGACGGCCTGCCGGTACTGCGTCCTCTCCTCGCCTGGTCGAAGGAGGAGATCATCGCCCTGGCCCGGCGGGTGGGCACCCACGACCTCTCCGCCGGCGTCCCGGAGTACTGCGCGCTGGTTCCGCGGCGACCGGCCACCGGGGCGAGCGTTGCCGCCCTCCGCCGCGAGGAGGAGAAGGTTCCCTTCGACCCGTTCGCCGCGGTGCGGGCGGGGCGGCGCGTCGACCTGCCCGCCGGGATGGCCGACGACGACGGGCTGGCAGTGACGGAGATCCCGCCCGGCGCCGTCCTGCTCGACCTGCGGGAGGAGGAGGAGGCCCGGCGGTTCCCGCTGCCCGGGGCGGTGCGCGTCGATCCCCTGGCCCTCGACCGGCTGGATCCCTCCACCTTCACCGGGAAGCGGGTCGTCGTTGCCTGTCGCCGGGGGCTCCGCTCCTCGTGGGTCGCCTTCGAGCTCCGCCGCCGCGGCATCGATGCCGTCCACCTCGCCGGTGGCCTCGTCCGCCTGCGTTCCCGCCGCTCCTGACTCCCTTGCCCACCTCGGCCGCCGCCACCGGACTTCGTGGCGGGAAACGAAAAAAGCGCGGGCGGCACGGTGCCGCCCGCGGTGCGGGAACGGGGGGCCGGGGAGGGTGCCCCTGTTCCCGCTGGCCCAGTTCTGCGTGGCTCTTCGTGCGCTCCCTGGTCCCGGCGCCACCCTACGGCAGCAGCCAGAACGTGTAGGTGACGAACTTGTAGGCGGCGGTCCCGGACTGGAAGTCGTCCAGGGGGGACGAGTGATCGCTCTGGTACTCCGGCAGCTTCGGGTGCCCGCCGAGGTAGCTGTCCCGGGCGCCGATCGTTCCGAAGTCCCCTGCGAAGACCATCCCGAGGGTTCCGAGGCAGAGGGCAATGGCAAGCACGAGGGCGATCCACGTCTTCTTCCGCATGGTGACTCTCTCCTTCCTCGCTGGTTTGCGTCCTTCCAGGAGCGCCTCCGCCCGACCACCGGGTCTCTCGCGCTCCGCCCTCCCGTAAAGCACGCTCCGTGCCAACCGGCCCCTTTCCGCGGAACCCCGCGGCGGGCGCGGGGTTCCCGGGGCCGGGGTGGCGGCGCAGGCGGACGCGCCGGGCCGGCCCCCCTGTCCAGCGATCGGCCCGACCGCCCGCAAGCCCCGCGGGATCACCGGGATCCGCCGTGTTCAGGATCCGGCACCGGGGACGGGCGCCGCCTTGCCGCCCCGCGGGGCGGGCCCTAGATTCCCCCCGGGATCCCCGGGATCCCGCGGGGAGCGGCGTGCAGGAACGACTCCAGCCGGATGGACGGGAAGGGCTCGGCCCGGCGGACGGGACGCCCGGGCGCGTGCCGCTGTTCCTCGTCCTGCTCACCGTCGTCCTCGGCGTCTCCCTGGCTCCCCTCGCCCTGTTCAGCGGCCTGACCCTTCACGGGATGAAGACGGCCCTGGCGACCACCCTCCAGGAGCGCCAGCTCTCCCTCGCGGCCTCGGCCGCCGACCGGCTCGACGCCTTCCTCGCCCAGGAGGGGCGCGAGACGGTGAAGATCGGCGAAGCGCTGGCGCTGATCGTCGAGGGAAGGGGGCGGGCGCCCTACCTGGGGGACTTCCTCGACGAATCGGTCGTCCTGGCGCGCTACCGTCCCGCCCGGGGCAGGCCGGCGGTCGCCATGGCCCCGGACCTGGTGCTGCCCCGGGAGGTCCAGGAGAGCCTGGAGCGGGACGCGACGACGATCCTCGAGCAGGGCGCGGCCCCGGTGCCGGCCCCCGCGCGGAGCGCCCTGCTCGGCGGCCCCTGGACCCTCGGTCCGGAGCGGGTCCTTGCCGTCACGGTGTCGGCGCCGGTCCAGCGCCGCGGGCGGATCCTCGGGGTCTACCAGCAACTCGTCCTGTTCGAGCGCCCCTGGCAGGAGGTGACGGGGTCGGCGCCGGCGGCGGTGCGTTTCTTCCTCCTGGCCCCGGACGGGCGGGTGATCGCCCAGGGGGGCGAGGCCTCCCACGAGACCGCGGCGACGGTCCGCCGCCGGCCGATCGTGCAGCAGTTCCTCGCGTCCCACGGCCGGTCCCGGGGCGCGCGCACCTACGAGGTCCGGGAGCTGGACGGACGGACCCGCCGGGTCCTCGGTTCGTTCGCCTCGACCCGCCATTCCTGGGGTGTCTTCGCCGAGGTCGACGAGGCGCTCGTCCTCGCCCCGGTGCACCAGCTCGCCCGGGACATCGCCTTCGGCGCGCTGCTCGCCGCCGGCCTCGCCGTGGTCGCCGCCCTGGTCCTCGGGATGGCGATCTCCCGGCCGATCACCGTTCTCGCCGGGATCGCCCAGCGCCTGCAGGCGGGAGACTTCTCGGTCCGGGCCGGGAGGAGCCGCATCCGGGAGATCGACGCCCTTGCGCGCGGGTTCAACCGGATGGCCGAGCGGATCGGCAACCTGGTCGAGGGCTTCCGCACGGCCGCCCGCGAGGCGAACAACATGTTCCTCGGCACGATCCGCGCCCTCGCCGAGGCGATCGATGAGAAGGACCCCTATACCAAGGGGCACTCGATCCGCGTCAACCGGTACGCCGTGATCATCGGCCGCTACATGGGCCTGACCCGGGAGGAGATCCGGGCGCTGCACGTCTCCTCCCTGCTCCACGACGTGGGCAAGATCGGCATCGACGACGCCATCCTCAAGAAGCCCGCCGCCCTGACCCCGGAGGAGTACGAGGTGATGAAGACCCACCCGGAGCGGGGCGCGAAGATCATGAGCCGGATCCCGCAGATGAAGGACATCATTCCCGGGATGCGGTTCCACCACGAGCGCTGGTCGGGGGGAGGCTACCCGCTCGGGCTCAAGGGGGAGGAGATTCCCCTCCAGGCGCGGATCATCGCCGTGGCCGACACCTTCGACGCGATGACGACCGACCGGCCCTACCAGAAGGCGTTCACCGTGGAGGAGGCGGTCGAGCGGATCAACAATCTCATGGGCGTCCAGCTCGATCCGCAGGTCGTCGCCGCGTTCAACCGGGCGTACGAGGCGGGGGAGTTCGACGACGTGGGCGAGATCGTCCGGGCCTCCCGCGGCGGCGATCCCGCGCCGCCCCCGGCGCCGGCCGGGGCGGTCTCCCGTCCGCCGGGCGTGGGCCAGCGCTGAGCGTCGGCCGGCTCACTCGTCGACGTCGCGGACCTCTTCCCAGGGGAGCTCCCGTCCGCCCCGCAGCATGACCAGCGTCCAGTTCACCCGCTCGTGGCGACGGGCCTGGATCGCGCCGCGGTGGCGGAGCAGGAGGCGCTTCTCCTCGACGAGGACGGGGATCGCGTCCGCCCCCCGCATGTGGGCGTAGGCGAGGAGGGGAACGAGGGACCGGCCGTGTCGCTCCCGGTAGAACGCCAGGATCGCGTCCGCCGCGTGGGGCGAGCGGGAGTAGCGGGCCAGGGCCCGGGCAGCCTCCTCCCGCGCCCGGAGCAGGCCGGGCGCCCGGTACAGGTCGTCGGTGAGCAGCGAGACGAGAAAGGGCGTGGCCCGGTCGCTGCCGATCTCTCCGAGCGCCCTGGGGATCCGCCACGCCTGTTCCGGTTCCAGCCGCCCGAAGAGGCGGCGGAGCGGTTCGACCGCCCGGGGGTCGCGCAGGTCGCCGAGGCGCTCGACGGCAAGATCGACCTCCTCCGGCGTGCCTTCCTCGAGGAGGCGGATCCAGGGGTCCGGGTCCGTGCCGTACTCCGCCACCAGGCGGATCCCGTGGGCGCAGGCCCGGATCCGGTGGCGAAGGGCCGGGGCCGAGACCTCGCGGGCCATCCGCTCGAGGGAATCGGCGGCGCCCGCGGGGGCCGCGAGGGGGAGGATCCGGAGGATCTCCTCGGAGAACGGCCCGATGCCCCGCCGCGTGTCGAGCTCGTCCCGGAGCCTCTGGACGGTGCAGGGGACCGCCCGCGGGTCGCGCCGGCGAAGCAGCTCGAGGGCGGCCTGGAGCCCGATGTCGTGGTCGGGGGCGCCGCCGCAGATCATCAGCAGGGCATCGTTCGCCCGGGGCGTGTGGACGTGGCGCAGGCCGTCCACGGCCAGGTATCCCAGTCCCGTCTTCTCCTTCAGGGCCTCCTCGAGAAGCGGGGGGATCGCGGCCGGATGCCGGCTGCGCCCGATCGCCTGGAGCAGGAGGGGACGCTCCCGGTCGTTCGCCCTGCCGAGGGCCTCCACGAGCGCCGTGGTCGCCTCCTCGTCACCGATCAGGGCCAGCGCCCAGGTCGCCCGCGTCTTCACCGGCGAGGGCCGCGAGGACCGGAGGATCCGGACGAGGCTTGGAACCGCCCGGCGGATCCGCATGTACCCGACGGCCTCCGCCGCCGTCTCCCGCACGGTCGGGTCGCGGTCTCCGAGCGCCTGGACCAGCGGACCCCGGGCCCGGGGATCGCCGATCCTGGCGAGGGCCTGGAGGGCTCCCCGCCGGTCCGAGGGCAGCGGCTGCCGGGACCACGCGAGAAGGAAGGGTACCGCCCCGGTGTCGCACACCGTGCCGAGGGCCGAGAAGCCGGCGAGGCGCGACTTCTTGG